>Ga0105047_10007750_pt1 | contig 18040 bp, 13 predicted proteins | sample MAT04_FD_78384 | JGI IMG/M metagenome (GOLD analysis project Ga0105047, IMG submission 78384) | Freshwater microbial communities from Lake Fryxell liftoff mats and glacier meltwater in Antarctica - MAT-04 (megahit assembly) | ecosystem: Environmental > Aquatic > Freshwater > Ice > Liftoff...
GAGGGTATTCAATGACGAAACGCCACCAAAGCGAGGTTCAGGATTGGATGACCGAGAACCCGGTCACGATCCCCTCTGAGGCAACACTGGCCGCAGCGTACGATTTGATGTTGGAACGCGAGGTGCGCCGGCTGCCCGTCGTCGATCGCGAACTGGTCGGGATCATCACCTTTGGCGATATCCTGCGCCTGGCGCCCGTCACGGGCGAGGAAGCCGACACCGCGACGCGGCTGCTTTTGACCGAAAAGCGTGTCCGCGACGCCATGGCCTACGATCCCGTGACCATCAACCCAAGCGCGACCATTCAGGAAGCCGCCGAACGCATGCTGGAATACCAGGTCAGCGGCATACCGGTGATCCGCAACGGCAGCGTCATCGGCATCATCACCGAGAGCGATATCTTCCGCCTGGTGGTCGAATCCTGGACGGCCGACACGTAAGCGCTCAGGCGGATCAGAATGACGTGTGCTCGGTGCGCGCGATGATCTCGTCTTGGAGTGCTTTCCCCAGATCACAGAAATAGTCGCTGTAGCCGGCGACGCGCACGATGAGGTCGCGGTAGTCCTCCGGGTGCTGCTGCGCGGCGCGTAGCGTAGCGACATCCACCACGTTGAACTGGATATGATGCCCGTCCAGCTTGAAATAGCTGCGCACGAGTTGCACCAAGCCGTCCAACCCGGCTTCGTCCTGCAGCAACTGCGGCGTGAATTTCTGATTGAGCAGCGTGCCGCCAGTGCGGACATGATCCAACTTGGCGGCCGATCTGACGACTGCGGTCGGTCCGCAACGATCGGCGCCCTGTACGGGCGAAATGCCTTCGGAAAGCGCGGTCCAGGCCCTGCGTCCGTCCGGCGTGGCGCCGATCACGGAGCCAAAGTAGACATGCACGGTGGTCGGCAATAGATTGATGTGATAGTCGCCGCCCCGCGTGTTCTTGTGCCCCTCGACCGCCGCAAAATAGACCTCAAACAGATCCGTCATCACACGATCGGCGTAATCATCGTCGTTGCCATAGCGCGGCGTCTTGTTGAGCAACAACATCCGCTCGCGCTCGAAGCCCGTAAAGTCCGCGTCCAACATGGCCAGCAGGTGCGCCATCGTCACCGTCTGTTTGTCAAAAACGTGGAACTTGATGACCGTCATGGCGTCGGCAAGGGTGCCCAGCCCCACCCCTTGGATGTAGCTCGTGTTGTAACGTGCACCGCCTTCGTGATAGTCAAGACCGCGCGCGACACAGTCGTCGGTCAGCAACGACAGAAACGGCGCCGGCATGTGCAGGGCGTAGAGGCGCTCGATCACATTGTTGCCCCGGATCTTGATGTCGATAAAGTGCCGCACCTGCGCGGCGTAGGCCGCAAAGAACTCCTCAAACGATGTGAACTGCGTCGGGTCGCCGGTCTGCGGCCCGATTTGGTCGCCGGTGCGCGGGTCGACACCGTTGTGCAGCGTGATCTCCATGACCTTGGGCATGTTGAAATAGCCGGTCAGAATAAACGCTTCCTTGCCAAAGGCGCCCACCTCGACGCAGCCGGACGACCCGCCATTGCGGGCATCGGCGACGTTCTTGCCCATGCGCACGAGTTCCTGCACGATTAAATCGGCGTTGAAGATCGACGGCTGTCCATAGCCGGTGCGAATGATGCGGGCCGCGCGCTTGACAAACCGGTCGGGATTCTTTTTGCTGACCTGGATCGAAGAGCTGGGCTGCAGCAGGCGCATCTCTTCGATCACGTCCAGCAGCAGATAGGTGACTTCGTTGACGCCGTCGGATCCATCGGCCATGATGCCGCCGGTGTTGATCTGGGCAAAGTCGGTGTAGGTGCTGCTTTCTTCGGCGGTCACGCCAACTTTCGGCGGCGCCGGCTGATTGTTGAACTTGATCCAAAAACAGTGAAGGAGTTCTGCGGCCTGGTCGCGCGTGAGGGAGCCGTCGGCAAGACCCGCTTTGTAAAATGGGTCGAGGTGGCGATCCAGGTGGCCCGGGCAGAACGCATCCCACGTGTTGAGTTCGGTCGTCACACCCAGATGGACAAACCAGTAGTACTGCAGGGCTTCCCAGAAGTTGCGCGGGGCATGGGCCGGGACGTGCGTGCAGATCTCGGCAATGCGTTCCAACTCCCCGCGGCGCTGGGGATCCGCTTCCTGCCGTGCAAGATCACGCGCTGCCGCGGCATGGCGCTCGGCAAAGCGGATGATCGCGCTGGCGCACAGGTGCATTGCCTGCAATTCTTGGCTTTTGGCATAGGCCTGCGGGTCGGCGATGTAATCCAAGGATTGCCGGCTGCGTTCGATGTCCTGTTGGAAATCGAGCATACCCTTGTGGTAGATCTTGTCGTCGAGCACCGTATGGCCCGGCGCGCGTTGCTCCATGAACTCCGTGAAGATGCCGGCAGCATACGCCGCCTTCCAGTCAGACGTCATCTCACGCAGGATGAGGTCGCGCATGGACCTCCCCTCCCAGAACGGAATGACGCGTTCGGCGTAGGCCTCTCGCGTCGCCGCGCTGACCCCAAAGGGAATCTTCTCACGCGTATCGAGGATGTCGAGGTCCTGCAGGCTGTGACAACACAACTCCGGATAGGTGGGCGACGCCTTGGGCGCCGGGCCTTTCTCGCCGACGATCAGCTCGCCGGGCGCAATATAGATCGTCTTGTGTTCCATCAGATATTGGAACGAGCACGCGCGACGCATGGGGGGCGTGATCAGCCCAAGGTTCTGTTGATAGAACGCCGTCATCAACTCGGCGCGTTCGCTGGCCAGGGTTGGCCGCGCATCCAGACTTTGCTGGCGCAGACGCGCCACCCGTTCAGTCACCATGATTCAGCCTCCTTGTTTGACCTGCAGTCCGAACTCACCCAGTAGGGTCGCCAAGGCAGCCATGCGTTCGGCGGAAGGTGGGCGAGCGGTGGGTAATTGATATGCCTTGTCAAGGCGTGCGTACTTGTCAGCAGCGGTATGATGGTAGGGCAAGATGTCCACGCGTTCGAGCGTGGGCAGTGTCGCCACAAATGCGCCGATCTGGCGAATACTCTCATCGTCGTCGTTGACGCCAGGGATGACCGGCACGCGCACGATGATGCGATGGCCATGCTGCGAAAGTGCCTGCAAATTGCTCAGGATCAGTTCGTTGGGCACACCCGTGACCTCCCGGTGCCAAGCGCTGTCCATCGACTTCACATCATACAAAAAGAGATCGACGAAACTCCTCACGCGATCCAACGTTTCCCAGCGCGCATAGCCACAGGTGTCGAGCGCCGTGTGAATCTCCTGCTGCTTGCACACCTGCAAGAGTTCCAGCAAGAAGTCACGCTGGAACAACGGCTCGCCGCCCGAAAAGGTGACGCCACCGCCCGACTCATCGTAAAAGGGCAAATCCCGTTCGAGCACAGCCATGACGCCGGCCACAGACATCGTCTGCCCGACCGCCTCGCGAGCCTCGGCGTAGCAGACGGCGGTGCAGGTCGTACAAGCAGTGCACAAGGCGCGATCGGTCGTGACCCGCTCGCCGTCTTGCACAATCGCCGCCTGCGGACAGGCGTCCACGCAAGCGCCGCAGTGAATACAGCGGTTTTCGTGCAAGACGATTTCCACGGCGTGTTGCTGGCTCTCCGGGTTGTGGCACCACCAGCAACGCAACGGACAGCCCTTGAAAAAGACCGTCGTGCGAATCCCCGGCCCGTCGTGAATCGAGTACTTGCGAATATCGAAAACAATGCCGGTCGTCGCCGTCATTGGATATTCTCGCGGCGGGCGGCTTCGACCAATTCTTGCTTCAAGTTCCACAACGGCTCGCTCACGGACACGTGATAGATGTGCGGGTTGACCAGACGGCGAATCCCAGGGTCGAGGGCGTCGACGTCACGCTGGCGCGCGGCGCGAATACCTTCCAGGTCGGGCAGGTCATAGACGAGCTTGCCCTGGCGCAAGACCTCAACGTGCAGCGGTTCAATCTGCGAAATCTCACTATGGGTGATCACGCGGTATTTGGTGTGGTCGCCCGGGTGGCGCAGCACGAGACGCGCCGGCGCGGCGGGGTCTTCTTCTTCCAGCGCCACCAGATCGGCGGTGGCCTTGGCGCGGCGGTCGTAGATGCGCCAAAGGCGTTTGCTGCCTGGATTGGTGATCTTGGAAGGCGTCTCCGAAATCTTGATGGCGGAGCTCCATTCGCCATTGTGGTTGACGGCAACGAGCTTGTAGACGCCGCCCAGCGCCGGCTCGCCCCACGAGGTGATCAGCCGCGTGCCCACGCCATAGACCAGGCGCTTGATCAGGTGATCGGCGTCGACGCCATAGCGCGGCGCCTCCTGGCTGATCTGCGTAATGATCTGCCAGATCACAAGTTCGTCGAGGTCGCTGGACAAGACAATGCTGGTGTCAGCAAAGCCGGCATCGTCGAGCAGTTTGGCGGCCTGAATACTCAAATAGGCCAGATCGCCAGAGTCGAGGCGAATGCCCACCGGCTTGTGGCCCTTGCGTTTCAGCTCTTCGAAAACTCGGATCGCATTGGGCACGCCGCTTTGCAGCGTGTCCACCGTGTCGACCAGCAGCAGACAGTCGTCCGGGTAAAGGTCGGCGTAGGCACGGAAGGCGCCGAGTTCACCGTGGCCAAGCGCCATGCTGAGTTGCACCATGCTGTGCGCATGGGTGCCGCGCGGCAGCAGGCCCATGACGTGCGACACGCCGGCGTTGGAGGTGAAGCTGGCGCCACCGATCAGGGCCGCACGCGTGCCGGCGTTGGCGCCTTCGCCCTGGGCGCGGCGCATGCCAAATTCGAGCACCGTGCTGCCGCGCCCGGCTTCGACCATGCGCGCCGCCTTGGTGGCGATCAGCGTCTGGAAATTGAGCTGGTTGAGCAGCGACGTCTCGAGGATCTGCGCCATCGCCAGCGGCCCGCGCACGACCGTGATCGGCGTATTGGGGTGCACCACACGACCTTCGGGGATGGCAAAGAGCGTGATGCCGCCAAAATCGCCGTGATGCGCCAGGTAGTCAAGAAAATCGTCGGCAAAGAGGCGGTCGCCCACGCTGTTCAAATGACCGCGCATGTAGTCCAGATCTTCGCTGCGAAAATGGGTGTCTGCCATCCAGTCGAGCAGCCAGGCCAAACCGGCGTTGACGCAGAAACCGGCCTGATGGCGGTCATAATCTGGATTTCTGCGGAAATAGTGGTCGAACTGAACCTCCGTCTCATGCAGGCCGAGACGGTAGTAGAGTTGCGCCATCGTCAACTGATATTGATCGGTGAACAGGATGCCACGCATGGTGGCATAGTCGATCCGGGACATGATTGGCCTTTCTGTCGAAGGTGAGCAGTGCGTGGCACCGGCACGAAACTGGCACTGACTACATTCCGCCATGCGCATCTATTGTATAATGGCGCGACCCAAATCGGGTAAAAAGATCGATTCGACGGTGCACTGAGGGAGCCACTTTGAGCGAGCGCATAGAAGGCCGGCGGCGCGTCATCTTCTTGTTTCTGGACGGCGTAGGGTTGGGGGCCGACGACCCCGCCGTGAACCCCCTGGCCGTCGATGCCTACCCGACGCTGGCGGCGCTGTTGGACGGACGCCGCCCTGTACTGGCGAGCGGGCGCTGGTCGACGGCGCAGGCCGACCTGGCGCCAACCGACGCGCAGATGGGGGTACGTGGGCGGCCGCAAAGCGCCACCGGTCAGGCGGCCATCGTGACCGGGATCAACGCGCCGCAGCGCCTGGGCGAACATTACGGGCCACGACCCGACGCGCGCGTGCGCGCCATCTTGGACGAAGGCAGCGTCTTTGCCACGTTAGCTGCGGCCGGGCGCCGGCCCTATTTCTGCAACGCGTACCCACAGCGCTACTTCGATGCCGTGCAGCGCGGAAAGCGGCTGCTCAGCGCCGTGCCCTATGCGGCGGTAGTGGGCGGGCAGACGTTGCTCACCCACGTCGACCTGACCGAAGGTCGCGCACTGGCGGCGGACTTCACAAATGAGGCGTGGCGCGACCAACTGGACTACGTCGACGCACCGGTCTTCACCCCCGCGGCAGCCGGCAAGCACCTTTGGCAGATTGCGCAGCCCTATGACTTTGTCTTTTTTGAACATTGGCAGACCGACGTGCTTGGCCACGAGCAAGCGCTCGACGGTGCCGTCGCCATCCTGCGGCGCTTCGACGGTTTTCTGGGCGGGTTGTTGGGCGCCGCCGATCGCGAACAGACGCTGATCATTGTCGGCAGCGACCACGGCAACGTGGAGGATTGCAGCCACGGCAAACACACACTGAACCCAGCACTGACGCTGCTGATCGGACCCGAGCACAGCAGCTATGCGAAGAAAATCACGGCGCTGACCGATTACGTGCCGGTTATACTGGAATTCCTTGGGGTTCACTCCCTCATCGTCACGCCGAAGTAGTCGTCAAAAAACGCCCGGCACCCACGCCGCATGCAACTCTGTGGCGGCCAGCGGGGTCGGCGCGATAGGTCGAGCCAGAATTTCACCGGGCTACATCCCCCGTTGCACCACACTCACGGCATCGGGATCCTGCGCCAGCGTGAAGACCAGGCGCAGCCCCTTGCCGGCGATGCTTTCGGCACGAATACGGCTGCCGTGCGCCTGCACAATGGCACTGGCCATGGCAAGGCTGAGCCGTGTATTGGCGGTGGCGTGGGTGCGCGCATCGTCCTGGCCAAAAAACATCTCCAGAATCTGCACCATCTCGTCGGGGCGCGTGCCTTCGAAGAAATCGGCGACTTCCAGCAGCACACCGGCGCGAGTAGGATAGGCATTCACGCGCACGCTGCCGCCGGCCGGGGTACGATTGAGGGCGTGTCCCGCCAGGTTGTTGAGCACACGGGAAATTTGGCGGGCGTCAAGGGCGATCACGGCAATCCCCGGGGCGGCCGTGCCGGTCAGGCTCACCCCCTTCTCGGCCGCATCATCGGTGAGGCCAGCCACCGTCTCCGCAATGAGTGCGGCGATCTTGCTGGGCTGGCGGTCGATCACAATCCCGGTGACATCGACTTGCGCCATGTCAGACAAATCGTCGACCAGATCCGACAACGCGTTGATATCGCGGCGTGCCATGCGCAAGTAACGGAGATAGGTGTCCTGATTATCGAAGTGTCCGCCAGCCAATGCCTCGACCCGCGTGCGTGCTGAACCGAGGGGGATGCGCAAATCGTAGCTAATCCAGGCCATCAAGTCACGGCGCAGTTGGTCCAGTTGGCGCTCCTTGCGGTCGACCAACTCGAGCTTGGCCGACATCGTATTAAAGACGGCAGCCATCTGCGCCAGTTGCTCGGCGCCTTCGATCTCCACTTGCACGTGAAAACGGCCGAGGGTTATCGCGTCGGCAGCGCCCACCAGCGCGTCCAGTTTGATCGAATGGGTAGCGGCGTGCAGATAGCCAAAGGCAAGTGCACTGCCAAGACCAAAGATCAGGAGCACCGTGACGACGCCCCGATCATAGGCGCTCGGCACCATCAGCCACACCATCAGCCCGATGGCCACGCTGATCAGCAGACTGGCCAGCGTATAGCCGGCGAAGATCGTCGACCGCGCGCGCTGCAGACGCTGAATCCAGGCCAGCCGGTAGGCCAGAAAGCCGGCGACGATGAACGCAAGGGCCGCCACGCCCAGGGCCACGCCGAGCAGCCACAAGTCCACCGTGGAGGGCTGCATGACCAGCCAGAAACCCACCAACGTCAAGAGTAGCGTGGACAGGACACCGCCCACAAACCAGACAAATGGCCCTATCGAGCGGCGAACGGGGTAAATCGTCATCGCTCGCTCTCCTTTTCATCAAAACGATGCACAAACAGACAGGTGGATCAATGCCGTACGTTGCATTGTCTATTATACACGACACGCCCAAAGTGCGAAGATCGGGCGAAAACCGCGGAAGTGAACTCACTGACTGTGCGGGGCGCGCTGCCCGCTACGGCGCAGGGGGTGGCCGAGCGCGGCCTGCGCCGTTTGTGGCAGCGTAAAGACAAACCGCGTCCCTTGCCCGACTGTGCTCTCGGCGCGAATGGCGCCGCCATGCGCCGTGACAATGGCCTTGGCAATCGCCAACCCCAAGCCGGCGCCCCCAGTGGCGCGGCTGCGCGACTTCTCCCCGCGAAAGAATTGTTCAAACACGTGCGGCAGATCTTCCGGCCGGATCCCCTCGCCGGTGTCGGAGACTTCTACGACGACCCCAGTGCGTGCCGGGTAGGCATGCAGCTTGACCGCGCCGCCAGCAGGCGTGTGGCGCAGCGCGTTGTCGACCAGGTTGTTGAGCACGCGGCTGATCTGGCGGGCGTCGACAAACACCGGGTCGGACCCCGGCGCCGCTAGCCCACTCAAGGCGACGCCCTTGTCGGCTGCGGTGGCGGTAAAGCTCTCCAAGGTATCGGAGAGTAGATCGGAGATCGCATTGAGCCCGCGCTCGAGCTGGATGCCGCCGGCGTCCAGTTGCGCCATGTCGAAGAGATCGTCGATCAGATTGGAAAGGGCGCCAATGTCGCGCTTGGCCGTGCGCAGATAGCGCAGGCGCGTTTCGGGGTCCTCCACCATGCCGTCGGCCAGCGCCTCGACGATCGCTCGCACAGAGGTGAGCGGCGTGCGCAAGTCATGGCCGATCCAGGCGATCAAGTCGCGGCGCAGTTGGTCCAGTTCCTGCTGCTTGCGGTCGGCGGCGTCGAGCTGCGCGGCCATGGCGTTGAAGGAACGCGCCAGTCCGGCGACCTCGTCGCGGCCGTCGACGGCGACGCGCGTAGCAAATTGGCCGTGGGCGATGGCGTTGGCGCCGCGGCCGAGCGCGGCGATCTTGTCGGTGACGGCGGCCGAGAGAAAGTAGCCCAAGGCCACGGCAATGCTGGCGGCAAAGACCAACAAGATGGTGGCCAACGTGAGGTCATGCTGATTGATAAACATCAGCCGCGCCGTCCACCAGACGTTGACAAAGGTCAGGATGCTCGAAAGCAGATAGCTGGCCGTCAACGTCCAGCTCAGCCGCGGCGACCAGCGGATCCAATCCAGTTGATAGGCCACAAACGCGGCCAAGACCGACAAGCTGGCCGTGGCCGCCAGAAAGAGCGTCATGGCCTGGAAATCGGCCAGGGGCGGCGCCATGCTGGCCCAGAAGATCGCGAGCGTCGCCGCCAGGACGACCGACACGCCGGCCAGCAGGCGCAAGAACAGCCGCCGCGGGCGGCGGAGCGGGCGAATCATCGACATCAGCACTCCTACGGTTCGAACTTGTAGCCAACACCCCAGACCGTATGGATGTGGCGCGGGTGCGCGGGATCGCCTTCGATCTTCTCACGCAGGCGGCGAACATGAACGGTGACGGTGCTCGCATCGATGTACTGCGTCTCCCCCCACACATGGTCAAGCAACTGCGCGCGGTTGAAGACCTTGCGCGGATGGCTGGCCAAAAACCAGAGCAGGTCAAACTCCTTCACGGTGAGCACGAGCTCGCCGGCGGCGGTGTGGACCAGGCGGGTCTGGGCGTCGACACGCAAGTCAGCAAAACTCAGCAGCGTCGCCGCCTTGTCGGGCTGGCGGCCGGCGGCCTGCGTGCGGCGCAAGACGGCGCGCACGCGGCTCACCAGTTCCTGCGGGCTGAAGGGCTTGACGACATAGTCATCGGCGCCCAGTTCCAGGCCGAGGATGCGGTCGGTCTCCTCCCGGCGCGCCGTGAGCAGGATGATGGGCGTGTCGCCCTCGGCACGCAACCGGCGCGTGATTTCCAGGCCATCGACCTCGGGCAGCATGACGTCGAGAATGACGAGGTCGGGCAGTTCGCGGGCAAGTTCCTGGAGCGCGCTGCGACCGTCGCGAGCGACACGGACAGTGTAGCCGGCGCGACGCAGATAGAGGCTCACCACCTCGTTGATGCTGGGCTCGTCGTCGACGACGAGGATGGTCGGTACGCTCATGGTTCACCCACTTACTTACGTGCGTGGCTCTGAGTTGGTCGCCGATTCGCGCACGAAGAGGAGCACGATTGCAAAGGAGACAGCCACGGCGACGGCAGACAACCACGCCATCCCGGCCACGCCGATGTTGATCAGAAACCATGTCCCGGTGACGCCGGCCAGCGAGCCACCGACCAGGGAAAAGGCGGCGCCCAGGGTCATGGCCTTGCCACGCTGGGCGGGCGCCTGCTCGCTCAACAGCGGGAAATGGCTGACAATGTTGAACTCGAAGCACATGCGCGCCATGGCGATCGCCACCACGGCCCAGACGACGCTCGTGTTGAGAAAGGGCATGGCGAGATAGGCCAGCAAAGAACCGCCGATGCCAAGCAGCACGCTGCGCCGCTTGCCGATGCGGTCGGTGAAGAGGCTGACGGAGACGCTGGCCGCCAGGTCAAACCAGCCAAAGACAAAGGCGACCAGGCCAAGCTGGGCAGGGCCTAACCCGTATTGCTGTTGCAGCCAGACGCCATGGGCGATCATCACCTGCATGGCGGCAAAGTAGCTGAGGCCGCCGGCCACGATGGTGGCGTAGGCCGAGCGTGCATGGCTGCCCAGATCAAAAAAGGCCAGCGATGCAGCACGCAACCCTGGCGCCGCCGCCGTCGCCGGCGCGCCGGTATGCGCGCCGGGCATACCGGCGAAGACGAAGGACATCACCACCATGCCGATGGCAAGCAAAACGAAGGGCACGCGCCAGTTGGTGAGTTGGATCAAGACGCCGACCAGGGACAGGCCGAGGATGCCGGTGAGCGCCCACGAGTATTCGATCATGCCCAGCCCACGCGCGCGGATGGCGTAGGGCAGGCGCCCGCTGACGTACGCCTGTAGAGTGGGCACAAAGGCGCCGGCACCCAGCCCGGTCAGAATCATGGCCACCACCGTCATCCACAGCGCCTCGCTGACAGCCAAGAGGAGAAAGCCGGCGGCGGTCGTGAGCAGGGCCACGCGAATGACCAGCCGGTAGCTCGTGCGGTCGGCGGCAGCGCCCGCCAACGGCGCAAAGATACCCATGAGGCTGCGCAACCCAACCAGGCGGCCCAGCGTGATCACATCGATGCCGAGGCCGGCGGCAATGATCGGCAGGAACGGATTGAAGATCTGCTGGCCGATGTCGATCAGCAGCTTGGCGGCGGCGCTGGTGCCGATCAGACGTGCAAAAGAAATCGGCCTGGTGGGTGAGAATGGCTGCACGGTGGCGCTTTACATCCAGATGCGCGAGGGGGGCGACGCGCCATCGTCCGGTTCGTCGCCGATGATATGGGGGGCGGAAGAGGGTGCGGCGCCGGCGTCTTCTTCGCCACCGGGCAAGAACTCGCGGCCGCGGCTGGCGCCCTGGTCGGGGCCGAGCACGCCCGCCTCTTCCAACTGGTCGACCAGGCGTGCGGCGCGGCTGTAGCCGATGCGTAGCTTGCGCTGGAGCAGCGTGACGGAACCACGGCCATGCTCCTGCACGATGGCGACCGCCTCCTCGAAGAGATCGTCGCGGGCGTCGGCCGCTCTCATCTGCTCGATCTGCTCGAACAGCGGCGGCTGGCTCAAGGGGCCAAAGGGCGCCGCTGCGGCGCCGCTGGAGCCGAGCGGGGGGCCGCCCTTGGCGCTGTCGAGGCGCCTGACCTCAAAGGTCGTGAGATCGGGGCCGGTGGACGGATCGCTGACCTGCAACTGGCTCGACTCGTAGGTGCGGATGCCCTTCCAATAGCGCACCAGTTTGTTGATTTCATCGTCGCTCAAGTAGGTGCCCTGCACGCGTTCGAGCTTACTGGAATCGGGCGCCATAAACAACATATCGCCGCGTCCCAAGAGGCGTTCGGCGCCCGGTACGTCGAGGATCACGCGGCTATCGATCTGGCTGGTCACCGCAAAGGCGATGCGCGAGGGGAAATTGGCCTTGATCAGCCCTGTGATGACGTCGACCGACGGCCGCTGGGTGGCAATAATCAGGTGAATCCCTACAGCGCGCGCCATCTGCGCCAGCCGGCAGATGTGCTTTTCTACTTCTTCGGGGGCCGCCATCATCAGGTCGGCCATTTCGTCGACAACCACGACGATATAGGGCAAGGATTTCTCGCCGTTCTTCTGCAGGAAGGCGTTGTAGCGCGGCAGGTCACGCGTGTTGGCCTTGCTAAAGAGCGTATAGCGGCGCTCCATCTCCTTGACCGCCCAGAAGAGCACGGCGGCGGCCTTGTCGACCTCGGTCACCACGGGGCTCAGGAGATGGGGGATGCCGTTATAGATGCTCAGCTCCACCATTTTGGGGTCGACCATGAGCAAGCGTAGCGAGTCGGGCGTATGCGTGAGCAGGAGGTCGGCGATGATCGAGTTGATACAGACCGACTTCCCCGAACCGGTGGCGCCGGCGATCAGCAAATGCGGCATGCGCGTGAGGTCGGCGACGACCGGCTGCCCCTTGACATCCTCACCCAGGGCAATGCGCAGCTTGCCCTTCATCTCGCCAAAGGCCTCACTCTCCATCAGTTCCTTAAGGCCCACCACATTGGAGGCCTGGTTGGGCACCTCGACCCCGACGTAGTTGGTGCCGGGAATGGGTGCCTCGATGCGCACGCTGGAGGCGGCCAAGGCCAGGGCGAGGTCATTGGCGAGCGCGGCGATCTTGGCGACCTTGACCTTGATGCGCTGGTTGTCGGCGCCGACCTTGCGGTCGGTGTAGCCGGGCTTGATCAGGTATTGCGTGACCGACGGTCCCTTATAGGCGCCCTCGAAATCAGCCGGGACGCCAAAGAGGGCCAGCGTGTCCTGGATCAGCCGGCCTTGCTGGCGGATCAGCTCGTCGCTGTCGGTCACGCGTTCCCAGTCGTTCAGCACAGCCGACAACGGCGGCAACTTCCAATCCTGGGCGCCGCCCACAATGCGCGGGTTTAGCAGATCACCGTCGCTGGTGGGCTGGGTGACGGTGCGTTGAGCCGGCGCGGTGGCGGGCGCAGCGCTGGACGATGGGGCAGGGGCCGCCGCGTTAGGCCGGGTGGAGGGTTCGGCGCGCGGCGGGCTGGGGTCCGGCCAGACCAGATTGCCGGTGGACGACGGCGCCACGGCGCTGGGCACGGAGGGCTGAGCAAAGAGGCGTTTCCACCAGGGCAGTTTGCCGCTTGGGATGGGCACGGGCGGGTTGACCACCCCGGTGTGCGCCGGCGGCGCGGCCACGACGGAGCTGCGACGGCCCGCCCAATCGGTGAAAGCGTACCAACCATCCAGGAGCAGGCGGTCGGTGAGCAGGAGCAGGCCGCAGATGATCAGGAAGGTGACGGCAGCCCAGGCCCCCCACGCGCCCAGCGTGCCTTGCAGGCCGTCGGCCAGCAGCCAGCCGACCTGTCCGCCGGCGTCGCCGGCGGCCGAAAGTTCGGCGCGCAGGGTGGAGGGCAGGAGCAGGGCAGTCACCGTAACAAAAGCCAGAAAGAGCAGGGCAAAGCCGGCCGGCCGCTGCCAGGGCATGTTGGGCATGCGGTCGATGGCGCGGATGACGAGCCACAGTCCGAGGGCGCCGGTGACGAGCGGAATGCCCCAGACGCCGACGCCGAAGAGACTGCGCAGAAAGCCGACCCAGCCGTCGGTAACCTGGCCGCGACTGCTGGTGAGCAGGCTGAGCAGCGTGAAGACCGAGACAAGCACGAGGATCGCGCCGCCCACTTCGGCGCGCAGAATGGAGCGGCTGACGTCGCTCATGCTGGCGCCGCCGCGTTTGGCCTTGGCGCTGCGGGCGCCGCCCGCACGCGGCTTGGGCTTGGCCGGCGCTTTCTTGGTGGGTTTCGTGGGTTTGGTTGCCTTAGATGCCATTTGCCTGCTGCGTGGTCGAAAAAACCGAACAAACGTTCAGAAACATTATAGCACAAGGAATTGGGTGGGGCAAGCCAAAGTCAAGCGTCCCGATTGGACGGGGTGTGGGGTGCCCGCCGGCCTCATGGGGGGGGGCGAGGCGACCGTCACCGAGGCGCGCACGGCGGGGGGTGGCGCCGTCCAGGTAGGGCTTGAGCCAATCAAGCGCGGCGTCGAGACCGTCGCCGGTTTTCAGATTGCAGAATTGGCCTGCTCGCCTATGCGCGCGGTGGCGCGTTCATCATCACGTCGGTCACCTCAAGGAATTGGAGGCGCGGGTTTTTCTCGATGCAGTAGTTCATGCCCCACAGCGAGGTAAAGAGGAGAACGAGGTGACCGAGGCGGTCGTGGGTAGAGATGGCCTGGGTGTGCCAGGTGGCCGCGGCCAGCGTCTCCTTGCTGCCGAGCACCCAGCGCGCGCTGACGTAGGGCAGCGGCTCGAGGGTGGCTTCCACATTGTACTCCGAAGCCAGGCGGGCGACGACGACGTCGAACTGCAGCGTGCCGACGGCGGCCAGGATCGGCTCGCTGCGCACGGTGTCGTTTAGATACAGCACCTGGATCACCGCCTCTTCCATCAGTTGCGTCAGCCCCTTGTTGAACTGCTTGTACTTCTCCATGTTCTTGTTGCGCAGGCGACCGAAATGTTCCGGCTGGAAGGGCGGGATGGGGGCGTAGTGCAAGGCGGCGCCGGCGGTGACGGTGTCGCCGATCACAAAGAGACCCGGGTTGGAGAGGCCAATCACATCGCCGGGGTAGGCCACATCCAGCGTCTCGCGGTCGCGCGCAAAGAGACGGTGGGGGCGGCTCATGCGCACCGTGCGGTCCAGGCGTGGATGATAGACATTCATGTCGCGCAGGAATTGGCCGGAGCAGATGCGCAGAAAGGCCATGCTGTCGCGGTGTTTGGGGTCCATGTTGGCCTGGATCTTGAAGACAAAGCCGGTGAACTGGGCATCGGTCGGGTCGATCAGACCCTGGTTGCTCTGGTGGGCGCGCGGCGGCGGCGCCAGATCGGTCAGCGCCTCGAGAAAGGGTTCCACGCCAAAGTTGTTGAGGGCGCTGCCAAAATAGACCGGCGTCAGCTCGCCGGCGCGGAAGAGTTCCTCGTCAAAAGGATTGCCCACCTCCGTCAGCAGTTCGATCTGTTCGCGCAGATCGGCATAGATGGATTCGGAAAGCAGCCCGGCCAGGCGGGGGTCCTCGATATTGGTCACCGCCATGGGGGCGCGCTGCTCGCCACGCGTGGTGCGCTGGAAGGAATAGACCTGTTGGCGGCGCATATCGTAGACACCCTTGAAGTCGGGGCCGTCGCCCATCGGCCAGTTCATGGGCACAGCGCGGATCGAGAGGACCTGCTCGATCTCGTCGAGGACTTCGAGCGGCGAGCGGCCGGGCTGGTCGAGCTTGTTGATAAAGGTGAGAATGGGCAGGTTCTGTTTGCGACAGACGGCAAAGAGTTTGCGGGTCTGGGTCTCGATGCCCTTGGCGCTGTCAAGCACCATGATGGCGCTGTCGACGGCCATGAGGGTGCGATAGGTGTCCTCGCTAAAGTCCTGGTGGCCGGGGGTGTCGAGCAGATTGAAGAGACAGTCCTTGTACTCGAACTGGAGCACGGTGGAGGTGATCGAGATGCCACGTTCCTGCTCGACGGTCATCCAGTCGGAGACGACGCGACGCTGGTTCGAGCGGGCGCGCACGGAACCAGCCTGGTCGATGGCGCCGGCATAGAGGAGGAGTTTCTCGGTGAGCGTGGTCTTGCCGGCATCCGGGTGCGAGATAATGGCAAAAGTGCGCCGGCGGGCGACCTCATGGGGAAGGTTGGCGTCGATGGCGGGCGGATGGAGTTCTGGCGCTTGCAGTAAAGACACGACTATCCTCTCGCAGGTAAGCCGGAACGGTATCCGGTCATTGGGTCAAGCCATGTAGGATAGTGCAAGGAGGCACGCTGGGCAAATTCATCGCGGATGCAAGGGATGTTGAGATGTCGCAGATTTGACGAGGGGATGGGGAAGTTGCGGCAACCGGCGAGACGCCAGTATAGCCGGGCGGAAATGGGCCAACGGTTTGTAGGGCGATTTGGCAAATCGCCCTCCTGGCGTGCCACCAGTACCTGCGCGCGTGGCACCGGCCCAACGGCGAGACGCCTGCGCGCGTGGCACCGGCCCAACGGCGAGACGCCCGCGTGCGTGGCACCGGGCCAACGGCGCGCCCCTACCCGTGATCGACTGGCCGGTGCCTCGCACGCGATTCAGTCTGCCGCGCCTTGACGCGTTTGGCGTTGAGGAAGGCCTCACGTTCCTGTTCCTCAAGCACGCCGGCGATGTACTGCAGGGTCGCTCATGGCCGCCTCCGTTGCGGTTGTTGCTCCGCCAGGGCGCGCAAGCGGCCGGCGCGTTCGTAGAAGGCCGCCAGGCGCGAGGGCAGATAGGCCGGGAAGCCTTCCTCGGCGGGCATCTCCTCCAGCCGGCCCGAGATCTCGCGCAGGGCCTCCGCCCAACGCGAGGTGGAATCCGCCATCAGCGCCACGTCATAGCCCTGGTCGCGGTAGTATTCGGCCAGCGTGATGCCCGTGTAGATGCTGGCCTCGCGCGCCGCCACCGGCATGTTGGAAGTGTTGGCCACCAGGATCGTGCGCTCCAGCAGCGGGCGCCCCGTGCGCAGGTCGGTGAGCTTGGGGAAATCTTCGAGCACCTGGGCCATCTCGTTGCCGCGCTCGCCGCAGCCGACATAGACGATGATCAGGGCAACGTGGAAGCCGGGCCGAGCGCGACCAGTGCCGCCTGAATCTGGCTGGGTGGCGCCTGGTGGTGCACGCCGCGCAGGAGCGTTTTGAGGGCATCGACTTCGAAGCGCCGCCAGAACCAATCGAGCAGATCAGAGGGGGCGCCCTGCAAAAAAGACAATGGCAGCCGTGCGGCGGCAACCATGTGGCGCGCCAGGGCGCGCTCCACGTCGATAGCATTGGGTTCGCGGTCGCCCAGACTGATGCTATGGCTAACCACCTACGCACAGCATCGTTCCAGATCTTCACCGATACCGATCCGGCTGTCGAACAACTTCTGATCGAGCAGATCCGTCTGCTATCGCCCGAACGCAAACTCCAGATGATGGGCACATGTGGTAGGATAGAATTTGCGCAACGTTTGCCCATCATTCCATTGGGAGCCACCTTATGAGCAAATCCGAACCCATTATTCTGCTTGACCCCTATCCGCGTCCGATCGATCTTATTTTTAGCCCGCAGGACAAAACACGGCTGGAGAAGCTAGGCCGCGTGATTTGGCATGAAGGCGCCCCCGCCCCCGCTGCGCTGATCGAGCAGTACCTGCCCGACACCGTGGCCATCATCGGTCAAACGCCGATGCCACGTGAGCGGTTTGAACGCGCGCCGCACTTGCGGGTGATTGCCAATGTGGAAAGCAACTTCCAGCCAAACGTCGACTACGCCGAATGCCAGCAGCGCAACATTCACGTGCTTTCGACCGGACCGGTCTTCGCGCAACCGGTGGCCGAGATGGCGCTTGGCTTTGCGCTGGCAGCCGCGCGCCGTATCACGGAAGCCGATGCCGCCATTCGCCGCGGCAACGAGTCGCTCTACGGCGAACTAGACAACTACGATTCGTTTCTGTTGCACGGGAAGACCCTCGGCTTGCTGGGCTGTGGCAATCTAGGACGCGCCTTGCTGCCCCTCCTGCGCCCATTTTCGCGCGACCTGCTCGTCCACGATCCGTGGATCCACGCCTCAGTGCTGCGCGCCATGGACGTTGAGCCGGTCGGGGTCGACGATCTCTTCGCACGCGCCAAGGTGCTGTTCATCCTGGCGGCAACGACCACGGAAAATCAAGGCGCCTTTGGGGCACGCCACTTTGCGTCGATGCAAAAAGGCTCGATCGTTGTGCTCGCCAGCCGGGCCGGGGTGGTCGATTTTGACGCGCTGCTCGATGCCGCCGCCAGCGGCCACATCCGCGCCGCCATCGATGTGTTCCCGGAAGAGCCGATTCCGGCCGCGCATCGGGCGCGCCACACCCCCAACACGGTGTTGTCGGCGCACCGCGCCGGCAACATTCCCGAAATCTGGACCGGGATGGGCGAAATGGTCGTCGACGATCTGGAGTTGATTCTGCGTGGCCTGCCGCCGCAGCGCTGCCAGCGCGCCAACCTCGAAACGGTTTCTCGCCTGCGCAGCAAGCCAATCACGTAGGATCCCCGAGCTCAAGCAGGGCTTGCAGCAGCGCTTGGGGTGTGGGTGGGTCGTCCGCAAGCA
>Ga0105047_10007751_pt1 | contig 18034 bp, 13 predicted proteins | sample MAT04_FD_78384 | JGI IMG/M metagenome (GOLD analysis project Ga0105047, IMG submission 78384) | Freshwater microbial communities from Lake Fryxell liftoff mats and glacier meltwater in Antarctica - MAT-04 (megahit assembly) | ecosystem: Environmental > Aquatic > Freshwater > Ice > Liftoff...
GCAGATGCTGCAGGCGCTCGCCGCATTCAGCGAACAACTCGGCGCGAACGACAACCTGCTGATCTATTTTGCCGGCCACGGCCAGCTTGAACCAGCAACCGGCGGCGGCTATTGGATCCCGGTTGACGGCAGCAAAGACGATCCCAAAACCTGGATCTCGAACGAGGCCATTACCAAGTTCATTTCAACCATGAAAGCGCGACACGTGATGGTGGTTGCAGACAGCTGCTACGCCGGCACGCTCTCGGGCACCGCGATTGCTGAAATCCCGGCCACCGCCAAGGATGAAGATGTGCTGTTTATCTCGCGGGTGAAAGCGCGCACGGTGCTGACCTCAGGCGGCTTGCAGCCGGTTGCCGATTCAGGGGCCGGTGGTCACTCGGTGTTTGCGGGCGCTTTTTTACAGGTGCTCAATCAGAACAACACGCTGCTTGAAGGCATCAATCTGGAGCGCGAAGTGGAAAGCAAACTCAGTGCGCGCGGCGGCAATACCCTAGCGCAGCGGCCCGAGTACAGCGCGCTCAAGCACGCCGGCCACGAGGGATCGGAGTTCTTCTTCCTGCCGCGCGACGCAACATAGCGCGGGCGCACTCAAGGATCAGCGCGTGTCGGGCAATACCCTGCCCAACCGAATTGGCGTGCAGGGGGGCGCAATCCTTTTCGTATACTCAAAGCCCCTTTTGCCCGATTGACCGACCAAAGCAACATGATCGAACTGAGCTGGTTTAAAGATCTGGTCCCCATGCGTTCGCTGTCGCCGGCCGATCGCGCACAACTGGTCAAGCAAGCGCGCCTTTCGATATACAAGTCCGGGCAATCGCTGTTCGAACGCAACGACCCAGCGCGCACGCTGATGTATTTGATTGAAGGCCAGATTGAGCTGCTTGCGCCCGAGGGCACGCAGCGCATTGACCACACGATGCCTGAGGCGCGCCATCCGCTTTCGCCCGGCCCGCGGCGGGGGCATTCTGCGGTCTCGCTCAAGCCGTCAAAAATTCTGCAGCTGGACCGCGACCATGTGGACCTGATGCTGACGTGGTCGCAGGCGGGTCGCGTCGAAGTTCGAGACGAAGTCTTAGTCGATGACGGTGACTGGGTGAGCCTGCTGCTCAACTCGCCATCGTTCGCCCGCGTCCCGCCGGCCAACATTGCGCAAATGATCGCGAGCATGGAATCACTTGAGTTCAAAGCCGGCGAGAAGATCATCGCGCAAGGAGACCCGGGCGATTTTTACTATGTGATTACCCACGGCGAATGCATGGTCGAGCGACGCCCACCCGGATCGACCCGGGTTGAAGAACTCGCGCGCTTGAAGTGCGGCGATGCCTTCGGCGAAGAAGCGCTGGTGTCCGGTGAGCCGCGCTCGGCGAGCGTGTTTGCGGTCGGCCAAGTGGGCGTCGCGCGCCTCTCCAAGCTTTCATTTCAGCGCCTGTTGCAGGCACCGCTGCTCAAAGAGATCGTGCTCGACGACGTGCCTGAGAACGCGCACTTTATCGATGTGCGGCTGCGCGATGAGTTTATGCGTGGGCATCTCCCGGAAGCGGTCAGCCTGCCCCTGCGCGAACTCAGAACCGAGCTGGCCCGGCTTGATTCGCGCTTGACCTTTTGCGTTTATTGCGACACCGGCAGGCGCTCGGCGGCGGGGGCCTATTTGCTCTCAGAACGCGGCTATAACGTGATGCTGATCAAAGGCGGCGTCGGCGCTGAGCACCTTTGGTTCAAAAGCTGAGCCAAGCACCACAGCACGGGCACTCGGGCCGCACGGTATGCTTCGCGCCTTGCTTCTCGATGGTCCAACTTTCCCGTGCCCAAACTTCCCAAATCTCAACCAGCTGATCCCCATGCGAACGCGGAAGCGCAGCGCTATGAGCATCCGATTCCCTCGCGATTGGCGATTTTAGAATTTCTCCGTGCGGCGCGCGCGGTGCTTAAGTTCGATGACATTGCCGATGGCTTGAATTTAAGCGAAGCCAACGACCGCTTTGCGCTTGATAAGCGGCTCAACGCGATGGTTCGCGACGGCCAGCTCTTGCTCAACCGCCGCAGTGGTTATGCTGTGGTGGCAAAACTGGATCTGACCCGCGGAATTGTCATCGGCCACCCCGATGGCTTCGGTTTTCTGCGCCCGGACAAGGGCGGCGACGATCTCTTTCTTGCGCCCAAACAGATGCGCTTGGCGCTGCATGGCGATGAAGTTCTGGCATCCATCTCTGGACTTGATCGACGTGGCCGCGCGGAAGGTGTGATTGTGGAAGTGCTGCAGCGCGCGCATACGCGCCTGCTCGGACGCTACATGGCCAAAGGCCGGATCGGATTTGTCGCACCGGATAACCGCAAGATCAATCAAGACGTGTTCATCGCCGAGGGACTCAGCATGGACGCCAGTGACGGCGAAATGGTGCTGGTGGAAATCACCGAACAACCCACGTCGCGCAGCCAAGTTGCCGGGCGCGTGATTGAAAAGCTGGGCGCCACACTCAAGCCGGATCAGCTGATTGATGTCGCGATTACAGCTTACGGCCTGAGCCCTGAGTTTCCTGAAGAGGTGATTGAGGCGTCGCTTAAAATTCCTGAAACGGTGAGCGAGGCCGACCTGCATGGTCGCTTTGATTTGCGCGATACCGAGCTGATCACCATCGATGGCGAAGACGCACGCGATTTCGACGATGCCGTTTTTGCGGAAGCCAAGCGCGGTGGTGGCTGGCGCCTGGTGGTGGCGATCGCGGACGTGAGCGCCTATGTCGCGGCAAACGACATCCTTGACCTCGAAGCGCGCGCGCGCTCAACGTCGGTTTATTTTCCCAAGCGCGTTCTGCCGATGCTGCCGGAGCGCCTGTCCAACGGCATTTGTTCGCTCAACCCTTCGGTTGAACGCCTGTGCATGGTTTGCGACATGAGTGTGAGCTTAGAGGGCAAAGTCACCCGCTCGCGCTTTTACGCGGCGGCCATGCGTTCGCACGCGCGGCTGACGTACAACCGGGTTTGGGCTTTGCTCAACAAGGATGCGCAGCCCGCTTCCGACGAGAAAGGCTGGCTGATGCCGCGCCTGAATGCGCTCTACGCCATGTTTCAGGCGATGAGCAAAGCGCGCGACGAACGCGGTGCGCTCGATTTCGAGGGGCGCGAAGTTAAGTTTCTGCTGGGTGCCGACGGCGCGATCGAAACGATTGAACCAACCACGCGCAACGCAGCACACCAGATCATTGAAGAATGCATGATCGCGGCGAACGTCGAAGCGGCCAAGTTTTTGGCCAAACACAAAATGCCGGTCCCGTATCGGGTGCATGCGCCACCGCCGGCGATGAAGCTCTTAGACGTGACCGAGTTCTTGCGTGAACTTGGGCTCAAGCTCAAGATCGACAGCGAAGGCGGCATCACGCCCAAGGACTTTTCCGACTTGCTGGATCGCGTGCATGAGCGCCCCGATGGCCGCTTGATTGAAGCGGTTTTGCTGCGCGCGCAGTCGCTGGCGGTCTATCAGACCAAAAACCTCGGCCACTTTGGGCTGGCGCTCAAGGCCTATGCCCATTTCACCTCACCGATTCGGCGCTACCCGGACCTGATGGTGCATCGCGGCATTCGGCACGTGTTAAATGGCGGTGACGCCAGCACCTACGCCTTCAGCGCAGAAGACGTCGAGGCCATTGCACTTAACGCATCGGCGCGCGAACGCACCGCCGATGAGGCCTCGCGCGATGTGGTTGAGCGGCTCAAGTGCGTGTTTATGGAACAGCATTTGAATGCCGAGTTCGACGGATTCGTTTCCGGCGTGACGTCATTTGGGCTGTTTGTCGAAATCGATCGTTTGCAGGTCCAGGGTTTGATCCACGTCACCCAGCTCCCCAACGACTACTACCATTTTGATCCGCTGCATCGGCGCCTGACTGGCGAGCGGCGGCGGCAGTCTTATCGCCTCGCGGATCGGGTGCGGGTGCAGGTCATTGGCGTTGATGCCGATGAGCGCAAGATTGACTTCAAGCTGGCTCCGGACAAGCGGCGCTAAGCGATGGCAGACATTTGGCTGGTGGGGCTCAATCCGATCTTGGGGCTGCTAAACCAAGATCCTGCGCGGATCATTGAGATCAAGCTCGGCAGCGAACGCCGGGATCGGCAAACCCAAGAGATCGAGACATTGGCGCGCGCGGCTGGCATCGGCGTGCAGCGGGTGGAGGCCGGTTTCTTGAGCAAGGTTGCCGATGGCGCGGTGCACCAAAGCGCCGCGGCGCGCATCCGTGCGCAAAAGGACTTCGACGAAACCGACGTGGATGCGCTGATTGAAGCATCCGCGCGCCCCGCCCTTTTGCTGGTGCTCGACCAAGTCACCGATCCGCACAATCTGGGCGCCGCCATGCGCACCGCGCTCGCCGCGGGCGCGCAAGCGGTGGTTATTCCGAAAGATCGCGCTGCCGCGCTGACGCCTGCTGCGCGCAAGGCAGCGGCGGGCGCAGCTGAACTGTTGCCCTTGGTGCGCGTGACCAACCTAGCGCGTGCGCTCGATCGCTTTAGTGAATCAGGCATCTGGCTCTTTGGCGCGGCTGGGGAAGGCACTCAATCGCTGTTCAAAACAGATCTTCGCGGCCCCGTCGCACTGGTTCTCGGCAGCGAAGGCGAAGGCATGCGCCGGCTCACCCGCGATAAATGCGACGCCTTGGTGCACATTCCGATGCCCGGCGGCATGGAGAGCCTGAATGTCTCGGTGGCGTGTGGAATATGTCTTTTCGAGGCGGTTCGGCAGCGCGCAATGTGATCCGATCGCCACTGTCAACGTAATTTGTGGCATACCATATACCTGAATTAAAGTTCCATTCGCTGGGGATTGATCATGGTCTTTTTAAAATTCATTGCCGCCACTGCGCTGGGTTTTCTCGGCTGCATTACTGTCTCAAAAGCCCAAGAAGCTTCATTCTTCCAGTCTGGGTTTGAGATTACCCAACCGTCCACGGACGCCGAAGCCGCGCGCTTCCTCAACCAGGCCACGTTTGGGGCAACGCCTGCGGATATCGCCAGCCTGCGCGCGATTGGCTATTCCAACTGGATCGAAGCGCAGCGCATGGTCCCGGCGACGCTGCAGCGCCCGCCCCTGCAGTCACTCGCAGCCGACCTCACCACCGGAAATCTGAACCGCGACGACAGAATTCGCCAATGGTGGTTGAGCTCAGTCAACGGCAACGACCAGCTGCGTCAGCGCATGGCTTACGCACTGTCGCAAATCATCGTGATTTCCGATCAGGGCGATGCGTTGAGCGGCGAAACGCTGATGGTGGCCGAATGGAACGACATTCTGCTGCGCAATGCCTTTGGCAACTACGGCAATCTGCTTCGCGAGGCGACCCGCAGCCCGATGATGGGCCGCTGGCTGACGGCGCTGCGCAATCGCAAGCTGGAAGGCGCAACCGCGCCTGACGAAAACTACGCGCGGGAAATCATGCAGCTGTTTTCGATTGGCCTGTTTGACCGCAACATGGACGGCACCGAGGTGCTCATCGGCGGCCAGCGCGTGCCAACCTACGACAACCAGACCATCGCCACCGTGGCGCGCGCCTTCACCGGCTTGTCATACGACTGCTCTGGTGACCAGCCGCTGGACGGCACCTTCATCACCATGCTGCGCACCTGCGGCAACACCTGTGTCGGGACCGACTGCCGCTTCGTGGGATCCGGCACGCGCACGCTGTTCACGCTGTTCTTCAATGATCCGCCGCGCGACGATGCACAGGCCAACTTAACTGGCGCCAACGTGCTCAACCGCGGTCTGCGCCATCCGGATTTTTTCCGGCCAATGGTGTGCTATCCGCGCTACAACGACACCGGCCGCCAATCCAATGGTCAGCTGTGGAACCCGGCCAACAACCAGCCGACGCCCGCCAAGCAGGTCAATATCTCGGGGGCGACTGTGCTCACCATTCCAGAAATTGGCGCCGGCAGCCCCACCCCACCAAACTGCCATTCAACCGATGCCAATATCTCGGCCGCCAATCGCACGGCTTGCTTGAACTACTGCGAATCAGGCGTGGATACGTTGGCCAACACCTTGTTCAACCACCCCAATACGCCGCCATTCGTTGCCTATCAGCTGATTCAGCGCTTTGTGACGTCCAACCCAAGCCCTGCTTATGTGCGCCGCGTCTCCTGCGCGTTTGCAGGCAGCACGGCATCGGCGGCAGACTGCGCTGGGCCACGCGTTGGGCCGCGCGGTGATCTGGCGCGCACCCTGCGCGCGGTACTTTTGGATGCAGACGCCCGGGTATCTCTGGCCAGCGCACCGACCAACTTTGGCAAGCCGCGCGAGCCCATGCTCAAGATGCTCGCAATCTGGCGTTCCTTCGGCGCCGTGTTCTCCCGGCTGTCGGTTCGAAACGGTGGCACGACTTTCCCAGAGGGTGACTTTGGTCAACGCCCGATTGGCGCGCCGTCGGTATTTAACTTCTATGAGCCCGACTACCAACAGCCCGGCCAGATTGCGCAGGTGAACGTCAACGGCACAGCGGTAGCGAATCCCGACGATGCGCTGGTGTCACCGGAGTTCAAGATCATCAACGAAGTGACGGCCATCTCCACCGCCAACCGCTTGTTCAGCGTGATCTGCAACGGCTACGGCGGCAACTGCAGCGGTAACTTTAGTGCGCAAGCATCGCCTTACCTCTCGCCGACCGTGCTGGATGCCCTTCCGCTCACCAACAACCAGGCGCTGATTGAAGCACTGAACCTGCGCATGATGGGTGGCGCGATGAGCGGCACGATCGTGCCTGCCGGACTGTGCGCAAACGGCCTGAATGCGGGCGGCGTCGGTACCGGAATGAAGGGTGCGCTGAACCTCATGGTGCAGTGTGCATTCCCACCGACCTTCGGTGCGACAAGCGTAGACGAACGCAGGCGCAAAGCGCTTTATCTGATCCATCTTGTTTCCATCTCGCCCGAATACGGCACGCAGCGCTAACCGAGCAGGAGCACACATCCATGAACAAACTGCCCTCTATTTCGCGTCGCCGATTCATCGAAGTCGCTGCCTGCACCGCAGCTTACGGCGGCTTTAGTGCGCTTAATCCACAGCTTTCGATGATGGGCACTGCGCTCGCGCAGACCAGCGTCACCGGCTACAAGGCGCTGGTTTGCCTTTACCTCGGCGGCGGCTGTGACTCTTTCAACCTGCTGATGCCGACAAATCCCGCACGCCATGATGAATACATCACCGCACGCGGCGGCCTGTACACCGGCAATGCGGCCGCTTTGGCCTATCCGCGCCCAGGCGGCGCGCAGCCTGCGGGCTCGCTGCCTCCGGTGTTGCCGCTGGCGGGCGTTGAGTACGGCGTTAACCCCAGCTGCGTGGGAATGCAAGAGCTATATAACCAGGGGCGCATGGTCTTCATCAACAACGTCGCGCCGATGGTTGAGCCGGTTACCCGAGCGACGTTCGGCGCGCGTCGTCGCCCACCGCAGCTTTATTCGCACTCCGACCAAACCTCGCTTTGGGACATCGGCAGCTCCAACAATTCGCGCTTGTTAAACGGTTGGGGCGGCATGGTTGCCGGTCGAATCGGCGCAACGTCCGCACTTTCCGGCCTGCCACCTTGTATTTCGATTGCCGGCCAAGCGCGCTTCCTTGCGGGAGAGCGCTTTGATACAGGCCAGCCGATTTCGCCATATCGGTTGTCCACCAACGCATCGGCACCCGCGGTCGCCCTCGGCAACTACGACGCAGTCAGCGCCAGCAATCTACAAAACGCCCGTCGCCAGGCGCTGAACACGCTGATTGGCCAAACTTACCCGCAGGCGTTTTCGAACGAAATGGGCGACATCATGGAGCGCTCGCTGCTGCTCGGTACCTCAGTCAACGCGCTGATTGGCACGGGTGGTGCGTACAACGCAATTCCGGGTGGCGTGGTGTTCCCAGGCAACGGCGCAGGGCCGCAGCTGGCGCAGGTTTTTCGGATGATCAACGCAAGCAAGAATTCGCCGGTGATCGCCGCCAACCGTCAGGTTTTCTACGTCAACGTCGGCGGCTACGATACCCACGATGGACAAATCGCATCGCTTCCCAATCTGTTGGGCGGCGTCTCTGCATCGATTTCTGCGTTCTATCGCGCGCTGGTTGCAGCAGGTTTGCACAACGACGTGCTTTTATTCAGCGCCAGCGAATTTGGCCGCACCATCAACTCAAACGGCAACGGCACCGACCACGCTTGGGGCGGCGTGCAGTTCGTCGTCGGTGGCGGCGCTGGCGTCAATAGCGCAATCGCTGGCGATAGCGGCGGCGGACCTCTGCAGGGACGCAATCCACAAACCGAGTCGGGCAGCGGAATGTACGGACGCTATCCGCGGATGGTGCTCAACGCCTCGGACAGCGCGGCCATTCCGGACGCCGAAAAAGGCGAGTGCTTCAGCCGCGGTCAGTTCCTGCCAACCACGTCCACCGAGCAGGTTTCGGCTTCCATGGCGCGCTGGATGGGCCTAGACGACAGCAACGTCAGCGCTATTTTCGCCAACGTCGACCGTTACGACGATTTCTCGATTGCCCAAGGCAATCTGATGGCGCATACCGGCCGCTACGTGCCGTTCCTGCAGGGCATCGCCTAGATCAGGCTTTCGCTTACCCGGCGGCGCGAAAACGTCGCCGGGTGATCTTTAAGAACGCGTGCCTTCAAGCCCGTTGCGGAAAATCACTTCGCTGATCGGCGCGCCTTCAAACGAGCCTCGTGCGCCTTCTTTGATCCAGTCGTAGATCAGAGCCTGAATCGACGTACCCATGGGCGAGCCCGTCAGCGGCATCCGCCAAAGACCCGACGCTGCATCGCAGTTGATGTGTTTGTACAGGCGGCTCAAGTCGGGTCGCAGGGGCACAATCCAATCGCGATCTGGGTTCATTAGCGCCAGCAGCGAGGCATCGGCATTCCCCGCGTTCAAAACCAGCCGGTTGTTTGGGCTGATCGGGCCCGAGTGACAATCCGTGCAGGTTGAATAGCTGCAGCCGCCTTCACAGGTGCCATTGAGCAATGGAAACACCTGATTCACATAGTCGACGTTGAGATTCAGCGGCGCTGTGGGCAACAAATCACAGGTGAGCATCGGAAACGGCGTGCCCGCGTGGCAAAGCCCCGCTGCCGCCAGCAAACCAATCCAAAGTGCGTGTTTTTTCATCAGGCAACGCTCAGCTTGGTGCGCCTTCGCAGCGCCTGCTGTTCCTTGGCCGCTTTGATGAAGCCTGAAAACAGAGGGTGGCCGTCGCGCGGGGTGGAGGTAAATTCAGGGTGGAACTGACAGGCCAAAAACCAGGGGTGGTCTTTCAACTCAACCATTTCGACCAGCAAATCGTCCATCGACCGACCCGAGATCACCAGGCCCTTTTCTTCCAGCAGCTGGCGGTACTGATTGTTGAATTCGTAGCGATGGCGGTGGCGCTCGCGGATCACGTCTTGGCCATACATCTGACGCGCCAGCGTGCCTGGTTTGAGTCGGCACGCCTGCGCACCCAAACGCATCGTGCCGCCCAGATCGGATTCGCCGCTGCGCTTTTCGACGTAGCCTGCAGATGTGCGCCATTCGGTAATCAGCGCGATGACGGGATCGGCGCAGGTTTTGTCGTTTTCGGTTGAATTGGCAAACGCAAGCCCCGCCACGTTTCGTGCGAACTCAACCACTGCCGCCTGCATGCCGTAGCAAATCCCGAAATAGGGGACGCGGTGCTCGCGCGCAAAACGGACCGTTTCAACCTTGCCCTCGAAACCACGCGCGCCGAAACCGCCGGGGACCAAAATCGCGTCCACTTCGCGCAGGATATCGGTGCCGTTGGCTTCGATCTCCTCAGATTCCAGCCACTTCAGATTGACCTGCGCACGCTGTTTCAAGCCACCGTGGCGGAGCGCTTCGCCAAGCGACTTGTACGCATCCTTGTGCTCAACATATTTGCCAACGATAGCCACCGTGACTTCGGCTTCCGGGTGGTCGGTGGCGGCAACCACCGCCTCCCATTCCGACAGATCGGCCGGCTTGACGTTGAGCTTGAAGCGCTCCACCACAATGTCGTCTAGCCCTTGCTGGTTCAGCCACATCGGCAGCTGGTAGATGTTGGCAACGTCAATCGCTGAGATCACATTGCGCTCGCGCACGTTGGTAAAAAGCGCGATTTTGCGGCGCTCCGATTGCGGCAGCGGCTGCTCCGAGCGGCACAGCAAAATATCGGGCTGGATACCGATCGACAACAGCTCCTTGACCGAATGCTGGGTGGGCTTGGTCTTGAGCTCGCCTGCCGATTTGATATACGGCACCAGGGTTAGGTGCATGAACAGGGTATATTCGGGCCCGCGCTCAATCGCCAGCTGGCGAATCGCCTCTAAAAACGGCAGCGATTCGATGTCGCCCACGGTGCCGCCGATTTCGACTAGGCACACGTCAAAGCCTTCGGCCGCAGCATCAATCGTGCGCTTGATCTCGTCGGTGACGTGCGGGATCACCTGCACCGTGGCGCCCAGATAGTCGCCGCGCCGCTCTTGCCGAATCACCGCCTCATAGATGCGTCCGGTGGTTTGCGAATTGAGCCGGCCCAAACGGGTCCGGATAAAGCGCTCGTAGTGGCCAAGGTCTAGGTCGGTTTCGGCGCCGTCGTCGGTGACATACACCTCGCCGTGCTGAAACGGGCTCATCGTGCCGGGATCGACGTTGATGTAGGGATCGAGCTTGACCATCGTCACGCTTAAACCCCGCGCTTCTAAAATGGCCGCCAGCGATGCAGCTGCGATGCCCTTTCCAAGCGAGGAAACCACGCCGCCAGTTACAAAAATCAGGTGGGTCATCGGCATCGCGCTCCGCGGTTCTTCATTGAAGGTTTTTCATCGAAGGGGCCAAGTGTAGCGCGAGCACGCTTGAAACCCTTCAAGCGCGTTTGCTTTTACTGCCGGCATGCGGATCCGTAGAATGCGCCCATCCGCGACGCGCTCGCGCTTTGATCCCAGTGACCCATGAATCCATCCATTGAACCTGCCATGCAGCTGGTGATCCGGCAACCCGACGATTGGCACGTGCACTTGCGCGATGGCGCGATGCTGGAGGCGGTGGTCGGCGCCACCGCGCGCCAGTTCGCGCGCGCCATCGTGATGCCCAACTTGGTGCCCGCGGTGACCACAGTGGCCATGGGTCGGGCCTATCGCGAACGAATCTTAACCGCCCTGCCCGCTGCGAGCGGTTTCACCCCGCTGATGACCGCCTATCTCACCGACGATATCGATGAAAACGAGATCGAGCGCGGCTTTGTGGAGGGCGTGTTCACCGCCTGCAAGATGTATCCCGCGCACGCCACCACCAACGCCGCTTATGGCGTGACCGATGTGCGCCATATCGCCGGGGTGCTGGCGCGCATGGAGCGGATCGGGATGCCGTTGCTTTTGCACGGCGAGGTCACCGACCAGCACGTCGATATCTTCGATCGCGAGGCCGCCTTCATTGAGCGCACGCTGCGTCAACTTTTGCGCGACTTTCCCGCGCTCAAGGTGGTTTTCGAACACATCACCACCCTCGACGCGGTGCAGTTTGTAGAGTCTGGCGGCCCCAATCTGGCGGCAACGATTACCCCGCACCATCTGATGGTTAACCGCAACGCGATGTTTGAGGGCGGCATCCGCCCGCACCAATACTGCCTGCCGGTGGCCAAACGAGAACACCACCGGCTTGCCCTGCGCAAAGCGGCGACCTCCGGCAACCCCCAATTTTTCTTGGGTACCGATTCGGCGCCTCACGAGATTGGCGCCAAAGAATCTGCCTGCGGCTGCGCCGGCATCTACAACGCGCCGGTCGCGCTTGAGTGTTACGCAACCGTTTTCGAAGAAGAAGGCGCGCTTGCGCATCTGCAGGCGTTTGCCTCCGAAAGCGGGCCGCGCTTTTACGGCTTGGCGCTGAATGAAGGGAAAATCATGCTGGAGCGCACAAGCTTCGAAGTTCCCTTAAGCCTACCCGCTGCGGGCACCCAGATTGTGCCGTTCCACGCCGGCGCCAGCATGCGCTGGCGCTTCATGGGGCCGGTTAATAGCGCCTGAGGGGCGATGCCCTGCTAAATCGCGCGTCTCGCTTTGAGCCGCGCGTACGCCGCAAATGTGGCGCTTGCGAGCGCATCGGGGTGCTCGAATACCGCGCTGACACCGAGCGCGCGCAGTTCGGCCTGAGCGAGATCCGCGCGGCGCTTGAGCGCCTCAGCGGCCAAACGCCGGTTCGGCGCGTGCCAGTCGTGGCCGGGCTCGATCAGCACCTCGTCAATCTTCGGATCGATTGGGCAAGCAACAATCGACTTGTGCTGTGACTTGAGTAGATTTAAAGCCCGCAACAGCCCGCGCTGGTGGCTAAGCGAGGCCAAATCACTGAACCAAATCACCAGCGCGCGCCGCTTGAGCTGCCGCTTTAACGCATCGGCCGCGACCAGCGGATAAGCCGCCACCGGAGACAGCTGCAGGTCCTCAAAGAACGCTTTGAGCCTGCGCTGTGCCGCGGTTCCGCTCATCCCCCAGCTTTGCGCAAGAATCCGATCCGCATAAGCCACCACGCTGACCTGCTCTCCGCGCCGAAGCGCCCACTGGGCCATGCACGCGGCGCTGTTGATCCGCAGGTGCAAGGCGCTGGTGGGGCCGAAGGAGCGCTCGGCGCTGGCGGAAAGATCAATCATCAGGGCAAGTTCAAGCTGCTCGTCGCGCTCACGCAGCCTCACCAGGGTTTGGCTGGTGCGGGCGCTTGCCTTCCAATCGATCGATCGAAGCGAATCGCCGGGCGAATAGGGACGATGCCCGTAGTGCTCGCTGCCCTCGCCGGCCGTTTTCGTCGCCCGCTGCGCGCCGGCATCAGACGGCAATGTGCGTGCGGCCTGGCGCCAATCGGCGGGTTCCACGCGCATCGCCGCGGGCGCATCAACCCGTCGCGGCCACCACAGGATTCCAAGCGGGCCCAATACAACGGTCCGGACCGTATCCCACTTGATCGAACCCAAAGCCATTGCCTTGAGCGTACAGATGAGCTCGGGCGCCGCCGCCGACAGCTCTCCACGGCAAACCGCACCCGCAGCCCCGCTGGGTACTGGCTCGGCAAATCGAAGCTGCGTGCGCGGGCCCACAAAGCGATAGCTGATCGGAAAATCGCGGCCGAGCTCGGCGAATTCCGGCAAACGCCTCTCCAGCGACCACACGCTGCGATGCACCCACCAAGCCTCCAACCCCAAAGCCAGCAGCAAAGCCACCGCAAGCAGGCGCCAAAGCAGCGCCAGCTCCTCCACCCACAGCCCAACGATGGCGAGGAGCGCGAGCAGGACGAGGGCTTTTAGGGCGCGTGCGGAGAGGGTCATTGATGCTCACCCATCGGCCATCCTGGCCGAGGGTTCGGGAGCCTGAAGGGCTCGGCTCCTGCCTCGCTTGGGGGTTGATGCTCACCCATCGGCCATCCTGGCCGAGGGTTCGGGAGCCTGAAGGGCTCGGCTCCTGCCTCGCTTTTGGGTTGATGCTCACGCGTCGGCGAGCCGAAGCAGCGCTTTGCAGCGCTTTTGGGGCCTGGGGTAGTTTTGCTCACGGTTAGGCGCCAGGTCTGGGGACGGCGATGCGTTTTAGGACTTCTTGTACGACGCGGGTGGCGCCGATGCCGTCTAGGCTGGCTTCGGGTTTGAGGACGATTCGGTGGGGGATGACTGCGTTTGCAACCGCTTTGATGTCGTCGGGGGTGACGAAGCTGCGGCCGCTGATTCCAGCTTCTGCGCGCGCGACGCGGGCGAGTGCGATTGCGCCGCGGGTTGATAGGCCGAGGCTCACGGCGGCTTCGGTTCTGAGCGCGTTGGCGATTTCGATGATGTATTGGTAGACCGGCTCGCTGATTTCAACGGCTTTCATGGCGGCGCGGGCGCGGTCGAGGATCGCGCGCTCAAGCGGCGCCAGCGGCGGCGCGCGGTGGCCGCCGCCGGCTTGGTCGTAGGTTTTGAGGATTCGAATTTCGTCATTGGCCTCGGGGTAGCCCATTTCCAGCTTGAGCAGAAAACGATCCAGCTGTGATTCGGGCAGCGGATAGGTGCCCTCAAACTCATGCGGGTTTTGTGCGGCGATCACAAAGAAATCCGGCTTGAGCGCGTAGCGGTCGCGCTCAATCGTGATGGTGCGTTCTTCCATGGCCTCAAGCAGCGCCGACTGGGTTTTGGGTCCGGTGCGGTTGAGCTCATCGATCAGCACCACATCGGCAAACAGCGGTCCGGGCAGCAGTTCAAACGCGCCGGTTGCCTGACGGTAGACCTTGACCCCGGTCAGGTCAGAGGGCAGCAGGTCAGAGGTGCATTGAACGCGCTTGAAACTGCCGCCCAGCAGCTGCGCGAGCGATTTAGCGAGCAGGGTTTTGCCGAGCCCGGGCGCGCCCTCAAGCAGCACATGGCCTTCGGCGAGCAAGGCCCAAGTGAGCGCGCGCAGCACCCGCGGCTGGCCGATAACGGTTCGACTCAGGCTGGTCTCAAGCGTTTCAAGGAAAACGATCATGGGGTTTGCAGCAGTGGGGTTTGGAAAATCGGTCATGCGGGATCTCGTCGGCGGGCGTGCTCGATGCGCAAAATCGCAGCGAGGAGGTTTTCTAAGTCGGCATCGGTTGTTGCCGGGTCGCTGTGGGCGCGCTTGATTCTTTCCAAATCGGCGCGATCAACGCGCGAATCGCGGCTGAGTACGGCGATCGCGTCGTTCAGGTCGCCGCTGCGGGTGATCGCGCGCACAAAGCGCCCGTCGAGCAGCGCATGGGCGCGCTGGCTGTGCGGCGTATGCCGTCCAAGCAGCCGCGCGAGGCTTTTAAGTTCATGCGTGGGTGGCGCCTTTCGCTCCCGCTGCGCGGGCAGTAAACGCCGCTCGACCAAGAGCAAATAAGCCAGCCAAAGGGCGAGCAAAATCAGCAGGCTCTGGTGCAGGCGTTGGTCTTTGAGCAGCGCGGCCGGGTCGTAGAGATCGGAACGGCCCTGGTAATAGTCGGCAAAGATGACCGATTTACCCGCTTGGCCGAGAAAGTGCAGCGCGTTGCTGAGCGCAAGCGCGTTGTCGGCACGCGCAAGGTTGCTGTTCGAGCCGAGCCCGCCCAAGCCCAGAATCAATGCAGACGCGTCATCGGTGCGCCAGTACCAGCCGAGCTGGCCGTAGTCCGGATGCTCCAGCACCCGCGCGATCGCCGCGGTGCTTGATGACAGGCTCAGGCGATCGAGCAAGACCATCGGCTTGAGCGCTTTGACGTTGATCTGGCCGACGCGGGCGAACATCGGATGGCCGCTTGATACATTCAGGCTGATCGTCTGCTCGCTTGGATCATTGCCGTCAACCCGGCGCTCCAGCAGTTTTCGCGCATCGTCGCGCTGCTTTCGGGTGCTTTTTAAGTCGCGCTCGCGCACTTTGAAACCAAGCGCCTCGCCGAGCACGCGCAGGTCCTTCTCCACTCCCCGCGCCGTGACCGCATCCGCGTGTCGGGCCAGCACCAGCAGCGCATTGCCCTGCGCGAGCCAGCGCACCAGGGCGAGGGAATCGTCGCTGCGGATCGGGTTGTGAATCGGCAGGGCCAGAATCAACACTTGGCCGTCGCCGGGGTGGCTTAGCTCAAGATCACGCAGACGCTTGCGCAGGGCAGCCACCGGAAACCCCGATTGCCGCAGCCAAGCGCTGAGCGCGCTCATGCCGTGGCGATCGAGCGCATCGCTGGCCGCCGGCGGCGCCCCGGACTGCACAGGCGGACGCACTGGATTGAGCAGCATCAGCACCAAGACCAGCGCCGCCAGCGCCACTGCGGCGCGCGAAAAACGCGCGTTCATGCCAGCATCTCAAGCGCGCGCTGACGCCATCGCAGAAGTACTCCGGCGTCTGTTTGGCGTTTGCCAAACTCCTCGGCGTCGGCGGCCTGCGCCAGCTCCATTAAAAAATCGCGCGGCTCGACAAGCTCGTGCCCAAGCAGTCTGGCGCGCTCGGGGTTGGTCAGCGCGCGGTCGTCACAAAGCTTGAGCTTTGCCATCAGCCGCGCGGCCAGTACGTGGTAGATGGAAGCGGCACTTTGCTCGTCGAAGGGCTTGATGGCTGCGCTTTGAGCGCCTTCGCGGCCAGCGCGCTGGGCGCCGCGCGCGTGGCGCCGTCGCGGCCTGAACCACTCGCCCGCTTGCGCTTCGCGATAGAGCACCCAAGCGCCCGCGAGCACGATCAAAAGCGCCAGACCCCAAAGCAATCCCGTACTCACCCACGAAGGCATGTCAAAAACGCGCAGCCATTCGGGCAAATCGTCCGCGGTCTTGTCCGGAAACAGGTTGTTCTTGATCCAGCGCAGCAGCTGATCTTTAAGCCCAAGCGGCTTTAATGGCGAAAAGCTGCTGTTGGCTTCAATCACCGCGCGCAGATCGGCGTGGTCGACCACGATGGGCTCCGGCGGTGCGCGCCGGTAGTCCGCGAGCAGTGCCTGCAGGGCCGCCAGCTGCTGCGCGTCGATCAAGGTATCGGGAACAAACTGGCGCAGCGGGTCGGCCAAATCAAGCGCGTTGATCTGCTCAAGCAGCGCTGGGCAGACGTCCGCCAAAGACGCGCGCGGCTGGTCTTGGGGCAACTCGCAGCTCTGCGCGAACGCTTGCGCTGCGGCCGCAAGCAAGACGAAAGCGCCAAACAAGGGCATTTTCACGCAGACGCGTCAATGCGCGCGAGCAGGTCTCCGCCTTCGGCGCGCACCACCAAGTCGTTGAACATGGTCACGCCGACCGCAATCCACATTGGCATCGCAAGCGCGGTGATCGGCGCATTCAAAAGCTGCATGCCAATCTGCATTTCCAAGACCGCGGAGTCGCTCGGCGCTTCACCGCCCGCCAGCAGGGGCACCAGCATAAAGCCCATCATCACCATCGACACCACGCCGCTTAAGGCCATCTGAATCGCAAAAGGCACCAGCAAAATCACCGAGACCCGCCAGAAATTGCCTTTGACCAGATTAAACGAGCGTTTAAGCGACGCGATCACGCCGCTGCCTTCGAGCATCATGGCGTACATGAAAAAATAGAAAACAATAACCACGTAGACCGCGCCGACCAGCAGCGCGAGCAGGCCAACAACCATCGCCACGCCGACGAGGAACGCGCCACCAATCGTTCTAGGCAGGCGCCTGAATCCGCGCCAAAGCGACTGACCGATGGTTTGCTCATAGCCGCGACCAGTCATGCCGATGTAGTCGATCATCGCCGCATACCAAACCAGCGCGACCAAGATGGCGACCAAAACAGCGCCAAGCCCGCCGATGGCGAGTGCCGTCCACGCAATGTCGTCTGGATTGCCTGTGCTTAACACCGGCAGCATCACATACGGGAGTGCCTGCAATAATGCGGGGATGAGCCCAATCAGAAAACAAACCTTGAGCGTGCGGAAGTACAAACGAAACGAGGTATCCAGCAAACGGCTGATGGTCTCAGGCGTGGTTGGCAGAATGGCGCTCATGGGGAGGCTGGCTCTTGGCGATCAGAAGTGCAAAAAGCCTAGCATAGGCGCCGCGCTGGCCCGCATCGGATGACTATCGAAAACGCACTGCGCGCAGCGCGCAGAAAGATCGAGCGCGCCGATGCGGAGATTTTGCTGGCCGCGCTGCTGGCGGTATCGCGCACGCATTTGCACGCTTTTGGCGAACGCGCGCTTGCCGCCGATTGCGCGCTTGCGTTTGCGCAATTGGTCGAGCGCCGCGCGCTGGGCGAGCCGATTGCCTATCTGCTGGGGCGCCGCGATTTTCATGCGCTTACGCTCGAAGTAAGCGCTGCCGTCTTGATCCCGCGCGCGGACACCGAAACATTGGTCGAGCTGGCGCTGGCCCACCTACCGCAAGCACAAGCTCGGCGCGTGCTCGATCTGGGCTGCGGCAGCGGCGCCATTGGTCTGGCGCTTAAGGCCGCGCGCCTAGACATCGTGCTCAACTTGATCGATCAAAGCGCTGCCGCGCTCGCGCAGGCCAAGGCGAACGCTGATCGGCTCGGACACCCGGCGCGCCTGCTCGAAAGCGATTGGTTTGCGGCGCTCGAGCACGAGCGCTTCGACATGGTGCTAAGCAATCC
>Ga0105047_10007752_pt1 | contig 18032 bp, 16 predicted proteins | sample MAT04_FD_78384 | JGI IMG/M metagenome (GOLD analysis project Ga0105047, IMG submission 78384) | Freshwater microbial communities from Lake Fryxell liftoff mats and glacier meltwater in Antarctica - MAT-04 (megahit assembly) | ecosystem: Environmental > Aquatic > Freshwater > Ice > Liftoff...
AATGATGCACGTGAGTGCCCCGCCGCACAATAGGATGGCGGCACAGCGTGGCGTAGGACATTTACCGCTCGTCAGCGCATCTTGAAATCGTCCAGATCTTGAAACCGACTTTGGCTCAGGCAGCCGTTTTTTCCGGAACAGCACTGGCATCAGCATCATGCCGTCGGCTGGTGGAGTCCTGACACGCCAGTCAGATGCGATCCGGTTGAACATCAGTGGCGCGCCCACACACGAATGCCTGTTCGGTCACCGCGTAGTCCCATTGTTCGAGGAGGCAGCCGCCGCTCTCAGGGTGCTCGGTCCCGGACCGCGGCTCGTGCTCCGCAGACGGTATCGGCCAGTGCAGCACGTTCACCGAGTTGGGTGCCCCCGAGCGGGTGCGCGAAGAAACCGCCGTTCCCGCCTGAACCACCCACGTTTGGCGCTCCAGGCCCTGCAATGCCTGCGTGTAGGGCAAATGGATGTGACCGCCCATCACCACATCGGCCCCGGCGGCCGACCAGACCCGCGTTGCGATTTCGTGCCCGCGTAGCAGGTTGGTCCGGTCTTCCTCCAGTGTCACCGCGACAGGCTGGTGCACCACGACCACGCGCAGCTGTCGGGGGCTCGCCGCATGCAGCAGCTTCGCCACCCGATCGATCTGCACCATGGATACTTCCCCGTTCTTGTGACGCCATGCCCGCGTGGTGTTGACGCCCACGATAAGGAGATCACGCGAGGTATACACGGGCTCGAGATCAGCGCCGAACACCGCGGCGTAACGCGCATACGGGCGTCTGAAGCGCGCCCAGAGATCGAACAACGCAATATCGTGGTTGCCCGCAATCGCCAGCACCGGTGCTCCCAGTTGGTCGACAAAGGCCTTTGCCTTTCGAAACTGCTCCGGTCGTGCACGTTGCGTGATATCGCCCGACAACACCACCACATCGGGCCGCAGTTGTTTGGCCAATACCACCAGGGCCCGGACAACTTGTGGCTGTTCGGTGCCGAAATGCGTGTCGGAAATCTGCAGCAACACGCTCATGCATCCACCTCAGACCCGCGCGGCGGGTCGGATGCACCCGTCGCGTGCAGAAGGTACAACGGCTTATCCAGAACGCGAATGTCCAGGGGTGCGCGCATCCGTGTCACCTCACCATCGAATGCCACTTTGACAGAACGGATGCCTGGCAACAACGTGGGCCTGACCACCATGCGCTTGAATTCGAAAGCTTCTACGCCAGCGGTTTCAAGAAGCTCACCCATGGCGCCGTGCAACATCAACCCCATCATCGACAACGTACCGATGGGGCGCAGCATCAAGGCCGCCAGGCTGCCGTCACCGGGCTCACCGGGCATGGTGTCGTCGGGCAGCGCACCGAACTGCTGCAACTGCAGCCGGTTATTGCCTACGAAAAGGGTCAACGTCCGCACTTTGCGAACCGTGTCACCGAGCTCGACCTCCAGCCGTAGCCGGCGTCGTGTGCGCAGCACTGTCACGCAGGCCGCGATCGTGGCCACCCATCGGCTGCGTCCGAAGCGCGATTTGTAGGCTTCTCGATCCTGCAACAGGTCGGCGTATGCGCCAAGGCTCGCGTTGACCAGGAAAACCCGTTTGTTGATGGCAGCGACCTGCACCGGCAACGGGCGCGCGTCCAGCGCATAGCGCGCAGCGGCTGCCGGCTCGGTAGGTATGTGGTGCGTTCTGGCAAAGTAGTTGAACGTGCCGTACGGAACGACACCCATGGCGCAGCCCGCTGCGTGTGCCGCCTGAGCGATCGTATTGAGACTGCCATCGCCGCCAACACCAATGACCGCGGAGTTCCGATCCAGCGCGGCGGCTGCAGCCTGAGCCGCAACCTGCGCCAACTCGTCAGGTCGGCACATCAACAATTCGCCACGTCGACCACGCTCCGCCAGTGCCGCTTCGATCACGGCACGCCTCGCATCGGCATCGATGGTGCCCGAGGCTGCGTTCACTACGAACAACAGGGTGGACGAAGGATTCACGCGTGGAACCGCCATCGCAGGGCGGCTTTCCGCGGCACCAACGGGTTTGTTTTCTTGCACGGGTTGTTCCTGATTCATGAGCGCAAGACAGTCCGCGGCGCGTCAGCCACAATCAAGGCAAGCATCCGCTGGACCTGCTGATGGACTCTGTGGAGGGCATGGCCATGGGCCAGCCGCGGCAGGCGGGTTCGCGAACCTCAGCCGCGATGGTCTCGTCTGGCTTGCGCCATTCGCACCTGGGTGCCGGTGTGGCCCTGAATGCGTTTGAGGCCCGATTGATCCAGACGCGAAGCCACAACGGCGGCTCGCACATTGGGTGGAGTGGCGCCAACGCCTCCGATAGTTTCTATGAACGATGCTGGAGCCTTGCGACTGCGTGTGGGAGGTACTGACAGCGCGGACGTCTCTGCAGCACGCTTTTTTTCCAGCGCCTCACGCAGTGTCACGGCCGCCGGAACCGGCTTGTGTTTCGCGGGCCTCGTTCTTGCAGCCGTCTTTCGGGCTATGGCCGATACGGCCTTCGCCATGCTTTTCGATTTCACAGCCGCCCTTTTTTCGGCACCCTCCAGAATTCTTGCATGTGCTTCGAAGCGTGCGAGCGTTTCGTCAAAGGCCTTGGCTTTTTTCGCTGTGCGCTCATTGGCGTCGCCGCGGGCTCCGGTTTTGCTGGACGTGCGAGCGCGCGTCGCCAGTTTCTGGCGCTGCAGCAGGTCTTGGTACTTGGTGCGCAGCTTACGGGTCCTGTCGATGCGGCGCTGCACATCGGCAGCAGTCAGTGCCTTGAGATCGGCACCGAGACTGGATTCGAAAAGATCGATCTCGGTCCTGGCGAGAAAGGCGCGCACGTGGTTGCGGTTGAAAGGCATTGGTGTGTCCCCGGCGTGTTGAAGAGTTCAGCATACACCGCGCTGCCGCCGCCGCGCCGGTCAAGACGCGCAAGTCCGGATGTCCTACAGTCAAAAAGCATTACTGCTTACCCAGCTACCCACAGCTCAAAACCATTGGGAGGGCGGCACATGCATTTGCAGACTCCGCAGCGCACTGGAGCGCACTGGAGCGCACTACGGCGCAACGCAGGACCAATGCACATCAGCGCGGCGAGCGCGGCAACCGAACGACGAACTCGCTGCCGCTCTCTGCGCCTGCGCTGTTCGCCGATACGGTGCCACCATGCGCGCGCACCAGTTCGTGGGCGACGGCCAATCCGATGCCGAGGCCGGCGTCGGAGCGCGGTACGTTGGTATCGAGCATGAACAGATCGAAGATCCGTGGCATGTCATCGGCGGCGATTCCGACGCCGTCATTGGCGATGCACACAACCACCTCTGCACCGTCGAGCTGCATGGAAAGCGTGATGGCGCCGCCGCGCGCGGCCCGGCGCGACGCGTTGTTCAGCAGGTTCGAGAACACTTGCGTCAAACGCTGCGGGTCCCCATGCACCACCGCTGGCTCGTCGGCCAGGTCGATCCGGAGCTGCAGCTGTTTGGCGTCGATGGCGTGCCGGCAGGCGTCGAGCGCGGCGGCAATGATACCGTCCAGGCGAGAGTCGCTGCGGAGCAACTGGAACTTGCCAGCGCCGACGCGCGAGCCATCGATGAGGTCATCGATCAAGCGCGCTATCAGCGCCGTTTGCCGCTCAATCGCCCGGTACCTGTCAGTGCGCGCGGCGTCGCTGACCTCGGGCTGCGTGAGAACGGCGGTGTCCATGCGGATCGCCGAGAGTGGGTTTCGCAACGCGTGCGCCGCCATCGCCACGAAGTTGATCTGCCGCAGGTGTGCTTCCTCGGCACTGACCTGAAGGCTCTTCGCGGTGTGAGCCGCACCGACCAGTCGACGGTTCGCATCGAGAAGCTCGCGCAGGCGCGCCTCATGCTCGGCGAATGCCGAATCCGGCCGTCTGGCCAACGGAGCCAGCTCCATTGGCTCGTTGAGCCCGTCGAGCGTCTTGACCCCCTGCTCGGAGGACAGGGCGAAGCCACCAGGACCCCGCTTCTTGGCCCGATACATCGCCGCGTCGGCGCTCCCGATGAGAACGACGGCATTGTCGCCATCTTCTGGATAGACGGCGATGCCCACGCTCGCAGAAAGCATCAGCGCAAGATGTCCAACGACAAAGGGCTCTCCGATGGCCTCAACCACTTTTTGGGCTACCGGAGTGGCGTCTGCCGCACTGGCCAACTCGGCGAGCAGCACGAGGAACTCGTCGCCACCGTGGCGGCCTACTGAATCGGAATCGCGCACGACCTCTCCGAGACGGCGCGTCACCAACTTCAGCACGGCGTCGCCAACGCCATGGCCAAAGCGGTCGTTGATCGGCTTGAAGTCGTCGAGGTCGACGAAGATCAGGCCCACCTGCTTGCCGTGTCGCTTCGCCATGGCAATGGCGTTGTCGATGCGGTCGAGCATCAATGTACGATTGATTGCGCCCGTCAGCTCGTCGCGCTGGGTGCGCCGCGTCAGCTCATCGAGGCTACTCACCGCCAACTGTGCCACCGTATCGGCATGCACGGCGGCTTGCACGAGCTGTTCGCTGCCCTCGACAATGCGGGACGCGCGCAAGTGGCCCGTCTTGTCGGTCATCTGCACCAGGCCCGGCCAATCTGTGACCATTGCGCCCTGCAACCCTTTTGCCGCAGCGTGCCTTGTGCCACAAATGTCGCAAGCCGACAGCGACTCAGCTTTGGCATGACGTTCCAGTTCATGAGTTGTGGCAGCGGCGAGATATGCCCGGGCAGGATGCAAAGGTGGATTTGATTTTAATGGCGCAACTGGCGCCAGTCGCCGACTCAGCGTTGCGTTTCAGGCAACTCGGCAATCGTGTTTGGAGGACGGGTCTTGTTGGCGACCAATCGCTTCCAGAGGTAGCCAATGACAGCCATGACGATGATTTTGCGCATATGGATCTCCTGAATCAATTCAAAAGCCAACTTTCGCCCTTTTGGCATTCGCTCACTATAGGACTGACGCTCGCCCGGGGGTAAGGGATTATCCATAAACTGCTCGCAATAGTCCCGATGGGCACATCGTCATGACCACCCCACACCGCGACGTTTCTCTCACGCCAGGCGCGCAAGCAAGTTTCCTCGCCCTGATTGTCGGTGCGCTTGTGCCTACTGCCGATAACGCCATGGTCCGACAAACTTGCTCCGATCAGTTTCATACATTGGTATGCGCGGGGAGCTCCCGCTCAAGGACAACCCATGGCTTCAGCAAGCCCGCGACGAATCTGGAAGCGCTCATCGGTCCCATCAGTCAAGGCTGCCCACCGGGCGAGCTGGCGCATGGCGTGGCTGCGGGCGCGCTACAAGGCGAAAGGTACGACGACTAAATGACCTGGCTCGGAATTTGTCATGGATAGGGACCTCGTCATCGCCCGTCCGGAAGGCCTGTATTGCCCCGCAGGGGACTTCTACATCGATCCCTGGCGGCCGGTGGACCGCGCAGTGATCACCCACGCCCATTCGGACCACGCGCGCAGTGGCCACGCCCACTACCTGGCCCACACGCTCAGCGCGGGCACGCTACGCCAGCGCCTGGGCGCGGAAATCGCGCTGCAAACGCTCGATTACGGCGAGACCATCGAACACCATGGCGTGCGCCTCTCGCTGCATCCGGCCGGACATGTGCTGGGCTCGGCGCAAGTGCGGCTGGCACATGGGGGACGGGTGTGGGTGGCCTCTGGTGACTACAAGACCGAGTCCGACGGCACCTGCGCACCCTTCGAGCCGGTGCAATGCGACACCTTCATCACTGAATCCACCTTTGGCCTGCCAATCTACCGTTGGCCGTCGCAGGCCGCGCTGTTTGATCAGATCAACGACTGGTGGCGGCGCAATGCCAGTGAGCGACGCGCGTCTGTGCTGCTGTGCTATGCGTTTGGGAAGGCGCAGCGAGTGCTCAGCGGGGTTGATGCCGCCATCGGGCCGATCGTGGTGCACGGCGCGATGGAGCCACTGAACTCGGTTTACCGCGCGGCCGGTGTGGTCTTGCCCGCGACCCACCGCGTGACCGACGCCGAGATCGACAATGCGGCACTCAAACGAGCGCTGGTGATCGCGCCACCCTCGGCCCAGGGCACGCCGTGGATGAAGCGCTTCGGAACCGATGCGTCCGACGCATTCGCCAGCGGCTGGATGCAGGTACGCGGAAGGCGCCGGCGCCGTGGCGTGGATCGCGGCTTCGTCATGTCCGACCACGCCGACTGGCCGGGCCTGCTCGGTGCCATCGCGGGCACAGGTGCGCAGCACATCCGCGTGACGCACGGCAGCGTGCCGGTGCTGGTGCGCTGGCTGAACGAACAAGGACTGGACGCGCAAGCTTTCGAAACGCAGTACGGTGATGAGGACATGGGCGACGCAGGGCATGTGAATGATGGCGCCGCCGACAGTGTGACCGGCGAATGAGGGCTTTCGCTGATCTCTACCGCGAGCTCGACGCCAGCACCGCCAGCCGCGACAAGCAGGCCGCACTGCAACGCTACCTGCGCGACGCCGACCCGGCCGACGCGGCCTGGGCGGTGTACTTTCTCGCCGGCGGCAAGCCGCGCCAGCTAGTGCCCACACGCGTGCTGCGCGGGCTCGCGCAACAGGCGGCCGATTTGCCCGAATGGTTGTTCGACGAGAGTTACCAGACTGTGGGTGATCTGGCCGAAACGGTCTCTCTGCTGCTGCCGCCAGCCAGCAGGCCGCAGCAGCGCAGCCTGGCCGATTGGCTGGCAAACCACCTGCTGCCGTTGCGCGGCCTGCTTGCCAACGAACTTGCAGCCAGGTTGCGGCAGCAGTGGTGTGAATTGCCCGACGACCAGCGTCTGGTCTATTTCAAGCTCATCACCGGCGGGTTTCGGGTCGGCGTCTCGCGGCTGCAGGTCACGCAGGCCCTGGCAGCGGTGGCAGGCGTGGACGCACGGCGTCTGGCGCAGCGGTTCATGGGCTACACGTTGAGTGGCGCGCAACCCACGGTTGTGCAATACCTTGCTCTCATCGCCCCCGAAAGTGCGCTCGAGCAAGACCGTGCCACCAACGGTCAGCCCTACCCGTTTTTCCTGGCACACCCGCTGAATGAGCCGGTGGCCCGCTTCGATGCTCTGCTGGGCGCGCCGAGTGCGTGGCAGGTCGAATGGAAGTGGGACGGCATCCGCGCACAGCTGGTGCGCCGCGCTGGGCAGGTGTGGTTGTGGTCGCGCGGCGAGGAGCTGATCACCGACCGCTTTCCCGAGCTGGCGGCGCTGGGCGAGATGCTGCCCGATGGCACCGTGGTCGACGGTGAGATCGTGATCTGGCGCGATGGGCCCGGCGGTGGTGCACAACCCTTCGCCGACCTGCAAAAGCGCACCACCCGCAAGACAGTGAGCCCGAAACTGCTGCGCGATCTGCCAGCAGTGCTCATCGCCTACGACCTGCTCGAACACGGCGCCAAAGACCAGCGCAGGCAGCCGCAGCACCAGCGTCGGGCGGCACTGGAGACACTGATCCGATCAGTGAACCACCCCAGGCTCATCGTCTCGCCATTGATCGAAGGCAGCAACTGGCCTGCACTGGCCGAACAACGCGAGGCCGCTCGCTCGCTGGGCACCGAAGGTTTCATGCTCAAACAGAGCGAAAGCCATTACGGCGTGGGCCGTACCAAGCTTGAGGGCGTGTGGTGGAAATGGAAGATCGACCCGATGAGCGTCGACGCAGTGCTGATCTACGCGCAGCGCGGCCACGGCCGACGCGCCAGCCTGTACAGCGACTACACTTTTGCGGTCTGGAACGCACCGCCCGAGCAAACCGACCGCACGCTGGTGCCGTTTGCCAAGGCCTATTCGGGCCTGAGCGATGCCGAGATGGCGCGGGTGGACGCGATCATCCGCCAGACTACACAGGAGAGCTTCGGCCCGGTGCGCAGCGTGCGGCCCACATTGGTGTTCGAGCTCGGCTTCGAAGGCATCGCACACAGTCCGCGCCACAAGAGCGGCATTGCGGTGCGCTTTCCGCGCATGCTGCGCTGGCGCGAAGACAAGTTGGTGGCGCAGGCCGACACCTTGCAGACGCTGGCCGCCTTGTTGCCCCGCAGCGCCACATGAGTCCGCGCAAGCTTGCGATACAACCCGCTGCCAGCGCCTGGCTGGCAGCGCGCGGCTGGCGCCCGTTTGATTTTCAGCGCGATGTCTGGGCCGCGATGAAAACGGGCGAGAGTGGCCTGCTGCACGCGAGCACCGGAGCGGGCAAGACCTACGCGGTCTGGCTTGGCGCGTTGCAAGCTTTGACCGATACGGGAGATGGTGCCGCAGATGCACGCACCGCTGCGCCACTGTCTGTACTGTGGATCACACCCATGCGCGCGCTCGCCGCAGACACGCTGCGCGCGCTGCAGCAACCGCTTGCCGAACTCGCACCCCGCTGGACCATAGCTTCGCGCACCGGCGACACACCCAGCGGTCAACGTGCGGCACAGAGTAAACGCCTGCCCAGCACGCTGATCACCACGCCCGAGAGCCTGAGCCTGCTGATCTCGCGTGCCGATGCCCAGGCCTCGCTTGGCAGCGTGCGCGCGGTGGTGGTGGACGAGTGGCATGAACTGCTGGGCAACAAACGCGGCGTGCAGCTGCAGCTCGCGCTGGCGCGGCTCAGGCGCTGGCAGCCCGAACTGATGGTGTGGGGCATGTCGGCCACGCTGGATAACCTGGAACAGGCGCGGCGCACCTTGCTCGGCCCTGGACGCAAAGGCCGGCTGATACAAGGCAAAACGCCCAAAACCCTGGTGGTCGACACCTTGTTACCGCCACGCGCCGAACGTTTCCCCTGGGCCGGCCATCTGGGTCTGGCGATGCTGCCACAGGTGGTGACCGAGATCGAGGGCAGCGGCAGCACCCTGGTCTTCACCAACACCCGCGCGCAGGCCGAGGTGTGGTACCAGGCCCTGCTGCAGGCCCGGCCCGACTGGGCAGGGCTTATCGCGCTGCACCATGGCTCGCTGGACCGCGCCGCGCGCGACTGGGTCGAGATCAGCCTGAAAAGCGGCGCGCTGCGCGCAGTGGTCTGCACCAGCAGCCTGGATCTGGGCGTGGACTTTTTGCCGGTTGAACGGGTTCTGCAAATCGGTTCGCCAAAGGGCGTAGCGCGGCTTTTGCAGCGCGCAGGCCGCTCGGGTCACGCGCCAGGGCGACAGTCGCGTATCAGCCTGGTACCGACGCACAGCATGGAGCTGATCGAGGGCGCAGCTGTGCGCGCAGCTGTGCAATCCGGACGCATCGAAGCCCGCGAGCCGCCAAGGCAACCGCTGGACGTGCTGGTACAGCATCTGGTCACCGTGGCATTGGGCGGCGGCTTTGTGCCCGACGAGCTGCTGGCCGAGGTGCGCAGTACCGCAGCCTATGCCGACCTCTCGGCAGATGCCTGGCAATGGTGTCTGGACTTCGTCTCGCAAGGCGGGGCCTCGCTTGCCGCATACCCTGATTACCATCGCGCAAGGCCCGACGAGCGCGGCGTCTGGCGCGTGACGGACGCGCGGCTTGCACGACGCCACCGCGCCAACATCGGTACCATCGTGAGCGATGCCAGCATGGTGGTGCAGTACCTGGGCGGCGCCAGGCTTGGCACGGTCGAAGAAAGCTTTGCCGCTCGTCTGAAGGCAGGCGATTGTTTCCTGTTCGGCGGCCGGCTACTGGAGTTCGTGCGTGTGCAGGACATGACTGCCTGGGTGAAACGCGCCAGCGGAAAGCGGCCCGCCGTGCCGCGCTGGAACGGTGGTCGCATGCCGCTGTCCACCACACTGGCCGACGCCGTGGTCGAGCAGTTGGCGAGCGTGGCGCGTGGCGACCCGTCCACCAGCCCGGAGCTGCAGGCCGCGCAGGCGATGCTGGCCCTGCAATGCCAATGGTCCGCCCTGCCCACAATGCAGATTCTGCTGGCGGAAACCCTCACGTCGCGAGAAGGCACGCATTTGTTTCTCTACCCGTTTGCGGGACGGCATGTGCACCTGGGTCTGGCCAGCCTGCTCGCGTGGCGTGTCGCACAACATGCACCACGCACATTTTCCATGGCGGTAAACGACTACGGTTTCGAGCTGCTCTGCGCGGACGCGCTGGACTGGTCCGGCCTGTTGCCGTCGCTACTCGCTGTGCCGCCCGACCCAGACGACTTGATAGTGGAGGCACTTGCCAGCCTCAACGCCAGCGAGCTGGCAAAACGCCGCTTTCGGGAAATTGCCCGTGTCTCTGGCCTCATCTTTCAGAGCCACCCGGGCGAGGCGCGCAGCAGCAAGCAGATGCAGGCATCGTCGTCACTGTTCTGGGAGGTGTTCAAGAAGCACGATCCGGGCAACCGGTTGCTGCACCAGGCCGAAACCGAATTGCTGCATCAGGAACTGGACATCAACCGCCTGCGCGCCAGCCTGGCGCGCATGTCCAGCCAGACGTTGGTGGTCAAAGCGCTGCAGCGTCCGACCCCGTTCGCCTTTCCGTTGCTGGTTGAACGGCTGAGGGAGAAACTGAGTAACGAAAAGCTGGCAGATCGCATTGCGCGCATGGTGGCGCAGCTGGAGAGGGCAGCGGGCGCCCGTTCGATCACGCCTGCTGCCGACAACGTGTTGCAGACTCTGGCCCATGGGCGGGACACGTTGGCCGATGGCGCTTCACTGCGTCCACGGCGCGAGCGCAAGAAATCCCGTCCTTTGCCGCCACTTTGAACAAGCCGTCGCCACACGTGATCAGAAGACTACCGCCAATCCCCATCCCAATGGAAGTCCAAGCCACCCCGCAATGCTCCGTGCAATGGGCCAACGAATCCCTTGAACTTCTGCCCGAACACGCGCTGTGGTGGCCAAAGGCTCACACCTTGTTTATCGCCGACCTGCACCTTGGCAAGTCCGCAAGCTACCGTCAGTTCGGCCTGCCCGTGCCCTCCGGGAGCACGCAGGACAACCTGCAACGTATGACGCGGCTCGTTGATAGGTACGCGCCACGACAAATCGTGTGCCTGGGGGACTTCATGCACGCTGCGACGGGTCGCACGCCAATGGTGCTGCAGGCGCTGCGCGCCTGGCGCGATCGTCACGATACGGTAGGCATCACTCTCGTGCGTGGCAACCATGACCTTCACGCAGGCGACCCGCCACCGGATCTGGGCATTGAGGTGCTCAACGAGCCATGGCTGATGGGCCCGTTCGCCGCCTGCCATCACCCGCAAATTCATGCCACGCATTTTGTGCTGGCAGGACATACCCATCCGGTGGTCAATCTGCATGGCGCGGCGCGTGATCGGCTGAGGTTGCCGTGTTTTGTCAAGGACGAACGGCAGGCAACGCTACCCGCTTTTGGCTCTTTCACCGGCGGCCATCCGGTGGAGTTACATCCCCGCCGGTTGCTTTACGCGGTGGGTGGAGGTCGGGTATGGGCGATTCCACCGCCAGCACCCGACACCTTTGAATAGACCGCTCGTCGCCGCACAAAGTCTGGCTGCGAATGGGGGTGCTTATGAAGGCGCTCCCGTCGAATCCTCAGTGGCCGATCAGCTCGAAACCGCTGGGGTGTTGCGTCCGCCAATAGCGCCAGGCAGCCCGGCGTGTTGGCGCGCGGCAAAATTCGTCGACAGGTGATCGGCTTTGGGTGTCCTCGCCAGACTGACGATGGCTGCGAGCAGCGGGATGCCAATAATCCAGGCGGGCAGGAGCCAGGCAAAGGACGAGATGATGGAATCCATGATTAATTTCCCTTCAGGTTATTGCGCCACCACACGTGGCGTGATGTGATCTTCGCGCAGGCATGGCGCCCGAAAAAAAAGGAGTTGACCGTCTCACTCTGTAGGACTGTTGCATGTGCCGGCGTCCCCGCACTGCATCTTTGGCGGGCTACGGAACTGTCCTACATCAAGATGCCCTTCGTTCCGACCCAGGCGTAAGGGCAGCCGACTCAAGATTGCGCTCTGGTGAATCGTGCCTTGCAGCAATGGGATGCAGGCCCACCCATAGTTCAAAAACATTCGGAGCCGGGCCTCATGCATTTGCTACCTCTACAGCGCACAGCGGCGGACAACACCGCGCCGATTGAAGAATGGACGGCACAGCGGCTGCAACAGCTCGTCATGTCTTGTGCAGACGGTCAGGTCATCGTCGTATCTTGTCGCGAGCCGTACAGCCATGAACATGGCCTGTCCGGGGTGCATGTGACCACCCCCGCCAGCGGCCTGGTCACTGCGCTTGAGCCGGTGGTGCGTGCATGTGCCGGTACATGGATTGCGCATGGGAGCGGCTCGGCGGACAGCGAATTTGTGGATTCTGCAGGGTTGTGTCGAGTACCCCCCGGGCGTCCCGAGTATTCGCTGCAAAGAGTCTGGCTAGACGACGAGGAAAGGCGAGGATTTCTGGACGGATTCGCCAACGAGAGCCTTTGGCCCATGTGCCACCGCTGCGACGTGAAGCCCCTGTTTCGCGCTTCAGATTGGAGGCACTACAGACGGGTGAACGAGCGATTTGCCGAGGCGGTCGTGCAAGCAGCCAGGCAGCCCGACCCGCTTGTGTTGGTACAGGATTACCACTTTGCCTTGTTGCCCGAGCTCATTCGCGCATATCTTCCAAGGGCTACCGTGGTGGCGTTCTGGCACATCCCTTGGCCAGAGCCCGACCGGCTGGAGCTATGCCCCTGGTGGCACGAATTGGTGCGGGGGCTGATGCGCAGCTCGATCGTCGGCTTCCAGACAGCGCGGGACCAAGAGAATTTCCAGGCAGCGGTAGAGGTTTGCGAAAGACATTCGAAACCGAGCGCGAGCTGGCCTCAAGCGCGCACATTTCCGTTGGTCGCCACCTATCCGATATCCGTACCTTGGCCCGCCGAGTACGAACTTGACCGGCTCCCCAGCGTGGCCGACTGCCGGTCGCAGGTACTTCGTGAACACGGGCTTATGCCCTCTGTGCGGTTGATCGTCGGCGTGGACCGGTTCGATTACACAAAGGGTCTGCTCGAAAAGCTGCGGGCCTTAGAGCTTCTCCTTGACCGGCACCCGCGATACCCTGGCTCGGTCAGCCTGGTGCAGGTCGTGGCGCCCACCCGCGCCGGTGTCCCCGCCTACGCCGCTTACCAGAGCCAGGTGCGCGCGGAAGCGGCTCGCATCAACATGCGGTTTCGCTCCGACGGTGCACTGCCCATCATTTTGCTGGAATCCCAGCATGACCGCGAGGCCGTCGACCGTCTATACCGCGCAGCCTGCGTCTGCGCCGTGACGAGCCTGGACGATGGCATGAACCTGGTGAGCAAGGAGTTCGTGTCGATGAGAGACGACGAGCAGGGCGTTCTCGTGCTCAGCGCATTTGCAGGCGCGGCCGAGGAATTGCAGCATGATGCCATCGTCGTGAACCCGCGCGATACATCCGCACTGTCCCACTCCTTGGAAACGGCGCTGGCCATGGGCTCAGCCCAGCAGAGACACCACATGGCCCGGATGCGGGTGATTGTCCGCAAAGCCAACATTTACCAATGGGCTGGCGCCATGTTGAGCGACGCCGCGCAGCTTCGCCAGGATTCGCGGCAAGCCAGTGCACCATGGCGTGAGGTGGCGTGACGCCCTCCCTGTACTCCCCTACGGGCGTTCTGGCATTGAATCGTCTGCTCGACAAGCCGGCGCTGATGGCATTCGATTTTGACGGCACGCTGGCACCCCTGTGTTCAGACCCGGAGCATGCGCGCATTCGAGTTAGCTGGAGCGCTCGACTAAAGCGGATCAACCGGCGCTGGCCGCTGGCCGTGATCAGTGGAAGAAAGCTGGACGACCTGACAGAGCGGCTCGGTTTTGAACCGGCTTTCATCGCCGGGAACCACGGCGCGGAGTCGGTGGCGGCACCCTGCGCAAATACTGCAACAAGAATCCTGGACTGCGCGCGCAGCGCTTTATCGGGTGAGATCGCAGCGATCGGTAGGCTGGGCATCGAGGTGGAAGACAAGGGACTGTCGCTGGCTGTCCACTACCGCCGTTCGAGCCGGACGATGGACGCTGCAACCTTCGTCGCCCGACTGCTGGATCGGTTGCCACCTGCCATTGCCGTGTCACACGGTAGGGCCGTTTTCAACATCACGGTCCGCGCCGCTCCCGACAAGGGCGATGCGCTGCTCAGCGCAATGCATTCTTGCGGCGTTGCGCACGCACTGTATGTCGGCGACGACGTCAACGACGAGCCGGCGTTCTCCGCTGCACCGGCCAACTCGGTGACCGTTCGCATCGGCTCTCGACACTTGCCAACCCACGCCAGGTTCGCTCTCGCCAACCACGGCCAGATGGACAGATTGTTGAGATCGCTGGCAAAACGCTGCCACTGAGCGCCATCGTCAGACGAAGCCCTCCCGCTGGGCGACCGATCGGCGATCTGGTGACCATACATCGAGCACAAAGTCCTGCTCCTCGTGGTGTACAAGTCGCGCAAGACCCAGCTGCTCGTCCAGCACGGCATGCACAGCGTCGCCGTGCAGCGCGAAACCCTGGACCGGATGGCGCCAATGGCATGCCAGTACCGCTCCCCCCGCACTCAACGACGCTTTCGCGTACACGGCGATCTTCGAAAGGGCATTCTCATCGAGATAGAAACCGAACTCGCTGAGAACGACCAGGTCGAAGGTCTGGCGGGGCCAGTCGTCGGGCAACCACTCCTGCTCGACCTGCACATGGGGGAATTCAGCCAGGCGGTTTCTTGAGAGCTGCACTGCTGCTTCCGTGCCATCGGACACCCTGAGCCTGGCGCATCGCGGTGCGAGCGCGGCAGCCAGTTCGCCATTGGCGCATCCGGGCTCATACGCGCTTTCAAAGTGTGCTGCAGGCAGGCAAGCCAGTGTGATGGATCGTTTGCGTGCTTCGTACCAGCGTGTCCGAAAGCCCCAAGGATCCTCGGTAGCTTCAAACAGGCGATCAAACAGCTGGCGGGTATCTTTCACAATCACGTCACACCGGAAGAATGAAAAATTCGAACGGACGCATCATCCGTTCCATGGTTGCCGGCTCCAGCACCGCGGGACGCCCAGTGTCCTGTGGCTCCAACTGGGTGCGGTGAGCACCCATGGCCAGCTTCTTGCGAAACATGGCTTCTGCGGTCAACGGCAACCGAACCATTCGCCGCCATGGCACGCGGGCGTCGTGAGGCGCGGCCCAGTGCCACATCCAGACCGGCAACTGAATATGCCGTGCGCCGATGCTCGCACACGCCATCGACGTGGCATGTGCGCTGGCTTCGTGATCGGGGTGTCCATCGAGCTCCCATGTGGACAACACCACGTCGTCAGGGCGCAAAAAATTCTTCAGCCAACAGACAATGGATTGAATGTGGGACCGTACATGCCCATCCGGCACATTCAGCGCTTCCCTGCTCTGCGGTGCGAGCCCTAGCAGCGCCAGCCCTTCCAGACTTTCCGAGCGTCTGTGCGCTGCGAGCATCGGCGCAGGCCAGCGCGTCGAACCCGGGTGGCTGGCCCCCCCATCAGTGACAGCCACCACACAAACTTCAGTCATGCCTCGGGCGAGCATGGCCAGCAGTCCGCCAGTGGCCAGAATTTCGTCGTCCGGGTGCGGGGAAATAACGACGGTGCGCACTGATGGTGGCACCAGTTCGCGAAGCGTCGCATGGCGCATCAGATGCAGGCCAGGCCAGGCCTGCCATGTCCGCTCGGGGGTCCCCCCACCCACGATGAGTCGTTCCTGCATCACAACTCCCACCCTCGGACACCGCCAGACGCGGCACGTTCACCCACCGCAATCGCGTCCCGCTCTCCGCCGCTTTGGCGTATGAACACCGGCAGGTCAGCGGCCATCCGGGCGTACCCCGCGTCCTTGCAGAATGACGCAGCGCCGAGCGCCCGCCCGGTCTGATGCAACACCTGCACCGCGCATTCCTCGGCGCCCATGCGCACGCGAAGCGCCAGCACGCTGGCATCGTCGCGCGGGTGGGCGTCGATCCACATCGCCGCGGCCCGGAGCATTGCCGCCGTCTGGTGCAGCGCCAGATCCACCTTACCGAGTGCGGCATGACGAACATCATTGCCGCCCGCACGAGCGGCGGGACTGCTCACCACGTCGCGCAGACACTGGGCCAGTCGCAAAGCGCCGCCATACCAGCACGCCGCGATTCCGGCACCACCATGCCAAAAACCTGGACGGTCCAAATACGCCCCCGCGTTCCCCACAAGTGTTGCCGATGCCGCACAGAAATGCACGTCAACGCTACCCGTGGCAGCCATGCCAACTGCATTCCACCCGTCCAATGAAACGGACACGCCGTCTTGTTTCAGACTCACCTTTGCCAGGAACGGACCGCTGCCGTCAGCGGCCCACACGGTCAACAACGCGTGACTCAAATGGGCCGCGCCCGAACACCACGACTTCTTTCCCGTCAGTGTCACGCGCTCAGGCTTGCGCGCAGAAATGATCACTCGCGCATCGGGCGGCTCGGCGGCCCAGACCCCCCAGGTGCTACCCGTCGGAACTACGTCGGTGTCACCCAGCTCTTTCAGGATTGCCAGCGCATCGACATGCGACTCGAACAGTTTGGCCAGTGAGAGATCGTGCGAGGCCACCTCGCTCAAAGCGCGCCAGCGCTGCAGCGTGGCGCCGTCAGCAGGTTGGGGAAGTTGGTCGAGTCCGACGCGAACCCACGCTGTGAGCGTCTGCGCCACTTTGTTGGAATCGGCTGCCGGTGAGAGCCCCGCCAGGAGTTGACCGCGACGCGTATCCACCTCGCTCGCTTCATGGTGTTCATCGGGTGTCGCGACCGTCAGCACGGGGCTACCTTCCCTGATTGAGTGGCTTGTGCGTCCACGCGCAGGAGCGTCGCGCCAAACCCGTCGGGCGCGCGAAAATTCCGGCGCGCACTCGTCACGACCCTGGGCGACGCTGACCAGGCGACCTGGGCACCGCTGGCTATCAATGCGTTGACGAGTGCCACGTCTTCGCTGCTCTGCAAAGGCTGAAAGCCACCCGCGCGCAGGTACGCCTCTGCGCAGACCCCCAGGTTGGCGCCGTGGATATGGCGGTGCCCGTCGCGGTCGGTGTAGCTGCGGGCGTAATGGTTGCGCATGCGCTCGCCGTAATCATGCCAATCTTCGACTGCCACCGTCCCGCACACCGCATCGGCCTGTTGCCGCAGTTGCGCTACCAGCCAACTCGGTGCGACCACGGTGTCCGCGTCGGTGAATGCCAACCAGCGTGCGCCCGCGTCGAGGGCTTTCGCAGCACCGGCGGCTCGCGCCTTGCCTACGTTCCGGAAATTGACCGCTATGGCCGTTGCTCCCAAAGCCTCCACGATGTCTGCGGTTCCGTCTGAACAACTGTCAGTGACCACCACAACCACCACAGCTTCGCCGTGCAATTCAGGAGCTTTGCCCGCCGCCTGCACCGAGGACACGCACGCGCCCACCAAGTCTGCTTCGTCATGCGCAGGGATGACCACCGCAATCATGGCGCGGCCACTCCCGTGCGGGAAGTTTTCCGCGATAAGAAAAACGCAACCAGCCAGCGGATCAAATTCACAAGATTCCCTTTCGAAAAGCCAGCGTTCGCATTGACTGCACGGGTGCCTCATCGTGCGGGACAACGCGCTGCCAACTGCAGTAGATGATCGCAGCGTCTCGCAGGCAACTCTTGAAAGCGACAAGCGCGTTGCCGTGTCGGACAACGCCCATTGAAGGAGAAAACGTTCAGGCAAGAGCGGAAAACCATGCGTTGACAACCAGGCATCCATTCGACTGCGTGAGCGCGTGGGGGTTGCAGCGCGTGCTCGGTCTTGGAAGTTGTCAAACGGCCTGGGCCATGTTGCATCGGTTTCGCCGGGCCATGGTCCGCCCGGATAGAGACAAACCCATCAGCGCACGGTCATGCTCGGCTCGGACGTACCGGCCCATGTGTCCATGGCCACAGTTCATCGGGTCGCCTCACTGGTTCAGCGCTTGATTCTGGGCACGCACCATGGCTCTGTTCAGCCCGAGCATCTGGATGCCTACCTGGACGAGTTCGTGTTTCGCTTCAATCGCCGCACCTCGAATTCGCGCGGCATGCTCTTCTACCGGCTACTTCAACAGGCCGTAGTGACAGCGC
>Ga0105047_10007753_pt1 | contig 18032 bp, 19 predicted proteins | sample MAT04_FD_78384 | JGI IMG/M metagenome (GOLD analysis project Ga0105047, IMG submission 78384) | Freshwater microbial communities from Lake Fryxell liftoff mats and glacier meltwater in Antarctica - MAT-04 (megahit assembly) | ecosystem: Environmental > Aquatic > Freshwater > Ice > Liftoff...
GCGGGGCCCTTGTGGCCGGCGCGCTGGTCTTGATGGCGGCGGCGATGGTCGGGCTGTTGTCGCTTGCGCCGCCGCTTGCGCCGGTGCTGTGGTTCGCGCTGACGATGGGGCTGGTGACGCTCGCCTATTCGTTCCTGACGATCGCGTTCTACGCGCAAGGCGTCGAATGGGCGCGGCAGCAGGGCGGAGCGCATTTGCGGCTGGCGGGGTGGCGCGAGGCGGGGACGCTGGTGGGCGTCTCGGCGGCGGCGGTGTTGCCGAGCGTCTTGCCGGGCGGGTCTGCGAGTTTTGGCTGGGTGTTCGCAGGGCTGGCACTGGCGGCGGGGCTGGCGATGCGGAAGGAATGGCGCGCGACTGGCCCGTCCGAGATGCCGCCGGGCCTGTCGGCGTTTCGGCCGGCGCTGGCGGACAGTCAGGCGCGGTGGTTGCTGGCGGTGGCGCTGGTCAATTCGATGCCGGTGGCGGTCACCTCGACCTTGTTCTTGTTTTTCGTCGAGGATCGGCTGGAATTGCCGACCCTGTCGGGGCCGTTTCTGCTGGTGTTCTTTCTGTCTGCGGCGGCGTCCGCCCCGGTCTGGAGCCGGGTTGCTGCCCGTATCGGCCCGCGCCGGACGTTGATGCTGGGCATGGCGCTGGCGATCGCCGCTTTCCTTTGGGCTGCGACGCTTGAGGCGGGCTCGGGGACGGCGTTCGGGGCGATCTGCGTCGCCTCGGGTGCGGCGCTGGGGGCCGATCTGGTGCTGCTGCCGGCGCTGTTTGCGCGGCGGTTGGGCGATCTGGGCAACGAGGCCGCGGGGTTCTCGCTATGGGCCCTGGTGTCCAAGCTGGCATTGGCGCTTTCGGCGGCGACAGTGTTGCCGTTGTTGCAGATGCAGGGCTTTCAGCCGGGTGCTGTGAACAGTGCCGAGGCGTTGACCGCGCTGAGTTTAATTTATGCAGCAGTGCCTTGCGGGCTGAAGGCGGTGGCTTTGCTGGTTCTGTGGCGCTCGCCGATTGGAAGGGAATGAGATGAGAAGCTTTCCGGGCAAACGCTATTGGCTGGTCGGGGCGAGCGAGGGGCTGGGCTTGGCACTGGCGCGGATGTTGATGGCCGAGGGGGCGACTGTGGTGATCTCGGGCCGCAATGCGGCGCGGCTGGCCGAGGTGCAGGGCGAATTGCCGGGGGCGTTGGTGCAGGCGGTGGATGTCGCCTCGGACGTGTCGGTGCGTGCGGCGGCAGAGGCGGTGGGGCCGGTGGACGGGATGGTGTTTCTGGCGGGGGTGTATTGGCCGATGAAGGCGGATGCGCTGGACGCCGAAAAGCTGGTGGCGATGTGCGATGTGAATTTCACCGGCTGCGCGCGGGTTCTGGGCGCAGTGGTGCCGGGGATGGTGGCGCGGGGGGCGGGCCATGTGGTGCTGACCGGCAGCCTGTCGGGCTATCGCGGCCTGCCGGGGTCGATGGGGTATTCGGCGTCCAAGTCGGGCGTGATGGCGCTGGCGGAATGTCTGGAGGCGGATCTGCGCGGGTCCGGCATCAAGGTGCAACTGGGCAATCCGGGGTTCATCAAGACGCGGCTGACCGAGAAGAACGATTTCGCGATGCCGTTCCTGATGACGTCGGACGAGGCGGCGGCGCATATGCTGCGGCTGATGCAGGGGGAGCGGTTCTCGCTGGCGTTCCCTTGGGCGTTTGCCGCGATGTTCCGGCTGAGCCAGTTTCTGCCGGATTGGGTGTATTATCGGGTATTTGGGACGAAGCACGCGCCGCTTCTGGCGAAGTAAGGCCGGGAATTAGGGCGCGTTTGCCCTGCGCTTGGGCCAGGAAACCGATTTCTTCGAAGAAATCGGGTCGGAGCCTTTGAAGGCTCCGATGCGGAGTTTTCGAAAACTCCGCTGGCGCGGCGGCTCGGTCAGCGCATCCGGACGCGGACGATATAGAACCCGTCCATGCCGCCCTTTTCGGCCCAATGGTCGGGGCGCAGGCGCAGGGCTCCGGTCTTTGTGATGGCGGTTTTCGGCAGGCCCATCGGCTTGGGCGGGTCCACCCGCAGGCCAGGGTTGCGGTTCATTGCGGCCTCGAGCTGGCGCTCGCCCTCTTCGGGCAGCAGCGAGCAGGTGCAATAGACCAGCCGCCCGCCCGGTTTGAGGAAGCTGAGCGCGCGGTCAAAGAGTTTGGCCTGAAGCTGGGTGAGGGCGGTCAGATCGCTGCCGTCCCTGGTGAAGGGCAAGTCGGGATGGCGGCGGATGGTGCCGGTGGCCGAGCACGGCGCATCGAGCAGAACCGCGTCATACAGCGACGAAGGGGGCCACGTCAGAGCGTCGGCCACGATGATCTCGGCGGTCAGGCCGGTGCGGGCCAGATTTTCGCGCAGGCGGGTCAGACGGGCGTCTGACATGTCCAGCGCGGTGACATTGGCGCCAGCGGCGGCGAGTTGCAGGGTCTTGCCGCCGGGCGCGGCGCAAAGATCCAGGATGCGCTCGCCCATTTTGGGGTCAAGAAGGGACACGGCGAGCGCAGCGGCGGCATCCTGCACCCACCAGTCGCCGGTGTCGTAGCCGGGCAGGGCCGAGATTTGACCGGGATCGCTGGACAGCCGGAAGCTGCCGGTGGCCAGCCGGACCGCGCCGGGCGGGATGGGGCGACCGGGGCGCAGGGTCAAGTCGGTCGGCGGGGCTTTGGAAAACACCTGCTCCATCACCCCGACCGCGCCTTTGCCATAGGCCGAGATCAGCCGCTGATGCAGCCATTTGGGCAGGTTTTGCGTGCCTTGCAGCACAGGCGCGGGGCCGATGGCGCGCAGAACCGCGTTGACGAGGCCGGCGAAATTCGTGGTCGAGGGATCGGCGCGGGCGAGATCGACGCTTTCGTTGACCACGCCGTGCGCGGCGGCGCCGCCGGCGAGTTCGGACACCGCAAGACGCAGAAGGTTGCGCACCTTGATGGGTGGCGGCTTCTGGAAGCGGGGGTTGAGCAGTTTGTCGATCGGCTCGATCTGGCGCAGGGTCGCCAAGGCCAGCCGCTGCGCGCGGGCGCGGTCGGGCGGGGCAAGAGCGTCCAGCGCGCCATCGGCCAGAAGGTCGGACAGGAGGCGGCGCTGGGTCAGAACGCCATTCAAGAGGCCAAGCGCCGCGCCGCGTGCCGTGATGCCTCGTGCCTCTGCCATGCTCGCCCCTTGCCCCGTTGCCTGCAAACCTCCTATATCAGGCGGACCCTCCGAAAGGCCAGCCGATGCCCGAGATGCCTGAAAAACCCGACCTGCCGCCCGAGGCTTTGCGCGCCTTGGCCGAGGCGGACGCGCGGAGGAAGGTAGAAACGCCGGCGCTGCCGCCAGAGCTTGGCGGGCGCAAAGGGCCCGAGCCGGTGCGCTATGGCGATTGGGAGAAGAAGGGGCTGGCGATCGACTTCTGACGGACGGCGACGGAGACAACGATTTTTCTCCGAAACATCAGTCTCCGAAGCAACCACCTGATTTTTCGCCGGAAAATCGTTGGCGGTGGGTCAGCGCAGTACAAAGATCGCGGATTTGCCTTGCCCCGCGTCCGAGGTAAAGCGCAGGCGGGCTTGATCTGCCACTTCAACGGTCTGGCAGTTGGTGGGAATCTCTGTCCCGCTCCAGGTCATTGAGCGGCAGAAAAGGCCATCCTTCCATTCCCAGCGCCCGGATACAGGGCCGCCCATGGCATTGCCCTCGATCTGGCCGGAGGCGACGATCTTCAGAGTGACACCAAAGATCGGCAGCGCCAGGTCGCGTCCGGTGGTCAGCGACACAAAGGCGTCGCGGTCGGTCATGCGGGAATAGCCTTCAGCCCGGGCGGTGCCCGAGAAGACCATGGGAGCGATCACGAGCAGGGCTTGCAGCAAGCGGGACATGGTGCGGCCTTTGATTGGTTACCAGAGTCATTTACGCAGCAGCCCGAAGACTGGATCACAAGCCCAGCACGTCAAACATCGTATAGCGCCCGGGTTTTTGAGACTGGCCCCACAGCGCGGCTTTCAGCGCGCCGCGCGCGAAGATGCCGCGGTCGGTGGCGATGTGGCGCAGCACGATGCGCTCGCCTGCCGCGGCGAAGATGACGTCATGTTCGCCGACGATGTCACCGCCCCGGATCGAGGAAAAGCCGATGGTGCCGCGTTCGCGCGCGCCGGTCATGCCGTCTCGGCCCGCGACGCGGGCATCGTCCAGTGACACAGAGCGCCCGTCGGCTGCCGCCTGTCCCAGCATCAGCGCGGTGCCAGAGGGGGCGTCGACCTTCTTGTTGTGATGCGCCTCGATGATTTCCACGTCCCATTCGTCGTCCAGCGCCGCGGCGACTTTCTGGGTGAGACGGGTCAGAAGATTCACCCCAAGGCTCATGTTGCCGGCCTGGATCACCACGGCATGGCGGGCGGCGGCGTCGATTTTCGCGTGGTGTTCGGCCTCCAGCCCGGTGGTGCCGATGACATGCACCGCGCGGGCCTGTGCCGCCAGAAGAGCAAATTCCACCGTGGCGGCGGGGGAGGTGAAGTCGATCACGGCCTGCGCGTCTGCAAAGGCGTCCAAGGGGTCGTCGGTCACGATCACGCCCAGCGGCGCGCCGCCCATCGCCGCGCCAATGTCGCGGCCAATCCAGGCGTGGCCTTGGCGCTCGACACAGCCCACCAGCCGCATGGCGGGGCTTTCGCTGACGCGGGCGACCAGCATCTGGCCCATGCGGCCCGAGGCCCCTGTGATCACGATTCCCGGGATATCTGCCATCGCTGCTTCCTCCACTTGCGAGGGCTTTAACGGTTTTGCACCTGCGCGCAAAGTCCATGCGTTGCGGGCCGGGGCGAAAACCCCTAAAGCACCGGCATGGCAAACCGCATTTCCAAAGACGGCCCGTCGCAGCGCCAGTTGCGCGTGGGGGAGTTGATCCGCCGCACCTTGTCCGAGGTGCTGCACCGGGGCGACATCCACGACCCCGACCTGAACTCCATGTCGATCACCGTGGGAGAGGTCTCGATCTCGCCCGATCTGAAAGTGGCGACGGTGTACATCATGCCGCTGATGGGGGGCGCCTCGGTCGAGGCGGCCATTGCGGCGCTGGCCAAGCACAAGGGGCATCTGCGGCACCTGATTTCGGTGGGCATGACGCTGAAATACACGCCCGATCTGCGCTTTCGCCGGGACGAGACCTTTGACCGGCTGGACGAAACGCGCCGGTTGTTTGCCGATCCGAAGGTGCAGCGCGATGTTGATGCGCCCGACATAGACCCTGACGCAAATCCGGCTGCCGAGTAACTTACCGATGGCCAAGACGCGCAAGGGCAGGCCGGTTTCGGGCTGGCTGATCATCGACAAACCGGCGGGGATCGGCTCGACTCAAGTGGTGGGCAAGGTGCGCTGGGCCTTGCAGGCGCAAAAGGCCGGCCATGCGGGCACGCTGGACCCGGCGGCGACGGGTGTTCTGGCGGTGGCCTTGGGTGAGGCGACAAAGACCGTGCCCTATCTGACCGAGGCGCTAAAATGCTATCACTTCCAAGTGCGCTGGGGGGCGGAGACGCGGACGGACGACGCCGAGGGTGAGGTGACGGCGACCTCTGCCCTGCGGCCCACGCGCGACGCCGTCGAGGCGGCGCTGGGGGCGTTTCGGGGGCATATCAGTCAGGTGCCGCCGCAAGTGTCGGCTGTGCATGTGGATGGCGTGCGGGCCTATGATCTGGCACGGGGCGGGGTGGCTATGGACCTCGCCTCTCGCGCCTTGTGGGTGGACCGGCTGGAGTTGATCGAGGCGGGCGGGGATCATGCCGTGATCGAGATGGTCTGCGGCAAGGGCGGCTATGTGCGGGCGATTGCCCGCGATCTGGGGCGGGCGTTGGGCTGTCTGGGTCATGTGGGCTGGCTGCGACGCATCTGGTCGGGGCCGTTCCGGGTCGAGGATGCGGTCAGTCTGGCAGAGGTTGAGCGGCTGGCGGGGACGGACGAATTGCGCGCCCAGGTGCAACCGTTGCAGATGGCTTTGGCGGATTTGCCGGAACTGCCTGCGACGCCTGAGGGCGCGGCGCGGCTGGCGCATGGCAATCCGGGGATGGTGATCGCCTCGGGCGTCGAATGGGGCAGTCCGGCATGGGCGAGTTATCAGGGGCGGGCGGTGGCGGTCGGCCACTATCAGGCGGGCGAGTTGCATCCGTTGCGGGTGTTCGCGCCTGATGCGGAATGATCATGCGGCGGCATGCCTCGGGCGGGGTGGAAAGCCTTGCGCTGTATTCTGACGATGAGGCGTACCGGTTCCAGCTGACGCGGCGGTGGGGTGACAGCGCGGGGGTGCTGTTCATCATGCTGAACCCATCCACGGCGACGGAACGGACGAATGATCCGACGGTGGAGCGCTGTGAACAACGGGCGCGGCGCTGGGGCTTTCAGGGCTTTACTGTGGCCAATATCTTTGCGTTCCGCGCCACGCTGCCGGCGGATCTGAAACGGGCGGCGGACCCGGTCGGGGTGGGGAATGATGCCATATTGGCCAGTTTGGCGCGGGAAGCTGGGGCAGTCCTGTGTGCCTGGGGCCACCACGGCAGCTATCTGGACCGGGGCCTTGTCACCGAACGCGCCTTTCGCGCCGAGGGTTTGGCGCTGTCACATCTTGGCCTGACCAAGGGCGGCCATCCGCGCCATCCGTTGTATCTGGGCTATGCGCAGCAGCCGGAGCGCTGGGACTAGGCCGCCTCGGCTTGCAACTGGATGTCGGAGGCCACAAGTCCCGCGCCGCCGGCGACATGGGCGATCGGCACGCCGTCCAGCGTGATGGTGGCGTCGGGCGAATCCTTCTCGGTCAGCACGTCCAGTACCGGGTCGGGATGTGCGGCAGGGTCGTAGACGACGACCAGCGAATCCTCGGCCGGGTGCCAATCGGTGATTTGCGCTGCGTCCTGGTCGGCGGGATGGTCGTCCATGACATAGGTATCCGCGCCTTCGCCGCCGTTGGCGTAATCCCCAGCGCCGACATGCAACCGGTCATCGCCCGCGCCGCCGTTCAGATAGTCGGTGGCATGGTCGTTCGCACTGCCGGGCCCGGCGCCCCACAGCGTGTCATCGCCCGCGCCGCCGGTCAGAACGTCCGAGCCCTTGCCGCCCGTGAGCAGGTCATTGCCATCGCCCGCATCCACCGTGTCATTGCCGCCGCCTGCGTTCACCATGTCATTGCCCTGGCCGCCAGTGACGCTGTCATTGCCGTTGCCCGCGAACAGGGAGTCGTTGCCGTCCTGACCGGCCAGCGTGTCGTCGGCCCTGCCGCCAAGCAGCGTATCATCGCCCGCGCCGCCAGTCAGGCTGTCCTTGCCATCGCCGCCGTTCAGGCTGTCGGTGCCGTCGCCGCCGTCCAGCGTATCGCTGCCCGCATCGCCCGCCAAAGTGTCATCGCCGCCGCGCCCGGTCAGCCCGTCACTGCCATCGCCGCCGGACAGGCTGTCCGCGCCATCGTTGCCGTCCAGCTTGTCGCTGCCGGTGCTGCCGATTGCCGTGACCGGATCATCCGGCACATCGGGCGTGTCGCTGGAGGTCGGCATCCCGTCCACGGTCCCGGCGAGGGTTGGATCGGCGTCCTGGCTGGGCGTTCCGGGTTGATCGCTGCTGTCTTGGGGATCACCGGCCGAGGGTTCGGAGGGCGCAATGTCAGCATCGGGATCGGCACCTGCTTCCGCAGTCTGATCCTCATTGGCGTCCGCCGGGTCGTCCAATAGAGAACCATGATCGCCCTCGGCCTCGCCCGAGGCGTCCCTGCTGTCCTCGTCCGTGTCGTCCAGCGCGTGGCCATGGCCGTCTTCGGCGTCGCTGCCATGCCCGACGTGGTTGATCATGGCGTCTGCCACGATTCCGGCGACCACCGCGCCGAACAGACCCAGAAGGCCAAGCATTCCACACCCCTTTTATCCGGCCCACCCCTGAGCCGTTAACGAATATTAACCGCAAACCGTTGAAATTACGGTGTAATCCTTGTGTCGACTCTGGCAAGAAATCGTTGCCAAATCTACTTGTGCGGCAGCAGGGCGAAGGGGAATCTGCGCGAAGGGTTAAGGATCCCTTGCGGCGGCCTCTCGTCGGAGGGGGCACGGAGTTTCCGCTTCCCTTGCGCCGGGATATCCCCTATATCCGCGCATCCATTGCGGTGCCTGTCTGGCAGCGCTGTGGCCAAGGGCCTTGCTGGACGACATCCCGGCTCGTGCCGTCACATTCAATTGCGGGAGATCCCGATGTCGATCACTGTTGAAGAAAAAGCCAGGCTGATCAAGGAATACGCAACCAAGGAAGGCGATACCGGCTCGCCCGAGGTGCAGGTTTCGATCCTGTCGTCGCGTATCGCCACGCTGACCGAGCATTTCAAGTCCCACAAGAAAGACAACCACTCGCGCCGGGGCCTGCTGATGATGGTGGCCCAACGCCGCAAGCTGCTGGACTATCTGAAGGGCAAGGACGAGGCGCGGTATACCACGCTGATCACCAAGCTGGGGCTGCGCCGATAAGCTTTAGAACCTCACACAAACGCCCGGGAGGAAACTCTCGGGCGTTTTGCGTTTGTCGTTCGGTCAGCCCATTTCCGGAATCGTGATTTCTTCCTGAACCAGGATGGAACATCCGGGCGCCCACGCAAGGTGGTGATGCCCCTCCACCATCGCCAGCGCGTTTTCCATCGACGCGGCGGACAGGATCGACATGCCAACCACGTCGCTGTTCATGGGCTCGGCACCGGCAGCCGAGACTTTCATGACCCTGCCGAATGGCGCGCCGGGGTCCAGAAGGCTTGCGCCCAGTTTTGCTGCCCAGTCCTGCCAGAGTTTCACCCCCGCCATCGCCTGCTCGGGCGCGGCCTGCATCCGCCTTTCCTGCGCTGTCAACGGCGCCAGGTACGACACGATAAACGCCCCATCTGTTCACCCTTTCTCTGGCCGTCCCAGGATCATCCCGGCGGCTTGGTTTCAAAGTTTTCTTCGGTTCGGGTGTCTTCGGCGACACTATCGCCGATCCGACGCAGTGCTTTGGCCAAGATTTCCAGCTCGCTGCTGTCCAACCCGGAAGTGAACCGGTCTGACCACTCCATCTGCCGCGCATAGATCCGAGCCAGCACGGCGCGGCCATCTGCCGTCATCTCCAGCAGAAAGGTGCGCCTGTCATCTTCCTTTGGGCGCTGCGCAACCAGACCCTCCTCGATCAGCGCATTGACCACACGCTGCACACTTTGCCGGGCATGGCCGAACGACCGCGCTAGATCAGCGACCGTTTGCGGCCCATATCCCAACCCACCCAACACCTGCCAGCGCGCCGAGCTTTGGCCGATCGGTCGGGTGATCCCATCCCCCGCAGCGATCAGCAACCCATTGAGCCGGAACAGACTTTCAGCAAACCTTGTCCACGAATCCATCTACCCGCCCTTCGCTTCCATTTCGCATATTGACAGCATGCTGTCAAACTAAACTTGCCACAATGCCTCACCCCTTCCCAAACCCCTCATATTCCTGTATGCGCCCGCAATCTGCGACGTGCGGCCTTACCCTCGGGCCCGTGCACAGGATTGAGGGCGGCGGCAATGGGGCCGCCACAGATAAGGGCATCCGGAACGCCGGACTGACCCTGAGGAAACCAGATGTTCAACGTGACGACAAAATCCATCCAGTGGGGCAATGAAACGCTCACTCTGGAAACGGGCAAGGTTGCCCGGCAAGCCGATGGCTCGGTCATTGCCACCCTTGGCGAAACCCAGGTGATGGCCAATGTGACCTTCGCCAAGACGCCCAAAGCGGGGCAGGATTTCTTCCCCCTGACCGTGCACTACCAAGAGAAATACTATGCGGCCGGCAAGATCCCCGGCGGTTTCTTCAAGCGCGAGGCGCGGCCTTCGGAAAAGGAAACGCTGGTTTCCCGCCTGATCGACCGCCCTTGCCGCCCGCTGTTTGTCGAAGGCTTCAAGCATGAAGTCCTCGTCATGGCGACCGTGCTGTCTTGCGATCTGGTCAACGATCCCGATATCGTGGCGATGATTGCGGTCTCGGCTGCGCTGACGATTTCCGGCGTGCCCTTCATGGGCCCGATCGGTGCGGCGCGGGTTGGCTTTACCGCTGGCGCCTATGTGCTGAACCCGGCGATGGACGACATGACCGTCCTTCGCAACAACCCCGACCAGCGCCTTGATCTGGTCATCGCCGGCACCAAAGACGCCGTGATGATGGTGGAATCGGAAGCCTATGAGCTGACCGAGGACGAGATGCTGGGCGCGGTGAAGTTCGGCCATGCCGCGATGCAGCCGGTGATCGACCTGATCATCGATTTCGCCGAGGATTCGGCGAAAGAGCCCTTCGACTTCTCGCCGCCGGACTATTCGGCGCTGTATGCGAAGGTGAAAACCGCTGGCGAGGTGCAGATGCGCGCGGCGTTTGGCATCCGTGACAAGCAGGAACGCACCAATGCGATCAGCGCGGCCTCGGCGGCGATCAAGGCAGCGTTGCCCGAAGACGACCTGAAGGACGCCAACCTCGGTTCGGCGATCAAGAAGCTGGAATCGTCGATCCTGCGCGGCGACATCATCTCGGGCGGCGCGCGCATCGATGGGCGAGACAACAAGACCGTGCGGCCGATCACCTCGGAAACCGGCATCCTGCCGCGCACCCACGGCTCGGCGCTGTTCACCCGAGGGGAGACCCAAGGGCTGGTGGTGACGACGCTGGGCACCGGCGAAGATGAGCAGATCATCGACGCGCTGAACGGCAATTCGCGGTCCAACTTCCTGCTGCATTACAACTTCCCGCCCTATTCGGTTGGCGAAGTTGGCCGTGTGGGCAGCCCCGGTCGCCGCGAAATCGGCCACGGCAAGCTGGCCTGGCGCGCGCTGCAGGCAGTCCTGCCGGCGGCGACAGACTTCCCTTACACCATTCGCCTGGTGTCCGAGATCACCGAATCCAATGGTTCCTCCTCGATGGCGTCGGTCTGCGGTGGCTCTTTGTCCATGATGGACGCCGGGGTTCCGCTGAAGGCACCGGTCGCGGGTGTGGCGATGGGTCTGATCCTGGAAGAGGATGGCCGCTGGGCGGTTCTGACCGACATCCTGGGCGACGAGGATCACCTCGGCGACATGGACTTCAAGGTCGCGGGCACTGCCAAAGGCATCACCACGATGCAGATGGACATCAAGGTGGCCGGCATTACCCCCGAAATCATGGCGCAAGCCCTGGCGCAGGCCAAGGACGGGCGGCTGCATATTCTGGGCGAGATGGCGAAAGCCCTGACCTCGGCGCAGGCATTCAGCCAATATGCACCGAAGATCGAAACGATGACCATCCCGACCGACAAGATCCGGGAAGTGATCGGTTCGGGCGGCAAGGTGATTCGCGAGATCGTCGAGTTGTCGGGTGCCAAGGTCGACATCAACGACGACGGCATGATAAAGATCGCGTCCAACGACCAGAAGGCGATCAAGAAGGCCTATGACATGATCTGGTCGATCGTGGCAGAGCCGGAAGAGGGCCATGTCTACACCGGCAAAGTGGTGAAACTGGTCGATTTCGGCGCTTTCGTGAACTTCTTCGGCAAGCGTGACGGGCTGGTGCATGTCAGCCAGATCGCCAACAAGCGGCTGAACCACCCGAACGAGTTGCTGAAGGAAGGTCAGGAAGTGAAGGTCAAGCTTCTGGGCTTTGACGAGCGCGGCAAGGTGCGGTTGGGCATGAAGATGGTCGATCAGGACACCGGGCTCGAGATCACCGAGAAGAAAGAAGAAACGGCGGAAAGCTGAGTTCCTTTTTACCGCGAACTTGACGGCCCTCACCTTCCCGGGTGGGGGCCGTTTCGTCTTGGCGGCCTTCTGAACCGCAGCTACAAGCATGGCAGCCCTTTCCAGAACTTCAGGTCGCGCCTTGATGGATTACCGCTATCACCCGCCACCGGTTCCAGGATTTTCGCGCTGGTGGCGAATGACACGGGCCTATCCGGGGCAATCGATCCTTCGGATGCTGACCTATGAAAAGCTGATCACCTTGCGGATCGCCGGGCGGGTTCTGGACATGGGGGGCGGGCGGAACGCCAAATACCTGTCCTTGTTGCCAGCGGGGTTGGTGATGGAGTCGGTGAACATCGATCCCAAGATCGCGCCGACGCATCTGGTCGAGCCAGGAAAGCCGCTGCCCTTTGCAGATGGGATGTTTGATGCGGTCATCTGCCTGAATACACTGGAGCATATCTACGATTCCATCGCCGTTTTGAACGAGCTGTTCCGTGTCGTGAAACCTGGCGGTCAGGTTCATGTCATGGTGCCGTTCATGTTCCGCATCCACGGCCACCCAGACGATTATTTCCGGGCGACGCCAAGTTGGTGGCGCGAGACCTTCTCGCGTGCGGGGTTCACCGCGCTGGACTTCTTTCCGCTGGTCTGGGGGCGCGCGTCGACTGCGGCGGTGGTCCCTGGGTTCCGCGGCCTGTTTCCGCGCCTGCGGCTGCATTTGGCGATGATGCAGGACATCATCATGACGCGTTTGGCGTTCCGCGGGTCTGCTCTTGCGGGCGCACGAGGGGAACGCATCTGCAACACCGCACCGGGCTGGTTCATGACGGGCCACAAATGAAGCCGGGGCCTGAGATAGCGGCGGCAGGCCCCCGCCTTGAACGGGTCACGGACCTGCCGTCCAAGCGGCCGCGGATGCCTTGCGTGGTTCTGGCGCACAACGAGGGCCGCATTCTGGCGGAGTTCCTGGCGCATTACCGCCGGATCGGCGTAGACCATTTCTACATCGTCGATGACCGGTCTACCGACGGGTCGCGCGATGCACTGCGCGGTCCGCCCGACATCACCTTGTTCACGCCGGTGGATAGTTCAAGCTATTCCCGTGACAAGCGCCATTGGCGGTCCGAGATTTTGGACGCCCACTGCAGCGGAGGTTGGGTCGTGGTTCCGGATGCGGACGAGCATCTGGTCTACCGCGATGCCGAGACGCGCGATCTGTTCCAGGTCACCGGCGATATGGAGGCCGAGGGTGCGGAAGCGATGCATGCCGTCATGCTGGACATGTACCAGGATGCGCCGCTGAACGCGCATCGCTTCGACGGCGGTCGGCTGATCGACGCCTTTGGGTTGTTCGACGGCCCCGATCACTACTTTCGCATCGCCGCCCCTCGCAAGTTCCGCGCGAAATACCCCACGCCTTTTGCCTTCGCGATTGGCGGCCTGCGTCAGCGCCTGTTCGAGCCGCTTGCGGTTGCGCCCGGCTCTGCCACTGATCGGCTTTTGCGCTCCACCTGCAGCATTGGCGGGGATTTTTCGGGCGAGGCGATGAACCGGCTGAAACTGTCCTGGGCGCGGTGGCGGCTGGGGCGGCTTTTGCGGTCGGTGCCACTTTACAATTGTAGCAAGATCCCGCTGCTGAAATGGCGACGGGGCATGTGGTTTTACAACGGCGCCCATGCCATCTCGAAGCCGCTGCGGCTAAGCGGGCAACGGGCCGCGCTGTTGCATTTCAAGTTCACGGCCGGGGTTGATGGTCTGCGCTATAACGCCGAACGCGGCCAGCACACCGGTGGCGGCCAGTTCTACAAGCGGATAATCGACCGGGACGCGCTGCTGGCCGTCTCGCCGGTGTTTGCAGGAACATTGACCTATGAAGGCAGCCGTTCGCTTGGCCGCTTTCTGTCATGACGCAAGGGGCTTCGTTGACAGCGGTTGAGATGTGGCTACCGTGCTGCCTCGGCAGGGAAAACAGGGGATCTGGGTGGCGCGCTTAGTTTCGTTTCGGTCGCTTCGATATGCCATTCACCGTGCGCTCGGGCTGAAAACCACGCGGATCGAGGGGCTTTTGGTGATCTGCGATCCCGCCAAGATCAATCCCGATGTCGCAAGAGCCATCATTCGCGGCACCTATGAGCTGGCCGAACGGGTGTTGGCGCGGGCGGCGATCCGGCCCGGCGACAAGGTGTTGGAGATCGGGACCGGCGTGGGCGTCGTGGGCCTTTTGTGCACCCAGTTTGCCGGGGCGGGCAATGTCACTTCATATGAGGCCAATGCCGCGCTTGCACCGACCATCGCCGAGAACTTCGCCCTGAACGGGTTGACGCCGAACTTGCGGCTGAAGGCTGTGACCGCGGATGGTGGCCTGGTGACGTTTTTCCGCAATGCCAATGTCGTCTCGTCCTCGATGGTGGACCGCAAGCTTGCTGCCGATCAGATCACGGTGGACAGCGATCCGATCAATCAGGCGCTGCAAGACACAGGGGCGGCGGTCATCGTGATGGATGTCGAGGGCGCCGAGATCGATCTGCTGCGCGCGGCAGATTTGTCCGGTGTCCGTGAGATCATCGTGGAAGTGCATCCCCATATCATGGGCGAGGTGCCGACCCAGGCGATGGTTGATGACCTTTGCAACCGGGGCTTTTCGGTGAAACAACGCCAGCACAAGACGGTCTGGCTGCGCCGGACCTGATCCGGGCCTATCCGTCTTGTGCGGCACGAGCCCCGGCGGTATCGAAAGCCAAAGGGCAGGATACGCCCAAGCCATGAGGACATCCGGTTGGACCAAGCGCCTCTCAAGGTCATCCACTTCCACTTCGGCAAGGAAGGCGGGGCGGAGCGGTTTTTCGTCAAGCTGGCGCAGGCTCTGGATCGGCGCGGGGTCCGGCAACGGTTCATCATCCGGCCGGGCCGCAGTTGGGAGCAGCATATCGCGGGTCTGGGGCCGCTGATCCACAGCAACCTGAGCGCGATGTCGCCGCTGACGTGGCTTGCGCACCTGCGGGCGGATCGTTGGGTGAAGGAGTGGCAGCCCGATGCTGTCATGGCATGGATGCCGCGTGCGGCGCGGCTGGTGCACACATGGCCGGACGTCGTGAAACTGTCGCGGATGGGGGATTTCCCGGCCAATCTGAAGCACTTCGGCAATTGCGATGTGCTGGTGGGCAATGTGCCGGGCATTGCGCAGACCTGCCGCGATCTGGGCTGGACCAAACCGACGCTGACGATCCCGAATTTTACGCCGGATGTTCAGGCGCATCCGGTCAGCCGCGCCGACTTCGACACGCCAGAGGATGCGTTCCTTGTCGCTGCGGGGGGACGGTTTCAACCGCGCAAGGCGCTGGACACGGCGATCCGTGCCATCGCGCGCCTGCCCGGGGCGTATCTGTGGCTGATTGGCGACGGCGCGCTGCGCGGCGAATTGGAAAGCCTTGCCAGCCAGCTTGGCGTCCGGGACCGGGTGCGCTTCATCGGCTGGGTTGATGAGCCGATCCATCATATTGCGGCGGCGGACGCCTTTTTGATGCCCTCGCGCCACGAACCGCTTGGCAACCTGCTGCTGGAGGCTTGGCAGGCTGGCGTGCCTTCGGTCTCGACCCGGTCCGAGGGGCCAAGCTGGTATATGCGGGACGGGGTGGATGGGCTGATGGCCGATATCGACAACGATGAACAGATCGCAGATGCGTTGGCACGGCTGCGGGCGGATCCGGTGGCGGCGCAGGTCTATGCCCGCAACGCCCGTGGCAGGCTGCGGGATTTCCTGTCGGAAGACGCGGTGTGCCGCGACTACATACGGGTGTTTCGCGGCGATCTGACGTTGCGGGCCCCTGAGCCGCAGGTCGCCGGATGAGCCTGCCCCTGTCGGCCTTCATCATCTGTCAGGACGAAGAGCGGTATATCGAAGCCTGTATTCGCAGTCTTCACATGTGCGCCGAGATCGTCGTGGTGGACAGCGGGTCCAAAGACCGCACTCTGGCGATCCTTGAGGAGATGAAGGCCGAGGGCTTCCCCCTGCGCGTGTTGCAAGAGACATGGCGCGGCTATGGCGGGCAGAAGCAATTCGCGCTGGAACAGTGCACGCAAGCCTGGTGCCTGTCGATCGACAGCGACGAGCGCATCAGCCTGCGTCTGGCGGCCGATCTGCCGCGCCTGATAGCCAGCGAAACCGTGATGGCGTGGCGCATCACGCGGTATGCCTATCTCGACGGGTTCGGCTATGTGCCGCCGCAGGCCAAAGAGCGGTTCAACGCCCGGATATTCCGCAACGGCCGCGCGCATTTCGATCCCGCCGACAAGGTGCACGAGGGACTGCGGGTCGATGGCAAGATCGAGAAGGCGCCGGACGGGGGGCTTTTGCATTTCCGGCCGATCCGGCTTCGCGAACAGATCCTGAAAGAGAACAAATACTCCTCGCTCAAGGCCGAGATGAAGGCCGACCAAGGCAAGCCCGCGCAGCCCGTCAAGATGCTGTTCACCCCTTGGGTCTACCTGTTCCGCCTGTATTTCCACAACGGCCTGTGGCGGTGCGGCTGGGCCGGTTTCATCACCGCTGCGACGGGGGGCATCTATGCTTTCCTGACAGAAGCCAAACGCTGGGAACACGAGGCAGTGGAGCGTGTTCCGGCGGTTGAGCCGGACTTCCGGGGCTTGGGCAAGTATTGAACTTGCGCGCGGTGTGGCCTCACCTGCCCGGTTGACTTCGCGGCGCCGTTGCAGTTAGCCGGACGCGACGCCAGCGACGGAGGGCCGCCATGTATCTCGAATCCGTGCGTGAGCTTTTGCGCAAGCAGAAACTGGTCGATGGCCTGACCAAAGCCCAAGCCGGGCCGCATTCCCAACTGGCGGACAGTGTCACCGAACGCCAGCATCTGGCGGAACTTGAGACGTTCATGGCGCGGCTGGGCGTGGCCGATATCGTCGAGATTTTCGCCGATCTGAACCCGGACGAGGCCGCCATGCTGTGGCCCCGCGTGCCGGCGACGCGCACCACGGATGTGCTTTGGGACATGCCGGACGAGTTGCGGGAGCGGTTGGAGGAAGCGGTGGGACCGCGGCCCAGTGACAGCCGGGTCAGTGTGTTCGAACTGACCGGCGGGCGGATTCGGCAGTATCCGATCAACGGGCGCAAGGACCTGGAGGGGAAAAAGCCGATCTGGATCGACCTGCTGAACGCCTCTGCTGCGCAAAGGTCATATATCGGGGAATTCTACCGGATCGAGCTGCCCGATCCCGGTGACGAGACCGAACTGGAAGTGTCCAGCCGGTTTCAGATCGACGAAAGCGGCGCGCTGAACCTGCATTCGAACTTCCTTCTGGACCGTGGCGGCAAGTCGCGCAGCATTCCGGTGGCGTTCTTCCTGCGCGACGACATCCTGTTTTCGCTGCGCAATGAAGACCTGCCGGTGTTTCGCTTGCAACGCCGCCGGGTCGAGACGGTGCCCGGCTATGCCAGCAACTGTTTCGATTTGCTGCTGAACCTGTATGGTCTGGATGTAGAATATTCCGCCGACAGCCTTGAGGATATCTACAAGACGCTGAGCCGGGTCGGAAAACATGTGCTGTCCGAAGCGATGACGGACGAAGAAGCGGCCTCGGTTCTTGCCGATATCGCGGAAGAGGAAGACCTGAACGGTCGCATCCGGTCCAACATCATGGACACCCAGCGTGCTATCGTCTTTCTGATGCAGTCGAAGGTGCTGATGGAACCTCAGGCGCAGGAAGCCAAGCAGGTGCTGCGCAATATCGACTCTCTGAACAGCCACACGGCATTCCTGTTCGACAAGATCAACTTCCTGATGGATGCGACCATCGGCTTCATCAACATCAACCAGAACCGGCGGGTAACGCAGTTGACTGTCATCAGCGTGGTGTTCCTGCCGCTGAACATCCTTGCCGGGATCGGCGGCATGTCCGAGTTCTCGATGATGACGACGGGGATTCCCTGGCCGATAGCCTACACAGGCTTCGTGCTCGGGGCGGCGTTGCTGGGCTGGCTGACCTACCGCATCGTGCGCAGGTTTGACCGCAGCAAGGCGGCGCGGGCCAGTGGGTCGGCTGGGTAAAGCTTCGAGGGTTTTAGGTTGTGGGGGTAAGTTCTTGCGTATTTCGGCCCTGACGCCGAATTTTCTGCGCTAAACAGAAGATCCACATACAAACATAGCAAAGAAACGTCAGCAACTGCTCCCTATATAGGGCCCATCCCGAAAGGCATGGAGAGTTCGATGCATGTGGTGGTTCTTGGCGCTGGTGTGATCGGTGTGACGACGGCCTGGTATCTGGCGAAGGCTGGGCACGAGGTGACGGTGATCGACCGGCAGGATGGCCCGGCC
>Ga0105047_10007757_pt1 | contig 18030 bp, 9 predicted proteins | sample MAT04_FD_78384 | JGI IMG/M metagenome (GOLD analysis project Ga0105047, IMG submission 78384) | Freshwater microbial communities from Lake Fryxell liftoff mats and glacier meltwater in Antarctica - MAT-04 (megahit assembly) | ecosystem: Environmental > Aquatic > Freshwater > Ice > Liftoff...
ACCCGCGCCGCGCCCGGCTGCTGCTGGTGGACGATGAGCATCGGCTTGCCGATCACGTGCAGGCTTCCGCCGAGGCGTTCGCGCAGCTACTCGGAAGTCTGCACTCTTGAACGGCGTCGTCTGGACGACGTCGTGCCGGTGCCCGCCGAGCCCCCTACATTAAGCCGGCGTCTCCCCGGCGAACGGCGGATTTCCATCTCGATCCGGCATCGGAGCCCGCGGCGGAAGCAACATCCAAATGGATCCCGGCGTTCGCCGGGATGACGACCGAAACAACTGGACACCTATCGTGAAATTCTTCGTATCCTGCGGCAAAGGCCTTGAATACCTGCTCGTCGACGAGCTGCTGGCGCTGGGCGCCGCCAAGGCGACCGCCACCATTGCCGGGGCCAATGTCGAAGGCACGCCGCTGGATGCGCAGCGCGCGGTGCTGTGGTCGCGCCTGGCCAGCCGCGTGCTGTGGCCGATTGCAGAGTTCGAATGCCCGGACGAAGCCGCGTTGTATGCAGGCGTGGCCGATATTGCGTGGCAGCAGCACCTGCGTTCCGAACACACGCTGGCGGTGGATGCGCATGTATCGGGCGAGGCCATCACCCACGCGCGCTTCGCCGCGCAGCGGGTCAAGGATGCGGTGGTGGATACCCTGCGCGCTCAGGGGCTTGAGCGGCCTTCGGTGGACGTGGAGCAGCCGGACGTGCGCATCAACCTGTCGCTGCGCAAGGGCCGCGCCACGATTTCCATCGATCTGGGCGGTGGCCCGATGCATCGACGCGGCTGGCGCCAGCTGCAGAACGAGGCCCCGTTGAAGGAAAATCTGGCAGCCGCAGTGCTCATGCGCAGCGACTGGCCGAAGATCCACGCCGAGGGCGGCGCCTTGCTGGACCCGATGTGCGGCAGCGGCACGCTGTTGATCGAAGGCGCACTGATGGCCGCCGACGTGGCGCCCGGGCTGCAGCGTCACGGCAATCGCCTGCCCAGCCTGTGGCTCGGATTCGATGCCGATGCGTGGCGCGCGTTGTTCGCCGAAGCGGTGGCGCGTGAAACGGTTGGTCGATCGGCTCTGAAGCAGGTGGTGTTCGGCAGCGACATCGATCCACATGCCATCCGCGCCGCACGCGAGAACGCGCATGCCGCCGGCGTCGAAGGCGCCATCTGGTTCGGTGTGCGCGATGTCTCCGACCTGCAGGCACCGCCGTTCGCGCGTGGCAGCGTGGTCTGCAATCCGCCCTACGACGAACGCCTGGCCGCCGACGCCGCGTTGTATCGCAGCCTCGGCAGCGCGCTCAAGCGTACCGTGCCGCAGTGGCGCGCCAGCCTGCTGTGCGGCGATGCCGATCTCGCCCACGCCACCGGCCTGCGCGCCAGCAAGCGCTACCAGTTGTTCAATGGCGCCATCGAGTGCGCGCTGATCGTATGCGACCCGGTGACGGTGCCGCAAAGCGCCGACGCCACGCCTCGCACGCTGTCCGAAGGCGCCACCATGGTCGCCAACCGGCTGCGCAAGAACCTGCGTAATTCCAGGACCTGGCGCCAGCGCGAAGGCGTGACCTGCTTCCGCGCCTACGATGCCGACCTGCCGGAATATGCCGCTGCCATTGACGTGTACACGGAGGACGCAGGCGAAAAACGCACGTTCCTGCACGTGCAGGAGTACGCCGCGCCCGAAGAGATTCCCGAAGCCGACGTGCGCCGTCGCCGCAACGAACTGCTGTCCGCCGCACGCGAGGCCTTCGCGGTGCCGCCTGAACAGGTGGCGTTGAAGTCACGCGAGCGCGGCAAGGGTGGCAGCAAGTATGCCAATGTGAAGCCGGGAAAGTTCCAGCAGCGTGGCGAGTTGCTGAAAGTGCGCGAGAACGGCGCGCTGCTGCAGGTCAACCTGTTTGACTACCTCGACACCGGCCTGTTCCTCGACCACCGGCCGCTGCGCCGGCACATGGCACAGGAGTCGCGCGGCAAGCGTTTCCTCAACCTGTTCGGCTACACCGGCGTGGCCAGCGTGCAGGCCGCCGTGGCCGGCGCCGATTCCACCACCACCGTCGATCTGTCATCGACCTACCTGGAATGGTGCGCCGCCAACCTCGCATTGAATGGATTCGGTGGCGCCCAGCATCGCCTGGTGCAGGCCGATGCGCTGCGCTGGCTGGAAGCCGAACGCAACCGCTATGAAGTGATCTTCTGCGACCCGCCCACATTCTCCAACTCCGCCCGCGCCGACGACTTCGACATCCAGCGCGAGCACGTGCGCCTGCTGCGCGCCTGCGTCGACCGCCTGACCACCGAAGGCGTGCTTTATTTCTCCAACAATTTCCGCCGCTTCAAGCTCGATGCAGAAGCAGTGGCCGAGTTCGCGCAGTGCGAAGAGATCACGCTGCAAACAATCGGGCCGGATTTCGAGCGCAACCCGCGCATCCACCGCTGCTGGCGCCTGATGCGTGGGTAGGCGCCAGCCGCAGCGACTGGCGGCTTCCGACCCATCCTGTTGAAAAAGTCTGCATCTGCACGAGCAAGGTCGAAATCAGTGCTGTTTCAGCACGATGGCAAGCTCAATTCCCGTGGATCTCGCACTCTCGTGGCTCATTGCCAAATCGAGATTCCGGGCAACCGGGTTTTTCAAGAATGAACCCGAGGCGGGAGCTCGCTCGTGCGCTTCGCTTGCTACATGCAACCGAGCGCCGACTACAAGTCGATTTCATCGGCATAGACGAGTCGATGCTCCAACCGGGGAATGTCGACACCGACGAAGAGGATATCGAAATGCGTGGGATCGCCTTCGAGCATCTCCCATTCTTCGATGACCACGCGCCACCGGCCTGGGCCATGGCCGGGGCGAGTCAGTTGAATATCCTCGCTGGCAGCGAGTTCGGCCACCCACGCGACCTCATGGTCATTGGCGCCCCGCCCGCGCAGCACCATCCGTTTGGCGACCATCGTTTCCCAACCCAGGTCGGTTTCGATCCGCTGATCGCGACGCTGCAGGCGTGCGACCAGAGCGCGATTTCGGTCGACGGCCTGGGCGAGCGCCATAGCGGTATCGGCACTCCGTTCCGGACGCGTGCGCAGCCCTATGGCTCCGCTGGTCACGACGCGCACGTGACGGTCATCGGTGCGGCTCACGCTGGTCAGCCGTTCCGGCGGCAGCTGCACGAAGTCGCAGCGCACGGGCGCCGAGAGATGGCATCCGGCGATGCTGTCGGGCTGGTAGCGACACACCGCCAGCCGCAGGAACGGCCAGAAATGCTCGCCCGGATCGAGTGCGACATCGACATACCAAAGTTTGCGCGCCGCGTTGTACTGCGGTGCGTATCCAACGACCGTGACGATCGGCTGGCCTGGCAATGTCACCAGCGGAAGTTGCGCCGCCGGGGTCACCGGCTGTCCTGGCAGGCTGCGGTCGTCCAGCCCCGCGTTGTGCAGCAGGTTGTCCAGCTGCAGTATCGACATCGCCCGCGGTGTGACCTCGGCACTCATCCAGATCGGGTCCGCTCCCCACTTGCTGACGAACGGAAAGCCCGACTGGTCTTCCGCGCGCGGACCGAAGTTGTCGTCGCCGCCACGGGCGAGCAGCACGCCGAGCAGCTCGCCGTTGCCGCTGGAGAACCATGGTCGTTCGAGGTAGATCCGCACGCCAGCGCGACGGCTACGGCGTCGCGACATCGGCTGCTCCGGCTCGGTGGCCTCGGACCATCGGAAAAGCGGGATTACCGAGTGCACGATCGGCGCGGCCGGGCGCGCGGATGATGGCACGGACACCTGCACCACCGGTCCGACCACGCTCTGCCCGTCATCCAGCGGATTGTTGTCATCGGCGGCCAGCAACGCCGGCCGGAAGTACTCACGGAACCGCGTGGACGCACGGAAGCGGTAATCGACGCGCCGGTGGCGGGTGTCGCCCAACTCATGCCGCGCGTTGTGCACGCTGATCTTGCCGACGGTGGGCAATACGCTTTCGGCATCGGCGTTGCCCAGCAGCGCCACGTCCTCATACGGGCGCACGTGGGTGCGGAATGCCGTGGCGCTGGTCGGCAGGTCCTGCCACTGCGGCAGCGACAGGTCGTCGACGCGATCGGTCCACGCGGCCTCTGCGGTGAGGCTGTCGGTGCTCGGCCCGTGCAGGTCGATCGCACCGAACAGATGCACGTGGGTCGCGCCTTCGGCGCGCACCGGCATCAGGCGAATGGGTCGCGGTGCCTCGAGAGGGCGGTCGACGGCGTGCACCAGCATCACGTCCTCGAATGGCGACAGCCCCCATAGCCAGCCGTCGGCCGCAGCTTCAACGACGTCGGGGTTGTCTCGCACCGAAGGCGGCAGGCTGCGCCACGCGCCCATCAGGTCGAGCTGGTTCCTGGGCAGGCTGCTGGCGAGGCGCAAGGTCTGGATGTCGCCCGGTGGCAGCGCGATCGTGATCACGCGTCCTGCGACGTTTCCGTCCAGCTCCGCGCTGCCGTTGAGCACCAGCCGGAACGGCTCGATTTCCGGCCAGCTGCCGCCGTAGGCCGCGGTGAATCCCTCGGCGCCGAACGGGAACGGGAGCGCGCGGTCGCGGCCGGCTTCGGTGAACACGATCGACAGGCCGCGCGCCATCGGGTCGGGCAGGTAGGGAAGGCCGAGGTCGTCCACGTCGTGCACGACTGTCTGGCCGGGGGCGGGTGCTTCGCCGACGTCGAGCGGTAACGTCTTGAGCGCCGTCGTCGGCGTGCCGACGTGCACGATGTCGATGTTGGGCTGCGGGATGCGATTGGGCGGATCGTCGATGTCGGCGCGATCGAGATCCTGGAACGTGCCGTTCTCGCGCAGTGCCCAGCCGAGCATCCGTGTGTGGCTGGCCTCCTGGGTCGCGCCGATCGCGAGATCGAACATGCCGTGCAGTTCGGCCTGCATCTGGCTGATCTTCGGCGGGGCGAGGTGGCGCTCGCTGGTGGCGTGATAACCGATGTCCTCGATGCCCGCCTCAGCGCTCGCGGCATAGACCGACGGTTCGCTGACCGTGAGGGCGAGCGTGTCGGGGTCCTGGACCACGCCGGAGCGGATGACCAGCACCCGCAGCGACTCGCCCTCGGTATAGCGCTTGCGCGGCACCAGCGCCGGGCTGGGCACCGGGTCCCAGCGCAGGAAGGGGTGCAGCGCGGTCACGGTCTGGCGCGCTTGCACGATCGCGTCTGCCAGCCGCGAGTTCGCGTCGGTCCCGAAGGCCGCGGCTTGGGAGCCCACCAGCGCAGCCAGGTCCCGCGCTCCTCGCAACGTTACGTCGGCGATGAAGGGCTGTCCGGTATCGGCGATCGCGCCGGCGATCGCAGTCGACACCATGGACCGTCGGCCAAGTTGCGCATGCAGCGCAGCGGCGTCGCCGCGTGCAACGATGGCGGGTCGGGTGCGCAGGCGTTCCATGACCAGCGGCCCCAACTCGGGGTGCGCGAGCAAATTCCCGACGGTTTCAACGCTGTCGTTGCTGTCCACAGCGGGTGCCACCAGCAGGCGCCGGCGCTCGAGGATCGCGTGCGTGGCGACGCGCAGCAAAGCGGACGGCAATGACCTCGCATTGGTCGGCGCCGCGGTGTCAGGAGCGCTGGCCGCCAGGATTCCAGCGACCCCGTCCTGCGGCGCCACCGGATCCGGATTCAGCGCACGCGGGCGCGAGTTGCCGGCCAGGTCGACCGCCCACGCGCGGAAAGCATAGCGGCGACCATAGCGCAGCCGTGGCAGCGTCCCCGGCTCGACCTCGTTGCGGATGCGGATCGGGTGGACCAGTTCGGCTTCGGGCAGCTCTGGTATGTCCTCGAACACCTCGTCACCATCGTGGTGGCGGACGCGCTTGCCTGGCCGCGGTGCCGACAGACTCCAGCCTTCCCAGCCGAACAGGGCATCGTGCACGTGCACGGGTGCCTCATCGACATTCGGAGTTTCGTGCGCGGCGGTGCCCTGGACGAAACCCTCTTCCGACAGGCCCTCTAACACCTCGCCGAAACCGTCGACCGTTACGTGCGTGAGCCGTCGGTGCAGGGATGCCCAGCGCTTGGGCTCGTCGTCCCAGACCTCTACGCGAAAGCCGCGGGTGACGTCTTCGGTATGCAGTTCCGGCGTGCTTCCGTTGTCGAAGTCCGCCTCGAGGTCGTTCTGGCGGCCGAGCCGCTGCTGGATGCCAAGCGCCTGCTGTGTCGCGGCCACGGTGAAGCCAGGGGAGCGCATGGCCGGCGTGGCGGCGTTGACAGGGTCGCCGTTCTGCTCGATCTGCAGCAGCCGAGGCAGCGTCCACAAGAACCTTTCCGTTTTGATCGCGCTACCGTCGGTATCAAGCGACAGCACGCTGAAGCGCTGCTCGTCGCCGAGCCGCAGCGCACCGTCTGACCAGTCGCTGCCGGAAGGCGTACTGACCAGGTCATCACCCACAGGCCGGCACAACACGCGCGCGATGCGACACGCGCCCAGCTCGCCGTCGATCGACACGCGCGCCGACAGCCATTGCGATTGTCGCAGTCGCGACGGGTCGGCAACGCGCAGGTCGATGACCAGCCCCAGTCGACGCAGCAGCGCCGGATGGTCGCCCACCATGGCGCAGCGCTCGTGGAATTCGGGTTCAGGCGGCGCGATGGGTGGCACCCGTGCGCCCGGCGTCGGACTTGCCTGATACCCAAGTTGAGACTCCGGCCGCTCGTAGTAGCGGCGGCAGCGGTGCAGTTCCAGTGCGGCGCGTTCGAGCCAGTCCTGCTGCCCGGTGACGAATCGTTCCACGGTGGCCAGCGGTTCCCGGCTTTCGATGATGCGATCCAGGTCTGCGGTCATCCTGGATTCGTCGTAGATCCGCCGGCGGGTCCGGCCGTCGCCTTCGATCCGGTAGTACTCCTTGTTGGCGATCATCTGCGACAGCCGGTCGGCCAGCGGATGATCCTGCGGGCGCGGCGGGGTGGTCGGGTCGGCGTAGATCGTCGCCATGTGCAGGTCGCGGGCAATGTCGTGCACGGCGCGTGCCGCGAAGCTTCGCCAGTGGCGGTTTTCCCAGCGAGGCACCGCCGGCGCCCTGACCGGAGTGGAGGGTGGAAAAAGTGCACGCCACAGCGCACCGTCGATCGGATCGCGCAGCGGTTCGCATTCTATGGTGCCGTCCTGATCGAGTAGTTCGATCTAGAGCCGAGTCAGCGCGGTCTCGGCCCAGTCCGCGAATACGCGGGATTGCCGCAGCGTGCTGTCGGCGTCGGGACGGATCGTCGGCGAGAAAAAAAGCGACACGTGGAAGTCAGGGTTCGCAGCCGCCGAATACGGCAGTGCACAGGCGATGTAGTACTCGTCCGCCATGGTGTCATTCCCCGCCGAAGGCCAGGCAGTAGGTGGTCCAGGCTGAGGAAGTGCCGCTGCCGGCGTCCATCACCTGCAGGAACGACGGGTCGCCACGCGACCCCGCGAACACACGCTGTGCGCTGATCTGCACCGACTTGGAGATGCCGATCACCGAGACGTTGACGGTGATGCTGGCCTGGCCGATCAGTTTTCCCGTGGGCGGCTGGTACAGCAGCTCCATGTAGAGCTCGATGGCGGCCGAAATCAGGCCCAGCACGTCCACTTCGCCGCGCAGGCGGAAATAGCCGGCGATGGAACCTTTCTCGCTTTCGAGCCGGATGTAGACGCCGAGCATGGCCGACACCGACCCGGACGCCACGCCGAAGTCGACCGCGATGCAGGCGCCCGCTTCGAGGCCGATTTCCAGCACTTCCAGCCCATGGGCGGACGCGCGCATGCCGACCCAGCCGCCGCCGCCGATAAACACGACGGCGAGGGTGAACGGCCGTTCCCGGGTGCAGAAGCTGAAGCCTATGCTGACTGCCTTGCCGAGGAACGGAACCAGTACGTCGGCGCCGAGCGAGAGGTTGGTGATGCTGAAGGCCCCGAGCGCCAGGTTCGGCAGCGCCAGCGTGAAGCCAGCGGTCATGCCCTCTGCGGTGACCGCGAGGTTCGGTGGATCGGAGAAGCCGTCGAGCGGGATCAGGTCCTTGATGTCCTGGACGAACGACAACACGCCCTTGAACTGGATGTCGTGCAGGACGATGTCGACTTCGGGTTTGCCAGACGTGCCTGCCTTGAACATGAAACGGTCGAAGGACAACTCCAGCAATTCCGCATCCGGGAACAGGTGCAGGGCGAAGTCGTGCATTTCTGCCATCGCTTCGGCGCTCGATTTACCGTCGAAGCCGGTTTTCGCCTCGATAGCGAACAACAGGCTGTCTTCCTTCACTTCCAGCAGCGGTGCCTGGGCGTTGCGCCACGACGCAAGGCGCGGCTTCCATTCGAAGCGGATACGCGCCAGCGCACCGGATTCGGCAAGGCCGGTGACGTAGCTGTACATGTCCTCGACGAGATCGATCGTCTCCAGGACGACGGTGCGCACGGCATCGGCCATCGCGCGGACGACGGCCGCCATGTGCGGCGGCAAATGGTCGGCAACAACCTCGAGTTTGGCGACGGTCTCCTGGACCTGAAGCTTGAATTGGTCGAAGAGCAGCGTCACCGCCCCATCGGACTTGCCATTGTTCTGGATCCGCGCGAGCAGTTCGGGCAGTTGCGCGGACAGCTCATCGAATGGTCCCTTGGCATCGGCGGCCGCATCCACCGCGGCCTGCGCGGCAGCCTGCAGGTCCGCGGTCTTGTCGGCGGCGCGCGCGACCATCCGGTTGGCTTCAGCGATGGCGTCGGCCAGCGCCTCGCCGGTACGGCCGATGTCTTCGACCAGGCCTTCGACGCGACCGACCAGCTCGGAGATGATCTTCGGAATCCGCGGAAGGTCGCTGTCGACGGTGACCGCGACCTCGCCGAGATCGATCAGGCCGAACAACTTCGGCGATGAACCCTTGAAGTAGCTCTTCGGGTCGAACGACTGCGTCGCCATGCCGGTGGCGTCGCCCACGGTGCCGGTGAGCCGCGACAGCCCGCGGATCGGCACGTTGGGAGTCAGGAAGCCGCCGCTCTTGTCGCTGCCGCTGGGCGCGCCGGCACCAAAGCGGAGCACCGGCAGCGCCACCACCGGGTCGGTGGCATGCTCGGGCTGCTGTTCGCCCTGGACCAGGACGCGCGCCCACAACTCTCCGCTATTGGCAGCGCCGATGAATCCATGCGCTTTGTAGGCGGGGTGGTATGCGATGGGCACAGGTCCGATCGGCGATAGCTGCTGGACGGCGGGGATCAGGACCTCGGCGCTGGTCATGCGCGGCGTCGACGTGCCCAGCGCGGCCTTGCCCTGGAACGCGAGCGTCGCTGCAGCGACCACGGTGTCGCCGCCCTTTGCGACCGGAGCAAACGCGACCTGCTGTCCGTAGGCCGCCACCTTGCGCCGGGCGTCGGAATCGTAGGCGTCGTCGACGGCGCTGAACCGCTTGAAGTGCTCGGCCACCCACAGCAGCGGCATCTGCAACCGCACCGGCCGCCCTTGGTGGTCGCGCCCATCGATGATGAAGGGGAAGGGCTGCCCGCCCACCTTGGGCCAGAAGAAATCCTCCTGGCTGTCGCCAAAGCTTCCGCTCGGTTCGTCGATCACCGGGGTAACCAATGGACGAATGCTGACTTCGGTGTACGGCAGGTCGTGGTGATCGGCGTATAGGCGCCGGGGCTCGCCGATGACCAGGAACTTGCGCTGGTAAAGACCGGCGACTGATGGTGCAGCGTCCTTCATCTTGCGCGCGGTGACCTTCACCAACGCCGCCTGGTGGCCCCATGGATACAGATAGCCCGGGTACACCACGCGCACGTACTGGTCGCGGCCCAGCGGCGCGAGGTGATCCCAGGCGAGGATCGAGCGAATTCCCGACTCGGAGTACGGCAGCGTGGTCCAAGCCCCGTGCAGGTCCAGCCACGCGCCCAGCGCTGATAGCCACAGAGAACGCGCAGCAATCGGAACCGGATCGACCGGGCCGCGTTCACCGATCGGCGTTTCCGAGGACTGTCGCACCAGCATGTGGCGATCTGCTGGATCAAGCGACATGCGGAACGGGTCGTCGTTGCCGTGCACGGGATTGGGCGATTCCGGATTCTGCCAATCGTCCTTGGCCATGGCGTCGCGGTCGCGCGTCCAGATCGCGCGGACGATCCGGCGGCCGGGATTGTGCTCGTCGCCGCTGATCGAGCCGTCTGGGTTCACCTTGGCGTTGCCAAGCCGCGTATGCCAAAGCTCGATGTGGCTTGCGGCGTCGCCGGCGGACGAGGGCTCGTTTGCATGGATCCACCGTGCTTCGCTGCCTGGCGACAGCACCAGTCGATAAGGCGCTTCGATCGCCGTTTCGCCCGGTGTCGGCGGATAGCTGAACCTGGGCAGCCGCCGCAGCGGGCCGGGAACCTGACCGACGAGCCCGCCGGGGCCCAGCAGGTGGTGATCGGCGAGCTTGGTGCCGCGTACCGGGATCGCGGTGCGGGTTTGCAGCAGGGGACGTAGCCTGCGCAGTTCGCGCGCCTGGAAGGTGATGCCGGCGAGCGAATCGGGTGGTGGCACACCCAGCTCGCGCAACAGTGTGGCGCTGGCTTTCGACACTTCGATCGCGTCGTCCGACACCTTGGCGACCAGCCCACCCGGCAGGACCACGAGCGAATGCCCTGGATTGGCGGCCGATTCCCCCTTTCCGGTGCGACCGGCGCTCGGCGCGTCTCCAGGCGCGGCGAGCTTGTGTAGCGCTAACTCGAGTCGGCCCATGGCCTCCAGAAGCCCGGATCGGGAAAACTCGATGGTCTCCCCGGCGGGAATCGTAAATACAAGGCGGCTGCCGCGAGCAGCGCGCGCGGCGACCGGAGGCGTCACGCGTGCATTCGGATCATGGCCAGGCGGAAGCAGCTCGTTGACCGGTTTTTGCGAGTGATCGAATTCGTTCGGCACCGGCAGCCCGCTGACAGGGTGACCCTCGTAAACAGCTTCCTCCCCGACGTGCTGGAAGGCATAGGTCACCACCAGGTGCGGGCCGGCAAAGCCAGCGATCGGTCGTAGATGTGCAGGTTCGGAGCCGCCGCTGACCAGTTCGCAACCTACGGCGTCGACCGACAACGCCACGAGGTCTGCGGAACGGATGAGGTCGACGTGGACCGTCGGCAACTCCTGCGCCTCTCTTGGCGGCGCGGCAAACAACTCCGGCGCGAGCGTGCGCAAGCCGTGAGCGAACTGCAATGGCTCGACACGCACAACTAGCGGCTGGCGGGATCGACGTCCGGATGCCATGGGGGATTGCCTCACTCACCAGCGCCAAGGCCACGCGACGCGCGTACCTGGATGTACGCGGCGCCAAACCGATAGCGGCCAGCCTCGCCCGCGGAACCGACCAACGGCTTCTACCCGCTTTTTCCTGACTTCGGTCAGGCGCTTCGTTCTGCGACGGGTAAGCGCAGCGCACCCGGTGTGCTTTGGTTGCGCACGGACCGCAGTAGCAGGGAGTTGCGCGTTCGTAGCTCGCTTGCAGCCTTGCAAGACAACGCTGTCGCGATCGACCTGCGGCCCGCATCGCTTTCAACCCGGCGTGGCGAGATGGCCTGTCCGCAGCGTTGCGCCATTCGCCGATAAGCAGAAGCAGTCGACCGGCGGCGGAAACGACGATGCCCCGGGGGCGCTTCGCCTCCCCGGGCTACCTGCTGGTTCATGGCCGAATTCGAACGTAACCCGCGGATTCATCGGCGTTGGCGTTTGACGCGCGTCTCACTCACGCCCGCAGGCTTCTATCCGCCAATACGACGCTCGGGGAAGCGGCTTGCATGCGCGGCCAGCAATTCCTGGGCTATCGAGGCGGCGGCGAAGGCGGTGATCTCGCTGTGGTCGTAGGCCGGTGCGACTTCCACCACGTCCATGCCCACGATGTGCAGGCCGCCCAATCCGCGCACCAGTTGCAACGCATCGTGGGTCGAAAAGCCGCCGACGACGGGCGTACCGGTACCCGGTGCGAAAGCCGGATCGAGGAAGTCGATATCGAAGCTGACATAGCATTTGTCGTTGCCGACGCGCTGGCGGATCCTGTCGATGCACGCTTGCATTCCATTGGCATGCAGCCAGCGTGCGTCCAGCACCTGGTATCCATGGTCATGTGCATTGTGCGTGCGCATGCCAACCTGGATGGAGCGGGCCGGATCGACGATGCCCTGCCTGGCTGCGTGGTAGAACATGGTGCCGTGATCGATGCGCCCGTCGCTGTCTTCCCATGTGTCGGAATGTGCGTCGAAATGGATCAGCGCCAGCGGACCATGCTCCTTGTGCAATGCACGCAACACCGGATAGCTGACGAAATGGTCGCCGCCCAGCGTCAGTGGGACCACGCCGTTGGTGACGATTTCGGCATAGGCGGCGGTGATTTCATCGGGCACTTGCTGCGGACGCCCGGAGTCGAATCGCACGTCGCCCCAGTCGATCACGTGAAGCCGTTCGCAGGGATCGAAGTCCCAGGCGTACGGCGGGCACCATGCGAGTGAAGCGGAAGCCGCACGGATCGCCCGTGGCCCCAGGCGCGTTCCAGGACGGTTGGTGGTAGCGAGATCGAAGGGGACGCCCACCACCGCCACGTCGACGCCGGTCAGGTCCTTGGTGTAACGACGACGAAGGAAACTCAGTGCGCCGGAGTACGTGGGTTCGGACGTCGTGCCGTAGGGAGAAACGCGGGTGAAGGCCTGGTCGATCATCCCTGCAGCGGGATCCTGCGGTTGCTGGCTCATGGTCATTCCATCGGCATCGCGCTCGTCGTTCGCCGGGACGAGGGTGACCGGTGCTGCGGTCTCTCATGCATACCTGCCGCGTGCGTTCGAGGGTGAACGCAATGGCGGGGAGGGTGAACAAATCCCACCAATAGTCTTGCCGGGAATGGACCCGGTCCAGCGCCCTGATGCCCCACGATACTTTGGGGAGCGTGCGGCCCTTCGGCACCTTCTCCCGCGATCGGGAGAAGGTGCCGGTTCAACCTCAGCCCAACGCCTGTACCGAAGGCACGTACTCATAGCCAAGATCATCCGCCACCGCCTTGTAGGTGACATTGCCGGCGTGCACGTTCAAGCCGTTCAGCAGATGCTCGTCGTCCAGCAGCGCCTGGCGTGCACCCTTGTTGGCCAGCTGGATCGCGTAGGGCAGGGTGGCGTTGGTGAGGGCAAAGGTGGAGGTGCGCGCGACGCCGCCGGGCATGTTGGCGACGCAGTAGTGGATCACGCCGTCCACTTCGTAGGTCGGGTCCTGGTGGGTGGTGGCCTTGCTGGTTTCGAAGCAGCCGCCCTGGTCGATGGCGACGTCCACCAGCACCGAGCCGGGACGCATCAGCTTGAGCTGCGCGCGTGACACCAGCTTGGGCGCAGCGGCACCGGGTATCAGCACCGCGCCGATCACCAGGTCGGTATGCGGCAGCCGTTCCTCGATGGCATCGTGGGTGGAATAGATGGTGTTGAGCTGGTTGCCGTAAACCTCGTCAAGGTACTTGAGGCGGTCGAGCGAGCGGTCGAGGATGGTGACGTTCGCGTTCATGCCCATCGCCATGCGCGCGGCATTGATGCCGACCACGCCGCCGCCGATCACCAGCACTTCGGCCGGTGCCACGCCGGGCACGCCGCCCAGCAACACGCCTGAACCACCCTGCGCTTTCTCCAGCGCGTGCGCGCCGGCCTGGATCGACATGCGTCCGGCCACTTCACTCATCGGCGCCAGCAGCGGCAGGCCACCCTTGCGGTCGGTGACGGTTTCGTAGGCGATGCAGGTGGCGCCGGAGGCGACCAACGCCTTGGTCTGCTCCGGGTCTGGCGCCAGGTGCAGATAGGTATAGAGCACCTGGCCGGGACGCAGCATCGCGCACTCCGCCGGCTGCGGTTCCTTGACCTTGATGATCATGTCGGCGCGCTGGAAGATCTCGGCCGGGGTCTCCACGATTTCAGCGCCGGCGCGCACGTACATCTCGTCGGTCAGCCCGATCGACTTGCCGCCGTCGCGCTGCACCAGCACGGCGTGGCCATGAGCGATCAGTTCGCGTGCGCCGGCCGGCGTCAGGCCGATGCGGTATTCGTGGTTCTTGATTTCCTTGGGGACGCCGATCAGCATTTTCATTTCTCCAGAGCGATGGAAGGCGTGCGCAAAGGAGCGCTTCAGCCGGGGATCAGGGGTGGGGCAATTTTAGCTTGTGGCGCGAAGAGTGTCCGCAAGGGTCTCGAAGATCCGGTCGATGTGCGTCTTCTCCAGGATCAGCGGTGGCGACAGCGCGATCACGTCGCCGGTGACCCGGGTCAGCAGGTTGCCCTGGTGGAAGGCATGGGTGAATGCATCGTAGCCTCGCGTGCCTGGCGCACCCGCACGCGGCGACAGTTCGATCGCGCCGATCAATCCGTAGTTGCGGATGTCGATCACGTTGGGCAGACCCTGCAGCGAATGGATGCCCTGCTGCCAGTAGTCGCCCAACTCGATCGCCTTGTCGAACAGGTTCTCTTCGGCATACGTGTCAAGCGTGGCGATGGCTGCGGCGCAGGCCAGCGGATGCCCCGAATAGGTGTAGCCATGGAACAGGTCGATGACGTGGTCGGGCCCCTGGGTGAACGCGTCGTGGATGTCATCGGACACCAGCACCGCCCCCATCGGCACGCAGCCGTTGGTGATGCCCTTGGCGGCGGTGATCATGTCCGGAATCACGCCGAAGCGTTGCGCACCGAACGCATCGCCCACGCGGCCGAAGCCGGTGATCACCTCATCGAAGATCAGCACGATGCCGTGACGCGTGCAGATTTCGCGAATACGTTTCAGATAACCATCGGGCGGAATCACCACGCCGGCGGAACCGGAAATCGGTTCGATGATGACTGCGGCGATGGTGGAGGCATCGTGCAGCGCGACCAGGCGCTCGAGGTCTTCGGCCAGTTCCAGGCCATGTTCGGGCAGACCTTTGGAAAACGCATTGCGAGCGATGTCCAGGGTGTGGCGCAGGTGGTCGACCCCGGGCAGCAGCGGGCCGAACCATTTGCGGTTGTTCGGCAACCCGCCCACCGAGATGCCACCAAAACCCACGCCGTGGTAACCCTTCTCGCGACCGATCAAGCGCGTGCGCTGACCTTCGCCGCGCGCCCGGTGGTAGGCAATCGCCATCTTCAGCGCGCTGTCCACTGCTTCGGACCCGGAATTGGCGTAGAACACGTGGTTGAGGTTGCCCGGCGCCAGTTCGGCCAGGCGTTCGGCCAACACGAAAGGCAACGGCGAACTCATCGAAAAGTTCGGTGCGAAATCCAGCGTCTCGATCTGCTTCTTGACTGCCTCGACGATGCGCGGACGCGAATGGCCGGCGTTGCAGCACCACAGTCCCGCAGTGGCATCGAGTACTTCGCGTCCATCCACCGATTTGTAGAACATGCCCGAGGCGCTGGCCATCAGCCGAGGCGTCGCCTTGAACTGCTTGTTCGCCGTGAACGGCATCCAGAATGCATCCATGGACGTCGGCATCGCCGTTGCCTGCGCGCCGTAATGGTCGGACAGCGCGCCGTGATCGACCGCGCCCTTGCTGGCTTGGGAATCTGCGCTCATCGGGGGCTCCTGGGCTGCGCGGGAATCGAGTCGCGGCAGCTTAGCGCGTTGAAAAAACTTTACAACCCACCGCTGATTCGGCCGCAAATTGACCCGATCCTTACGCGGTGTAAAGTATCCCGTTACAAGAATCGATCCCGGGACCGATGGACATAGGCGCACGTCTGCAGCTGGTTCGAAAGGCCAAGGACCTCAGCCAGCGCGAGCTGGCCAAGCGGGTTGGCGTGACCAACAGCACCATTTCGCTGATCGAGCAGAACAAGGTCAGCCCCTCGGTGAGTTCCTTGAAGAAGGTGCTGGACGGAATTCCCATCTCGCTGGCTGACTTCTTCACCCTCGACCTGGATATCGGCCTCCCCGACAACCCGTTCTATACCGGCGATCAACTGCCGGATGTGGGTAGCAACGGCATCCACTATTTCCTGGTGGGCCAGCGCCGCCCGCAGCGACAGATGTGCATCCTGCGCGAGGTCATGCCGCCGGGCACCGATACCGGTGACAGCATGCTGCTGCACGAGGGCGAGGAAGGTGGGGTGGTGGTGGCAGGCGAAGTCGAGGTCACCGTGGGTGAGGAGGTGCGCGTCCTGCGCGCGGGCGAAGGCTACTATTTCGAAAGCAACGTGCCACACCGGTTTCGCAATGTGGGCGAAGGTGAGGCGGTGATCTTCAGTGCGAATACGCCAGCAACGTTCTAGCGTTACCTCTGGTCTGGAAGACGTCGACGCGCGTAGGGCGTCGGGAGAGGGAATGAATCATCAGTAGCCAACCAAATTCAGTGGGTCGGAATTTCCCCTCCCGCATCCGCCCTTCGGGAAACTTGTCCCGGGGGGAGAAGGCACAACACAGGAGCAACCCATGAACGCACCGCGCACCCGTGACAGCTGGCAGGCCCTCGCCGATGGCTTGAAGATCCAGACCCAGGCCTTTATCGACGGCAGGTACGTGGATTCCGCTTCGGGCCAGACATTCGACTGTCTGAGCCCGATCGACGGTCGTTCGCTGGGGCAGGTGGCCCAATGCGCGGCCGAGGACATCGAGCGAGCGGTGCGGGCGGCGCGGCGCAGTTTCGATGCGGGTGCGTGGTCCGCGGCCAAGCCGGCGCATCGCAAGAAGGTGCTGCTGAAACTGGCCCAGCTGATCGAACAGCACGGCGACGAGCTGGCACTGCTGGAATCGCTGGACATGGGCAAACCGGTCGGTGATGCGCGCAGTGTCGATGTTGCGGCGACCATCCGCTGCATGGCCTGGACCGCCGAGGCGCTGGACAAGATCTACGGAGAAGTGGCACCCACCGGACCCGGCGAGCTGGGCCTCATCACGCGCGAACCGCTGGGCGTCGTGGGCGCCATCGTGCCGTGGAATTTTCCGCTGCTGATGGCCACGTGGAAGCTGGCGCCGGCATTGGCAATGGGCAATTCGGTGGTGTTGAAGCCGTCGGAAAAATCACCGCTGAGCGTGATCCGGCTGGCGCAACTGGCGCTCGAAGCCGGCATCCCCGCAGGCGTGTTCAACGTGGTGCCAGGCCATGGCAAGGAGGCGGGCGAGCCGCTGGCGCTGCACATGGACGTGGACGGACTGGTGTTCACCGGTTCCACCGCCGTGGGCAAGCAGTTGTTGCAATGCGCCGGCCGCTCCAACCTCAAGCGCGCCTACATGGAATGCGGCGGCAAGAGTCCCAACCTGGTTTTCGCCGATGCACCGGACCTGGACCGTGCGGCGGAAGCTGCAGCCAGCGGAATTTTCTACAACCAGGGCGAGGTCTGCACGGCGGCGTCGCGATTGCTGGTGGAACGTTCGATCAAGGATGAGTTCGTGGCGCGCGTGGTCGAGGCCGGGCGCAGGATGCAACCGCGGCATCCGTTCGAACCGGGCGCACCGATGGGCGCGATGGTGGACGAGCCGCAGACGCGCCGGGTGCTGGACTACATCGAAAAAGGCAGCGAGGAAGGCGCACGCCTGGTGCTGGGCGGCAAGCGCGCGGACACAGTGGCTGGAGGTAGCTATATCGAACCCACCGTGTTCGATGACGTACAGCATGAGCACACCATTTCGCGCGAGGAGATCTTCGGACCGGTGCTGTCGGTGATCGCGTTCGACGACGAAGCGCAGGCGCTGCGCATGGCCAACGATACCGAGTACGGTCTGGCGGCCGGCGTGTGGACCCGCGACATCAGCCGTGCGCATCGCGTCGCGCGCAAGCTGCGCGCCGGCAGCGTCTGGGTCAATTACTGGGACGGCGGTGACATGACCGCGCCGTTCGGCGGCTACAAGCAGTCCGGCAACGGCCGCGACAAGTCGCTGCACGCGTTCGACAAGTACACCGAGATGAAGGCGACCTGGATCAACCTGGATCCGTGAGGTTCCTGTCTAGTCCGCTTGCAGGATTTATCTGGGAGTGACGCGAGCCGCGACGGCCATCCTTTTGAGTGCGTCGCGGTTACCTCGCTTTCACAAGCCCGACGCTTGTCCGCAGCTTTCACCGATCTGCCAGAATCCGGCCAGCCCAACCGGATCCAGCAGATGACTTCCGCCACCACCGGCAACGCCAACAA
>Ga0105047_10007758_pt1 | contig 18027 bp, 16 predicted proteins | sample MAT04_FD_78384 | JGI IMG/M metagenome (GOLD analysis project Ga0105047, IMG submission 78384) | Freshwater microbial communities from Lake Fryxell liftoff mats and glacier meltwater in Antarctica - MAT-04 (megahit assembly) | ecosystem: Environmental > Aquatic > Freshwater > Ice > Liftoff...
AGACCATCGCCATCCTCCAGAGCTCAGCGACGGACCTGGGCCGCCTGTCCGCCATCGTGGATGCCGAAGCGCGTCCGTACACGGAGGTCATCCGCTGATGCCGCTCGTCGAAACCGTACTGGGTCCGGTCGAGGCCGCGGACCTGGGCTTCACCCTGTCGCATGAGCACATCGTGTGTGGCTCTCCGGGCGTCGTGCGCGGCTGGCCAGCGCTCTATGGCGGCCGCGATCGGCTGCTCGAGACCGCGGAGGCCGTGCTCACGCGTGCGGTCGCTGACGGCGTCTCGACCATGGTCGATGCCACGACCTTCGACCTGGGACGCGAGGTGGACCTGCTGGTCGATTCCTCGCGCCGCTCCGGGATGCACATCGTGGCCTCGACGGGCATGTGGCTGGCGCCCTCCCCTGCCCTCACGGTGCGCACGACTGACCAGATCGCTGACTGGTTCACGGCCGACCTGAGCACCGGGCTCGATGGCACGGATGTCAAGGCGGGCGTCATCAAGGTCGCCAGCGAGCTGGAGCTCAAGCCATTCGAGGAGCGCGTGCTGGAGGCGGCGGCCCGCGCACATCACGCGACCGGCGCGCCGATCCTCACCCATTCCCTCGCCCGCAACCACATGGGCGAGCAGCAGGCGGCGGTGCTGGAGCGTTTCGGGGTGGACCCGACACGGGTGGTCATCGGCCACTCCGACGACAGTACCGAGATCGACTACCTCGTCAGCCTGGCTGACCGAGGCTATCGCATCGGCATGGACCGGCTGCCCAACGGCAACCTGCCGGAGTACGGCACCCAGGATGTCCAGGCGCGTCTGCGGATGATCGCGGCACTCGTGGAGCGGGGCTACGCCGAGCACATGGTGCTGTCGCACGACGACCCGGTCTGGGCCGGCGTGTTGTCGGACGTGGACCAGGCGCGTCACCTGGACTCGAATCCGGTCGTCATGTCGTTCATCCCGCGCATCGTGCTGCCTGGACTGCGGGAGCTGGGCGTGCCGGAGTCGGCGATCACGCTCATGACCCGCGACAACCCGCAGCGGTGGCTGAGCGGCGCGGCATGAGCCAGCCCCAGGCCATCGTGGTCGGGCGGCTGGTCACGGACATCTACCCACTCCAGGCCGAGGTGCCCCTGGAGCAGGTGCGCACCTTCGAGCGGTTCACCGGCGGCTACGGCGGCAACGTGGGCATCGGGCTCGCCCGCCTCGGTGTCGCCACGGCTGTCGTCTCCGGCGTGGGTGATGATGGCCACGGTCGGGCGATGATCCGGGACCTGGTCTCGGAAGGGGTCGATACCCGGTGGGTGATGACCCACCCTACGCTCCGGACAGCACTCGCGTTCTGCGAGATCTGGCCGCCCGACCACTTCCCGCTGCTGCCGTACCGATTCCCGAGCTGCCCCGACCAGGAGATCACGCCCGGCGACCTGCCGCCGGCCGATGTGCTCCGCGGGGCGCCCATCGTGTATGTCTCGGGGACCGCGTTTGCGCAGCAGCCCAGCCGGTCCGCGGCATTCGCGGCACTGGAGGCACGGCGCGGCGTGGACGGGGTGGCGACCATCCTGGACCTCGACTGGCGACCCGCCTACTGGACGCAGCCCGAACCGTACCCGGACCTGATGCGCCAGGCGGCGGCCATGGCGGACACCATCATCGGCAGTGACTCGGAGTTCGCGGCAGCTGGCCTCGTGGCTGCTGACGTGGCTGCCGCGGGTGCCCGACGCGTCTTCGTCAAGCACGGCCCGAAGGGTGCCTCGCTCCTGGAAGCTGGCACGGTCCATGATGCGGTCGGCGTGCCCGTGCCCGTGCTCAACGGCCTGGGTGCCGGAGACGCGTTCGCCGCCGCGGTCGGTGCCGGCATGCTCCGGGGCCTGCCCTCGGCCCGCCTGCTCCAGGTGGGCAATGCCGCGGGCGCCATCGTTGCCACCCGGCTGTCGTGCAGCAGCGCCATGCCCACGTGGACCGAGGTGGAGTCCATGGCCGATCACCCGGCCGATCGGGTCACATCCTGACAGCTGCTTCGTCGCGTCCACCACTGCCGGTCGGACCGTGGCTGGAATCGACCGGCAACGGGACCACGACGGGTCGGCGGTCCAACTGCCGGGACGGAGTCAGCCCGGACGAGGCCCGCCGACCCAAAACGCCCGTGCACCTCGTCTCACTCTCCCGAGATCCAGCCACTCCTGCCCGGTGGCCTTCGGGGGCAGGCTCGGGTCGCTCCGGTCCGGCAGGTGCAGGGCATGTCCCGCGGTGAGCGCGGGCCGCTGACGCCCGTGTGGGCCGGCTCACGTCGCCGGACCACCGCGTGAGCCCGCTGGGCGAGACGGCGCCCTGCGGCCGCGAGCGCGGCGTTCACTCGGCGTCAGGTTTCCCACCCGGTGGTCAGCGCGACGACCGGACGTTCACTCGGCGTCAGGTTTCCCACCCGGTGGTCAGCGCGACGACCGGAAAGTGGCGTGGGGTCTGGCCGGATGCCGGATCGACCACGGTGTGGGAATCCGGGCCATGAGCGCGGCCTCATTCATCGAAACGCCCACTTCATGGGAATCCGAGGACACATCCGGCAATCTCAGCCGAGGACCCAGCCGACAGCGCAGATTCCGAGACCGGCCCACGGTCGCGCAAGAGGAGCGGGCCAAGAGCCCGGACCCGAAGCCAGGGCCTGGAGATGGGAACGCGCCTGGCCCTCTGAGCCGCCGCCGCGAGACAACGGTCCCGGGCCACTATCGTGGGACATGGGAACGCCCCCGGGGCGCGGTGCCGGGGGCGTCAGGAGTGTTCGTGCTGGTACCGCATACCGGATTCGAACCGGTGGTCTCCGCCTTGAGAGGGCGGTGTCCTGGGCCTCTAGACGAATGCGGCGCAGGTCCGAGAGGATAGCATGGCCGCGCCCGGGACCTAGAGGCGGTGGTGCTCCAGGAATGCGCGGACGGCATCCGCGACCTGTTCGTGGCTCTCCTCACCGAGCACCAGGCCGTAGTGCGAGTGCGCGCCGAACGCGTGGTACTCGGCGCCCAGCCACTCGGCAAGGCGCTCGCTCTCCGAGCCCGGGAACAATCGATCGACACCGGCACCCACCACCTGGATGGGCAATCCGCCCAGGGCGGCCAGATCGAGCGGGACACCTTCCAGCATCTGCCGTCGCGCGGCACCACTCTCGGCGCCCATGAGGTGCTGGACGCGCAGGACGTCCGCTATGGACAGGTCCGGGTTCTGGCGCTGGATCTGGTCCGCGGCGCCTGCCCATCCGATGAGCTCCCGGCGGAACCGGGCGGGCACCAGACGCACCACGTGGGACGGTGACTCGGGCCGGATGGGGCCCGGCAGGCCCGGGCTCAGCAGCACCAGACCAGCGACCTCGCGTCGCTCCGCGAGCTTGAGCGCCAGCAGGCCACCCAGGCCGTGGCCGACGACGACCGCTGGCCGGCCCAGGGCATCGAGGCCCGCGACTGCGTCGTCGATGTAGCTGTCCAGGTCGAGCGTCTCGAAGTCCGCGGTCTCTGACCAGAAGTGCGACCGAAGGTTGAGGGCGTGGCCTTCCCAGCCGCGCTGCGCGAAGTACTGGAGGTAGCGCTCCCAGACCCACGAGCCGCCCAGCTCACCGTGCAACAGGTACAGCGGCCTGCGACGCGAGCGGCGCTCCGGCAGCCAGCTCTCGATATACAGGCCGCGCTCCTCGAGCACGATCTCGTCCTTGCGCACGGGTCGGCCGGACAGTCGCGACCCGGCGCCCGGCAGGGTCTCGATCCCGACGCGCGTCGCCTCTCGCTCGTCTACCACTCGAGTGGCCCGAAGACGAGCCCGGTCGGGGCCTTGGGGTCGAAGAACGTCGACTTCTGGGGCATGACCTCGGTCGCGGCAGCGACTCGGGTCACAGCGGTGACGGGTGGGCCGTCGAGCAGGAACGTGGCGACGCCGTCACCGCGCGTCGTCTGGGCGACGGCCTCCGTGGCGTCCTTGACGTACACCACGCGACCACCCGCAGCGAGGGCATCGGCGTCGACACCGAGCCGCTCCAGCATCAGCGCCAGGCGGTTGACATCCAGGCCGCGGGACGCGGACGAGCTGGCGGCATCCTGGAGTGGTGCGATGGCGGCCGTCCGGACACGCAGGATGGCCGCGACGTCGCCGCTCAGCAGACCGATGCGGCCGGTGCCGGTGGCGTCCGCTGCCGGCAGTGGCTCCGGTCTGGCCATGATCGCGAGCAGGGCTGCTGGATGCGCCACCGGCTCCACATCGACCAGGTCGCCGAGCGCCTCGATGAGGGCAGCACCCGAGGGCCCGCTCACGAGCACCCGGTGGGTGGGCAGCACCGGCGGCGCCTCGGACACGTCGTACAACAGGGCCATCGCGTAGTCCCAGGCCGGGTCGCTCTCGCAGGCACGGTTCCGGCCACGCTCTGCCTGATACCGCAGCGTGGTCTCGTAGCGATGATGGCCATCAGCGATGGTCAGCGGACCGCCACCCAGCTCGGCCAGCAAGCCGCCCACGTCACCCGTGACCACACCGTCCGCATCGGTCGTGGCGGGGCAGACCCACAGCTGATGGCTGACGCCGTCGTCGGTCGTCGCAACCACGTCCGGGGCGCCGGCGGTGAGCCCATCGAGCAGGGTGGTGACGGCGCCCGGCGCAGCGTCACGCAACAGGATCACCGGGCTCAGGTTGACACCGGTCGCCCTGAGCAGCTGGTATCGATCCTCCTTTGGCCCGGTCATGGTCCGCTCGTGTGCTCGGACGCCACTGTCCGGCCCGAACTGCTCCAGCTTGAGGCGCACGAACACACCCCGGGCGCGACCTGCCGTGCGCCCTCGTGCCGTCACCCAGGTCATCTGGTGGATGTAGACGGCAGGCTGACGGTCCTTGACCAGGATGCCTGCGGTGCGCCACTCGGCCAGCGTGCGCGCCGCCGCCCGGTAGCGCGTGGCCGGCTCGCCGCCTGGCTCCGGGTCGGGCAGCTCCACGCGCACGGCGTTGTGGGCATCCCGTTCCCGCAAGGCGACGCCCAGCAGGACCGGGATGATGTCGTAGGGCGGGCACACGACAGCACTGAGATCAGGACCGACGGCAGCGGCGTACCGAAGGGCGCGGAAGGGTCTCAGGCTGGGCACCCGCGCATGGTACCGGGAGGGCGCCCAACCGGCTCCGACCGCCCTCTGCAGCGGTTCGGGGTAGGCTGGAACGTGTCCCTTCGAACCGGTCGACGTCTGCTGCCCATGCTCGCCGCGCCACTCGTGCTGGCGTCCTGCTACAGCTTCGCACAGCCCTCGTTCCATCCCGGGGATGCGCGCCAGGTGCTGTCCGCCATCGCACGGCGGGGCGTGGCCATCGAGACCTCGACCGCGGGCGCCTCCGCGTGCCCCGATCCGGGCCTCGTGCCCAACTCGATGCTCCTGCGCGGTTCGGTGGCGTCCGACCCGGTGCAGCGCGACGTCTGGATCTACACCTTCCGCGAGAAGTCCTGGGCCAGCAGCCAGGCGGCCGTGGATGCCTGCCAGGCCGCGTTCCAGGCAGCCAATCCGGGCTCGGTCATCACGCGCATCGACATCCCGACGTATCGCGCGTTCGGGGCCGACTGGTCGACGGACCTCGCGGACTCCGTCCGGGGCGGTCTGAAGGAAGCCTCGAACATGGGCGAGCAGTAGCCGTCGAGCGCGTGTCTCCCGGGTCGCGACCAGCGGCCGGCGTGCGATCAGGCGTGCGATATTGGTGACGACATGCGCGTTCCGACGACCCCACCGTGGCCGACCTTCGGGCGTGATGTCCCCGACGCCGCGTGGCGGCCCTCACCGGAGCTGCTGAGCGACAGCCGCCTGGCGCGGTTCCTGGCGCGCAGCGGTGCCTCCAGCCTGGACCGGCTGCAGGCACGCGCGGCGGCGGATCCGGCGTGGTTCTGGGCACAGGTGCCCGATGACCTGGGACTCTCCTGGCAACGACCGTGGCGGGACACCATGGACACCACCGACGGACCCGAGTGGACACGCTGGTGGTCGGGCGGCGCCTTCAACTGGTCCGTGGCCGCCACGGAGCCGCGCGCCGGGCGTGACCCCGATGGCGCCGCGCTCATCTGGGAGGGTGAGGACGGCGAGGTGACGCGCCTGACCAACGCCGAGCTGCTGGACCAGGTCCAGCGGGCCGCGGGCATGCTCGCGGGCATGGGCGTGGCCGCCGGCGACCGCGTCGGGCTGTTGCTGCCCCTGCTGCCCGAGACGGTCATCAGCGTCCTCGCGCTCGGGCGACTGGGGGCGGTCTTCACGCCCATCTTCTCGGGCTACGCTGCCCCGGCGGTCGCGAGCCGACTGACCGACTGTGGTGCGCGCCTGCTCATCACCGCCGACGGCACGTTCCGGCGCGGCTCGGTGGTGCCCCTCAAGCAGGTCGCGGACGAGGCCCTCGCACTGGCGCCCGGCGTGGAGCGCCTGCTGGTCGTCCGGCGCCTGGGCGAGCGGGCGGGCGCGATCGCCTGGGATGGCGCGCGTGACGCCTGGTGGCACGAGGCGATGGCGGACCCTGGGCTCCGGCCGCTCATCGATGCACCCCTGACCGATCCTGCCACGCCCTTCATGATCATCCATACCTCGGGCACCACGGGCAGGCCCAAGGGTGCCGTCCACGTGCACGGCGGCTTCCCCATCAAGGGCGCCCAGGACATGGCCCACGGCTTCGACGTCCGCCCGGGCGACCGGGTGTCCTGGCTCACGGACCTCGGCTGGATGATGGGTCCCTGGCTCATCTCGGGGTCGCTGCTGCTGGGTGCGACCGTGGTCATCACCGAGGGTGCGCCGGACTGGCCCGGGCCCGACCGGACGTGGGCCATGGCCGCCCGCCACGGCATCACCCACCTGGGTCTCTCGCCGACGCTCATCCGGGCGCTCAAGGCACACGGCAGCGAGCCGGTCCGGGGTCATGACCTGCGGTCGCTGCGGGTGCTCGGCTCCACGGGCGAGCCCTGGGACGCCGACTCCTGGTGGTGGCTGTTCCGGGAGGTGGGTCGGGGGCGGCTGCCCATCATCAACTACAGCGGCGGCACGGAGGTCAGCGGCGGCATCCTGTCCTGCAACCCGCTGACGCCCATCCGGGCGACGTCGTTCGGGGGACCCAACATCGGGGTCGCCGCGGACGTGGTGGATGCCGCGGGGCGCTCCGTGCGGGGCGAGGTCGGCGAGCTGGCCATCCGTCAGCCGCTGCCGGGCATGACCGTGGGCTTCTGGCAGGACCCGGAGCGGTACCTCGAGAGCTACTGGGAGCGCGTGCCGGGCACCTGGATCCACGGCGACTGGGCCGTCGTCGATGCGGACGGCTACTGGTACATCCACGGCCGCTCGGATGACACCCTCAAGGTCGCCGGCAAGCGTGTCGGGCCGGCGGAGGTCGAGGGTGCCGCGACCAGCCACGCGGCGGTCATCGCGGCCGCGGCCATCGGCGTGCCCCACCCGGTGAAGGGCGAGGTGATCGTGGTCTTCTGCGTCCTGGAGCGGGGCGTCACCGACGATCCGTCGCTGCGGGCCGCCGTGGCCGGACACATCGCGGCGGACATGGGCAAGGCACTCAGGCCGGACACCATCGTGGTCGTCCGGGACCTGCCAAGGACGCGCAGCGGCAAGGTGATGCGGCGGGTCATCCGTGCGGCGTGGCTGGGCGGCGAGACGGGTGACCTGTCGGCGCTCGAGGACCCCCGAGCCGTGGAGGCCATCCGGGCCCTGCGGCCACCCCACGGCTGACCGACGCGCGGCGCGTCCCTCAGCCACACTGGCGCCAGTCCAGTCGCCTCCGCTCCCCAGGGAGATCCGCGTCATGACCCGACCTGCGCACGACCCCGACGGCACCCATCCGCGCCTGGACGAGTTGCGGACGCTGATGGCCACCGGCGACGTGGACACGCTCATGGTCGCGTTCACGGACATGCAGGGCCGCCTGATGGGCAAGCGCGTCACGTCCGCGGCGTTCCTCGATGGCGTGATGGATCACGGCGCCCACGTGTGCACGTATCTCCTGGGCACCGACATGGAGATGAACACGCCGGACGGCTTCGGGCTCATGAACTGGGACACGGGCTATGGCGACTACGTCATCTCGCCCGTCTGGGAGTCCATGCGCGTGCTGCCCTGGCAGGACCGCACCGCGCTGGTGCTGGGCGATGTCCTGGACGAGGCGACGGGAGCCGAGATCGTGGTCTCGCCGCGGACGATCCTCAAGCGACAGGTGGCCGCGGCTGCGGCACTCGGCCTGCGCATCAAGGCGGGATCAGAGTTCGAGTACTACCTGCTGACCGACTCGTACGAGGCCGCCGCCCGCAAGGGGTTCGCCAACCTGGAGCGGTTCGGGCACTACAACGAGGACTACCACCTGCTCCAGGCGACCAAGGCGGAACCCATCCACGGTCAGCTGCGACGGCTGATGACCGGGGCGCGCATCCCCATCGAGTTCTCCAAGGGAGAAGCCGCTGCGGGCCAGCACGAGTTGAACATCCGCTACGACGAGGCGCTCGAGTCGGCCGACCGGTCGGTCATCTTCAAGCATGGCGCCAAGGAGATCGCGTGGCTCGGCGGCTATGGCCTGACATTCATGGCCAAGCCCGACCATGGCTGGACGGGCTCGTCCGGCCATCTCCACATGAGCGCCTGGGGCCTCGACGACGACCGGTCGATGTTCTACCAAGAGGGCGCCGAGCCCTACGGCATGTCCGACACGATGCGCTGGTTCCTGGGCGGCATGATGACCCTGTCACGCGAGCTGGCCATCTTCTTCGCGCCCAACGTCAACTCCTACAAGCGGTTCGCGGCAGCCAGCTGGGCACCCGTCAACGTGGTCTGGGGGCGCGACAACCGGACGACGGGCTTCCGCATCGTCGGACGCGGCCCGGCGACCCATATCGAGTGTCGTTTCCCAGGCGGTGACATGAATGCCTACCTGACCTATGCCGCGTTCACCGGCGCCGGGCTGTACGGGCTCCGCAACCGCATCGAACCACCCGCCGAGACGCGCGGCAACGGCTATGTCGCGACCGGCTGCGACCGGATGCCGCGGGCGCTCCACGAGGCCATCCGCGCCCTGGAAGGCAGCTCGGCGGCAGTCGAGATCCTGGGCCAGGACGTGGTCGACCACTACCTCAACGCGGCGCGCGTCGAGCAGCAGGCGTTCGACGAGGTCGTCCACCCCTGGGAACGGGAACGCTACCTGGAACGAGGCTGAACGCCCACGCCACGACCGGGCGCTAGCATCTCCCCGATCATCACCATCGAACCCCGATCAGGCGACAGGAGTACACGATGCGGCTCGCGGACAAGGTCTGCGTGATCACCGGAGCGGGCAGTGGTATGGGCCGCGTGGCCGCGGGGCTGTTCGCGGGACAGGGCGCCAGGGTCGTCGTCGCAGACTTCAACGAGGCTGCTGCTGCCGAGACCGTGGCCGCGGCGCGGGCCGCCGGTGGCGAGGTCACCAGCGTGCGTGCCGACGTCTCGAACGAGGCAGACGCGAAGGCCATGATCGACCTCGCGATGGCGACCTACGGCCGCGTCGACGTGCTCTATAACAACGCAGGCATCATGCCCGAGGCGGACCACTCGGTCATCGATACCGATGTCGCGGTCTGGGACCAGGTGATGGCGGTCAATGTGCGCGGCGTGTTCCTGGGCTGCAAGTACGCGGTCCCCCGGATGGTGGATCAGCACAGCGGTTCGATCATCAACATCGCGAGCTTCGTGGCGCTCCTGGGCTGCTCCGTACCCCAGGATGCCTACACCGCGTCCAAGGGTGCGCTGCTCTCGCTCACCCGCAGCATGGCCGTCCAGTTCGGGCCCCACGGGGTGCGGACCAACGCCATCTGCCCGGGTCCCGTGGAGACGCCCCTGCTGATGGACTGGCTGCTCAAGGACGAGGCGGCCAAGCAGCTGCGACTCGCGCGCAACCCGAGTGGCCGGTTCGGCAAGCCCGAGGAGATCGTGAACATGGCCATCTACCTCGCGTCAGACGAGTCGCGCTGGACCAACGGCGCCTCGCTGGTCGTGGATGGCGGCATCTCCATCAACTACTTCTAGCCATGGGCGTGCCTGCCCTGCCGTCCATGACCATCGGTGGTGCCCCGACGGCGGCCGCTGACGGCGCCACGTTCGAGGTCATCGAGCCGGCCCGCGGCGAGCTCATCGCGCACGTCCCGGCGGGCGGCGCGGAGGATGTCGACCGCGCGGTCCGGGCGGCCCAGGCCGCGTTCAACGGGGAGTGGCGGACGTGGCCCGCTGTCCGGCGCGGCCAGACGCTGCTGCGTCTTGCGGACCTCATCCGGGACCACGCGGAGGAGCTGTCGCAGCTCGAGTCGCGCAACATCGGCAAGCCCATCAGCAGCGCCCGCTGGGAGATCGGCGCGGCGGCCGGCGTGTTCGAGTATTACGGCGGTGCCGCCAACAAGCACCACGGGCAGACGATCCCGGTCGCCAAGCCAGGTCTGGACATCACGCTGCGTGAGCCCATCGGCGTGGTCGGGCTCATCGTGCCCTGGAACTTCCCGCTGATGATGGCCTCCTGGAAGCTGGGGCCGGCGCTCGCCACCGGCAACACGGCGATCCTCAAGCCTGCCTCGTGGTCGCCACTCACGGCGCTTCGCCTGGGTGAGCTGGCACTGGAAGCCGGCTTGCCACCCGGTGTCCTGAACGTGGTCACGGGCCCCGGTGCGGTCACCGGCGCGGCGATCGCGGCGCATCCGGGCGTGGGCAAGATCGCGTTCACGGGCGAGACCGGCACTGGCCAGCAGATCCTGCGGGCTGCCGCGGGGACCATCAAGCAGGTCAGCCTGGAGCTGGGCGGCAAGAGCCCCAACGTGGTGTTCGCCGACGCGGACCTGGAGCGGTTCGCGCGTGAGTCACCCTATGCCGTGTTCGACAACGCCGGCCAGGACTGCTGTGCCCGCAGTCGCATCCTGGTCGAGCGCTCCGTGCTGGAGCAGGTGACGGAGCTGTTCGCGCGGGCCACCGCGGCGGTCAAGGTCGGCGACCCTGCCGACCCCGGGACCGAGATGGGTCCCCTGGTCAGCCAGCGCCACATGGCGCGTGTGCTCGACTACATCGACGTTGGCCAGACGGAGGGCGCCCGACTGGTGACAGGCGGCGAACGCATGACCGGGCGGGACTTCGAGGCGGGCTGCTACGTCTCGCCCGCGGTCTTCGACGGGGCCACGGCCGGCATGCGGATCGTCCAGGAGGAGGTCTTTGGCCCCGTGGTGGCCATCATCCCCTTCGACGATGAGGCGGACGCCGTCCGGCTTGCCAACGACTCGCCCTACGGGCTGTCCGGATCGGTCTGGTCACGGGACATCGGGCGCGCGCTGCGGGTGGCCAAGGGCATCCGGTCCGGGGTCATCTCCGTCAACTGCAATTCGTCGGTGCACACCGAGGCGCCCTTTGGGGGCATGAAGCAGTCGGGCTTGGGACGCGAGCTGGGCATGGGCGCCCTGGACCACTACACCGAGACCAAGAACATCTACATCGACCTCTCATAGCCAGGTCGGATACCGTGGTATCCTATAGGCATGAAGACGGTGACGCCCCTTGATCTCCGGCGCTCGCTGGGCCGCATCCTGGATGAGGCTTCGGCGGGCCAGCGGTTCCTCATCGCCCGCGACCACCAACCTCTTGCGGTGCTCATCTCCGTGGAGGACGCAGCGCGCCTGGATGATTCGCAGGATGTGATCGCGGCGCGCCGGCGGGCAGCATTCGCGGCACTGGACGAGTTCCGGAAGCGCATCGGCCCGGATCCGTCGGGGGTCTCCTCGGTGGAGTTCATCCGACGTGATCGGGACGCGGACATCCATGGTCACTGGGGAGAGAGCGAGGACGGTGACGGGTGATGGGTGGGGCGACCGATCGGCCAGTCATCGTCTGCGACGCGTCCGTGGCACTTGCGTGGCTCCTGGAGGAGTCGGCTCCAGCTTGGGTGCCGGGGTTCTGGGACGCGGTCGCAGGTGGGCGAGTGGGCGTCACCGTGCCGACACTTTTCTGGATGGAGGTCGGCAACAGACTCGTGCGGCGCCGTGACCTCGCCGACGAGCAGGTCATGGAGGGGATCATCAAGGTCGAGTGGCTTACCTTCGAGACCGTCGAGACTGACCGGTCCCTGCGGGTCATGGCGATGCACCTGGCGCGTCAACATCGCCTGAGCGCGTATGACGCGTTGTACCTCGCCCTTGCCCAAGTCTCAGAGGCCCAGCTCGCCACGCTGGACCAGCGGCTCGGGGCCGCCGCAACGGCGATGGGCCGCCGATACGGCGAGGTCGGGGGCTTGGCGACCCACGAGGCGCCCGCGGAGTACGGCACGAACCTCCCCGCGGACCCGATGTCGCTCGCAGCGCTGGGTGCCTACATCGCGCAGCTGCGCGAGCAGATCCCTGCCGACGACTGAACCTTAGTCGCGGAACAGGGGCTGCGTCCAGGCCGTGAGGCCGTCGGAGGAGTCGATCCGGGCGCGCACGTAGCGGTCGCCGGGTGCCAGCCGGTAGCGGCTCGAGAGTCCGTACTGGACCTCCAGCGTCCGGCCGTCGACGCCGATGAACGTGGTCGTGTAGTGCAGCTCCCACTCCTGCTCGATGTCGATCGCCAGCTCACCGGACGCGGCACTGACGTCGCCGAGGGTCACACCCGTGGTCGCGTAGCAGTCGCCCGCCTCCAGCGCGGTGAGCAGCTCCGATGGAGTGGGTGCGGCCGCCTTGACACACATCCATGCCCGCCCGGGGTTGGAGTACTGACGGCCCCAGACCCGGAAGTTGTGGGCGTCATCCACGGCCACGCCCAGCATCCGGTGGTCGCTGCTGAGCAGCCAGTCCCACGTCGATTCGATGGACGGGAAGCCGGCGCGGCCGCCCAGGTTATTGACCTCCGGCCCGGCATTGTGGATCTCGAACAGGCGCACGTCGCGCAGTGCGGCGAGGTCCTCGGGCCGCACCAGCCAGCGGAAGTTCGGATGATTGACGGACGGCACCCCGCCCTCGGCGCGGATGGAGTCCACGTTGCCCTGGATGGTGCTCCGGACATCGGGCCCGAAACTGGCAGCGACCTGCTCCCGGATGCCCAGGCCGTTGACATGGACATCGCCCGACGACACCTCCTCGCCCCGGATGAGGGTCATCGGCCCAGCCGCGTCACGCAGGCCATCGGGGTCGGTGAGCACGTCGTGGTCGGTCACGGCCAGGAAGTCGTAGCCGGCGTCTCGATACCACGAGACCACCACGTCCGGCGCGGAATCACCGTCGCTGTTGGTGGTATGTGTGTGCAGGTTGCCACGATACCAGCGCGCCGTCATGGTCCCTCCTGCGCCCCGCTCGAGCCATCGAGCACCATGCACGCGCTGCCGGGGAACCGCACCGTGATCCGTTGCCCGAGCTCGGGCGGCACCAGGCCCGGACGATTGAATGTGTCCATCTGGAGAGTGCCACCGTCGCCATCCAGGCGCAGCCGGACCCGGATGACAGGGCCCAGGAACTGGAGGTCATCGACCACGCCCTGGAGTCGCTCCGACGCATCGGCCCCGGCATCCAGGTCGATGGTCTCGGGTCGGATGGCGACGGTGACCGAAGAGCCAGCCACGAGCCCCGGCAGTGGCTTGCGCATGACGATCTCCTGGCCAGCCACCGAGATCCGACCCACGGACGGCTCGACGACAGTCGCGGCCAGGACGTTGAGCTGACCCACGAAACGGGCCACGAAGGCGGTCGCGGGCGTGCCATAGATGGCCGACGGCGGCCCGACCTGCTCGACGCGGCCCTCGCTCATGACCACGACCGTGTCGGACAGCGACAGCGCCTCCTCCTGGTCATGGGTCACATACACGGTGGTGATACCGAGCTGACGCTGGATGGCCCGGATCTCCTGTCGGAGCGACACCCTGATCTTGGCGTCGAGCGCGGAGAGTGGCTCGTCGAGCAGGAGCACGCGTGGCTCGATAGCGAGGGCGCGCGCGAGCGCCACGCGCTGCTGCATGCCGCCGGATAGCTCGTAGGGATACTGGCCGCCTTTCCCCGAGAGGTGGATCAGGTCCAGCATCTCGCCCACCTTGCGCCGGATGGCGTCCTTCTTGACGTGCCGCACCCGAAGGCCGAAGCCGATGTTGTCGGCCACGTTCATGTTGGGGAACAGGGCGTACGACTGGAACACCATGCCCACGTTCCGGTCGTGGGGTGATGTCTGGCTGACGTCCTGACCATCGATGCTGATGGTGCCCGACGTTGGCAGCTCGAAGCCCGCGATCATCCGCAGCGTGGTCGTCTTGCCGCAGCCGCTGGGACCCAGGAAGGAGACGAAGTCGCCCCTGGGCACCTCCAGGTCGAAGCCCTGCACGGCGACGTGGGCGGGGAACTCCTTGCGCACGCCCCGAAGCACCAGGAAGGCTGGCTGCGCGGACATCGCTACCGGACCCCCACGGCGCTCACCCGGCCACGGGACTGGCGGCCCACGATCGCGATCATGGCCATGGCCACCCAGGTGAGACCAAAGCTGATCAGGGATACCGCCGCGGGCTCGTAGGTCTTGCTGTTGCCCAGCAGGGAGAGATATGGTCCGAATGCTGGCCGGAACAGGAAGTTGGCGATGGTGAACTCGCCCATCACGATGGCGAAGGTCAGGAAGGCACCGCTGAGCACTGCGCCGCGCACGTTGGGCAGGATCACCCGGAGGATGATGGTCGGCCAGCCCGCGCCCAGGCTCTGGGCGGCTTCCGTGAGGCTCTGGCTGTCGATGGAGCGCAATCCGGTGTCCACCGCGCGATACATGTACGGCAGGGACAGCACCACGTACGCGGCGACCAACAGCGCTGTACTGCCAAGTTCCGTGGCGACGAGCGGTATCGGATTACCGCTGTACACCCGGATGAGCCCGAACACCAGCACCACGGGCGGGATGACGAACGGCAGCAACGTGATGAACTCGACCACGGGTCGCAGCCGGGGGACCTTCAGCCGGACCCAGTATGCGGTGGGCACCACGAGCGCCACGGACAGCACGATGGTACACACGGCACACATCGCCGAGTACCCCAGCCGCGACCAGAAGACGGGGTCCTGGAGCACATTGGTGTACGCGGCGAAAGGCACCTTGGTTCGCAACGAGAACTGGAGCGTGGCCACCAGCGGCACCGTGAAGTACGCGACACCGACCAGCAGCACGACCCACCAGATGGCCGAGCCGCGGCGACGCTGTGCCGACCGTGCGGCCGCCTGCTCGCTCATCGACTCCAGCGCTCGGCTTTCCGCTGGAGCACGATGTAGCAGCCGATGGCAACGCCCATCACGACGACCATGCCCATCGCCATGGCGTAGCCCAGACCCACGTTGCGGAGCACATCGCCGCTGATCTGGGCGCCGATCTTGACCGCCAGGATGGGGATCGTGCCGCCGGTCAGCTGGTAGGCCGTCGCCTGGGCACCAAAGGCGTTGCCGAAGAGCAGGATCGCGGCGCCCATGAGGGAGGGCATCAGGATGGGCAGGGCAACGTAGCGCCAGTACTGTCGCGGGCTGGCGCCGAGGTTCTCGGCGGCCTCTCTCCAGTCACGCTTGAGGCCGTCGATAGCGGGCGCGATGATGAGGATCATGAGCGGCAGCTGGAAGTACACGTAGACCAGCTCCAACCCGACCTGGGTGTACAGGCTGAACCCCTGCTGGTACAGGTAGATGCCGAACGTGTCGCGCAGGAAGAGGGTCACGAGGCCCAACTGGCCGAGGGTGAAGATGAAGGCAAGTGCCAGGGGCACGCCCGCGAAGTTGGATGCCACGCCGGCGAAGGTGACCAGAGGCGCCCGGAGCCACTTCGGGAGCCCCGCAAGGATCACCGCGTAGGCCATCAGGAATCCGACGAACGTGCCCGCCAGAGCGCTGACGAGGCTGACCTCGATGGTCGTCCGGAAGGCCAGCACGATGTCCGGGCGCGACAAGTCCGCGTAGTTCTGGAGGGTCAGGGACCCGGAGCGATCCACGAAGCTGCCGATGACCAGGAAGGAGATCGGCAGCAACAGGAACAAGCCGCTGAACACGAGGAACGGCAGGATGCCGAGCCATGCCCAGGAACGCCGCGACCCAGGACGCGCATCCGGCGCATCCTGGGTCGTCGCGGTCGCTGTGACGGCGGTCATTCGGAACCGGTCGTCAGGCGGCGGGATGTTCGGGCCAGGTCAGGGAGCTGCGCTGGCTTCGACCGGCATGCTACCAACGACCGTGGTCCAGCCCGTTGCCGGGTCGGTGATGACCGCAGAGGCGGCGTTCAGCTGGTCAAGGGTGGGGAACGTGGCGCCCGAGGCGTCCGGCAGCTTTGCCAGTGCTTCGGCGTCGAGCGTGCCTGCAGCCTTCATGGCATCGAACCGGATGGGATAGCAGTAGCCCTGGAGCCACTCGTTCTGCCCTTCGTCCGAGTACAGGTACTCCTGCCACAGCTTCGCGGCGTTGGGATGGGGGGCATAGGCGCTGATGCCCTGGACATAGACGCCGCCGAAGGCACCCGAGGTCGGGATACGCACGTCGATGACGGTGCCGCTCTCGGCCTCGGCCGCGTCGCGATGGGCGAGTGCGTTGTAGTTCCAGCGGATGGTCACGGGCGTGGCGCCCTGATCGATGGTGCCGGGATTGGCGATGACCGGCACGAAGTTGCCTGCATCGACGACCTGCCGCCAGAACGTCAGGCCAGGTGCAGCGTCATCGAGGGAGCCACCGTTGGCCAGCGCTGCCGCGTAGACAGCCTGGATGGCCTGGTTGGAGGTGTTGGGGTCGCCGGCGAGTGCGATCTGGCCGCGATACTCGGGCTTCAGCAGGTCCGCCCAGTCGCTGGGTGGGTTCGGCTGGATCGCGGTGTTGGTCTCGAACGACAGCACGCCGTAGTAGTCGCCGTACCAATAGCCTTCGGGATCCTTGACCGCATCCGGGATGTCGTCCCAGGTGCTGACCTTGTACGGCTGGAGCAGCCCCTCCGCCACGGCCTGGGGGCCGAACGCGAGCCCAACATCGATGACGTCCGGTGCTGCGGGCCCGGTGTTGTCCTTGTTGGCGATGATGGCCTGGAGCTCGTCACCCGAGCCGGCGCCTGGGTTGATCTCGTTGACCTCCAGGCCGTACTTCGCCTTGAAGCCATCGATGGCACCAGCGTAGTTGCACCAGTCACGCGGCAGGGCGATGACGTTGAGCGTGCCTTCCGCCTTGGCCGCCGCGACCAGCTCATCCATGGACATGGCCGGGGCCATGCTGGCCTCGGGGCTCTGTGCGAGGGCCGGCACGCTGCTGGCCATCACTGCCGCGGCGCTCAACAGCACCAGCGACATCCGACGGGTATGAACCACGATGGACTCCTCCGAATCGATAGCGCCCGCCGGAGCGACAGCACGCCCGGCGTTTCAGACGCATGCGGAGGGTACGCCGAGCAGATCAACGGATCGTGATCGTTATGTGAACGCCAGTGTCGGCATCCGACACGCACCCACGACGGCCACGGCGGGCACCACGGCATACTCCGCGGGTGAGCTATCCCGATCCCCTCAGCAGCATCCACAACCCGCGCGTCCAGGCCGCCCTGGGGCTGCGCACCTCCCGCGAGCGGCGGATCCGGGGCCTGATGCTCATCGACGGCGCGCGGGAGATCGATCGTGCCGCGTCGTCGGGTGTCGGCTTTCGGGAGCTGTTCGTGTCCCAGGAGCTGCTGGATCACGCGGGCAAGGAGGCCAAGCGTGCCCTGCACGCAGCGACCCTCGCTGGTGGCAGCATCGTGGCCGTGACCGCGGAGCTGATGGGCCGCATGGCGTTCGGGGACCGCTCGGACGGCGTGCTGGCCGTGGCCGTCCAGCCGGGCGCCACGCTCGAGGCTCTCGACCTGCCCGACGAGCCCATCGTGGCCGTCGTGGAGGCCGTGGAGAAGCCGGGCAACCTGGGCGCGCTGCTGCGCTCGGCGGACGGAGCCGGCCTGGATGCCGTCATCGTGGCCGACCCGCTCAGCGACCCCTGGAATCCCAACGCCATCCGGGCGAGCCTGGGCACGGTGTTCTCCGTGCCCCTCGCCGTGACCGACGGCCCGACCGTC
>Ga0105047_10007759_pt1 | contig 18025 bp, 13 predicted proteins | sample MAT04_FD_78384 | JGI IMG/M metagenome (GOLD analysis project Ga0105047, IMG submission 78384) | Freshwater microbial communities from Lake Fryxell liftoff mats and glacier meltwater in Antarctica - MAT-04 (megahit assembly) | ecosystem: Environmental > Aquatic > Freshwater > Ice > Liftoff...
ATCCTCCCCGAAGGGGCCGGCGTAGTTGGTTTCTCAAAGCCGGCCCCTTCGAGGCGGAAGCAAAGGCGAACGTCTACCCAGGGCTTCCGCCCTGGGCTGTAAAAGCCGGCCCCGTTGGGGCGGGAGATGGGTTCCGTTGACGCCAAGATGGACCCCGTTGGGGCGAAGTGATTCAGGAGTGTCGATGCCCGAAGTGCCGCCAAGCCCTGTGCTCCGAGCCGTCCGCATGTCGCGGTCGTTCGGCGACGGCGCGCTCCGGCGCTTCGCCCTCCAAGACGTCTCCGTCGATCTCTACCCCGGCCAACTCGCCCTGCTCATGGGCCCCAGCGGCAGCGGCAAATCGACCCTGCTGGCAGTGCTTTCGGGCCTCTTGCCGCCGGACAGCGGCCACGTGTTCGCCCAAGATCAAGGCAAGACGGTCGATGTCTGGGCGATGTCCGAGAGCCAGCGGGAGCAATTCCGCCTCCGGCACACCGGCTTCATCTTCCAAGGATATAATCTGTTCCCGGCTCTTTCCGCTCGCCAGCAGCTCGAAATTGTGCTCAAATGGGGCGTGGGGGTGGGCGATACCGAAGCCCGCCGGCGCTCGGAAGATATGCTCAGCCGGTTGGGACTCGACAAACAGAAGACCAAGAAACCGGCGCAGCTGTCCGGCGGCGAAAAGCAGCGTGTGGCCATCGGCCGGGCACTGGTGAAGAACCCGACCTTCATCTTCGCCGACGAGCCAACCAGCGCCTTGGACTGGGAGAACGGGCAGATCGTACTGGAATTGCTACGGGCCGCCGCCCGCGCCCGACAAGCCGCGATCTTCGTGGTCTCCCACGACGACCGCATGAAGGCCTACGCCGACGTAGTCTATCAATTGAACGAAGGCCGCCTCGAAGTGGAACACAACCCGGTGCCTTTGGCGCCGGCCCCCAGCCCCCAGGAGGGCGTCCGATGATCGCCGCACGTTGGAAAGCTTTGCCTTGGTTGTTCGCCCTCGCGCTGCTGGCCTTCAGCTTCGTTGCGGCCAACCGCCTGCTGCACACGCAAGACACGAACAACGGCGCCGGCGGCGATGCGCCCAAGAAAGATCCAAAACCGGCGTCGCCCGCCCAAGGGTTGACCGTCCTCGGCAACGTCGATGCGACCCTCGGCATCGCGCGCGTCGACGCACCTGCTTTGCCCGCGCTCAGCGGCGCGACCATCACCGAGGTTTACGTCCGCGAAGGCCAAGAGGTGAAAATCGGCGATCCGCTGTTTCAGATCGACGATTCCGTATATCGCTCGAAACTCGATCAAGCCGAAGCGGCCGTGCTCGGGGCGAAGCAGGAAGCCGTGAAAGCCCAATGGCAAAAGGACGATCTCCCCGCCCTCATCAATCTGCAAAAGCTGGCCGTGGCAACAGCGGAAACGACGCACAAATACGCCAAGGAAGGAGACGACCGCGGCCGCCAAGCGTTCGAGATTGGCCTCGCCGCGAACAAGATGCTTACCGATGCCGATAAAGATCAGGCCCGGCGCTTCAAGCTCGAACTGCTCGAAGCCGAATTCAAAGTCGAACAGGCCAAAGCCGCTTGGGAAAAAGAAAAGATCGATCTCAAACGATTGGAAGCCAAGCCGGTCGAGGCCGACGTGCAACTCGCCGCCGCGAAGCTCAAGGGCCTCACCGCCGCCGTCGCGGAGGCGAAGGCCATCATCGAATTGGCGAAGGTCAAAGCCCGCGTAGCCGGGGTCGTCGAACAGCTGAGCGCCCAACCGGGCCGGAGCTTCGGCCCCGCGACCCGCGATCCGGTGCTGTACATCGTCCCCACCGGTGCCCGAATCGTCCGGGCCGTGGTCGAAGCCGAGTTCGCCCACAAAATCACCGATAAGGTCGGCAAAAAAGTGACGATCTACGGCGCGAACAACTTCAGCCAGACCTACGAAGGCAAAGTGACCCGCATCAGCACGACCTACCTGCCGAAGCGAGGCAGTAGCGACGTGCTCGCGGTGAATCCGTCGAAGGTGCTGGAGTGGGAGATCGAAGTGCTCGACCCGACGCCGGCCGGGAAGCCGCCGCTGAATGTCGGCCAAGAGGTCCGGGTGGTGTTCGGCCCGTGAACCTTCCCGGCTCGTTCGAGTATTGCCGCCGCCGCACGGCGCACTCCCGCAGTTCGTTCCGCTTCGCTTTCCGCTTGCTCCCCCCCGCCAAAGTCCGGGGGATGCACGCCCTCTACGCCTACTTGCGCGAAACCGACGACCTGTCGGACGACCCCGATCCGCGCTGTTCCCTCGCGGCGTGGCGCGAGCAGTTGAACGCGGCGCTCGGCGGGAGGTTCCGCCACCGCTGCCACGCGGCCCTGCGCGACACCGTCGAACGCTTCGCGATTCCGCCGGAATACCTGCACGAGGTCATCACCGGCGTCGAAGGCGATCTGCAACCCGTGGCCATCCAGACCTTCGACGAATTGAAAACCTACTGCTACCGGGTGGCGGGGGTCGTCGGGCTGGCGTGCGTTTGCATTTGGGGATTGAAGCCGGGGGCCGACCCGGCCGCTGTCAAGGCGTTGTCAGTGGAAGCGGGGTGCGCCTTCCAACTGACGAACATCCTGCGCGACCTCGCCGAAGACGCGCAGCGCGGCCGGGGCTACTTACCGGCGGACGAACTCGCGCGGTTCGGCCCGGATCTCCCGAAACTCCTCGAATTCCAAATCGACCGCGCCCGCGGTTACTATCAATCGAGTGCGGTTCTCGGCGACCTGCTGACGCCGGAAGGCGCGGCGATCTTCCGCTTCATGAGCCGGGGCTATTCGCAATTGCTCGGGCGCATCGCCGAGGCCGGCACCGACGTGCTGAGCCGCCGGGTACGGTTGACCCAGGTGCAGAAACTCAAATTGGCGGCCGGGGCGTGGGCGAACCGATGGCGAGCGTGATCGTGGTCGGCGGCGGATTGGCCGGCCTCGCGGCGACGGTGGCGCTCGCCGGGCGGGGCCACGCGGTCACGCTGCTCGAAGCCCGCCCGAGGCTCGGCGGCCGCGCGTCGAGCTTCACCGACCCGGGTACCGGGGAAATGGTCGACGCCTGCCAACACGTCAGCATGGGTTGCTGCACCGCCTTCCACGACCTGTGCGAAACCCTCGGCGTCCGCGGCTTGTTGGAACCGCAGAAGCGGCTCTGGTTCCGCACTCCCGATGGCCGCGAGAGCGTTTTCGCCGCTGACCCGTGGCCCGCCCCATTCCACCTCGGTCGTGCGCTGCTCGGCGCCCACTATCTCACGCCGACCGAGAAACTCCGCATCGCCTACGGCATGGCGCGACTGGTACTGGAATCGCCGGAGGCCGACCCGCCGTTGGGGGCGTGGCTGCGGAAACATCATCAAACCCAGCGAACCATCGACCGATTCTGGAGCGTGGTGCTCGTGAGTGCGCTCAACGAAACCGTCGCGAATGCGGGGTTGAAGTACGCCCGCAAGGTCTTCGTCGACGGTTTCCTACGATCGCGCGACGGCCACACCGTCCACGTTCCCTCGGTGCCGCTCGGCCGGCTCTACGGCGACGAACTGCGCGACTGGATGCTGCGACATGGCGTTGTCACTCGCCTCGGCTGCGGCGCTCGCGAAGTGCGGCCCGGCTCGGTGACCCTGCGCGACGGCGAAGTGCTGAGCGCCGATCACGCGATTCTCGCCGTGCCTTTCGAGCGCGTCCTCGAGCTGCTCCCGCCGGCTCTCCGCGAGGATCCGTTCTTCGCCCGCATCGGCGACTTGCAGCCGTCGCCGATCACGAGCGTCCACCTTTGGCTCGACCGCGAAATCTTGAATCACCCGCACGCGGTGTTGGTCGATTCCCTCGGCCATTGGGTCTTCACCCGCGGCGAGGTGTCGCCCGGCCGGTTCTATTTGCAGGTCGTCATCAGCGCTTCGCGGGAGTTGAAGGCGCTCGGTCGCGACGAGATTCAACACCGCGTTGTCGAAGAGTTGAAACGGCTCTATCCGAAGATGCGGGACGCTGCGCTCTTGAAAGCGAGAGTCGTCACGGAGATCGCCGCGACGTACAGTGTCGTGCCCGGGGTGGACGCGTGGCGACCGACGCAGGGCACGCCGTTTCCGGGGTTGATCCTAGCGGGCGACTACACCGCGACCGGCTGGCCGGCCACGATGGAAGGCGCCGTCCGCGGCGGCCGATTGGCCGCCGCCGAAGTGAGGCCTCATCCGACTTCCACGAAAAGTTCGTCGCCGACGACTCGCACCTTGTAGCAGCCCGTCTTGACCTTCGGATTGTCGGCCCAAGCCCCGTCGGCGAGGCGGAAGCGCCAGGCGTGCCAAGGGCAGGTGACGACGCCGTCTTCGACGAATCCGCCGGCGAGCGACGCCCCCGCGTGCGGGCAGCAATCGTCGATGGCGAAGAAGGCCCCGCCGCTTTGAAACACGGCGACGTCCCGCTTGTTGACCGTCACCACCTTGGCTTCGCCCTCGGGGATTTCCGTCGTTTTTCCCACGGCGATCAGCTGTACCATCATTCTACCCCCGTCTTGCGATTCCCCACCTCGGCACCCGACGCTATTCTAGCAGTTGGTCCGTTCACGCTCGCGGGGTGCCGGGATGCTCGAAGTCGAAATGAAGTTCCGCGTCGCGGATTTTGCCGAGATCACGGCGAAGCTCGTCGCGGCCGGGGCCGTGCCCGTACCCCAGCGCGAAGACACCGACCACTATTTCAACGCGCCGGACCGCGACTTCGCCCAGACCGACGAAGCCGTGCGGTTGCGACGCATCGGCGGCGAAAACTACCTGACCTACAAAGGCCCGAAGATCGACACGCTGACCAAGAGCCGGCCGGAGATCGAGCTGCGCTTGGCCGATGGCTCGCACACGGCCACCGACGCGGTGCGATTCCTCAGCTCGCTGAAGTACCGGCCGGTGGCGGTGGTGTCGAAACTCCGGCAAGTCTACACGTTCGAGCGCGAAGGGTTCCAACTTTCGGCCTGCCTCGACGACGTCGGCGCGGTCGGCCGCTATGTGGAACTCGAAATTATGGCGGAAGAAACTCGCTACGAATCGGCCCGCGAAGTCTTGCTGCGCGCGGTCGCCGAGTTCGGGCTGACGGATCACGAGCGCCGGTCGTACTTGCGATTGCTCTTGGAGCAAAGCGCGATGCGGACCCCGGCGCCGAAGCGGAAGTAAGCACCTACTTTTTCCCGCGTTCCTTCGCTTTGCGCATCCGCGTCAGGAAGTCGTCGCCATCGTCGTCGGCCGGTTTGGCTTCGCGCACCGACGGTGCCCCCGGCAGCTGCGGGCCACTGGCCTTGGCGGCGTAGTCGTCGGCGCCGGCGGGAGCCGGTTCGCCGGCAGGTGTCGTAGCGTCCGGCTCGAACTTGCGGGTCGCGCGCTTCTTCGCCAGCGTGTCGCTCACCGCTTGCTTGCGCCGCATCAGGTTCCCGAGGGCGCCGTCTTCCTCTTCCGCGTGCAGCGTCTGCCGGCGGATCGTGGCCCACGTCCGTTGGCCGAACTGCCGGAGTTCTTTCGATTCCAAACTGATGCGCCGGGCGCCGACATCGAAGAGCAGCAGAAACGCCGCAGCGAAGACGAGCCAGTACCAGAAGGGCAACAACGCCCGGATGCTCGTCGGGGCCGCGCGGAAGAAGTCGGCGGTCGCCGCGAGTTTGGCCACGCTCGCCGCATCGTCGGCTTCTTTGAAGTAACTGCCACCGGTGGCGGCGGCGATGCGTTCCAGCAGCGGGGCGTTCGTTTCGAGGTCGGCGAACTCCGGCGAGTACGGCACCGTGATGCCGGCGCGGGCGCTGTCGAACGGTTCATTCCCTTTGCTCCCCTCGACGCGGACGAAGTACGCCCCGGCCTCCTCGGCGATGAACTCGGCTTCGTACAGGCCGGCGCCTTTGGGTTTGAAATCGAGTGTCGGCACTTTTTCGCCGGGGGTGGGGGCGCTCGGTTGGCTCACGGCCCCCTTCAGCGTCAACCCGGACACGGCTTTGTCTTTGCCGTCTTTCCCCAACTCGCGGGCATCGACGATCACGCGGATGCGGCCGTCCTTGTACTCGGTGACGACGGTCATATTGCCGCGTTCGGCTTCGCGCATCGCCCAGGTCACGGTCTGTTCCCAGTGCTTTTGGTAGATGTCCGAGGCGGCCCAATCGCGATCCCAGAACAGGTCGGCCTTGCCCGGTTGCGTCCGCGCATCGGCGGTAAACGCGACGGCTTTGCCGAGGCCGTAGCGCCACGAGGCGAGCACGGGGAAGCGCGCCCCGGATTGTTCGTCCACCGGCCCTTCGATGTGCATGGTGCACAGCGGCGATTCTTTCTTGGTGGTTCGCACGAAGCCGTACAACTTCGGCAACGCGTCGGGCAAGCCGTCGGCCGGGCCACCGCGGGCGACCCACGTCGGTGTGAAGGGGTCCTTGTAAATGAACGACTGGCTGATGCGGCGCGTCTCTTTGATGTAGATCGCGGGGAGCTTGGTCGGATCGGTGACTTTGTGGAAGTTGCCGGTCTTGCCTTCGTCGTCGCTGGTGCCGTCGGCGATCAGTTTCATCTTGGCGTCTTCGTTCACGCCGTGCGTCGCCACGCCGATGGTTGTGCAGGTGACGCCGGCCTTCTTCATCGCGGCGACGGCGGCTTGGCCCTGCCCGGAATAATTCGGGTCGCCGTCCGAAATCACGATGCAGTGCCGGGTGCTGAGGCCGTTCTTGGGGTCGGACAGCTTCTCCGCCGCAGCGGCCAAGAACGGGTTGAAGTCGGGCATGTCGCCGGGGCTCATCTTGTCGATCTTCGTGTAGAGCTTCTCTTTGTCGTCGCCGACCGCTTCGAACGGGATCTGCCAGTTCACGCTGCCGCCGAAGAGGCCGTAATCGACGACGCCGACCATGTCCACCGGCCCGAGGCGCTGCACCGCGAGCTTGGCGATGACCTTCTGCCATTTGTTCCCGTCGGCCATTTCGGAAGCGTGCATGATCAGCACTAAGCCCCCTTTGCCCGCGGCCTTCTTCGCTTTGATTTCGCAATCCACCGGCAGCGCCGCTTCGATGGGCGTCTGCTGGAAGCCGCCGGGGCCGTAGGCGTCGGGCCCGCCCACCATGACGAGGCCGCAGCCCTGGTCGTGGACCTGCTGGCGGATCGTTTCCATTTGATCGTTGGTGAACAAGTCGGCCGGGACGTTGGCGATGACGATGCAATCGTAGTTGCTGAGGAAGATGCCGAGGTCGTTCTTGTCGCCGGGGAGTTTGTCGATGGGCAAGAAATCGAGCCGCTGTTTGGCGTCGCGCAGTTTTTGAATCAGGTGGCGGTGCGGAGACTTCGCTTCGACCTGCCCCGGATCGATGAACAAAATGCGTTTCTGGCCGCGGGCCACGACGGCGGCGGAGGCCCGGTTATTCGCCGCGCGATCGCCCGGCAACCCGGCCACCGCCGCTTCGCCGGGGCGCTCCACGGATGAAATCGGGATGAACGACGCCTTGTAGGTGTAGGAAGTTTCCGCCTTCGACTGATCGCGGTCGTGGAAGCGAAAGACGTTCAACCCCGGCACGAGCCGCACCCGCGGCGGCGTCTTCTTCGCATCGAGCACTTGCTCGGTGACTTCGATTTCGACCGTCGATTCCTTGTTCGGCTGTTGAATCTCGAGTTCGTCGCCCTGCCGGCCGACGCGGGTGAGGTCGATCAAGCCGTCGATCTCGCGGGTCGGGTGAGCATTGCGAATCAACACGCGGATCGGTAACCGTGCGCCCTGCGCGGCGAGCGGGGGCGCTTCGACCGATTGCACCAACACTTCGTTCTCGTTGATGAACCCGGGGGCGAGGGCGACCGCGTCGATCGGCACGCCGTTCTTCTTGGCGAGGTCGGCTTGATCCTCGGCGTGGCCGAGGTTTTCGTTCCCGTCCGACAGCAGCACGATGCGGCGCGAGCTGCCTTCGGGGAAAGAAGCGAGCGCGAGTTTGATCGCCGCGCCGATGTCGGTGTAGTTGCCGTCGATGAACCCGGCCGCGCGCTCGTCGAGCGGCAGGCGATCCACGGCCGCGGGCGGGTAGGCGAGCTTCGGCCGCTTGCCGAAATAGATGACGCCGGTTTGGTCGGCCCGGTGATCGGTACCGCGCTTGGCGATGGACGTTTCGATCAATCCGCGGACGCGTTCCCAACGCTGATCGATCGGCTCGGAGCCATCTTTGCTCGGGCGCAGATCCTGCGGCACGCTGAACGAGCGATCGACTATGAAGATGACCGTGACGTTCTCGGACGGCCGGCGGACGCGCGGCTCGGCGAGCGCCATCACCAAGCAGGCGACGACGAGCGCCCGAGCCGAGATGGCGAGCCACTTCCGCGTGCTGCCGAGGCCCGACAAACTCCGCCGGCTGATGAGAAACACGACCGGCACGAACACCAGCAATACGAGCCACCAGGGCCGGGTGAACTCGGTCCAGCGGATCGCTTTGGCGACTTCGGCGATGCCTTTGTTCAACTCCCGGCCGACCAAGCCGCCGATGGCGACGATTAGCAGAGTAGCTAAGACGAGTGCGAAACGGGATGACCAATAGCGGGTGAAAGCGAGCACGAGTAGCGCAATGCCGAACCCGACGGCGGGGACGAGCAGCGCAACTTCCGAGTAGAGCGTGGTGTTGCCGTCGTCGCTGAGTTTGAACTTCCACTTGGCGAGCGCTATCGACCCGGCCGCGAACGCGATGATCCCGCCGGCCCAATAGCCGAGGGGGACCATCCGCCGCCGGCGCAGCGCGAGCGATCCGAACACCCCCGCCGCGAGGATCAAGACGAGCGCGAGCCAATGGGTTTCGAGGAAGTCGATCAAGCGGGCCATGCGGCGGGAACCTCAGGAGCGTGATTGCCAATCCGCGGGGTTTCGGGAGTGATGGAACACGGCGACGACGATAATACGATCCGTTTGAACCCGATAAAAATGCCGAACGGAAACAGTGGCAGAATCGCTTGGCGGATCCCTCGTGCGACGAGTGGATAACGGGCCGGATGTTCGACAATTTCGTTTGGCATCTCCGGGACCGGCCTGTTCACTCTCGTACCGAACGGCGGCCTGATCGCACTCGGTACGAGCCACTCGCCGGTAGACGACTTGGCGATTCATGGATGCATCCGAGCGTTGGTTTCTGCTTTCACTTGTTCCCAAGGAATGACGTCGTCCGGAAACGCATCGTCTTCATCCGATCGTACACCACGCCCATTCTAACGTCAAAACTTCACCCGTTGCACCCGGTGGTTCTCGGTATCGACCACGTGCACCCGGCCCTGCTTGTCGACAGCCACGCCCCACGGGTCGGCCAACTGGCCCGGCTCGCGGCCGGGGGTGCCCCAGGTCGCCAGCGACACGCCTTCTTTCGTCAGCTTCTGGACCCGGTGGTTGCCGCGCTCGACGACGTAGAGTTCTCCAGCGGCGTTGAAGGCCAAGTCGTAGGGGAAGTGGAATTCCCCCGGCCCTTGGCCCGGCCCGCCGATTTCGCGGACGAACTCGCCATCGGTCGTCAGCACCTGAATGCGGTGGTTGCAAGCATCGACGCAGTACAGAAGTCCGTCCGGCCCGAAGGCGAGCGCCCGGACGCGGGCGAACTGCCGGGGGGCTTGGCCGTTCTCGCCGAAGCACTTCACGAACTGGCCGTCCGGGTCGAGCTTCGTGATGCGGTCGTTCTGCCCGAACTCCGAGACGTAGTAGTTCCCGGCGGCGTCTTGGATGCAATCGCTAATGTAGCCGAATTGCCCCGGGGCCTTTCCGCTCTCGCCGCCGAGTTTCTTCAACTCCACGCCTTCGTGCGTGTAGATGCGGACGCAGTGATAGTGCGAATCGGAGACCATCAGGTTGCCATCGTTGTCGATGCTGAGACCGCTCGGCCGGCCGTTGCGGAAATCGGGCGTCGTGAAGGTGATGCCGAGGTGTTGGCCGTCGAGGTCGTAGGCTTGGATGCGGGCGGTGAAATCGACGAGGAAAAGCCGGCCGTGCGGATCGATGGCGATAGCCCGCGGCCGGGAGACGTCGCCGTCTTGGACGCCCTTCTGCCCCCACACGAGTTCCGGCGCACTCGACCGCCGGCCGAGCGCGAACGACAGCGCAGCCGCCCCCGCGATCAAGAGCAGAACCAGAGCGAGCGCTGTCCGTGTGTTCATGGAGTGTCCGTTTACCGAAAGTCGAGCAGATAGCCGAGGATGGTTCGGCCACCCGATTTCGTGGTCGCCGCGATCACCACCGGCACCCCGATGAGGTTGTCTGCGGGGGGCACCGTCCACACGAGATCGTCCCCGTCCCACTTGGCCCCGGCCGGCGCTGCGAGAATCGTCACCTCGGCGTCCTCGGGGGTGGTGAGTTTGATCGTCGTGCGGTACGTCTCGAAGCGCGCGACGGTCGTTTTGGGTTCGCCGACGAAGGCCAACTTGTCACCGGGTAGGCCCGCCTTCACTTTCCGGGGCGGAGCCGGGTGTTTCGCTTCGGGCGCGACCCATTTCATGCTGGCCGGAGACTTCGCTAACAGCGTCAGGGTGAAGCGCTGCTTCGCGGCGACCTCCGGTTTCAATTTCGATTCGATCGAGAATTCCACCGTCACATCCGCCGTCAGGGTGTTGGCGGGCACCGGCCAGACGATGCTTTTGCCTTCGACCTTCATGCCAGGCGGGTACGTTTCGAGCTTGATCGAACTCTCGCCGACGTTGCTGAGGATCGCCGGCTCGTATTGCATCGACCCGCCGCGCACGGCGAATGCCGGCGGCGCCCCGGCGATCACGAGGAAGTCTTGGCTCGGCTTGCGCAGCTCCTCGCTGATGACGACGCGCTTCCAATGGATCGACCGCCCGTCGGCGCCCAAGTGGACAAAAGCGCGGGAGCCGGGGATGAAGAACGCCCGGCGATCCTGATCCGGGCCGTCGTTCGCCGCGAAGTCCGCGATATCGTTCACTTCGGCGCGTTGGACGTGCCCATCGCCGCCGTCGAAGGTCATCGCGAGCGCTTTGTTGCCGGTTTTGCCGGTGATTTCGAAGTAACCGTTGCCGGCGACCATCGGGAACCGGGTGTTCTTGGGATTGACCGCGAAGGCGGTCATGCCGCCGTCGGCGGTGGGGAAGGCGGGCCGCGCGATGGAGACGCCGGTCGGCGCGATCCGCGGATTCGGGCCGGAGAGCTCGAGCCGGTCGGCGCGGTAGTTCTGGGTTCCTTTGGCGACGCCACCGACCACCGTGCGCCCGTCGGCCGAAGCGCGCAAGTAGTAGTGATCGCCGGCCAATCCGCCGGTGAAGACGCCGTTGGGTTTTTCGAAGGGGGCGTCCCCCGGCTTCCACGCGATCGGTTCGAGTGTCTCGATGTCCAGCAGACGGAGGATCGCGCCGGACGGATTGGACGCGAGCAGGTAAATCGGCCCGCGCGCCGCGTGCCCGGCGACGATCGCGCGCGGCTCGCCGAGCTCCGCATTCCAGACGACGGTGCGCTCGGCGTCGAGCGTATGGAGGCTGTAACGCTGGAGCTTGCGGGATGCCGGCGAGAATAGGTAGGCTTCGTTCGAACTGGCCGCGACGAGGGCGGCTGGGTCGGGCATCGGCAAGAAGCCGGCGTACTTGGCCGTGCCGACGTCGAACAAGGCGATCAACTGCGACTCGTGCAGCGGGAACAGGATGAATCGGCCGCCGCCCGCGACCACGCCGTACGGGCTTTTCGACGGCAGTATGAGGGTCGCGGTCGCGGTGTCGTTCGCTTTGGCCGCATCGAGCGGATAAGCGCCGGTGGGTGGAACCCAGAGCGAACTCACCGGCATCGGAACGAGCGCCGGGTCGAGTTTGGTTTTGTCCGGCCCCGGCTTCACCGACGTCGCTTCGCTCACGACTTTCATCGGAGTCGGGTCGGTCTTCGGCGGCTTCCGCAGGCCCCGCGCGATGGCGTAAACGATGAACGTCACGGCGACGACCCCCAGAAGCAGGAAACCGAGCACGACGACGAGCGCGCAGCCGAACTTCGGTTTCGGCCGGTCGATTTCGTCTTCGTGCGGGGGCACGGGAGGGTGCGATTGAACCGGTGGCACCCACTTCGGCTTCGGCGGTGGAGGCGGCACGACGCGCGGTTGGACGACGGGGATATCGACCGGAGTCACAACCGGCTTCAGGATCTTGGGAGCGCTGCGCGGCAGCACCACCGGCACCGCTTCGGGGAGTTCGTCGAAGGGGGTCGTCAGCAGGGAGCCTTCGCCGGGGGTGAAGCCGGCTTGTTCGCCGGGAGGAACCATCGGCGGCAGTGGCGGCGGGCCTTCCAACCGCATGAGTTTGCCGCACTGCTGGCAGCGTTCGGAGGGCAGGGCCGTGGTTTCGTCCAGCAACACGCGGTCGCAGAGCAGGCAGCGCAACTCGGGCAGACTCACGGGCACACTCGGTTACGGGGGTGGTGGCTTGGGACTCGAAACGTTGTCGCGCGGCAGCGGCTTCGGCAGCGGCTTCGCGCCGCGAAACAACGGTGGGGCCGGCGGCGACTTATGCGGGGGCAGCGACGTCTCCAAATCCGACCGCTGCAGTTGTGCCGGATCCTCTCCGGAGGATTTATACTCCACGGCGGGAGCATCGTCGCTCGGGTTCGTCGTCGGGTTTGCCCGGTGTTGATCCGCCGCGACGATCAGCACGGCCCCGATGGCGAACGGCACGACCAGCGCAAAGATCAAGGCCATGACCGGGAAGACGCCGATTCCCTTGGAGGCGACACGCTGCCGATTTTGAAATCGCAGGTGAAGCGGCAACGACTCCGGTTCCCGCGCCGGCGGCGCTTCCGACCAGTCCGCACCCGGCGCACTGATCGGGATGCCCACGGCGAACGATTGCCCGCAGGCCGTGCAAGCGACGGGCAGCGCCGCGGCCGCATCCGGGATCGACAGCGCACCCCGGCAATGCGGGCAGCTCAGCGCGATCACTTCAGTTCCACCTTCGCAGTTTGCCCGGCTTCGACGGTCGCCTCGGCTCGGTACACGGCCGTGCCCGAGCGCAGCGACACGTCGTACCGGCCCGGCGCCAGATTCTTCAGGCTCGCTTTGCCGTCGGCGACATTACCGTACGCATTCAGCGCCCCACTGATCGACGTGGTGAATGTCCCGGTCGGATCGTCGAGTTTCAACCCGGCGGGAATCGCTTGCACTTGGCCGGCGGTTTTAACCGGCACACCGACTTCGAGGTTCCCCGTGGCGCCCGAGGGGATGGTCAGCGGGGCGTCGATGGCGGCATTCGCGGCGACATCGACCAATTTCCATGCCGGGGGGCCTTCGTCGAGCCGAGCCACGACGAAATACTTGCCGGGCGGCAGACGGGAGCAATCGTATTCCTCGCCCATTTTCCCGGGTCGCAAGCCGATGACACGCGGGGCGAAACTGGTCGAGCGCACGCCGAAAAGTCCACCCTTTTCGCTCAATTGAATGCCCACCATATCGGTGATGATGTCGCCCCCGGCCGCGGGCATCCCGGCATACCGGATTTGAAACGACTGCTTCGGCTTGCCGGTGTGCGCGATTTTCCCCGCGATGTACGGCCGATCTTCCGGCTCGGGCGGGTCGTTCAGTTGGCGTTCGTAGTCGGCGGTAAAGGTGCCCGCCAAGAATTCTTTGCCGGCGCCGGGCAGACAGAGATAGATGTTACCGGCGACTTTCCCGTTGGCCCGCGGTGCCAAATTCAGGGTCATCGCGTAGCCGTCGTTCACGAAGACGACATTCGGGAGATCCTCTCCTTTCCGAGTCGAGACGTGCAAGCTCGGGATGGTGGCTTCGTGCCACTTCTGGCCCGGGTTCACCACCACTTTCTTGGCTTCGCTCGGGTTGTACTCGGCGAAGTAGATCGCGATTTGCAGATCGGCGAAAAAGCCGGTGCCTTGGCGGAAGGTCAGGGCCTTGCCTTCGATCACGGCGCGTCCCGGCGCGAACGGCCTGCCGCCGAGGTTGCCCGAGGCGGGCGTCGCCGGCGCCGCGTGCTTAGCTGGATCCATTTCGTGCGCGGCCGCCGGCGCGGGCGGGTCGACCGGAAGCACCGGTGGCTCCGTCGGGGGTGCCGTGGTGACGGTCTTGCCGCACCCGACGACGGAGGCTCCGAGCGCGACGGCGAGGATAACGCGGAACATGGCAGCCCGAGGAACGTGGTAGAGGTGAGTAGATTGTAGCAGAGGTGGCGGTTCAAACCGAGTCCGGCGCCAGCGCGACACGCCGGGCCGCTTCATTTGAACCTTACTGCTTCGCGCCCGCTCTTCTATAAAAGCGAAACGAGTTTTGCAGTTGGAGCGACAATGAGCGACAAGCCCCGTTGGTTTCAAACTGCGGCCATCGATTACCCCAACAGCCGGCCGCACATCGGCACCGCCTTCGAAAAGCTCGGGGCCGACGTGCAAGCGCGCTACCGCCGCATGGAGGGATACGACGTCACGTTCCTGATGGGGAACGACGAGAACACGTTGAAGGTCGCGGACAAAGCGAAGGAGCTCGGCCTCGAACCGCAGGCCTATTGCGACGACATGGCCCGGCAGTTCCGCGAAGTGTGGGACGCCCTCGACATTTCGTACGACGTGTTCGTGCAGACGAGCCACGAACGCCACAAAGCCTGCTGTCGTAAGTTCATTCAAAAGGTCTACGACAACGGGCACATCTACAAGGGGAAGTACGAAGGCTGGTTTTGCCCCGGCTGCGAAGAGTTCAAAAGCGATAAGCTGCACGCGGAGAACGCCGGGCTTTGCCCGAACCACAAGAAGCCCCTCGTGCGCCGCTCGGAGGATTGCTATTACTTCAAACTGAGCGCGTTTCAAGATCGCTTGCTGGCGTACCTCAAAGAGAACCCCGATTTCGTGCAGCCGGATAGTCGGCGGAACGAGATGATCGGCTTCATCGAAGCCGAGGGATTGCAGGATCTCAACATCTCCCGTCACGGCGAATCGTGGGGAATTCCAATCCCGTTCGATCCGGAGTTCACGATTTACGTCTGGTTCGACGCCCTGCTGACGTACATCACCGGCATCGGCTACGGCGACGACGAGGCTCTCTTCCACAAGAACTGGCCGGCGGACATCCACTTCATCGGCAAGGACATCACGCGCTTCCACAGCCACATCTGGCCGGCGATGTGCTGGGCCGCCGGGATCGAACCGCCGCGCAAAGTCTTCGGCCACGGCTTCGTGAATAACGACGGCACGAAGATTGGCAAGTCGATGGGGAACGTCGTCGAGCCGCGCGAGATCATCGCGAAAAGCAGCGTCGATGCGTACCGGTATTTCTTCTTGCGCGAGTGCCCCTACCCCAGCGACGGAGACTACAGCGGCAAACGCTACGAGGAAGTCTGCGATAGCGAGTTGGCGAATAAACTCGGCAACTTGCTGAGCCGGTGCATCACGGTCGGGGCCAAGAGTTTTGATTCTGCACTGACGGGGACGGCGGAACGTCTGCCGGAGAAAGTCACCGAAGACTTTGACGCCGCGAAAGTGGTGGCCGAAGTGCGGACGCACGTCGAGAATTGCGATTACAACTTGGCGCTCCAAGCGGTCATCCTGAAAGTCTGCTCCCCGGCGAACCAGTACATCGACACCGAAGCCCCGTGGAAACTGGTTAAGGGCACAACCGAGGACAAAGAACGGGCGAAGATCGTCATTTTCAACGTGATCCATTCTTTGCGGATCGCGTCGATTCTGTTGAAGCCGTTCATCCCGCGCTCGGCGGAGACGATCTACACGAGCTTCAACTTCCCGAAGCCGTGGAGCGAAGTGGCCTACGCCGATGCGTCAACACTGACTTCACAGCCGGATGACCTCCGCGTGACGGCGGCGTTGGTGGACGGCAAGGTGAAGCCGTTGTTCCCGAGAATTGCTTGACTACCTTCTGTCATCTGAAGTCTATCGTCTGTCTTGGAGAACCGAACATAGATATCGGATGACAGTTAGGAAAATGCCAGCGGTCGGGTTGTCTCGTCTCGTAATTGAAACACCTTCTGGAAACGACCGAATAGCTCGGCTCGCAGCTTTACCAATCCTTCCGGGCTGCGATCCGTCAGCGTGACGCAGCCCCCCGCGCGGCGTTCGTGGCCGCCAGCGTTCCCCAAACCGGCTACTACCTCCCGCAGCAGTTCCCCGGCCCGGGCGTTGGCTTTCCCGGACCGCACCGACAAAATCACCTTGCCTTCGTAGACGCCGGCGCACGCGGCCCAGTCGGCCCCGTCGAATCGCACGAGGGTATCGACGATCTCCGCGGCCTGCTCCGGCTGACGGAGCGGGTCGATCCACGTGAACAAGAACCGATCGCAGACGACGGCGTTTTGCAGGGCGAGGGCCATGCACTCGAAATGGCTCTGCGGCAGTTGGGCGTTGCGGATTTGCGCGAGGAGATCCTTATTCGCCAGTGGGAAGAGCAGGTTCAGCGCTTCGTCGTCGGCCGGGGTCGCCTCGCGCGGATAGCCGGAGAGTTCCGTCTCGATTCCGTAATAGAGGGCGGTCGCGAGGGACGCGGGAATCGACGCCGCTTGCTCGGTGAGGTAACGCGTCACGATGGTGCAGGTGGCGCCGAAATCGGGGCGGATGTCGGCGTAGCGGACGCCTTGCAAATTCCCCGGCGTCACGTGGTGGTCGATGACCGCAGCCATCGGGCGACCGTGGTCGGTGGTGTGCCGGCCGGTACCGGGCTGGCTATCGACCATCACGAAGGCGTCGCCCGGCAGTTTCTGGAGTGCCGCGAGGGGTTCCAAATCGATGGGAATCAAATCGACGAGGGCGCGGTTTTCGCAGCGGCTCACCAAGCCGTCTTGGGTCAGCAGGCAGGGCTTGCCGAGCCGCAAGCGGACGAGGTGGGCCAAGCCGAGCATGCTGCCGAGGCTGTCCGGGTCGGGTTGGACGTGGGAAAGGAATACGACCCGGTCGCAGGTTTTTAGCTCCGCTAAAAATCGATCCGACTTGCGGGTTTTTCCCGGAGTCGAGGGCAGTGTCGCAATCAAGTCGGCGCCGGTTCGCGCCATAGAGTCACCAAAAATAGGCCGGGCGAAATCGCGACGCGCGGTCGGATTCGCCCCAATCAGTCTCTGCATTTTACGCGGGAACCGCCCGGCGTCCAACGCCCGGGGCAGAATTCCGTCTCGCTCCGCTCTTTCCCCGTCTGCTACACTGTACCGGGGCGCACGAGTCAACAGGTGGAGCGGTACCCGCATGGGGATCTACGACCGCGATTATTACCGCGACGAACCGCGCCCCTGGGGCGGCGGGCTCGAAACGCCCGGTACCCTCGGCGCGATGGGCGCCACCATCGCCGTTTTTTTCATCCAAGCTTTCACGACGCGGCCCGGAGAGACGTCCAAACTGCTGAAATGGGGCGACTTCCAGTTCCACAAAATCGCGGCGGGCGAAGTCTGGCGAATCTTCACGGCCGGTCTGATCCCAGACCCCGGATTGTTCGGGCTCATCCTCTCGATGATCATGCTCTACTGGGCCGGGAAAGAGCTCGAACGCAACTACGGCACGAAGGCCTTCATCGCCTTCTACATCCTCGCGGCGTGGGCCACATCGGCCGGAAAACTGATGCTCGGCCTCGCCGGGATCGACACCGCCATCTCGTCGGTGGGCATCTCCGGGGCCATCTTCGCCGTCATGGTTCTCTACGCCTGTTTGAATCCCCGCAAGACGATCTTGGTCTTCTTCGTCCTGCCGATGCCGATTGCGCTGGTGGTGAGCCTCCTGCTGGGGTTCGCGCTGCTTTCGATGATCAGCGACGGAACGAAAGTTCACGCCGTGGGGGTGCTTTCCGGGGCCATCTTCGGAATCCTATTCTACAAATTGGCCCCCGGCGTCTTGAACTGGTTGCACACCGGTCGCCCGCGCCGTGCCGCGCGTCCCGCCGTGAGGCTTTTCGAGAGCCACGACGACGAAGAGGCCCCCGAGCGAAACGCCCCGGTTCAGCAGGAACCCGCGGCTGTTTCGCCACCGAGATCGGCTCGAAACGATACGAAGGTCGATGAACAATTGGAAGCGAAGCTCGACCGCGTCCTCGGAAAAGTCGCACAGTTCGGGCGGGCCAGCCTGACGCCGGACGAATTAGAGGTTCTCCAACAAGCCAGCGAAGTCTACAAGAAAAAGCG
>Ga0105047_10007763_pt1 | contig 18021 bp, 15 predicted proteins | sample MAT04_FD_78384 | JGI IMG/M metagenome (GOLD analysis project Ga0105047, IMG submission 78384) | Freshwater microbial communities from Lake Fryxell liftoff mats and glacier meltwater in Antarctica - MAT-04 (megahit assembly) | ecosystem: Environmental > Aquatic > Freshwater > Ice > Liftoff...
GTGAAGATCCCGCACAACGGGTCGAACGACCATTCGCCCCTTTGGGTGGGCGACCGTATCTACTTCCTGAGCGACCGCAATGGCTCGGACACTTTGTTCTCCTATGACCCAGGTTCGAAGGCCGTCACCCAGTTAGTGGCAAATAAGGGGCTCGACCTGAAGAGCGCCAATGCCACTTCCGACGCCATTGTCTATGAGCAATTCGGCGAACTCTTTCTTTATGACTTGAAGAGTAAGAAACCGGCTAAGGTAAATATTTCGCTTTCGGCTGACTTACTCAACGTCAGGCCACGCCTGGAGAAGTTGGCACGCAGTATTAATAACTGGAATATCTCGCCCACCGGCGCTCGCGCGGTGGCCGAGGCACGCGGCGAGATCTTTACCGTCCCGGCGGAGAAGGGCGATGTCCGCAACCTCACCAATTCTTCAGGCGTGGCGGACCGCGACCCGTCCTGGTCGCCGGACGGTAAGCTAATCGCCTACTTCTCCGACGAGAGCGGCGAGTATATGCTGCACCTGCGCGACCAGACCGGGCGCGGCGAGGTGACCAAGATTCCCCTCGGCGATCAGCCTTCGTTTTTCTACTCCATCCAATGGTCGCCCGATAGCAAGCACTTGTCCTTTGTCGACAAGCGGCTGAACCTCTGGCGTCTCGAGTTAGCCACTAAGCAAGTGAAGCCGGTGGACAAAGGCTTGTTTAACGGCGACCAGATCGGTTTCCGCGCGCGCTGGGCGCCGGATAGTAAATGGATCGCCTATGCGAAGAGTATGCCGAATCAACTCGCGGCCATTTATATTTACTCGGTCGAAAGCGGCCAGACGAATCGCATTACCGATGGCTTGAGCGATGCGAGTTCGCCCGTGTGGGACCGTAGTGGCAAATACCTCTACTTTGCCTCCTCCACCGATTCGGGCCCGGCCAGTGAGTTCGACCTCTCGGCGGCCTATCGGCCCAGCAGCAGTAGCTTGTATCTGGCGGTACTCTCGAAAACCGAGCCCTCGCCCTTTAGTCCGGAAAGCGACGAAGAGAAGGTCACTGAGCCCAAGAAGGACGAGCCTAAGAAGGACGAGCCCAAGAAGGACGAGCCGAAGAAAGAGGACGCCAAGCCCGTCAAGATCGATTTCGAGGGCATCGACCAGCGCATTGTGCCCTTGCCCCTGCCGGCACGTAGTTACCGCAACCTCGAAGCCGGCAAGGCGGGAACGCTCTTTTACATGGAGTTTCCCAGTAACTTCGGCGGCGGCGGCCCCGGCGCTCCGCTGCAGAAATTCGACCTGGCCAAGCGCAAGGCCGACTTATTCGCCGCTGGCGTAACCACTTACCGGCTTTCGGCTAACGGCGAAAAGATCCTGGTCGGCCTACCGGGCGGCAATGCCTCCATCGTGGCCACCGCCGCGCCGATGAAGCCGGGCGATGGCGCCTTGAAGCTCGATGGCATGGAGGCGTTTATCGATCCGCGCGCCGAGTGGAAGCAGATGTACAAGGAAGCCTGGCGCATTCAGCGCGACTTCTTCTACGACACCAAGTACCATGGGCTCGACTTACAGGCCGTCAACGAACGTTACTCGCTGTATCTGAGCGCAGTCGGCAGCCGCAACGACCTGACTTACTTATTCCAGGAAATGCTGGGCCAGATGAGCGTCGGCCACTTATATATCGGTGGCGGCGATACGCCCAACCAGCCTAAGCCCGTGGGCGGCGGCCTACTTGGCGCTGACTATCTCCTGCAACAGGGCCGCTACCGTTTGGCTCGGGTTTACTCGGGCGAAAACTGGAATCCGCAAACCCGTGCGCCACTTACTCAGCCTGGCGTCGGCGCCAAGGGCGGCGAGTACCTGCTGAGCGTGAACGGCCGCGAACTTACCGCCAGCGACAATATTTACGCTTTCTTCGAAGGCCTGTCTGGCAAACGAGTAAACCTGAAGCTGGGGCCTAATCCCAATGGCGACAGTTCCCGCGAAGTTACCGTCATTCCCGTCGAATCGGAGACCGCGCTGCGGACGCTCGCCTGGGTGGAAGAGAACCGCCAGGCGGTGGATAAGCTCTCCGGCGGCAAACTCGCCTACATCCACCTGCCCGATACCGCAGGCGGCGGCTACACTTACTTCAACCGTTATTTCTACGCCCAAATCGACAAGCAGGGTGCCATCATCGATGGCCGCTTTAACCGCGGCGGCAGCGCCTCGGAGTACGTGATCGAGCACCTGCAGCGCAAGCTCGCGAGCCTTTGGGCTTCACGCGACGGTAACATGACCACGACACCGTCGGCCGGCATCTTCGGACCGAAGGTGATGCTGGTAAACGAATACTCCGGCTCCGGCGGCGACTTACTGCCGTGGCTCTTCAAGCGCGCCAAGATCGGCCCCGTGGTGGGCAAGCGCACCTGGGGTGGCTTGGTGGGCATTGGCGGGTATCCGCCGCTGATGGATGGCGGTACGGTGACCGCGCCGCACTTCGGCTTCTGGAGCCCGGAAGGCAAATGGGAAGTGGAAAACCATGGCACTTCGGTGGATGTGGAAGTCGACTTCGACCCCAAGGCCTGGCGCGAAGGCCACGATCCGCAACTCGAGCGGGCCGTCGAGTTAGCGCTGGCTGACCTCAAGAAGAACCCGATCGCCGTACCCGTGAAGCCGGCTTTCCCGGATTATCACTCCGGCAAACCGACGGGGCGCTCTGCGAACGGTACCCGCACTAGTGCTGGCTCGAACTAAGTATTAGGGTAAATTTCACGCAACCGATGTAAGTTCACCTTAGACCCGTCGCGTGAGGGACTGTGAAAAAGTCGATTCTCTCTGCGGTCGTACCCCCAGCCTGCGGACCGGGACCTCCGCTCCCTTACGGTCGTTGCGCCAGTATAAGACTGGTAGATCTCGGGTTCCGGCCAGGGCGGAATGCGCACCAGGCGCTGGAAGAGATCCGCGGGCATTTGCAAGCGGGGTATCACGCGGTATATGACGCCGACCTGAAAGATTAACCGCGAGAAAACCCGCGTGGTGGAAGTAACGCGAAAAGGGGGAAGCCTGGACTTTCTCGATTACACGTTTTGCCGGGACCGGGTCCTCTAAAGGCCGACCCGGTAAATATTTGAACGTATTTCCGTCGGCGAAGGCGCTGGCCAAGGAACGGGAGAATCCGCGGGCGCTGACGGATTTTCATCAAAGCCACACGCCGATTCCGCAACTGGCACAACGTGTGAACCGATACTTACGAGGCTGGGCCAACTAGCTTCGTGGGACCTCGTCTGGTTCGTGGCCGACCGTTTCAAGGTGGATCTGGGACGGCGCAGTCGAAGGCCGTATCGCCCGCCGAAAGGGGTGAGTTGGCATGAGCACATCCAGAGCTTCGGCCTGGTGCAGCTACACCAGCTACCCAGAAAGCGGCCTGTGCATGGCTGAGGCGGCATCTTCTGGAGAGCCGGATTCGGGAAATCCGCATGTCCGGTTCGACGAGGGGAGGGGCACCTTCTAAGCACCTTCTGGGTCCCCTCCTACTCTACGGGTTCTGTTTGTGGCTAAGTACTTGAACAGAACCGTGACCGTGAGGCGGCGGAAGTCCCGGTCCGAATTCTGTGCGGCACGAACGGGGGCGAAAAGGTTACAAATCAAGCGGTGAGAGTAACTAATACTTCGGGACGCTGGGGTCCACCTGATCGCTCCAGAGTAAAATACCGCCCTTCATATTCCAGACGTTTTGGTAGCCGCGTTCTTTGAGTAAGGCGACGGCTTTGGCGCTGCGACCGCCAGCCTTGCAGTGAATGACGAGTTCGGCGTGAGGGTCGAGTTCGGTGAGGCGCTTTTCAAGGTCGCCCAGGGGGATGAGGCGTGCGCCGTCGATGCGGCCGATTTGCCATTCGTCGGGCTCGCGGACATCGACCAGGACGAAGCTCTCGCGGCGGTCAAGCTTGGCTTTGACATCGCGCGGTTCTAGCTCGCGCGGGATGCCGCAGAACTGCTGGTAGTCGATGAGTTGCTTGGGCTGCGAACGGTCGTGCCAGGTGCAGGCGGGGTCGCGGCGGAGGCGCAGTTCGCGGAACTTCATGTCGAGCGCGTCATAGAGCATCAGCCGGCCTTTGAGCGATTGGCCGATGCCCAGGATCAGTTTGACGGCTTCGGTGGCTTGGATGAGCCCGACGGTGCCGGGCAGGATGCCGAGCACGCCGCCTTCCGCGCAGGAGGGCACCAGGCCGGGCGGCGGCGGCTCCGGATAGAGGCAGCGGTAACAGGGGCCGTCATCGAGGCAAAAGACAGTAGCTTGGCCTTCGAAGCGAAAGATACTGCCGTAGACGTTGGGTTTGCCGGTGATCATGCAGGCGTCGTTGACGAGGTAGCGGGTGGGGAAGTTATCGGTGCCATCGACCACCATGTCGTAGCCGGCGATCGTTTCGAGGGCATTGGCGCTGGTGATGGCGGCTTCGTGGCGGATGATGTGGGTGTGCGGGTTGATGTCGAGCATGCGGTCGGCGGCCGAGTCGAGCTTCTTGCGGCCGACGTCCTGGGTGCCGTGGATTACTTGGCGGTGAAGGTTGGTGACATCGACGACGTCGAAGTCCATCAGGCCGATGGTGCCCACACCTGCGGCGGCGAGGTACATGCCGATGGGCGCGCCGAGTCCGCCGGTGCCAATCATGAGGACCTTGGCGGCCTTTAGCTTCTGCTGGCCGGCGGTGCCCACTTCGGGCATGATCATCTGGCGGCTGTAGCGGAGGTTTTCTTCGGCGGAGAGCGCCCCGCCGGCGATGCTGGGGACGATGGAGACGATGTCTTTGGCCTCAAGCTGGGTGGCTTCGCGGGCGAGGTAGCGGATGTCCTCGTCGTTGACGTAGACGTTGACAAAGCTGCGGAGCTTGCCTTCGTCATTGAAGAGGTTCTTGGCAAGGTCAGGGAATTGGGCGGTGAGGGCTTTGAGGGCTTCGCCAACGGTGGCGGCGGCGATCTCGACGGTGTCGGTATCGGCGGTAAAGCGGCGCAAGGCTGTTGGGATGAGGATTTGCGGCATCTACCTGTTAGTGTAGTGCGGCAGGCGGACTAACGCCTATCAGTAACCCACCTGATAAGATCCCCAAAGTCACTTCTTCGCCTTATACCCCTGCCATACATACTCAAGCGCCGCAGGCAATGTCTGCTGTTTCACCATGCGGTCAGTGTGTCCGGCGTTGCGCGCGAAGACAAACTGGTAGTGGTAGCCCTTGGCCGCTAGCACTTCGGCCATCTTCTCGTTGGCTAGCACCCAATCGTGGTAATTGTCCCTGGTATTCAAGTTATCCCGGTCACTGATTTCGAGCCATAACCGGATTGGCTTCTTCTTACTCTTGGGAATCAGGTTCTCATGGAACTCCCAGGCGCCGTGTGGAGTCTCGGAGTTATAGGGCCATTGCTGATTCACGTAAGTGCCGGAGTAAGTCAGCACGCGGTGATAGAGCTCCGGGTGATACCAGGCCATGATCAACGCCGCGGAGCCACCGGAACTGCCGCCCATGGTGGCGCGGCCGTTGGGGTCCTTGGTCAATTTCACGTTATATTGTTTTTCTACGAGCGGCAAGACTTCCGCTTCCACAAACTCGGCATACTTCCCCGACATGGTGTCGTATTCGAGGCCGCGCTGGCTGCCCTGCGCGTCGCCCGAACCATTGCCGATCGAGATGGCGATCATCACCGGCACGCGTTTCTGGGCGATTAAGTTATCGAGCGCCGTGAATAATGCTTTGTCGATGCCGTCGGCGCCGATGATAAACGGGGCGACGGTGCCAGGCACATACTGCTTCGGCACGTAGACGCCCACTTTGCGCGTATAGGGCGCCGGATGGCTCGAGACGATTAACTTATTGGGGTCTGCCGGATCGGGCCGGCCAAAGGTGCCTGGCTCGCGGGCGATGCCAGGGTAGAACTTACTATCGGTGGACTCCATTTTGAACTCATACACCATGCCCTGCGGCACGCCGTCCTGCACCGTCATCTCCGGCGCCGGCTTGTGCGTGGGGCCGATAATGAAGTTGCCGTCGGCCGTGGGCGGAGGTACGGCACCATCGGGCAGCTCTTTGGCCTTCACATAGCCGGGAGTGAGCGGATCACGCGTCGGTGGCGGAGTGCGGACGGGCTTAGCGGCAGGCGCAACCGGCGGCGCTTGGGCCAGAGCGGTCAGGCAGGTTAAGAACAGCAAGGCAGGAATGCGAAACATGGCCCCAATCTTATCTCAGATCGCCAATGAAGCAGCCGACGGCCTTGGTAGTTTTGACGGCGACGGGCTGACCGGCGAGATGGGCATCGAGGGCGCGGCGGAGAGTGGCGTCCGAGACGGCACGGCGCGCCTTACCCCAAGTTACATAGAAATCGTCAATGCGGCCGCGGTAGACGAGCTTCCCGTCCTTGCCGAGCAGCGCGACTTCCGGCGTCGTCGTCGCCCCAGCCAACTTCACCAGCCTATGCTCGCGGTCGATCAGCTTGGGATAGTCGCCGTGTCGATAGTCGGCCGCGTGGGTGTGCACGGCGGCGGGGGTGAGCGCCGGATCGACATAGACCAAGGCACAAGATAACCCTTTGGCCCGGTAGTCGTCGCAGATGCGCCGGATCTCGGGCGCATAGTAATTGGCCACCGGGCAATCGTGGGTAACAAAGAACAGCGCCGTTAGCCCGCCCGGCTCAAAGAAGCGGCGCGCTGTGCCGTCGATATCCGGCAGCGACAGCGCCACCAGCAAGAGGGGAATCACCGCGCCATGGCTCCCGGCAGGTGCTTGCGGATGCGCTCCAAGATAGTGGGGTCCTTCATAATGGCTGGCATGGCGCGCCCACGGACATACTCGCCGTAGGACTTACGCAATTCGGCAAACTCCGCTTGGCGCGCGGGAATCACTTGCAGGCCGACGGCACCCATTTCATCGAAGGACTCCTCGCCCCACTGGATTCGCACCGGCGGACGGCTTGGATTGTTGGGGTTATTGGCCGAGTTGTCCCAACTCACGAAGGCATCGATGCGCGTGCCCTTGGGCAACGGTACTAGGTCGCGGAAGAAGTAACGATCCTGCCAGGCGAAGCTCCAATCCTTGATCCACAGCAGCGTCTTTACTTCGCCACTGGGAAAAGTGGCGGTCATCTTCATCTCTTTGCCCAAATAATGGGCATGCCCACCGACACTTACCGCCTCAATGTCTACCGGCAACGTATAAGTATCTTCAATGCGGAAGTTACTCGAGCCGGGCGGAATGTCGATATTCGAGAATACGCCAAAAGAATTCGGCACCTGCACGGCAAACAAACTACGCTCCGGCGCTTTATCGGACAAATAAAGCCCAATTACTGACTTTTCGCGCTCCACCTTGCCGCTGGGATGGAAGTGATATTGAAAGACCAGGTCAGTATTGGCGGGCAAGGACATGGCCAAGCCATCGGGCAGTAAGTGGACCTGCGCGCCCAGGGCCCAGCCGCCGAGCGGCACCGATCCGGGGCGGCCCATGGGGCTACTAGTCGAGACGCTCTCACCGGGCTTGGTAGGGGCGGCGAAGTAAAGGACGTGGTGCACGGTTTTCCGCGCGCTTGGCCGCATTTCGATGGCGCGGACCCATTTTTGCTCGGGCAGATTGAGCGGGATGACGAGGTTGCGGTAAAGGTCCGGCCCATCGGCGGGCACGTCGAAGGCTTCGGGCATTTCCAGAATCAGGTCCGGCTTGCCGAGTTGCCAGCCGGCGACGAAGTGCGGCGGAGCGGGCATTTTGGCGGGATCACCCTTGGGGGCGCCCTGCTTGGCCCACTCCTGCACTAGCGCGACTTCGGCCGCGGTCAGCCGTCGCTCATCTTGAAAGGCATAGGAGGTGGGCTCCGCTTTCCAGGGCGGCATATAGCCCGATTTCGTCACGCCGGCCAGTAGCGCGGCGCGTTTCTTGGCGTCCTCATAGGTAAGCAACGAGAACGGCGCGGCCTCGCCGGGCCGATGGCAGGAGGCGCAGTTCTTAAACAAGATCGGCGCAATGTGTTGCGAGTAAGTCACCGGAGTGGCGGCAAGGCCAGCGGCCGGTATCAGCAGCCAAGCGGCAAGGATGGATCGCATAACCAGAGAAACGCTCCTGTCCCCATTATGTTCGATCTTTCTTAGGCGAAAATAGGGGCATGGGCCAAACTTACTGCGCTGCGGTGCGCAAGGGCATAGACGAGTGGAACACGCGCTACCACGACGCCGAATACGGCTTCCCGTTGACAAACGACGACGAACTCTTCGAACGCCTGATTCTCGAAATCAATCAGGCTGGCCTTTCCTGGCTCACGATCTTGAAGAAGCGCGAGGCGTTCACCCGGGCCTACGATGGCTTTCTGGTCGCCAAGGTGGCCAGTTACAGCGACACGGACCGGGCCCGCCTGCTGGCCGACGCCGGCATCATCCGCAATCGGCTGAAGGTGAACGCAACCATCGAGAACGCGCGCCGGATCGAGGCGATGGGTGGTTTCGGGCCCTGGCTCGAAGAGCGTCGCGGCTTGGAACTTGACGCCTGGGCAAAGGAATTCAAGCGCGCCTTCGTCTTCACCGGCGGCGAGATCGTCCGGGAGTTTCTGGTCAGCACCGGCTACCTGTCGGGCGCCCATGACGAGGAGTGTCCTACTTTCGCGAAGATTGAACGTGCACTCGCAGCCACGGGACGAGTTTCTCGAAGGTAAACTGGTTTGCCTCATAGAGTTCGATCATGAAGGCGTAGGCTGCTAGCGGGTCCGCCTGGAGCCGTGCACCGTTGATCGCGAGAAAGGTGTAAGTGGCGGCGAAGGCCGTGCGCTTGTTGCCATCGAGAAACGGGTGGTTCTGCGACAAGCTCTCCCAAAGCGCGGCGGCCTCTTCGATCAGGTCGGCATAATAGCCGGTCTGCGGCCGGTAGAGGGCGGCTTCGAGGAGCCCGTGATCCCTCACTCCCGAAGACCCTCCGTACCGCTCCACCTGATCGGCATGGATAGCCAAAACCTCAACCATGGTGAGGTAATCGTTCATTCGGCGAGTTTCTTATAGAGCGGCGCGTACTGGTCGTGGCTGGCCAGGTAGGTGGACATCACATGAGCCCGGGGCCTGGCGTGTTTGTGCTTCTCAATCAGGTCCGCCAGGGCCTCATCCACTAAAGCCTGAATCTGGCGTCCTTCGCTCTCGGCAAGCTTCCGGAGCGAGGCGAGAATCTCGGAATTCACCTGGGTAGCAAACTTTTCGCGGAGTTGGGACAAGTCAATTCTCCTTGGTACCAGGATCGTATCTTGATGGATCATGATTTGTCAAGCTGCTGGAATCGAAAATTCGACCTTCTTGTAAATGATGGATAGCTATGAAGTTATGATCGAGTCGGACTGGGTTCTAAGTCGGTTCTAAGTCTACGTCCGGCAGGCCTACACCACGAATTCCCGCGCCCGGACCATGGCCGCAGGAGCCGCTAGCGGAGCCACCGCCTCATCCGCGCCATACGAAACGATCGACCGGTAACGATCCCCCGAGGGCTCGCGATGGACCACCAAACGCGGCTCGCGCAAATCCAGTACCCAGTATTCCTGAATACCTCCGGAGGCGTACAACGCGGCCTTCGCCCCAAGGTCATAGTCGTGAGTTGTCGCCGACACTTCTACGGCCAGTAGGACCTCACCAGGTCCGGGATTTCCCAGGCGATACTCTTCGCTAGGCCGGCGTAGCGCGATCGCATCAGGCTCCGGTTCATTGGTCGCGTTCAGCGACCGGCTGAGGTCGATCGGAGTTTCGTGCTCCACCCTCCCGTCGCCGAAAACCAACTGCATCCAGGCGATCAATCGCAGTAAAGCGATCGTATGCGAACGCGACTTCCCCATCCGCCGTACCAACTCCCCGTCGATCAGTTCGAAGCGCTCCCGCTCCAACAGGCCAGCCGCGTCTAGGGCCAAACAGTCCTCACGCGTCAGCTTCCGGCGGACGCCAGGCGGCAGGTGAGCCGGATGAAATTCGACAACGGCGGGCATGACGATAGTTTACCCCGGATACCCCGCCGTCCCCTTCACTTCCAGCATCTACTTCACGTGCCGCAGCGTGTGCATGGGCGCGTAAATCAACCAGTGGTAGGCGTTCAAAGTGCCAAAGAAGGGATTGTCCCGCGTATGCTCCTTGAGCGCCGCCGTCGACGCAAAAAACCTGGCCCGCGCGGATAAGAGCGCGTGGACCAGGTGGGGCAATTCGTCAAAGGGGGAGGGGAATTGCTAGGGCTTGATGTCTTCTTCGACGAGCCAACTGGTCCATTCGAGGGTCCAGTCGTCGTCACCGATGCCGCCCAGGAAGTTGGCGGTTTGGTCGAAGAAGCCGTCGTCCGGGGGCTGCACCCAACCGGCGCGGAAGATGGGGCTGGCGAAGAGGCCGGCGAAGTCCGGGTCGCTATAGGCGAAGGGGCGCGAAACCAAGGGATCGGCCACCAGGAAGTTCCGGCTGGCGACGCCCGCGTAGGTGGCGTTAAAGGCGGCGGGGTTTTGCCCGGCGATCGTATTAGCGCCACTCGCACCCCGGTTGGTGTTGAAGCAGAGAATCCCGTTCATGGTCAGGTTGCCTCCGGTGGCCTGCCCTTGGGTAGCAGCGTCGCTGACGTCGATGCAGGAGCTGAAGAAGTTCGACACCAGGATATTGTTGAGCGATCCGCGCGATCCGCGGCGCAGGAAGAGGCCGGGCGAGTTGGTTTCGTCGAAGCCCGGGTTGCCGCTGCCGTAGAAGGTGACGTTATAGATGGTGGGGTTCGAGAAGGGCGTCGCGGCTTGATTATATTCACTGTTGTCGCCTTCAAGGCCGCGGTTGCCGGGGGCGTCCGGGCTTTGGTACATCAGGCCGAACTGAATGCGGCCGGTATAGCCGAGTTGGTAGTCGATGAAGTCATCGGCGCCCAGGCCACCCACTAACCACTTGCCGTCGTTGTTGCCGCCGAACCATTCAAAGGAATCATCCCGGCCATAGATGGCCTGCAGATGCTCCGAAACGGTGTCTTTGCCGCAGCCGCCCCAGGTGAAGGAGTTCAACTCATTGTTGGGTGAAAGAATTGCACCCGCGTATTCAACGCGCACGTACTGCAGGACGCCGCAGCTGTGGTTAGGGTCACTGCCGCCGTAAACGGTATCGGCATTGCCGACCAAGCCTTCAATAAAGAAGGTGCCGGCAGCGTTGTTGCAACCGGCGGGCGGGCAGATGCCGGTGGTGATGTTGCCACCGACGTTGATGGGGGCCTTGCCCAACATCACGAGGCCGCCCCAGTCGCCGCGTTGGCGGCCGCCGAAGGGCTGGGCGCTGGTCATGATGATCGGGCGGCTCTTGGTGCCGGCAGCATTGATCCTGCCATTTTGGGTAACAATCAAGGCGGAAGAGGGCGTCGATCCGGGGGCGCCGTAAACGAAGGTGCCGGGCTCAATGGTCAGCGTGGCGTTGTTCTTAACGAAGACGATTCCATTTAGGGTCCACAAGGTGTCATTGGTCAAGGTGCGGTTGGAGGTGATTTCACCCGAGATTGTCGTCGCGGCCCGCACCACGCCGATCTTCATGTAAGCGGTCTTCAAAACGCGAGTGGCGGCATAGTCACGCAACTCGACCACGATGGTGTGCATGCCGAATTCTTCGGGGATGGTCACGGCCGGATACAGCCCGCCGCTGCCGATCACCGTCGCCTTGGTGGCATCGGCCAGCGCGGTCGCCTGAAAGCCCTGGGCCGCCGTATTGCCGCCCGCATCGGTCACCGCGGTGGTGCCGCCGGGTAAGAAGGTCTTCACGCCGGTCTGGTTGTTCTGGCGATAAGCGAATACCGTATAAGGATACAGGTCGCCGTTGGTTCTTACCGTCCACCTCAGAGTCAACGATTCGCCCGCGCGATAGACGTACTTATCGCTCCAGATATATACGGAAACTCTGCTGCGTGGGCCATTGTAGGCCACGGCGGCGTTGGAAGGGGTGGCTTTGCTGGCCGGAGTATCGCCTTGGGCAACACAGAATCCGGCGGTAAGCAAGCCGATGACGAGACATGAGTGGAATCGCATAGGTTTCTCCTTGGAAATCATAAATTAGAAAAATGAGTAAGTGAGCCCAACCTGAACGGTTCGGCCAAGACGATAGTCGCGTTGGATAAACCGGCCTTGCGTCCAACGATAGTCGTTGTCCGCAAGGTTCTCCGCCTCAAGACGGAGCAGCCATTTCCGCTTTTCGTCGAAGGAATACTGGTAAACGGCATCCAGAAAGACGTTGCCTTCCTGGTAGATATCCGGCACCTGGAACGTGCCCACGTCGGTAATCCGGCGTGAAACACGATTGGCGAAGAACTTGGCATCACTCCGCCATTTCGGCCTTTGCCACTGCAACTGGCCATTGACGATGTAGCGGGATTGGCCAAGCAAAGGACGCGATTGCGAGGTGACAATCGTGGCGTCTTCGGGTCTGATTTGAATATTCGAATCGACGAAGGTAAAGTTCGACGAAACGGAAAATTCCTTCAGCTTCTTCGAGAGGGTGGCGAGCGAGCGGCGGAACTCGAGTTCAAAACCGATGTTCCGGGCACCCTTCGCATTCACAAAGGTCTGGCGCAAATCGTTCGAGGGAACGATGGTTTGCTCGATCGGGTCGGTGAACTGCTTAAAGAAGACGCTGGCGGCGACGAGTTGATTGCCACCGGCGGGAAACCACTCCCAGCGCCCGTCGTAGTTGTTCACCACCGCGCGCCTCAGGTTCGGGTTGCCGGCCACGACGAAGCCGCCCAGCGTGTTGTTGAAGTCGAAGGGCGACAACTCGCGGAAGTCCGGCCGGGAAAGAGTCCGGCTGTAAGAGGCGCGCAGGTTCTGCTTGGCACTGATCGCGTAGATGACGTTGATGGCCGGCGCGGGGTCCCGATTCTTCAATCCAGCCACCACGGGCTGGGCATTGGGAACCCGGTTATCGAAAGTGACGACATTCTGCTCGGCATCCTCCACGCGCAGACCGCCCACCAGGCGCCAGCGCGGCCCGAGGTTCAGGTCAACCATGGCGTAGCCGGCATAGATATTCAACTCGGCGGCGTAAGTGTCGGTGGCACGGGTGAACTCGTTAAGGACGAAGCCATTCGGGCGGATGTTATTTGGTCCGAACAACGTATTGCCCGGCGCGAAGAGATCGAGCGTGGTTATCTGTTGGGGAGAGAATAAGAACCGCCGGGCATTGAAATCGCGCCGCCGTACCGTCACGCGGCCGCCCACTTTAAAGAGGCCCGATATTTTACCCTTGTAAAAGGGCACGCTGTAGTCGCCTTGCGGCTCAAAGATACGGTCATCGAGGTTTGAGAAGAAACGCAATCCCGAAGAGGTGCTGGAGTTGAAAATATACCGGCCATTGGGCAGCAGGCCGCGGACGATTTCGCGCAAGTCAGGCTCGTTGCGGCGCGAATTCGAGTAAGTGAATTGCCAGTGGATCAAACTGTTGTGAAACTTCGGCAGGGAATGATCGCCTTCGACACCGGTTGAGAAAAGCGAGCGTTGGATATAACGCAGGCGCTGCGCCTGTATGTTCGAATCAAGGCCGCCATCATAACCCGCAAATTCGCGAGCGCTCTTTTCCGCGTCGTGGGTAAAGGTGTTGCGAAAGATAATCTTCTGGTTGGGCGTCACGCGAATGGCGGTATTGAAGACGGCGCCCAGACGGGCATTCTCAAAGTATTCGCGGAAATCAGGATAGTCCGTGAAAATAATCGGCGCCCCGGCACCTTGCCGAATGTACCGTTGTAATTCGCGCTGCTGCACTGGCCGGTTGGAGAAACTAAGCGCCCCCACCAGACCGAAGCGGCCAAAGGTTCCGCCACCGACGGCCGACCAATCGAGAGAGGGACGCGCTTGCGCCGTCGTCGATTCCCACGTATTCGCAAAGGAGCGGCCGAAGTCCTGAATCTGCGCGGGCGTAAACTGGCCCGTGATCACCCGTTGGTCAGCCGGAATGGCCCCCGGCAAAGCACGCGCCCCGCCGCCAAAACCGAACAAGTCACGGCCACTGCCCGGATAGGTAAAGAAATCGTTGCCCGTGGTCACCGTGTTGAAGCCAGTCTTCGTGGTCAACTGGAACATTTTTTGCGCCGGAAACTCGATGGTTTTTAGCTGTACCAAGCCGCCCGAGAATTCGGCGGGCAGATCCGGCGAGTAAGTCTTTGCAATATTGATGCTCTCGATCATCGCGGCGGGAAACATATCGAGGGGGACGACCCGCTTTTCCGGTTCGGTAGTCGGAATCGCCGCGCCATTCAGCTGCGTAGAGCTGTAACGCTCACCCAGGCCGCGAACATACACATAGCCCGCGCCCACCACGCTCACTCCCGTCACCTTTTGCAGCGCGCCCGCGGCATCGGAGGAAGTGCCACCCGAAAGCTCTTCCCGGCTGATGCCGTCGCTCACGACACTCGAGAGCTTGCGTTCCTGCAGCATCGCGTCCGAGGTGGACGCAATAGCACCGATTTTTTCCACCACATCCACCGAAGTAACAGTGGACTTATTCGCCAGCAAGGTGCTGGCCTCAGTAACTTCACCGGCCTTAACAATCACGTCGGTGACATCGACCTGAGAGTAATTCGTCGCACTGAAGCGCAGCGTATAAGTGCCGGGGCTCAAAGAGAGCGTAAAGCGCCCATCCGGGTCAGTTACTTGCTTATCGCTACTTTGGCCGTTAATCGCAATCGAAGTGCCGGGAATCGGCCGACCCGAAGCGCTGTCAAAAACACTTCCCTGAACGGTTCCGTTCGTAGCTTGAGAGTAAAGAAGAGGGGCACAGACGAGCGTCAGTAAGGCAAATTTACTGCTGAACAACAATCGATACCTCATTCGAATCCACGCCGTTCATGAAGACCCGCACCGGCACGCGGCCGCGAATAAAGCTGGATTCCGGCACCACGGCGTTCACTTGCCAGAGGCCCGGGGCGCCAGGATTCAAGCCGCTAAACAGGACGCGTGCTTCAACGCCGCCGATAAAGACCTGCGGCACGGAAGTGGTGCTAGCGAGCGAAGGCGTCGCACCAGGCACCGCCCCGTCGACCACCGCTCGCGACAGCGGACCTTGGCCCGTGCCGAAGATCGACACTACTTCGCCGCGCCGCGCCGGCGAATTCGAAGAGTTCTCCGTCGCGCCATCCTGATTCAGCACCGCGCCACGCGGCGGCAACTGCGCATCTTTGGTGAACAAGCCAGGCGCGTTCGAAATTACGCGGACCGTACCGCTGATCGTCGTCGAGCCGATCGTGACTTGAATGGGGCGCACCCCAGGGGTGACGGCGCCGGGAATGAGGAAAGTAATCTGCGTGGCCCGCACGTCAAAAAGCGGCGCGTCAATGCCCGCCACGCTCACTCTGGCGCCGCCCAGGGTAGTACCCAAGGGGAAGGCCGTGGCAGTGGCGGTGGTGGCACCAGTGAAGGCACCGAAGGCGGCGGCCCAGGAGCCAGCCGCGACCGGTTGATCGGCGCGGAAACTGGCATTATTAACCACAACAACCTGCGCACTCAGAGCGGCGCAGGTTAACAGGACTGCAAAGTGAAGCTTAAAGATCATCAGGACTCCAGGTTTTGTTGAACCCCTTAAGGCTAGTAACCGGGAGTAACAGCCAAATAAACGAGGGGTGTCAAACGCGTGACAATACCGAAATATGGGAATTGCATAGGTTAAGTACTTCTAATAGGAGCCGTGCACACGTTAGAACGCCGTGCCGCAACTGGGATGCACCAACGGTCTGTATCCTGTGGCCAACGTCCGAGCGATCGACGGTGGAGTTAATTGGCGCAGCGAACCTGGCTCCTGCCGTTGGTAACCAGCCGGCGACCAGCGCCAATAACTCCCGCCCCAGAGCAGTAACGCGTGCGCCCCATCGGTCACCATCACGCCCTCGGCCAAGGTGAGCGGATGCGTGCGTCGCAGCCGTTCTTCGTGCAGCGCATGGTCCAACTCCGGCAGCCGCTTGACTTGCTGCCCGTTAGCTTCATTCCATAAGGCGAGGAAGCGATAAGCGTCCGCCCGCCGGCATTCCGCGCAAGGACGATGTCCCGCGGCCAAAGCCGTGGCTTCGTCCAGAAAGAAGAGCTCTGTGTAGAGGCCCGGCGTCATGATCGGATGGCGGCGGCCTTTAAACTCGAGCACGCAACTGATCCAGCGCTCGAGCTGATACGGCCGCACGATCTCGCGTCGGCCATTGATCAGACAGCCCCGATTCCCAAAAAGCAGCCCTCGTTCCGGCACCGCTTCGATCTCGCCAAAAGGGTCAACGCGGTTGCGCCAAGGCATCTTCCACTCCCGGCAAGTGGCGGCAGGGCTCCAATGCCTGACGCGCCGCGCGCTCTTCCTTCAACAAAGGCAGAAGGAACGCCACCGCTTCCGGCGTCCGTAAGGTGCCAATCGCCAAGAGCAAATCACGCTCGCGGGCCGGCCGCCAGGCAGCGACCAGAAGGGCCAACGCTTCCGGCCCGCGCTGCGCCGCGATCGCCATGGCCGCTTCCACGCGCAACTGCCGGTCGCCGAGAAAGCTCGCGACAAAGGGTAACGCCGCCACGCCTTCGCGCTCCACAATTGTCAGCAGACATTGGCCGGTCACTTCCACCGCCGTATCGCCCAGCCGGGCCTTGGTGCGCAACACGGCATCGGCCTCCAGCGAATTCACTTGCCCGATCGCGCGAATCACATCCACCCGCGTCAGCGCCTCCCGATCCGGCAGCGCATCGATCAGCCAACGCAACGCCTCGCGCGGCGCGATCGACTGGCACTCAGAGAGCGCCAGCGCCGACAAGGCCCGCAATGGCGCGGCCGTATCCACCGCTCCGCCGTAAGCGGCCTCCATCTGTACATGCCGCAAGCCGCGCAAAAACATTTCCTCATCCAAATGTTCCAGGGCCTTCAAAGCCCGCGCCAACGCGATCTTTCCCGCGCAGCCCGGATCCGGCTTGGCAAAAAGCCGCCCGATGGCCGAGACGAGTTCGGGCACCAAAACGTCGACGCGGCGATCGCCGGCGATGGTCGCGGCCTTTGCCACCACCGCATTCGAGGCGTGCGCCAAGCCAGCCCGCAGTTCATCCAACGGCAGCGGATCGGCCGCGCGCACCGCATGCAGCGCGGCCAGCGTCTGCTCCACCGTCGGCTTCTTCGGCGCCAAGTTACTTGCCCAAAACAACCGCAATCGACGCCCGCATAAAGGCCGGCAGATCCTCCGGCTTGCGCGACGTGACGATATGGCCATCCACCACCACCTCGGCATCTTCGTACACACCACCGGCGTTGATCACGTCGGTCTTGATGCTATGGAAGCAAGTCACCCGACGGCCACGAATCGCATCGGCGGAACAGAGCACCCAGGGCCCATGGCAAATCGCCGCCAACAGCTTGCCCTGCTTGCCCAGGTCACTGACGAAGCGAATGGCCGCCTCACTGCGGCGAATGTAATCGGGCGCCCAACCGCCAGGGCACAGCACGCCGTCAAAGCCCTCGGTGGTCACTTCGCTGTAGGCGCGATCGGCCTTCACCGGGTAGCCCAGCTTGCTTTGGATCACTTGCCCCGCGGCAGGCCCGATCGTCACCACCTCCGCCCCGGCTTCCAAGAAGCGATAGAGCGGATACCACACTTCCATTTCCTGATATGCCTGATCCACGAGCACGGCGATGCGTTTACCTGAAAGTTCCATAGACTCCCATTATTCACTGTTTTGCGAGTATTCTTATTGAACATGGAGATCATCTTCGAAGTTCGCAACGCCGAAGAAGGGGGATACTTTGCTCGCGCCCTCGGGCACGGCATTTTCACCGAGGGCGAAACCTGGGACGAACTGCGCACGAATGTACTCGAGGCCACCTCACTGCACTTCGAGGATGAGATTCACTTACTAACGGTCGAGTTGCGCTACCCGCTCCGCCAACTCCAATAACCGCGCCCGCAAAGCCTCCGGCTCAATCCGCTCCGTAATCGGCTCCCCAATCCACACCGTCACCCGCGGCCGCCACACCCGCTCCCAACTCTTCAGCACGTCCCCGCCCTTCATGCTCAGCGGATGCCCCCACAAGCCTTCGAGCCAAATCGGGATGATCGGCGCAATCAGCAC
>Ga0105047_10007764_pt1 | contig 18020 bp, 19 predicted proteins | sample MAT04_FD_78384 | JGI IMG/M metagenome (GOLD analysis project Ga0105047, IMG submission 78384) | Freshwater microbial communities from Lake Fryxell liftoff mats and glacier meltwater in Antarctica - MAT-04 (megahit assembly) | ecosystem: Environmental > Aquatic > Freshwater > Ice > Liftoff...
AGGAGTGCGCCATGTTGTTCCCGCCGTCTCCGAGGAAGGTCAGGGTGCGCCCGGCAAGGGCGTCGAGGCCGCCATGGGCGTGCTCGGCGACGGTCTGCAGGTCCGCCAGCACCTGGCAGGGGTGGAACTGGTCGGTCAGCGCGTTGATCACGGGGACGTCGACGTGCGCGGCCATCTCCTCGAGCCGCTCCTGCTCGAACGTGCGCCACACGATCGCGCTGACCTGCCGGCCCAGCACCCGGGCGGTGTCCGCGACGGACTCGCGCACGCCGATCTGGGCGAGCCTGCCGTCCACGACCATCGGGTAGCCGCCGAGCTCGGTGATCGCGACGCTGAACGAGACCTGGGTGCGCAGCGTTGGCTTGTCGAAGAGCACCGCGACCGTCTGCGGACCGGCCAACGGTCGCTCGGCGAACCGGTCGGCCTTGAGCCGCAGGGCGAGCTCGAGCACCTCGCGCTGCTCGATGGGGGACAGGTCGTCGTCGCGCAGCAGGTGACGCACCATCAGCTGGCCTCCTTCGGCTGGTCGGTCGGCGCGGGCAGCCCCAGCGCTGTGGGGTCGAGGCTCGCCAGGAACGCCACGAACGGCTCCACCTGGTCCCAGGTGAGCACCAGCGGGGGCGCCAGCCGCAGGGCGCTGGGCGTGACCGGGTTGACGATGAACCCCGCAGCAAGGGCGAGGTCGGCGACCTCCCCGGCCACCGGGCCGATGAGCTCGACGGCCAGCAGCAGGCCCGAGCCGCGCACCTGCACCACCAGGGGGCCGGCAGCGGCAAGAACCGTCGAGAGGCGCGCACCGAGCTCGCGCACGTGGGCCAGGACGTCGTCGCGCTCCAGCACCCCCAGCGTGGCCAGGCCGGCGGCCGCGGCGACCGGGTTGCCGCCGAAGGTCGTGCCGTGCTGCCCCGGCCCGAGCAGGGTGGCCGCCTCCGAGCTCAGAGCGAGGACGGCGCCGATCGGGAAGCCGCCGCCCAGGCCCTTGGCCAGCGTGATGACGTCCGGCCGGACGCCGCCACCGAGGTCGGGGTGCTGGAAGGCGAACCAGGCCCCGGTGCGGCCGATCCCGGTCTGCACCTCGTCGAGGACGAGCAGGACGCCGTGAGCGTCGGCGAGCTCGCGTGCACGGGCGAGATAGCCGGCGGGCAGGGGACGAACCCCGGCCTCACCCTGGACCACCTCGAGCACGAGCGCCGCGACGTCGTCGGCCATCGCGTCCTCGAGCACCGCCAGGTCGCCGAACGGCAGGAACTCGACACCCCCGGGCAGCGGCTCGAACGGCTCGCGGTAGGCGGGCTTGTGGGTCAGCGCGAGCGCGCCCATGGTGCGCCCGTGGAACGAGCCCTCCAGGGCAAGAATTCTCGGCCGGCCGGTGCGCCGAGCCATCTTGACGACCGCCTCGTTGGCCTCGGTGCCGGAGTTGGTGAAGAAGACGCGAGACCCGGCGGGCGCCTCGGCGAGCCCGAGCAGCCGCTCGGCCAGGGCGATCTGGGTTGGCGTGGCGAAGAAGTTCGACACGTGCCCCAGCGTGCCCAGCTGCGCGCTGATCGCCGCGGTCAGCGTGGGGTGCGCGTGACCGAGGGCATTGACCGCGATCCCGCCGAGCAGGTCGAGGTAGCGACGGCCGTCGGCGTCCCACACGTAGACCCCGTCGCCGCGCACGAGCACCCGACGCGGCGCGCCGAAGGTGTTCATCAGCGCGGCCGCGTACCGGGCCGACCACTGCGCGGCCGACCCCTCCCCCGCGGCGACGGGCCCGGCGACGGGCCCGGCGGGTGCCGGCGCGTCCGACGCGGCGGGGACCACCGCGCTCACGGGGTGCCCACCGGGCCGGGCGCCGCGGCGGCGTGCACGATCGGCACCGCTCCGGTGCGCAGGTCGTCCGGCAGCACCATGGTCCCGATCCCACGCTCGGTGAACACCTCGACCAGCACGGAGTGTGCCTGGCGTCCGTCCACGACGTGCGCCTGCGGCACCCCGCCGCGCACGGCCCGCAGGCAGGCCTCCATCTTCGGCAGCATGCCGGACTCCAGCCCTGGCAGCAGGGCAGCGAGCGCGGACACCCGGATCTGGCGAGCCAGCGAGGTCCGGTCGGGCCAGCTGGTGTAGAGCCCCTCGACGTCGGTGAGCACGATGAGCTTGCGCGCCCCGAGCGCGACGGCCAGCGCGGCCGCGGCGGTGTCGGCGTTGACGTTGAGCACCTGGGTCGGGTCGTCGATGTCCGGCGCGACCGTGGAGACCACCGGGATGCGACCGGCGTCCAGCAGGTCCTGGACGGCGCGCGGGTCCACCTCGACGACGTCGCCGACCTGGCCGACGTCCACCGGCTCCCCGTCGACGATCGCGCTGCGCCGCCGCGCGCGGAGCAGCCCGCCGTCCTCCCCGGACAGCCCGACGGCGTACGGGCCGTGCGCGTTCAGCAGCCCGACGAGCTCGCGAGAGACCTGGCCGGTGAGCACCATCCGGACCACGTCCATGCTCTCCGGGGTGGTCACCCGCAGGCCGCCGCGGAACTGCGAGACGATGCCGAGCCGGTCGAGCATCGTGGAGATCTGCGGTCCGCCGCCGTGCACGACGACGGGGTGCAGCCCGACCTGGCGCAGGAAGACCATGTCCTCGGCGAAGGCGCGCTTGAGGTCGTCGTCGACCATCGCGTTGCCGCCGTACTTGATGACGAACAGTGCCCCCGCGAACTCCTGCAGCCACGGCAGGGCCTCGATGAGCACCTCGGCCTTCTGTGCCGGGGTGAGGTCGGTGCGGGTGTCGAAGACGAACGGCTCGTCGGCCATGGGGGCGCTCTCCTCACTCATGTCGAGTACGCGCTGTTCTCGTGGACGTAGTCGTGGGTGAGGTCGTTGGTCCACACCGTGGCCTCGGCCGAGCCCGCGTGGAGGTCGATCTCGATGTGCACCTCGCGGTGGGCCGCGAGGTCGACCAGGTCACGGGGCTCCCCCACGCCGCCGGCACGGCACACCTGGACCCCGTTGATGGCGACGTCCAGGTCCTGCGCGTCGAACGCCGCGACTTCGACCGGCACGGTGCCGACCTGGGCCAGCACCCGGCCCCAGTTGGGGTCGTTACCGAAGATCGCCGCCTTGAGCAGGTTGGAGCGGGTCACCGCGCGGGCCACCGCGACGGCGGCGTCCTCGGTCTGCGCGTGGCGGACGTGCACGGCGATGTCGTGCGTCGCCCCCTCGGCGTCGGCGATGAGCTGGCGCGCGAGCGAGGCGCACGCCTCGGTGAGCGCCGCGGTGAGGGCGGCGCGATCCACGACGACGCCGCTGGCCCCGGAGGCGAGCAGCGTGACGGTGTCGGACGTCGACATGGCGCCGTCGGAGTCGATCCGGTCGAAGGTGGTCCGGGTGGCCGCCCGCAGGGCGGGGTCCGCGTCGCCCGGGTCGACGACGGCGTCGGTGGTGAGCACAACGAGCATGGTGGCCAGCGCCGGTGCGAGCATCCCGGCGCCCTTGGCCATCCCGCCGACCGACCAGCCGTCCCGCCGCACGTGCACCTGCTTGGGCACGGAGTCCGTGGTCATGATCGCCACCGCGGCGTCCCCGCCCCCGTCGGGGGCGAGCGCCGCCGCCGCGGCGGTGACCCCGGCGAGCACGCGGTCGATGGCGAGCGGTTCGCCGATGAGCCCGGTGGAGCACACGACGACGTCGCCGGGCGAGACCCCCAGCGTGCTGCCGACGAGCTCAGCCGTCACGTGCACGTCGGCGAACCCCTGGGGCCCCGTGCAGACGTTGGCTCCCCCGCTGTTGAGCACGACGGCGTGCACGACGCCGTCCGTGACGACCTGCCGCGACCACGTCACGGGGTGCCCGACGACGCGGTTGGTGGTGAAGACGGCGGCGCCGACGTGCTGGGGTCCGTCATTGACCACGAGGGCGACGTCCGGGCGGCCCGAGGCCTTGAGTCCGGCGGTGACACCGGCGGCCCGGAACCCGACGGGGCCGGTGATGCTCACGGGGCGACTCCGTCCACGGTCAGTCCCCTGGTCTGCGGCAGGCCGAGGGCGAGGTTCATCGACTGCACGGCGGCCCCCGCGGTCCCCTTGACGAGGTTGTCCAGCGCGGTGACGGCGACCACCCGGCCGGCCCGTGCGTCGACGGCCACCTGGACCAGCGCGGAGTTGGCCCCCACGGTCATCGCCGTGGTCGGCCACTGCCCCTCGGGCAGCACCCGCACAAACGGCTCGTCGGCGTACGCCGCGGTCCAGGCTGTCCGCACGTCCGCGGCGGTCACGCCCGGCATCAGCGGTGCCGTCGTCGTCGCGAGGATGCCCCGCGACATCGGCACGAGCACGGGCGTGAAGGAGATCCGCACCCTCGGCGCGCCCGCCGCCCGGAGGTTCTGCTCGATCTCGGGGATGTGCCGATGGCTGCCGCCCACGGCGTACGGCGCCGCCGAGCCGAGCCCTTCGGCCGCGAGCAGGCGGGTCGTGGCGGCCTTGCCCGCGCCGGAGTAGCCGACGGCGAGCACCGCGACGAGGTCCGACGCGTCCACGAGCCCCGCGGCGACGCCGGGCTGGATGCCCAGGGTCACGGCGGTGACGTTACAGCCCGGCACGGCCACCCGGCGTGCGCCCGTCAGGGCGTCCCGCTGCCGCCCGCCGCCGGCCAGGAGCAGCTCAGGCAGCCCGTACGGCCACCACCCGGCGTGCGGCGAGCCGTAGAACGACTCCCAGTCGGCGGGGTCGGCGAGCCGGTGGTCGGCGCCGCAGTCGAGCACCAGGACGTCGGGGCCGAGCTCGGCCGCCACCGCCCCCGAGGCTCCGTGCGGTAGGGCGAGGACGACGACGTCGTGCCCCGCGAGGGTCTGGGCGCTGGTCGGGGCAAGGACGCGGTCGGCCAGCGAGCGCAGGTGGGGCTGGTGCAGCCCGAGCAGGTCGCCGGCGTGGGAGTGGGCCGTCACGGCGCCGATCTCGACGTCGGGGTGCGCGGCGAGCAGGCGCAGTACCTCGCCCCCGGCATACCCGCTCGCGCCGGACACGGCGACCCTCATCGTCATCTGCATGAATATACACGCCTCTGCATGTTCTCCGGGAACACGGACGCCGGGTCGGCCGTTGGCCCGGCATGCGCACCGTGCAGGCCACCGCAGCAGGCGGCCCCGAGGTCCTGTCCGTCATCGAGCTGCCGGAGCCCGTCCCGGGCCCCGGCGAGCTGCTCGTCGAGGTCGCGGCCGCGGGGGTGAACTTCATCGACACCTACCGGCGGTCCGGCCGGTACCCCGTCGCCTTCCCGCACGTTGTCGGCAGCGAGGGGGCGGGCGTGGTCCGCGCCGTCGGCGGGTCCGGGGCGGGAGCCGGGTCCGGGGCGGGAGCCGGGTCCGGGGCCGACCGCCCGACGTTCGCCGTCGGCGACCGCGTGGCGTGGCTGGCCGGTTCGTCCGGCTCCTACGCCGAGCGCACCCTCGTCGACGCGGCCCAGGCCGTGCCGGTGCCGGCCGGCGGCGACCTCGAGGTCGCCGCCGCCGTCATGCTGCAGGGTGCGACCGCGCACTACCTCGTCGATGCGACCTTTCCCGTGCTGGCCGGGCAGGACGTGCTCGTGCACGCGGGAGCGGGCGGCGTCGGGCTGCTGCTCACCCAGCTCGCCGTGGCGCGCGGGGCACGGGTGCTGACGACCGTCTCGACCCCGGCGAAGGCGGCGCTGTCCCTGGCAGCCGGCGCGTCGCACGTGCTGCGGTACGACCAGCTCGAGGACCTGACGACCGAGCTGCCGGCCTGGGTGCGCGCACGGACCGACGGCGCCGGCGTGCACACGGTGTTCGACGGGGTCGGCAGGGCCACCTTCGAGGCCTCCCTGGCGAGCCTGCGCCCCCGCGGCGGGCTCGCCCTGTTCGGCGGCTCCTCCGGCCCGGTCCCCCCGTTCGACCCGCAACGGCTGAACGCCGCCGGCTCGGTGTACCTCACCCGCCCGACCCTTGGCCACTACACGGCGACCAGAGCCGAGCTGCTGGGCCGGACCGACGCGCTGTTCTCGGCGATCGCAGCCGGGACGCTCGACGTCCGGATCGGCGCCCGATACCCCCTGGAGCGGGCAGCCGACGCACACCGCGCGCTCGAGGGCCGTGCGACGACGGGCAAGGTCCTGCTGCTCCCCTGACCGGCGTGACCCCCGGACGAGGCGACCCGGACAGGCCAGACCCGACCGACGGTCAGGCCCGCAGGGTGGCGCCGCACCGGCGGGCCGCCTCGGAGACCGCCGACTCGCGGACGGCCAGGGCCTCGGCGGCCGTGAGGGTGCGGTCGGCCGCGCGCAGGCGCAACGAGAACGCGACCGACCGGCGACCCTCGCCCACCTGGGCTCCGGTGTAGACGTCGAAGAGGCGCACCTCCTCGACGATGTCCCCGGCGCTCGAGGATGCGGCCCCGACCCGGACGGCCTCGAGCAGCTCCCCGGCCGGCACCGCGGCGTCGACCACGAGGGCGATGTCCTCCTTGGCCACCGGGAACGTGGAGACCGGCCGCGCGAGGCGCGGCTCGGCCGGTGCTGCCGCGAGCAGCACGTCGAGGTCCACCTCGAAGGCCACCGATCGTGCCGGCAGGTCGAGCGCCGCCACGACCGCGGGGTGCAGCTCCCCGGCGTGCCCGACGAGAGCGCCGTCGGCCGTGCGCAGCGCCCCGGTCCGGCCGGGGTGCCACGGGGCGTGGTCCGCCTCGGCCGTGACGCGGACCTCGACGCCGACGGTCCGGGCCACGAGCAGCGCTGCAGCGAGGGCGTCGGTGTGGTCGGCCGGACGACCCGCTCCCCACCAGCCGGCGGGCTCGCGCCGTCCGCACAGCACGCCGGCCACCCGACGCGGCTGCGCGGGGACGGCGGCGTCGAGGGCGGCCAGGTCGGCGTCGGCGGGTCGCACGCCGCCGGGCAGGCGCGGCGCCGCCGCACCCGGGCCGGTCCGGCCGGCGCCGAGGGTGACGAGCCCGATCTCGAAGACGGACACGTCGCCGGTGCCGCGGGCCACGTTGCGGCGCGTCGTGTCGAGCAGCGTCACCAGCAGCGTCGTCCGCATCAGCGGGTGGGTGTCGGCCAACGGGTTGAGCAGGCGGACGCCGTCACGGCGCGGGTCGTCCGGACCGATCGCGAGCTCGTCGAGCTGGTGCGTCCCGATGAACGGGTAGCTGAGCGTCTCGACCAGGCCCGCGTCGGCCAGCGCCCTGGCGACGTCGCGGCGCGCGCGCTGACCGTGCGTGAGGCCCCGGCCGGCCGGTGCGACGGGCAGCACGGAGTCGATGGCGTCGTACCCGCGCAGCCGAGCGACCTCCTCGACGAGGTCGACCGGCGCCAGCAGGTCGGGGCGCCAGGTGGGGACGGCGACCGGCGCGACGCCGTCCGTCGACGGGCCGACGGTGCACCCGATCTGGGTGAGCGTCGCCGTCACCTCCTGCGCGGTGTAGCCCACCCCGACCACGCGGGCGGGCAGGTCGAGCGGCAGGTCGACCTGCGCCGGGGGCGTGGTCGCATCGACGTCGGTCACGGCAGCGTCGACGGTCACCGCCGGACCGCCGAACGCCACCAGCAGCTCGACGACCCGCCGTGCCGCGACCCGCTGGAGCGCTGGGTCGACACCGCGCTCGAAGCGTCGCGAGGCCTCACTGGGCAGGCGGTGACGGCGGGCCGACCGGGCGATCGAGACCGGGTCGAAGTGCGCAGCCTCGATGAGCAGCTCCGTCGTCGAGGCGCTGACCTCGCAGTCCGCACCGCCCATGACGCCGGCGATGCCCAGCACCCGACCAGCGCGCGTCCCGGCGCCCCCGTCCGAGATGAGCAGGTCCTCGGGGTCCAGGGCCCGGTCGGTTCCGTCCAGGGTCGTCAACCGCTCCCCTGCGATGGCGCGACGCACGACGATCGGTTCGGCGAGGGTGGCAAGGTCGTAGGCGTGCAGCGGCTGGCCGAGGTCGAGCATGACGTAGTTGGTGACGTCGACCGCGAGCGAGATGGGTCGCATCCCCGCCTGGGTGAGGCGGCGCTGCATCCACTGCGGCGAGTGCCCGGCGGCAGCCACCCCGCGTACCACCTGCGCGACGAACCGGTCGCAGCCGGGCACATCGTGGATCGGGGCGTCGTCGGACAGCTCGACCGCGAACCCGCCCCCGGCCGGGCGCGAGTCTTCGCCGCCGTCGGGCAGCCCACGGTCGGTGAACACCGCCCCCGTGGCGTGGCCGTACTCGCGCGCGACACCGCGCATCGAGAAGCAGTAGCCCCGGTCCGGGGTGACGTTGATCTCCAGGACCTCCTCGCCCAGGCCGAGCGGGCCCAGCGCGTCGGTACCGGGCACGGCGTCGTCGTCCATGATGCCGAGGCGCGCGCGGGCTCCCTGGTCCAGGACGAGGATCCCGTCGTGCTCCTCACCGATGCCCAGCTCGCGGACCGAGCAGATCATCCCGTCCGAGACATGGCCGTAGGTCGTGCGGGCCGCGATGGAGAACGGCCCGGGCAGCACGGCTCCGGGCAGGGCGACGACGACAAGGTCCCCGACCTCGAAGTTGTTCGCGCCGCAGACGATGCCGCGCGACGGCGGTCCGTCGGGCCCCTGCTCGTTGTACTGCCCGACGTCCACCCGGCACCAGCGGATCGTCTTGCCGTTCTTCTGCGGCTCCGGCGTGATCTCCAGCACGCGCCCGAGCACCAGCGGGCCGGTGACGGCGGCGGGGTGGATCGCCTCCTCCTCGAGGCCGACGCGCACGAGGTCGGCGGCGAGCCGCTCCGCCGTGGTGCCCGCGAGCAGTGCGACGTGGTCGGCCAGCCAGGTCAGCGGGATGCGCGGCATCAGATCGTCCCCTCGAGCTGCAGCGAGAAGCGCACGTCGCCCTCGACCATGTCGTGCATGTCCGCGATGCCGTGACGCAGCATCAGGGTGCGCTCGATGCCCATCCCGAAGGCGAACCCCCGGTAGACGTCGGGATCCACCCCGCAGGCGCGCAGCACGTGCGGGTTGACCATCCCGCAGCCGCCCCACTCGATCCAGCCCGCGCCACCCTTCTTCTGCGGGAACCACAGGTCCATCTCGGCGGACGGTTCGGTGAAGGGGAAGAACGACGGCCGCAGCCGGGTGCGCGCCTGCGGCCCGAACATCGCCCGGGCGAAGTGGTCGAGGGTGCCCTTGAGGTGCGCCATCGTCAGCCCCTTGTCCACGGCCAGGCCCTCCACCTGGTGGAAGACCGGCGTGTGGGTGGCGTCGAGCTCGTCGGTCCGGAACGTGCGACCCGGACAGGCGATGTAGACCGGTAGGTCGCGCTCCAGCAGGGCGCGGGCCTGGACCGGCGAGGTGTGGGTGCGCAGCACCAGGCCGGACGGTCCGGCCTGGGGACCGTCCGGGTGCTCGACGAAGAACGTGTCCTGCATCTGGCGCGCGGGGTGGTCGACCCCGAAGTTGAGGGCGTCGAAGTTGAACCACTCGGCCTCGAGCTCAGGACCTTCGGCGATCTCCCAGCCCATCGCGACGAAGTGGTCCGCGATCCGCTCCTGCATCCGCTCCAGCGGGTGGCGCGCGCCACGGGGGGCGCGGTCGACCGGGAGGGTGACATCGACGGTCTCCTCGGCCAGCACGCGTACGTCGCGGTCGGCCTCGAGCTCGGCCTGGCGGGCGGCCAGTGCCGCGCCCAGCCGACCCTTGGCCCCGCCGAGCAGCCGACCGGCCACGGATTTGTCCGGGCCGGGCAGCGCGCCGATGGCGCGGTTGGCCAGGGCGATCGGGCTGCGCTCTGCGACATGGGCCAACCGCGCCGCCTTGAGACCGTCGAGGTCGGTCGCTGCGGCGAACGCCGCGAGCGCGGCGGCGACGGCGGCGTCGATCCCCGGGGCGTCGAGGGGCGAGAGGGAGTCGGACATGGGGGCCTTCCAGGGTGCGGGGTGGCGCTGGGCAAGGTGCTGCGGCCCGCCGTGGGCTCTCGCGGAACGGCCGTGCTGTTCCCCGTGCGCGGGTCAGCCGCGCGGCCCACCGACGGGCTCGGTAAATCGGCGAACGATCGCCGATGCGGGGTGCTGCGCCATGGCCGCCATCCTGCCACAGCCGCCGGCGACGCCCCCGGCCCCGCCCCCCCCCTTCGGTTCTGGAACCGACCGGGGGGCGTTGGTCACCGATCGGTTCCAGAAGGCGGTGAGGAGGGGGCCGTGTCAGGGTCGCCGGGCGGTCCGCTCAGGGCACGGTCGGGGCTCGTTCAGGGGCACAACCGGGGCGATGCCGGATACCGGCCGCGCCCCATCCGGGCGAGGCTGGAGACCACGTGGCCACCAGGGCCCCGGTCGACCCAGGAGAGCCACCATGCCCGACATCCCCGCCAGCCTCGCCCGCGATGGTCTGGTTCGTCCGCGCGAGGGTCGCGTCCTCGGCGGCGTCTGCGCCGGGCTCGGCCGTCGCTTCGGCCTCGAGCCCTGGCCGGCCCGGCTGCTGTTCCTGCTCATGCTCATGCTCGTGCCGGGCAGCCAGCTCATCGTCTACCCGGTGCTGTGGATCCTCATGCCGTCGGAGGGCTGAGCCAGGCGCGGCGGCGTACGCTGCGGTTCCCGCAGGCGTCGCCGACCGGCACTGGGTCGCCGCCTCAGCGCTGGGCGCGCGCGCTGGCGTAGAGGCAGACCGCGGCCGCGGTGGCGAGGTTGAGCGACTCGGCCCGACCCCGGATGGGGACCCGGACGACGGCGTCGGCGAGGTCCCGGTCCTCGGTCGGCAACCCCCACGCCTCGTTGCCGAACAGCCACGCCGTCGGCGCGCGCAGGTCGACCCCGGCCGTACGGCCGGCGCCCGTGGCGCCGTCCTGCAGAACGTCCAGGTCCAGCGCACCGGCGCCGTCCGCGGCGAGCACGGTCAGGCGAGCAGCCTGGAGCCGCGCGACGACGTCGGGCACCGCTCCACCGCGCACCACCGGCAGGTGGAACAGGGAGCCCGCCGTCGCCCGGACGACCTTGGGGTTGAAGAGGTCGACGCTCTGCCCGACGAGCACCACGGCGTCGGCGCCAGCCGCGTCGGCGGCCCGGATCACCGTTCCGGCGTTTCCAGGGTCGCGGACGGCGGCGAGCACGGCGACCAGCCGGGGCCGCGTCACCAGCACCGCGTCCAGTGTCTCGGCCCAGGTCACGGCCACGGCCAGCACCCCTCGGGCATCCGAGGACATCGCGGCCAGCACGTCGTCGGAGGCGAGCTGCACCGTGAGCTCACCCCGCTGGGCTGCGACGACGATCTCCGGGTAGCGCTCGGCGGCGGCCGGGGTGCAGAAGAGGTCCTCCACCCGCCACGGGGCATGGCGGACCAGCTCGCGGACCGACTGCGGTCCCTCGACGAGGAACCGACCTCGCCGCTGACGCACCGGATGCCCGGCCAGCGCTCGCACTGCCTTGACCCGCTCGGCGCGGGGGTTGGTCAGCTCGGGCATCGGCCGGGCGTCCGGTGGTGCGGGATCAGGCTGCCGACGGCGCGTTGACGTCGGCCGGCAGGGCGTCCTTGGCGACCTTGACCAGAGCGTTGAACGCCGGCGCGTCGTTGACGGCCATGTCGGCGAGCACGCGGCGGTCGACCTCGACGCCGGCGAGCTTGAGGCCCTGGATGAGACGGTTGTACGTCAGGCCCTGCTCGCGCGAGGCCGCGTTGATCCGCTGGATCCACAGCTTGCGGAAGTCGCCCTTGCGCGCCTTGCGGTCGCGGTAGGCGTAGACCAGGGAGTGGGTGACCTGCTCCTTGGCCTTGCGGTAGAGGCGGGACCGCTGACCGCGGTAGCCGCTGGCCCGCTCGAGTGTCGAACGGCGCTTCTTCTGGGCGTTGACTGCCCGCTTCACGCGTGCCACGTGATGCTCCTTGGGTTCGGGGGCTCAGAAGTGAGTCCGGGGCGTTGAGCGCCCGCGGGGCTCACTTGCCGAGCAGCTTCTTGATCTTGGGGGCGTCGACGGCCGCGACGGGCTGGTCGGAGGCGAGACGACGGGTGCGACGGCTCGACTTGTGCTCGAGCAGGTGACGGGCGCCGGCCTGCTCGCGCATGAGCTTGCCGGTGCCGGTCACCCGGAACCGCTTCTTCGCACCGCTGTGCGTCTTGTTCTTCGGCACTGGTGTGCTCGCTTTCTTCAGGTCGTCCAGGTGGGCGACGCGGTCGTCGTGCAGGCGGTGCCCGCACACGGTCAGGGCTCGACGGGGCTCGCAGGCTTTGCCGGGCGGGTGGACGGGGCCGGCCGGGCCGCCGGTCGCGGCGTGGCCGCGGCGGCAGGCTTCGGCGTGGCCGGCTTGGGGGTGACGGGCTTGGGTGTGGCCGGACGCGGAGCCGCATGGCTCGCTGCGGCGGCCGGTGCTGCCGACGTCGGGCGGGGGGCGGGGGGCCGTGCCGGCACCTTCGCCGGGGCCGCGGGCGCCGGTGCAGGCTGGGCGGGGACAGCCGGTGCGACCTCCACGGCCGGGACCTCGACCGGCGCGGGTGCCGCCTCGACCGGCGCGGGTGCCGCCTCGACCGGCGCGGGCTCGGTGGGCACCTCGACGGCCGGGACCTCGACGTCGCGGGCTGCGACGGCTGGTGCAGGGGCAGCGGGTGCAGGGCCAGCGGGTGCAGCCGTTGCCGGGGCGGCGGCGGGCCGCGTGGTGACGTCGGCCGGGGCCTCGGTCTCCTGGGCCTTGCGGCGCAGCTCGTTCTTGGCATCGGCCTTCTTCTTCGTCGGCCCGAGCACCATGATCATGTTGCGGCCGTCCTGCTTGGGCATCGACTCGATGAAGCCCAGCTCGACGACGTCGTCGGCCAGCCGCTGGAGCAGGCGGACGCCCATCTCCGGGCGCGACTGCTCGCGACCCCGGAACATGATCATGATCTTGACCTTGTCGCCCGCCTTGAGGAATCGCTCGACGTGGCCCTTCTTGGTGCCGTAGTCGTGCGGGTCGATCTTCAGGCGGAACCGGATCTCCTTGAGGACGGTGTTGGCCTGGTTGCGCCGGGCCTCACGCGCCTTCATGTCGGCCTCGTACTTGAACTTGCCGAAGTCCATGAGCTTGCAGACCGGCGGTCGGGCGTCGGGGGCGACCTCGACCAGATCGAGGTCGGCCTCCTGCGCCAGCCGCAGGGCGTCCTCCACGCGGACGATGCCGACCTGCTCGCCGTTCGGGCCGACCAGTCGGACCTCGGCGACACGGATCCGATCGTTGATGCGGGGCTCGCTGATGTGGGACTCCTCGTGGTGCGTCGGTGTGACCACCGGACACGGAGAAGGCCTCCGCTGCCGAGCACGCGCGGAGGCCAGGGAGTCCGTACGACGTCGCGCGCCCGAGGGCAGAACCGACGTCCGGCCGCGGCAGGCGCCGACGACCGACGGACCGGACCCGGTACCTGGTGCCCGCGTGAGCGGGGCGGTCGGCGCTGGGTGGGAGAGGCTCCACTTGTGCACCGGCTCGTCGACCTGCAGCACGCAGGGACGACTCACCGGTCGGTCAGCGACAAGGGTAGCACCTGGCAGGATCGAGCCATGAGCCCCACCGCCGATGCTGAACCCGACCGCAACCCTGCCGCCGAGGCGGCGGCCCGGGACATCTCCGAGGTGCCGGCCGTCGAGGTCATCACGACGGCCGCCGTCCACCTCATGAGCGCCGCCGCCGTCAAGTGCGGGCTGAGCCCGGACGTCGACGGCGTGCGCGGCGCCGACCTCACCGACCTCGACGAGGCGCGCAAGCTCATCGTCGCCCTGGCCGGGCTGGTCACCGCCGCGGCGCCCGACCTGGGCAGCCAGCACGCCCGCTCGCTGCGCGACGGACTGCGCTCCCTCCAGCTCGCCTTCCGCGAAGCCTCCCCCTACCCCGACCCGATCGGCCACGGCCCCGGCGAGACGCTCACCGGGGCGGTGAGCTGACCACGCCCCTGGCGGGCGCCCGGTGCCCGGGGGCTCCTATCCTTGTCCCGTGAGCGACCAGCCGCCGGCACCGCACGAGGCGTTCGTCGGCGCGCCACGGCACGCCACGGCCCGGTCGGCTGCGCCCCCGGTCGACTCCCGGGTGCAGGCGTACCCGCCCACCGTCCCCCCACCGCCCGGTCCGCCGGTCGCGGCCGTACCCGGCACCCTCGGGACGCTCGTGCCCGCACCGGTCCGCACCGGAGCAACCGACCCCGCTGCGCCGTCGGGCACGCGGACGCGCCCGCGTCGACGCCGCTGGCCGACGGCGACCCTCGTCCTGCTCACCGTGCTGGGGCTGGCCGCCTCGACGTACCTCTGGCGCACCTCGACCGCCTGGCAGGAACGCTCAGCGGACTACTTGGCCGCCTCGCAGGACCTGGGCTCTCAGGTCGCCGCCACCCGCGGCGAGCTGGCCGACGTGCAGGCGGAGCTCGCCGCCGTCCGGGCGCAGCTCGGCACGGCCCAGGCGCGGATCGTCGAGCTGGCGGACGAGAAGGCCCAGCTCGGCGACGACCGCGAGGTCCAGCGTCAGCTCGCCGACTACCAGGAGCGGGTCACCGATGCAGCCGGTCGGGTCGCCCTCGCGCTCGACCAGTGCGTCCAGGGCCAGAACCAGCTCATCGGCTACATGGAGAACGCCGCTCAGTACGACCCGGTCGAGCTCGACCAGTACGCGACCTCCGTCCAGGATCTGTGCCAGACGGCCACCGAGGCGAACACGGCCCTGCAGGGTGAGCTCGCCCGATGAGCCCGCGCCCCCTCGCGGCCACCACCAGGGCCGCCGTCCTCGGCCTGTCCCTCGGCCTGTCCATCGGCGCCTGCGCCGACGTCCCCCGGATGCCTGGTCCGGCCGTGACCGACTTCGTGCCGAGCGAGGCCCCGACGGCCGCGCCGGACGGTACCGGGAACCTCTCGCCGGACGGTTTCCAGCAGGCGCAGCGGATGGCCGTGCGGATCCGCAACGTCGGCTGCGCGTCGCTGTCGACGGGTTCGGGCTTCGCGATCGACGCGACCACCCTCATCACCAACCGGCACGTCGTCGCGGACACGGCCGAGCTCCAGGTGTCCACGTATGACGGCCGCGACATCGCGGTCACGGCCTCGAGCACGGCGGCCCTGGCGGACCTTGCCATCGTCCGCACCGCCGCCGAGCTGCCGACCTTCCCCGAGCTCGCAGCGGTCGACCCCGTCGTGGGCGACTCGGTGACCGTCGTCGGCTACCCCGAGGGCGGAGTGCTGACGCTGACCACGGGCGAGGTGATCGGCACCACCACCGACCCGCTCAACGAGAACCTCGGCGAGGTGCTGGTCGCCAACGCCCAGGTCGAGCCCGGGTCCTCGGGCTCGGCCGTCCTGGACGTCGACGGCCACGTCGTCGGCGTCGTCTACGCGAAGAACGCCGCCGACCAGAGCTACATCGTCCCGGTGAGCACCCTGCGCGCCCTGCTCGACGACGACGGCGCGTTCACGCCGTCGTCGTCGTGCACGCCCTGAGCGCGCCGGCCCGCGGACCTGTCGCTCGTGCCGCCGAGGGGGCACGATGGGATCCATGACCGAGCGATCGCGCACCGCCCCCGACCCCGCCCGCCATCATCGACGGCCTCCCCGCGGCGGCACGCCCTGGGGCATCACCCGCCGCACGCTCGACGCGCTGAGCGTCCGGCGGGCGTTCGGTGAGCCGATTCGCCAGGGCGACGTGACGATCGTTCCGGTCGCGCGGGTCCGTGGCGGGGGCGGAGCCGGGTACGGCACGGGCGAGGTCGACGGGCAGCACCAGAGCACGGCGGCCGACAGCTCAGGAGCAGGCGGTGGCGCCGGGTTCGGCCTGGCCGTCACGCCGATCGGGGTCTAGGTCGTCGAGGGGTCGACGGTGCGCTGGGAGCCCGCCTTCGACCTCACGCTCGTCGCGCTGGTCGGCTCTGCCGTCGGCGCCCTGACCGTCAGCGTCCTCGCGATGGCGCTGCGACGACGGGGTCGGCGCCGCTGACGGTCCGGCCCGCTCAGCCGGCGGTGACCGGCCGCAGCTCCAGGGAGTCGGCCTGGGCGACCATCGGGTCGGCACCGAGCCGGGTGTTGACCTCGTCGACCACGGCGGACAGCGCGGCGCGGTCCAGCCCGGGCGCCAGGCCGAGCACCACGGCGAGCTCGCTCCGGCGGCCGGGCTCCACCCGGACCGACCGCAGGTGCACCACGCCGGCCAGCGTGCGCCCGACGGCCTCGGCGACGTCGGGGCGGACCACCCCGGCGCGCACCGCCGGTTCCCACGGCAGGCCGATGGCCAACGCCTGGACCGCGGGCCGCGGTATCACGACGGTGACCGGTCCCGCGGGGTCGACGACGAGCACCTGCCACCCCTCCGCCAGCGCTGAGGCCGCGGCCCTGGCGATCTCCGCCGGTACCGGGCGGGCCTCGGCGTGCCAAGCCGTCAGTGCCGGTACTCCGGTGAAGACCGGCAGGGCCGTGCGCCCGTCCGGAACCCGCAGCGCGACGACGGCCGTCGAGCCCTCGCGGTCCTCGTGCCCGGTCGGCCCGCCCTCGTGAGCGAGCACGGGCACCAGCACGCGGGTCCCGACCAGCGCCGCGACGACGTCCGGCAGGTCGGCCTCGCCCGCCGTGTGCCGGGCGAGCACGGCGACGAGCACCGGGTCCGGGGCGCCGTCGTCCTGCGCGAAGGCCGAGGTGCGTGGCAGCTCCTTGGGCCCCGGCCCACTCGGCACGCAGCCCACCACTACGGCCGGCCCGCGACGTCCAGGGCCTGCGGGAGGCTGAAAGCACCGGCGTACAGCGCCTTGCCGACGATCGCGCCCTCGACGCCCTCACCCACCAGCGCCCTCAGGGCGACGAGGTCCGCGAGGCTGGCGATCCCGCCCGAGGCGACGACCGGCGCCGTGGTGCGCGCGCAGACCTCGCGCAGCAGCTCGATGTTGGGGCCGCGGAGGGTGCCGTCCTTGGTGACGTCCGTGACGACGTAGCGGCCGCAGCCCGCCTCGTCGAGCCGACCGAGGACCTCCCACAGGTCCCCACCCTCCCGGGTCCAGCCGCGCGCGGCGAGCGTGGTGCCGCGCACGTCCAGGCCCACCGCGATCGCCGCACCGTGCTCGGCGATGACCTTCGCCGTCCACTGCGGGTCCTCGAGCGCGGCGGTACCGAGGTTGACCCTCGTGCAGCCGGTGGCGAGCGCGGCCTCCAGGGAGGCGTCGTCACGGATCCCACCGGACAGCTCGACCCGCACGTCCAGCGCCGCCACCACCTGGGCGAGCAGCTCGGCGTTCGACCCCCGGCCGAAGGCGGCGTCGAGGTCGACCAGGTGGATCCACTCCGCCCCGCCGGCCTGCCAGTCGAGCGCAGCCTGCAGGGGCGAGCCGTAGGAGGTCTCGGAGCCGGCCTCGCCCTGGACCAGGCGGACCGCCTGACCGGCCGCGACGTCCACTGCGGGCAGGAGCTCGAGGCGGGGTGAGTCGGGCATTCAGGATCCCTTCAGGCTGGTGACCCAGTTGGTCAGCAGGTGCGCTCCGGCGTCGCCGGACTTCTCAGGGTGGAACTGGGTGGCCGACAGCGGACCGTTCTCCACCGCGGCGACGAACCGGCCACCGTGGTCGGCCCAGGTGACCACGGGCGGACGAAACCGACCGCCGCCGAGCTCGGCGAAGGAGCGGGCGGCGTAGGAGTGGACGAAGTAGAACCGCTCCCCGGCCAGTCCGTCGAAGAGCACCGAGTCAGCAGGCGCATCGACCAGCGACCAGCCCATGTGGGGCACGACGGGCGCCTCGAGGCGGTCGACGATCCCGGGCCACTGGGCCAGGCCCTCGGTACGCACGCCGTGCTCGTCACCGGCCTCGAACATCACCTGCATCCCCACGCAGATGCCGAGCACCGGTCGTCCGCCGGCCAGCCGCCGGCCGACGATCTGGTCGCCCCGAACGGTCCGCAGCCCGGCCATCACCGCGGCGAACGCGCCGACCCCCGGGACGACGAGGCCGGCGGCCTCCGCAGCGACCTTGGGGTCGGCGGTGAGCTCGGTGCGGGCGCCGACGCGCTCCAGGGCGCGCAGGGCGGAGCGCACGTTGCCGAAGCCGTAGTCCAGGACGACGACGTGGGGAGCGGTCACCGGCGGAGTCTACCGATGCGGTGCGGCACAGCCGGGCGGGTGCTCAGCCGCCGGGC
>Ga0105047_10007765_pt1 | contig 18019 bp, 20 predicted proteins | sample MAT04_FD_78384 | JGI IMG/M metagenome (GOLD analysis project Ga0105047, IMG submission 78384) | Freshwater microbial communities from Lake Fryxell liftoff mats and glacier meltwater in Antarctica - MAT-04 (megahit assembly) | ecosystem: Environmental > Aquatic > Freshwater > Ice > Liftoff...
TGTCGGGACGGGCGCAAGGCGCGTGGCTGGATTCACCTATGGGAAAACGTCTAAGATGTTGTCTCATTAGTCATACGAGAGAGGCCCTTGCTTTGCCGGCGGGGCCTCTTTCGTTCCTGGGTTAAGTTTTTTTCGGGAGCAAGTGGGCGACATCGCACGCCCGCCATACAAACGAAGTCCCGACCTTTTCCGGCGCTGGTATCTCGCGGCGCGTGATGCGCCGGCAGATGGTTTTTTTGGACACACCGAGCTGCTTGGCGAGGTCACTCACGCCGAAAATGGTTTCAGACTTTTGCATGGTTCAACCCCTTAGACGCGGGATTAAGGTCTTTCGTGGCGCGATTGCGGACACGGGCACTTTGGCATTTCGAGGGCTGGTGAATCAATGGCCCCGCTGTCGCGAAGAATCGCGTCTAAATAGGCATGGCAACTGCATTTATCGCTGATCGATCAATCGCAACCCTGAAGCAGTCAAGCGTTCATTCGCAAACATGGAGTGGTAAGGTTGCCGAATGCGGCAAGGTCACATTGGGCGCGCGAATCTATCCCCACGCGGTGCTGCGGGCTGCTGTTGCCGAAGCCAACGAACGGGCATCGCTCGGGCGTTTGCTCGGGTCAATTGACGGGCCGAGCCTACTCGGCGGCGGCTCACTTCGCCGAAGCCCGATTGTCTGGAAAAAACTCTGGATGGCTGCCGATGGATCGGCGATGGGGGACTTCCAGGTGATTTCAGATCATAGTTTCGGGAAGGATGTCCTACAACAACTGGAGGCCGGCATGAGCGTCGGCGTTGGTCTGCAAGCTCACGCCGAAGTGCATCGGCCATCGCCGGCGGAAAGGCTCCGCTACGAATTGCCCGAAGAATGCGACGATGATTTTCGCCTCGATCAGGAGGGCGACAGAATTTACGTCGGCGCGACTGTTGCTTCGGACGTGGTTATCGAAAAAATAAATCTCGTGGATGCGGGGGAAGCGACGTGTGAAAGTTGTGTGGTCTGCGCGACCACCGGCACGGCCTGCCAGGGCAATCACGCCCCGCCTCCCCGAAAAGCAGGCGGTGCATTTGAAACACTCGCCCGGCGATGGCAGCAAAATGACGCTCGCGCGCTGGGGCTTATGAATCAGCAGACGCGGGACGCGCTGGAATGGCTGGCGGATTTTTGACGAACAGCGCGCAAAAAAACGCCGGCCAAAGACGATATTGGCCGGCGAATGCACGCGAAACGATACCCCTTTAGACGCGATTTTCGGGCTTGCCAAAAAGATTTCCGGGAAAAAATCTTGGGTAAAAAATCGAACGACTCACGCCGGGGCGGAAAACTCTCAAGGCAATCTGTTCTGTAAGCCCGAGAGGTTCATGCCTTAAGCAAACTTCGTGCCGACGATAGAGTATCTTTTGGCGTTTCTGGCGGATTCGACAAATCAAAAGGCTGACGATGGCTGGGTTGTTCATCGTCGGCCAGGTGCCTGAGCTTTGGGCGATTGACGCCCCTCACTTGAAAGCCAAGTCGCGCACCGGAGGCGTCGTCGCGACCGGTGGGGTTACAATGAGTTGATGAGGTTTTCGAGGGCGCGGCGCTGCTCGTCTGTGAGTGTCGGCCATGCGTTGGTAATCGCTTCGAGTAGGTTTGACAGGTCGAAGCCGGAACTTTGGTCTTGCAGGTGGTCTACGGGGTCAGATTTTTGATTATTATGGCTGAGAAGTGAAGATTCCCCATACCCCACTTGGGTATCCGGCCAAGGGTTCAGCACTTTAGCGGGTGGGAGGGGGGCAAGCAACCGAGGTGTCGCTATCACTAGATATCGTCAGAGATGTGCAGGCACTCGCCATTGGTTTGAATTGGTTTGACCTGTCGATATTCGCTATCGACTAATATAATCATTTCGCTCAATATCCGCCAAAATTCCGCAATATTTTTATTGACTAGCCGGTTTGTCTTGGTATGATCGACCGCGATTCAGGCACTTCGTAGATTTCGGACGCGGACTATATGAGTGGAGCAGCAACCAGTTTAGACCATGCAGATCTGCTTTCGCAGAATGATCGGTTGCGTGCGCTCCGAGGGCTCCGGCAGTTGATCGTTGGCGGGGCTATGTCGAAGTTGGACCCGCTGCCCTCTGAGCGGAAGTTGTCTGCGAAGTTCGGTGTGGGGCGTACGGTTCTTCGTGGCGCCTTACAGCAGCTGAGTGACGAAGGCCTGCTCGCCCGTCAGGGTCGACGCGGGCTCGTCGTCATGGGAGACCAGGCCGCGAGCCGCGGATGGTTGAGCCAGGCGGTGGCATTTTTGGACCCGATGTTTGACGCTCGATCGGTCGGGCCGCGTGATGCGTACTGGGCCAACTACGTTTCTCTGGGTGTCGGTCAGGCGATTCGCGATGCGGGGCGACATGTCGTCTCGCTCAACGCACGCGGGCTGGGTCCTGCAGACATCAAGCGCCTCGCACAGGATCAACCAGCCGGCGTGATCGTGCCTGAAGTTTTCACTGGCGGGCCTGAGACGTTGCAGCTCGTTCAACTCCTGATCAGTCATGGCGTGCGCGTCGTTGTGTATGGCGGACATGAAGAACTGGGACTGTTTGATCGTGTGACATCCGACCATTCTGCGGGCGCTTATCAACTGACGTCGCACCTCATCGCTAGGCATGGGTGCCAGCGCATTGTCGAATTGTGGCCTAAGCCGGCAACGGGTTATTGGTATCCGCAACGACATGCGGGTTACGAGCGCGCGATGAATGAAGCGTCGCTCGAACCGCTCCCACCCATTGAGGCTGACCCCCAGCCGTTGCTGGAAGCCGCGACAACAGCGGGCGATTCTCGTGCGTTGTTTCAGGCGGCTACGCGCAACCTAGCGGGGTATCTCGTCGAGGCGATGGTCGGCCCGCGACCGGTTGATGCAATCATGGTCGGATCGGATCGCGATGCTTTTGCCTTGGCAGCGGCGTGCCGGTTATTCGGTCGCACGCCGGGCAAGGACATCTTCATTGCCGGATATGACAATTACTGGGAGCGAAGCCCCGAACGCAGCTTCGAACCGACGCCCCTGGTGGCGACGGTGGATAAACAAAACGATCGGCTCGGCGAAGAGCTGGTCAAACTCCTGCTTGATCGGGTGGAAGGACGCCTTCCGGCCGGACCTCAGTGCCGGAAGCTGTCACCGAAATTGGTCGTCCCCAACGTGGCTTAACGCCCTCTCCCGTTGGATACGCGGCCACCTCATGTCGAGGCGGAGATTTTGCAAGAGGGTTTGAACATTGCGACCGAATCACCGTCAAGTTTACGGGGTCGGCCATATCTTTTCGGAGGCAGTCATGGTTTCTCGTCATATCGCTCTCGGTGTCCTTGTCGCCACATCGCTCGTCGCCGCTCAGCAGGCGTCGGCGGTGGTGGTCAATATCAACAATGCAACTTTGGACAGCCCCTTGCAGGTCAATGTTGGCAACTCGTCGGATAACGATGTCACCTCATTTGGCTACAACGGCGGGTTCGGACATGGGGGTGGTTACAACTACGGCGTCCAAAGGGGCAGCCCGACCAACCAGTATGCTTATCTCAGTGACGCGCCTGTTGGCAGTTACCTCACCCAGACGCTGGGTGACACCATTGTCGGCGGGGCTACCTATACACTGAGTGGTGACATAGGTTCAGCCACGTTCGGCGCTGGGTCGATCGAAGTTTATGACACCACGCTTAATGTACAGATTCTCGATACCGGTTCGCAGTCAGGCGCATTCGCGACCTATGGTGATACTTTCGTGGCGCCGGTGGGATCGAATGGGAACGGCCTCGAGATTCGCCTGTACAGCACCTCGTTCACAGGGGGTGAGGCCATATACGCAAATCAGGCGAACTTCGATAATCTGTCGTTGAACTACGCCGTTCCTGAACCCGCGTCCCTGTCGGTTCTCGGGCTGGCCGTGACGGGTTTGATGGCCCGACGTCGTCGCGCCTAAAGTGTTTAGAGTTGTATCGTCGAGGGTGAAACCAACTTGCTGGGCGTGAGGGTATCTCTATGAAATATGATCTTAATCGCATCCGAATTAAGTTCGCGGTTGGTTTCACCCTTGTCGAGCTTCTAGTCGTGATTGGTATCATTGCCGTGCTGATTGCGCTGCTTCTGCCTGCACTGGGCAAGGCGCGTGAACAGGCCAATCGCGCCGCCTGTGCGTCGAACATGCGTCAGCTCGGTCAGGTGTGCGTGATGTTCGCGAATGAAAACAAAGGATATTTCCCAGCTTCCTGGGCTTACGGACAGGATGGCGGATCAAGCTGGAATGCCGTCGCGTTTCCGGTTCTTTTTAATTTCAACCCTGCCAATGAAAATCAGACAGACCAGTGGCGGCGGTTCGGGACGCCGTATCAGCAGTTGATGCGACTGACCAGAACTGTTGGAGGAACGGACATCAAATATGAGGGCAGCGGCGCGACCACTAAGCTGGCCAACTGGTTAATCTGCCCCACCGTCGGAGCGAATGTCTGGGATGCATACCTCGCCTGGGGTCAGCCTTGGGGTGGCGGATACGGATACGCTATCCAGACCAGCTATGCGTACGTTGCTGGCACGCAAGCAAGAACCATTGGTTCGTTCTCCGGATTTGGTGGCGGTGCGGTCAATCACATCAGCGGATTCAACTGGGGCAATAGAATTCCGGCAGTTCGCCTGAACGACCGGGGCTCGCGGGTCCTCGCTGCCGACACGGTGTGGTGGGAAGGTGGCGGGGCTCAGGGCAATGGATACGTGATCAATCATCGCGATTTGCGCAAGCCGTATGTCGCAGCTTTTCAGAATATTCTCTATTCCGATGGGCACGTGGACGGCAGTCGCCCCACCTACAAGGACTCTGTGACGGGCATTGTTTCCGAGACGCTCACCGTCAACAGTTGGTCGCTGGCACATGAACCGTCCGGTGCCTTTGCGGGTTGATATTTCTACTGGGGCCAGTGATCGACTTGGGCAGGCGATGCTGATCGAAAATCTACGTAACTTCTCTCGTCGTAAACCGCTCGTGTCAGCAACTTTGGCAGCGGTGCCGTTGGTGCTTGCCGCTTTGCTGTTTGGATACAGCAGTGTCAGTCCCCCCGAAGCAAAGTGGCCGGTGGCGGATTACATTGATGAGGAAACCGGCGAGCAATCCCTTCGTCGGTCTGATGAAGTCCCTCCGCTGCAGGGAAAGTCTGGTGGTTTCACAGTCGTCCGCGCGGTCTACTTGACGCCTTCGACTCAGGATAAACGCTTCATCGGATATTTTGAAAAATGCACCGAGGAAGCCAAAGCCCGCGCAGCCACCGCGCGGTCCGCGGAGACGGGGATCCTTTCACCGAATTTCACAGGCCTGAAAGGCGGCATCCTGGTGCGCCGCCCGGAAAAGGGTTCGCCTTGGGTGAACGCAGAATCGCCAGAAGGGGTAAGGATGCTCGATCAAATCTATCGCCCCGACCCCTCCGCCACGCCAATGCGTTTGTGCCCGCCGATTAATGAGTAGTGGATCGTCACTCTTTTTCGGTACGGTTCACCGCCCGCGCGAAGATGTATTGGAACACATACATTTCAAGCGTAGCGAGCCCCGGACTCGCATTTCAGCGCTGGACGAGCCAGCTCGTCGGCTAACCGCTACACATGGACCATTTCTGCTTTATGTCCCCGTGCCCGATGCTGCACATATCGCGAGATCAGCCAGCAGACCAGCGCCCATACAAGACCTGCGGTCCAGCCTGCGAGGACGTCTGTGGGGTAATGGACGCCCATGTAGACGCGCGAGACACCGACCACGCCCGTCAATAGCAACGCGATGAAGATGAAGTAGACCTTCACGACCTGCGACTCGACAAATCGTGTGAGCAGTGCACCCAATGTCAGGTAGACCGAAGAGCTGAGCATCGAGTGCCCGCTGGGAAAACTGAACGTGCGGACGATCGACAGGTGCGGCACGAGAGACGGGCGTTCGCGGGAGAAACTGCTCTTGAGGATCGTGCTCAGCAGGACTGCCCCCACTGCCGATGCAAGCACCAGCACGAACCCGCTGCGCTGGCCGGTCATCAGCAGGTAGCCGCACACCGCAAGCGTGGTCAGACCAATGACACCGAACCCGCCAAGTGCAGTAAAGTCCCGACCCATTTCCTCCAACCACGGCGGTCCGACGGGGTCCTGAAGGTCGTGCGGATTGCGCAACACACGGATGGCCCACTCGTCAAAGGCGCGCGTCTCCCCCTCCGCAACTTCCTCGGCGACGGCGATAAAGGCCCACGCACCGACAAGCACCAGGATGCAGACGATCAACACGAGGTTGATCCGACGTCCCATCCACTGCAAAACGTTCTGCAAGCGTGTGATCATGCTGACGTGCCCACCGGTGAAAAACGAACGAATGTCATGCCCACTTCGTCCCGAGCAGCTCGTACAGAATCGCTGCGGTGCGGGCGCCCTTGTGAAGCGAATCCAGATCGAACTTCTCTTTCGGTGAATGCACGCGGTCGTCGGGGAGACCGAACCCGATCAGGAGAGAATCGATGTCGAGGATGCGTTTGAATAATCCCACGACCGGGATGCTCCCCCCGCCGCGAATGAAGGTCGGCGTCGTACCGAAACCGATACGCAGCGCCTCGGCAGCCAAACGCGTGGGCGTGCTATCCATCGGGATGAGGACTGCCGGCGCGAGGCCATGATTTTGAAATCGCACCGTGACATTGTCCGGCAGCCGGTCGCGAACCGTCTGTTCAAATGACGCGCGGATTTTTTGAGGATCCTGATTCGGCACCAATCGCATCGACACCTTGGCCGACGCCTGCGAAGCAATGACCGTCTTGGCGCCGATGCCCTGATAACCGGCAGTGATTCCGTTGATATCGAGAGTAGGTCGCGCCCACGTCCGTTCGAGCGTCGAAAAACCCGCCTCGCCGCTTCCGTGCGGGATGGACAGATCGCGTGCCCATTTTGCTTCATCGAAAGGCAACGCTGCGTAGCCCGCACGCTCGCTTGTGTTGAGCGCTCGAACATCGTCGTAAAATCCTGGAATGTTGACGCGCCCGTCTGCATCATGGAGCGATGCAAGAATCTCGCAGAGGACGTTGGAAGGATTCGGAACAGCCCCACCGAAAATCCCCGAGTGCAGGTCGTGCGACGGGCCCGTGAGAAAAATCTCCTCGTACACCAGCCCGCGCAGCCCGTACGTAATGGCCGGCGATCCGCGGGCGAATTGCTCGGTGTCGTGGATGACGCAAATGTCGGCCCGCAGGGCGCGGGCGTGCTGGGTCAAGAACGCTTCCAGATTTTCCGAGCCGATCTCCTCTTCTCCTTCGATCAGCATCGTGAGATTCACAGGCAATCCGCTGTGTGCCTGCCACGCCATCACCGCTTCGATATTTGCCCAGACCTGCCCCTTGTCGTCCGCAGCGCCGCGGGCAAAGATCGCGTCGAATCCCTGGTCATCCTTGCGCACGGTCGGATCGAACGCACCCGTGATCCATTGATCGAGCGGCTCGGGAGGCTGCACATCGTAGTGACCATAAAACAGGACCGTCTTACGCCCGGCGACATGCTTGTTCTTCGCGACGACAATGGGGTTGCCCGGCGTGGGCATTACGCTGACCTCAAGCCCGGCGAACTTCAGTTGATCCGCCAGCCACGTTGCAGCGCGCAAGCTGTGCGGTTTGTGATCAGGCTTAGCGCTGACCGAGGGGATCGCCAAGAGTTCCGACAGGGCCGCGACGGAAGCGTGTCTGCGGTCGTCGATGGTTTTTAAGACGTCGTCGAGAATGCTCATGGGGATAAGTGCTCTGCACTCGTTAAGGTCGCGGGGTCGGACGAAAACGTCGTCAGCACATTGCGATGCGCGTCGGCTGAGACGGGCGTGTACTTGCCCACGGCCTCGGCGACCTTCGCACCTCCGAGGTCGAACGCCTCGGCCGTCGCAATCTTCAAGCGCGATCGGTTTTGCGATATTCGCGCGATCACGGTCAACGGCTGATCGACGCGCGCAACGCGCAAGTATCTCACGCTCAATTCCGCACAGACGCAGAAACGCCTGCCTGCCCAAGTGGCTGCCCACACCATCGCCTCATCGAAAACCGTCGCAATGATTCCGCCATGAACAACGCCTTCAAAACCAATGTGCTCAATACGCGGCGTGAAGGTTACATGGACTGACGCATCGGCATCATCGACGAGCAGATCGAGACGCAAGCCATGTGGATTCGCGCGCCCACAGACAAGACACCCGGAAGTATGCGGAAGTTGCAACAGCATGGATGCGCATCAATAAGGAACTATTTCGGTAGCGGAGGTGGAACGAGGTCAAACCATCCCTGCAATTCACCAACGGTACCGGCCGCCAGCCAGGCGGACATGCCCGGCTTCCACACCAAAGTATCCCGTGCGATTCGACCGGCTGTGATCTGATCTCGCAATGTCGCAGCATCAAACGGCCCACTCTGCTTGCCATCCAGCGCAACATAAAAGGTGACGACCCCCGGGATCGGAGGTGGCGATTGCCGTGATGCGCCCGACGCATTTGCCATCGCACCGGTCATCTGACCAGCAATGGCAAAACCAGCTCCCAACCCCGCGCCCAGGCCGGCGGCACCACCGGGATTCTTGGCGGCGGCCTCCATCGCGTTGGCGGCTTGAAAACGCGTGAACGTGTCCATATTCCCGATCACGCCCATGCTCGTCCGCTTGTCGATCGCCCCTTCAACTTCGGGGGGCAGTGAGATATTTTCAATCGCGAGCGATGTAATCTCGATTCCAAAACCCGTGAAGTCAGGCTTGATCCGATCGCGCAGTACCGCGCCCAGTTCATCCTGATGCGCAGCCACGTCAAGCACGGCGATCTTGCTCTCGGCCAGCGCGTCGGCAAAACGCGCCACCAACAGATCGCGCAACTGGTCGCCAAACTCATCGACGGTGAAGCGCGCGTCCGTCCCGACGATATTCACTAAAAATACAGCCGGATCGCTCACGCGAAATGCGAATGTGCCAAAAGCACGTACGCGCACCGGGCCAAACTCCGGATCTCGCATCATAATCGGATTCTTGGTGCCCCACTTCCTATCCGTGAACGAGCGCGTGTTGACGAAATAGACCTCGGCCTTAAAGGGGCTTTCAAACCCGTACTTCCACCCTTTGAGCTTGCCTAGAATCGGCAGGTTCGGCGTGCTGAGCGTGTGGGTACCGGGATGAAAAATATCTCCAAGTTGTCCCTGATCCACGAGCGCAGCCACCTGCGACGCGCGGACAATGAGCTTCGCGCCATTCTTAATTTCGTTGTCGGATCGAGGATATCGCCAGACGATCGTATCGCGCGAATCGTCCAGCCATTCGATGATGTCGATCAGTTCGCCCTTGAGCTTATCCCATAGTCCCATGTGCTACGCTCCAGTAAATATCGCCGTCCTAAGAATAGCCTCATCTGGATTCAGCGGCTACCTCTGATGTGTGCGACCGTGCGATGGCGCGTGCGGGTGCAGGTACGGGAATCTTTGTGCAAGGTGGCAAGCCGAGTAAAGTATATCGTACGATGACCGCGACCCCACCTGCCATCTTTATGCGTCTTCAAGCAAGCCCGCCTCTTGCATGGCGATGGCGCGGGTTGGCAGTCGTAGTGGCCGGCGCGTGCATCTTTCCCTTGAGCGTGGCGGCGCGGATTGTTCCCGATCCTTCGGGCATGGGTACGCACACTCAGCTTAAGCTGGAAGCTTGCAGTTTTCTCAGGCGTACGGGTCTACCCTGCCCTGCCTGTGGGATGACTACCAGCTTTGCCCACTTTGTCAGAGGCGAACTACTGGCCAGTCTATATGTGCAACCGATGGGGTTTCTTTTGGCGACCAGCGCGGCGATCGTGTTCTGGGCGAGCGCTTATATCGCGTGGACGGGCAGACCAGTTCATCGGTTGCTCAAACGCTTACCAGCCCTCCCAATCATCCTCACTCTCGCGGGGTTCGCGATCGTCGCATGGGGATGGAAGATGTTCATCCATACGCGGGATATTGACGGCTGGAGATGATCCTCACCATGAAACGACATCTGCTTCTCACACCCTTGCTTTTGATTGCTGGCTGCCAGGTCTTTGGCGTGATTGCCGGCAAGGCCCCGCCTCCCACGGTGGAGGCGGCCTACGTAGGACTTGTCGGTAAGGATGTTGGCGTGATGGTCTGGGCAGACAATTCCGTCACGCGCGACTTTCCCAATATCCAGCAGGATCTGGCTGGCGGAGTGCAGGCAGCGTTGCAGACGGCGATTCAGTCGGATTCGAAGATGAAAGAATTGCAGGGAACAACTTTTGTCGACGCCCGTAAACTTCGACGATATCAGAAGGATCACCCCGAACTGGACGCGAGTCCGGTGGAAGATTTCGCGCCCAGCGTCGGGGTATCGCGGTTGATTTATATCCAGATCGACGACTTCCAAACCCGCGCCGCCAACGCATTTGAACTGTATCGCGGGTCTCTCACGGCGACAGTGCGGGTGTATGAAGTGGTCGACGGGAAGGCCAAGCAGGCGTTCAGTGATTCAGGCGTGCACGTGGTCTTTCCCGAGCATGTGACCGAAGACGGGACGCCCAACGGCAACGACGACGCAATGTACGTCGGCACGTTGCGGGCAGCGTCGTTTGATGTGGCCAAGCGGTTCATCCCTCATCCGGACGAAGACTATGGCAACTGATCACCCGCTGGTTCGACCACTGTTGAAAACGTGCATCCGACGCGCGTGGGCACCGCTGGTGCTCTGCATGATCAGCATCGCAACGGGCTGCCAGATCTTTGGTGTGGCTGCGGCCAAGCTGGGACCAGCGGAGAAGATTCGCGCGGTCTACCTGTTGCAGAAGGTGCCCACTGGAGTCGTCGTCGAGGACTTTGGTCGACGGGGCGCGTCGGCGGTTGAATGCGAGGAGCTGTACCGCGTGATCTTCGACCGACTGACCGCGTATCTCAATTCGACAAAAAAGCCCGAGGATGCTGTCCCCATCGTCCCCGCCACCGCATTGCACGCCCGCCGGCGCAGTGACCCGGCGGCGTTCAAAAAGCTGACCATTCAGGAGATGGGTCGAGCGATAAAAGTCGAGCAGTTGATTTACGTCGACCTTGTTGAAAGCCGCATCGAAAGCTCGATGGCGAATCAAATGCTCAAGGCGCGTTTTGCCGCGCGGGTACGTGTCATCGATGTACAGTCCGGCGAGACGCGCTGGCCTTTGGACGCGGCCGAGGGTTATCTCATCGAGATTGACACGCCCTACACGCAGACCACCACCACGCACACCGACTTAACGCTGCGGTCGCAAACGCTTCAGGCTGCGGGTGATCAGATTGCCAAGCTGTTTTATACGTATGAAGTGGAGTAGCCTCGATTTCGCCTGATGCATTGAAAGGACGTGGGGTCCGTGGAAAACGAAGCCGACGCCATCGAAAACAATCTCGAACAGTCCCAGGAATCCGCCGAGAGCGTGCACACCGTCACACGTGCCGAGGCTGACGCGTTGCAAGCTGCCACGCAGGCGCTATATGCAGAATTAAAAACTCTACCCGAGGGTGACCTCGTCGGGCAGATCGTCGAAAACGCATTGAAGCTGTTGCGCGACCGCACGACGCGCGGGGATGTGAAACTGATCAACAAGGCGATGAAGGAGCTGCGCTACGCGCTGAAGGTTTTCTCGCCTTATCGGGAGACGCGCAAGGTCAGCATCTTCGGATCGGCGCGAACCCCGGAGAATCATGCCGACTACAAAGGCGCAGCCGAGTTTGGAAAGCTGATGGCTCAGGCGGGGTGGATGGTCATCACCGGCGCAGGGGGTGGAATCATGGCTGCCGGTCATGGTGGCGCGGGGCCGGAGCCGTCGTTCGGGTTGGCGATCCGTCTGCCTTTTGAACAACGAACGAACCTTTTTATCGAGAACAATCCGAAGCTGATTAACTTCAAGTACTTCTTCACACGCAAGCTGATGTTCGTGCGATCATCCCATGCAATTGGCCTCTTCCCCGGCGGGTTCGGGACGATGGACGAGGGATTTGAAGTACTTACGCTCATCCAGACGGGCAAGAGCGTGCCCATGCCCATCGTCATGATCGACGAGCCGGGCGGTGATTTCTGGAAATCCTGGCAGCGGTATGTGGTGAAGCATTTGCTAGGTCGGAAACTGATCAACCCGGAGGATCTACATCTCTATAAAATAACCGATAGCGTTGAAGAGGCCGTTGAGGAGGTGTGCCGCTTTTATAGCAATTATCATTCAATGAGATATTCCCGTGACGACCTCATCCTGCGCCTGCACCGCCGACCGTCAGCTGAGCAGTTGGCGTCACTGAATGAGCGATTCAAGGACATCGTCGTCAAAGGTTCCATCCATACCAGTAGCGCGCTGCCCATTGAGCGCGATGAACCGACGCTGGCCAACCTGCATCGGCTGGTCTTCCACTTCAACAAGCGCGAGCACGGCAAGCTGCGCATGATGATTGATCAGTTGAATCTGCTGTAGCGCGCTCGGCCATGTAAAATTTAGCCTCTTCCGACCGGTTGGAAGTGGCTATGATGGAGACGAGATCCGTCATGCAGCATCATTCCTGTCCTGAAGCACGCGCAGTCGATCTGTTCCGATATCTCTTCGGGACGTTCCCTCAGCCCATGGCCTTGCTGGATCTTGCGGGCGATGTTGTTGTCGTAAACGGTGCATGGGATGCGTTCGGCCTGCAGAATGGGCAGCGCGAAGGCTACAGCGCGCTGGGTGTGAACTATCTGCAGGTATGCGAGTTTGCCATCGAACGGGGGTCGTCCGAAACAGCGAGCGTCGTTGAGACGCTTGCAGGCCTGCTGTCGGTTTTGCAGGCGGGGCTACCGAGCTATTCCAAGATATATCCCTGTCATTCACCGACCGAACAGCGCTGGTACAAGCTGCGGGCGCAACGCATGACGCCAGAAGTGCCTGCAATCCTGATTTCCCATTCGCGTGTGGACGTGCCGCCTGTTCAGACTGCAGCCGCCTGATGAAATTCTTTTTTGCGATCCGCCATCTGCGCTTTCAAACGCGCGAGGATGCTGCTGTGCATCTGGCTCACGCGCGATTCGGACAGATCGAGCGTCGCGCCGATTTCCTTCATCGTCATCTCTTCAAAATAATAAAGGATGATGATCAGCCGTTCCGCACGTGAAAGCCCCTTGGTGATGAGCTCCTTCAAATCCTTCCGCTGAATCTCTCGCACGGGGTTCGAGCCGCGCTTATCTTCCAGGACATCGATCTCGCGCACGTCCTTGTTTCCGTCGGTCTCAAACCACTTGCGAGACAGCGACACCACCCCGACTGCCGACGAGTCCTTGGAAATCTTATCGAACTCGCTCATGGGGATTTGCAGACGCTTGGCGATCTCCTCGTTGGTGGGCGCGCGGCCCAGCTCGGTCTCGAGCTGCTTGTTGGCGGTCGACATCTTCTGGGTACGCGACCTGACAAGGCGCGGGACCCAGTCCATGGATCGCAGTTCGTCCAGAATTGCTCCCCGGATGCGCGGTGCGCAGTACGTTTCGAACTTTACCCCGCGATCAAGATCAAACGCGGCGATGGCATCCATGAGTCCGAAGATGCCGGAAGACATGAGGTCGTCCAGCTCGACTTCGTCAGGAAGCTTCACATGCACGCGCTCAGCGTTATAGCGCACGAGATGGAGATAATTTTCCATCAGGATATTGCGCAGGGCTTCCGACTTGGTCTGCTTGTATTCGATCCAGACTTCTTTGATGTCACGGGTCAGTGTCTTGGTCATATAATCCTTCCGATCCTTCGGTTGGGTGAATGGTGCGATGACACGATTGCCTCATCCAAAGGCAATTTTTGCTTCAAACGGAGCTTATCTCATCCAGTTCTATCGGTCATCAGATGCGACCGTCGCAGCTGATTTTTCTGATTTTTCCTCAAGTTGGGCAATGTTTTCGTCAAGCATCTTCGTTGCCATCGCGCCGACGACCAGCGCGACGATAAATGTGATGATCATCCCGCCCAGGGCCCGTAAAACCGTGGTCGCAAACGGGTTGTCCGCCTGCAGCCCGCCGATAATCATGCAGCTGGCGAACACCAGCATCGCCATGCAACCAGCCAATCTTCTTGCCATCACACACCTCGTCTTTCGGACATTACCTGGCCCCGAACCAACGGCTCATTCTGTCGAAAAAACCACCGTATTGCGGCGTGCTTGCGACACCCTGTTCCAAACGGATGGCAAGCTGCGAGACCCCCAATGCTGCAGGACAACGCGGGCTACCGATCACGAAGGGCAGGCGACGACGAACGGCAGTAGGAACGCATTCATCGTCGGCGACGCTGCCTGCATCCAATAGCGTAACCCCCAGAAATTGCCTTGCGACTTTTGAGATTCGGTCGTACACCGCCCGCGCTTCGGCGGTCGATCGAGCCTGGTTGACCAGCAGGCTTATCTTGCGATTGGACAAATCCCGACTAACGACCTTGATCACTGCATAAGCGTCGGTGATGGCTGTCGGTTCGGGCGTGGTCACCACCAGCACATGGTCGGCGGCGCGGGTGAAGGAGAGCACGTTGGGACTAATGCCTGCGCCGGTGTCGATCAGGATCAGATCAACCTCGCGCTCGAGGTCGGCAAGAGCCTGCACGAGGCGCTGGCGATCGAAGTCGGTCAGGTCGGCCATGCGCGCTAACCCGGACGCCCCGCCAATCAGCTTGAATCCACCCGGTGCTTTCACCATAACCTCGGCGAGATCGCGCTTGCGCGAAATCACATGAGACAGATTGCTGGGCAGATCGATGTTGCAGAGTACGTCCGCGTTGGCCAGACCCAGGTCCGCATCGAGCAGCACGACGCTCTTGCCCACGGCGGCAAGCTTGATCGCGAGGTTGACGGCAATGTTGCTCTTGCCCACGCCCCCCTTTCCACTGGTGATCGCAATCACGTGCGCGCCGCGGGCAGGTTTGGGGGTGGTCGCAGGGTCACGCACGGGGAGTGACTTCGCCACCATCGTCCGCAACTGGCTGGCCTGATCAATCATCGCTGTCATATCAACCTCGATTTTCTAAATAAGACTAATCCAACCCGACCGCCCCCTACGACCACTTGCCCATCACGCCCGCTGCCCCACCGTGCCTCGTGGCTCTTCGGTCATTCCCAGGATCATTCGACCCAGGCGTCGTCCGTGTCCGACTTCAATATCAGCTGGGACATCCTGACCGGTCGTCAAGTAGCTGAGCGATTTATTCACACGTCGCACCACACTCAACACCACGCCGACATGGGCAGCTTCGTCGAGCTTCGTAAAGATGATGCGATCGGCACCGATTTCAGAGAACCTTTGGACGGCCAGTTCCACGCAAGCCTGCGACGCGGTACTCGAGAGAACCAGATGCACTTCATCGGCATGGGCAGCATCGATGAAGGTCTTGAGCTCATTCAGTTTTAACGTGTCGTTGGGGCTTCGGCCGGCTGTGTCGACAATGATGTATTCGTAGGACGCCATCGCCTCGATGGCTTCCTTCAATTCTTCTGTCGTCTGCACCACGCGCAATGGCGCGCCGATGATGTCCGCATACTTCCTCAATTGATCGACCGCTGCGATACGGTAGGTGTCGAGCGTAATCAGACCTACGCGATGCTTTTCCCGCAGCTTCAGAGTGGCAGCCAACTTGGCGACGGTGGTGGTTTTTCCGACTCCTGTCGGTCCGATGAGCGCGACTATGTGCGGGCCCACGAGCTTTTTCCGACAGATCGGCCCGGCCACCGGCAGCATTTTTTCCAACTGCTCGCAAAGCTTTTCCTTCATGAAAGCGTCGTTGGTCAGATGCTCGGGCCGTACCTGCTGCTTGATCGTCCGGATGATGTCACCGGCCAACTCTTCAGTAACCTGGTTCTCAATCAGCTGCATGTAATAGCCGAACAAATCCTCGGGGATATTCGGGCACTTGGTCGATCGCACCTGGACGACAAGATCTTTGACGAGCGACTTCAGTCCGTGCATTTCTTCACTGAGCCCGCGCATCATCGCGTTTGATGCGGCTGGGGTTTCAAGCAGCCCCTGGCCCGGGCGCTTGACGGCGGCAGCGACACTGGCCGGCGCGACGGTGGGTTGATGCGTGACGGCTGCCCCGGTGCGCGAATAGGCGTTGTTGCGCTCGACGGGCCGGTCCGTGATCTTCGATGCTGACGGACGCCGGGGCGGCATGCCCTGACCGGCGGTGATCTCGACAATCTCGCGGCGCTTCAGGCCAAGCCACACTCGGCTCTGATAGCTGCGTGTGTGCAGGATTACCGCATCGTGACCCATTTTTTGTTTCACCTGCGCAAGGCATTCTGCCATCGTCGGTGCCTTGAAAGTTTCAAGATTCATCACAATCCCTTTGTTATCACGCACAATCAACATCGATCCTTCGCAGCTGCACGTCACCCGTTCAGCCCCACCAGCGACACAGCTTCAACCTGCACGTCAGGTACGATTTCGTTATATGCCAGCACCGCAACATGCGGCAGGCTCGCCTCGATCATCCGCCGGACGGTCGCGCGGATCGTCGGACTGCACAACACCACCGGCGAACGACCCGTCTGCGAGAGCTCGTTCGTCTTCGTGGCTATCTGATGCACGACTGCCTGCGCGGTTTGCGGGGGCATCGTGTTGGTCATCGCTCCGCCAGTGCGGTCGATGTGACCGTTGATGAGTTCCTCAAGCGACGGGTCAAGCGTCACCACCCAAATGCGGTCGCTATCGTCGATGTATTGCTTGCAGATGGATCGGGCGAGCGCGTTGCGAACATATTCGGTCAACACGTCGGTGTCTTTGGTTCGGGACGAGAAGTCACCCATCGTCTCGACAATCGTCTCCAGATCGCGCACCGGGACGCGCTCGCGGAGCAAGTTCTGGCAGACGCGTTGCAATTCGCCGGGCTTGACCTGTGTGGGAATGACTTCTTCGACCAAAGCTGGCACGCGTAGCTTCAGGTTTTCGATAAGATTTTTGACTTCCTGCCGGGTGAGTAATTCGTACGCGCGAGCCTTAACGACTTCAGTCAGATGCGTTGCAAGAACTGCCGTGGCCTCGACTACGGTGTAGTTCAGCAGCTCAGCTTGGGGGCGTTCGGATTCAGTAATCCAATAGGCGGGCAATCCGAACGCAGGCTCAGTCGTGAGGGTACCGCCGGGGATCGCTCCGGATGTTGCACCGTTATCCATCGCGAGGTATTGCTCGGCATAGGTCACGCCCTTCCCCACCGCCTGACCTTTGATCTTGATGACATAGTCGTTGGCTCCCAACTGCATGTTGTCGCGAATGCGGATGGGCGGGACGATGATCCCGAGGTCGGTTGCGACCTGTCGCCGAATCATGCTGATGCGTTCCAGAAGGTCGCCTCCCTTGCTGGCGTCGACGAGCTTGACCAGGCCGTATCCGACTTCAAGTTCCATCGTGTCCAGATCTAGCAATTTTTCGACCTTGTCCGGCTCCTTCTTCGCTGCGGCATCGCTTTCGAGTTTTTGATGCGCGGCCTTCTGGGCTATGCCTTGTTCCGTGCGTGTGATGACGAACGCAAGCCCCCCGGTACAGGCCCCGAGGATCAGCAGTGGGATTGTCGGAAGCCCGGTGAACGACATCACTGCAAGGAAGATGGTCGCGACGATCAGGCTCTTGGGCTTGGCAAAAACCTGGGCGATCATCTCGTTCCCCAGATCATTTCGGCTGCTGGTGCGCGTGACAATCAAACCCGCGGCGATGGAGATGATGAAGGCCGGCACCTGGCTCACGAGGCCATCACCGATGGTTAGCTTCGTGTACAACTTCAGGCAATCCATGACCTGCCAGCCATGATCGACCATGCCGATGTACAGCCCGCCCAGCACGTTGATGAAGGTGATGACCAAACCCGCAATGGCGTCGCCGCGCACAAACTTCGACGCACCGTCCATCGCTCCGTAGAAGTCTGCTTCCTGCGAGATCGCATCGCGACGTTCCCGCGCCTGTGCTTCGGTGATGTGGCCGGCATTCAGATCGGCATCGATCGCCATCTGCTTGCCGGGCATCGCGTCCAACGTAAA
>Ga0105047_10007767_pt1 | contig 18018 bp, 13 predicted proteins | sample MAT04_FD_78384 | JGI IMG/M metagenome (GOLD analysis project Ga0105047, IMG submission 78384) | Freshwater microbial communities from Lake Fryxell liftoff mats and glacier meltwater in Antarctica - MAT-04 (megahit assembly) | ecosystem: Environmental > Aquatic > Freshwater > Ice > Liftoff...
ACTGCGCCCCTCACTCGTCGCCGTAATCGTTGCGGTGCCCGCCGCCACGGCCGTCACCAGACCACTGTTGGTATTCACCGTCGCGACCGCAGTGTTCGAACTCCCCCACGTGACCGTACGGCCGGTGAGCACGTTACTCGACGCATCGCGCAGGACCGCCGTGCCTTGCGACGTCGCGCCGACCACGACCGACGTCGGCGTCAGCGACACATTCACACTCGCCACGGGTACCGCGGTGACCGTGACCAGCGCTCCATCACTGCGCCCCTCACTCGTCGCCGTGATCGTCGCCGTCCCGACAGCCACCGCCGCGACCAGCCCACTGCTGTTCACCGTCGCCACCGCAGGATTCGAACTGCCCCACGCGATCGTACGACCGACCAGCACGATGTTCGCGGCGTCGCGGGCGGTAGCCGCCGCCTGCGTCGTACCGCCAACCGTCACGCTCGACGCCAGCAACGACACGCTCACACTCGCCACCGGCACCGCCGTCACCGTCAGCACGCTCGTCCCGCTCCGCCCTTCACTCGTCGCGATGATGCTGGTCGTCCCAACCGCAACCGCGGTGACGATCCCAGTGCTACTCACGGTCGCCACGGCGGGGTTCGCGCTGCTCCACAACACCACCCGCCCCGTCAGCACATTGCTCGACAGATCGCGCGTGACCGCGGTGGCTTGCGACGCAGCGCCCACGATGATCGACGAGGCGGTCAACGACACGCTCACCGACGCGACCGGCACCGGCAGCGTGGTCACGGTCGACGTGCCAACCACGCCATCCACCGTCGCCGTCACCACCGCACTGCCGGGCGCAACGGCCAGAATCCGACCGCTGCCCGCGACGACCACGACACTGTTGTTCGCCGACCGCCACTCGACGGTGCGGCTGGTCAACACGGCACCACTGCTGTCACGCACGGTCGCGATCAGGCTATCGGCGGTCCCACCGATCACGGAGACGCTCACCGGCGTCACGTCCACGCGGACCACCGAAGGCCTGACCACCGTCACGGTCGCACTGGCCAGCCGTCCCTCACTCGACGCGAACACCAGACCTGTACCCGCGCCGATCGCCGTTACCGTACCGTCCGGTCGCACGCTGAATACGCTCGGCGCCCCTGACGTCCAGGCGACAGGACGTTGGGGAAGCGCGCCTCCGCTTGCGTCCAACACGACCGCCGACACCCGCGCCTCAGCCCCAACCAGCAGACTCGTCGTCGCCGGAGAGATCCGGACCGACGACACCGGCGATGGCGACACCACCACCGTCGCCGTTCCGGTTTGCCCCTCGCTGGTCACGGTGATCGTCGCCATGCCGGGAGCGTTCCCCGTCACTGTGCCATCGGCCGCCACCTGCGCGATCGACACGCTGCTGCTGCTGAACGTGGACGGACGGCCGCTCAGCAGCGTGCCGTTCGCGTCGGTAATCTGCACGATGAGCCGCACGGTCTGCCCGATCGTGAGCGCCGACTGCGACGGCGACACGATGACGGACCCAACCGGCCGTGGACGCACCGAGATGCCCGCCGTACTCGTTCGCCCGGCACCGGTGGCACTGATCGTCGCAGTCCCCGGTGCGATACCGAGCACCACGCCCGCCGAGGACACCGTGGCCACCCCCGGCGCACCGGTGCTCCAGGTCACCACGCGGTCGCCCAACAGTGCACCCGATGAGTCGCGTGAGGCAGCGCTCAATTGCGTGGTCTGTCCGACATTGATCACGGCGCTCGTCGGCGTGATCTGCACACTCGCGACCGGGACCGGAAGCACCGTGACGCCGACCGAAGCCCTCCGCAGTTCACTCGTGGCAGAGATCGTCGCCACACCTGGCGAAAGCCCACTCACCAAGCCGGTGATGTCCACGACCGCCACCGAAGGGTCACTCGATGCCCAAAACAGCTCACGGGCTGGGAGTGGCACACCGGTTTCATCGACGGGCACGGCCAGGAGTTGAACAAAACCACCCACCAACAAACTTGGCGCGGCAGGAGTCAGCTGTACGCCGGAGACGGCACGAGCCACCACGTTGACCGTCGCGGTCGCGCTGCGTCCGTCGGCCGATACGGCGATCCGTGCCACGCCAGGGCCGACCGCCGACACCAACCCGGCCACCGACACCGTCGCGACCGACGGATCACTGCTGGACCACGTGAGTGCGCGATCCGACAGCAGCTGCGCTGACCCATCACGCACCTTCGCCGACAGCACCGCACTGCCCCCAGCCGCGAGAGTCAGTTGCGCCGGCGTGAGTTCCACCTGCGCGACCAGTGATTCGACCGGACGAGGTCCTGAGATATCAGTGAGACCCCTGCACGCGACCGTCCCCGTGGCCAGACTCAACCAGAGCAGTGCGTGCCGCAGGCGCGGCCAGACCGCAACGCGCACGCTATCGCTCGGTCATCATCACGCGCGTTGGACGCGCGAGATGGTTCCGCGTGCCGTCGCCCAGTTGTCCGTCCACATTGAATCCCCAGCACCACAGCTCGCTGTCAGCCGACACGCCACAGGTATGCGCACCGGTCGCATTCAGCGCGGCGAACGCGATTCCTCCAAGGGCACGTGTGGGCACCTCGCGCGCCGCATTCGTGCCGTCGCCAAGTTGACCGTACACATTCCGGCCCCAACACCAGGCCTGACCGCCCCGCGTGCGGGCGCAGCTGTGCACGCCCCCAAGGGTGACCGAGACGAAGCGCGTTGATCCTGCCACCGCGGTCGGGGTGAGCTGATCCGATGTGCCACCCACACCGAGCTGTCCGAAACTGTTCCGTCCCCAGCAAAAGGCCTCGCCGGTGTCGGCGACGGCACAGGTGTGTGAACCGCCGGCTGAAACACTCGTGAGCCGAGTCGCGGCGCTCACCGCGATGGGTGTACGCACATCGGCGCGCGTACCGTTACCGATCTGCCCCGACGCATTCGCGCCCCAGCAATACGCCACACCGTCGGTCGCGACGGCGCAGCTGTGGTTCCAGCCGGCACTCAGCGAGACGAAGCGCAGTCCGCCACTGACCAGCGTCGGCGAGGATCGAGTGGCCGTCGTTCCGTCACCGAGTTGACCGTTCGCGTTGGTCCCCCAGCAGAGCACGTCGCCGGCGGACGTCAGCCCGCAGGTATGCGTCAGGCCAGCACGCACCAAGCGGAAACTCTGATTGCCGGAGACGCGCACCGGCGCGCTGCGCGACGTGAACGTGGCGTCGCCCAATTGCCCCTTGTCGTCGTTGCCCCAACAGTACGCTTCCCCGCCGCGGGCGACACCGCAACTGTGCGCCAAACCGGTGGACACCTGCGTGAACGACAAGTCGCCGACGACCGGCGCCGGAGTGCTGCGCGCCTCCGCGTCACCGTCGCCCAGCTGGCCACGTTCGTTGGCTCCCCAGCAGAGCACCTTTCCCGACACGAGCGCACAGGAATGACGTCCACCGGCCGCAATGACGCCGGGATCATCGGTAGCACGAACAGTCGGCGCCACGACGGGTACGACCGGTACGGCCGAGGTAACCGCCCGCGCGGTTGAATCGGCGATGCGCGCGGCATTGCGCGCCGCCAGCCGCTGCGCCCGCCAGACCTGCATGCCTGCAACGGAGTCCGCCACAAATGCTTCGCGTGAACGGTTGGGCAGAACCGTGGGCGCTGCGGTGTCGGTCGCCCCCGTGATCGGAGCGGAGTCCGGCGCCGTGGGCGGCGCCGTGGGCGGCGCCAGACCCGGCATGCTGTCAGGATTAGCGACGATCGCCAGTTCGACGTTTCCCGCATCAGCCATCACGGCCGGCGGTGCGCGTCGCACTGAGACCGCATTCCGCTGGCTCACGGTGTACGCGAACGCCGCACCGGCAGCCGCGACGGTCAATGCGCCCACGACCCACCACCGACGTGAACGCGAGGGCACACGATCTGACGCCCACGACGGCACCTCGTCATCGGCGCTCGGTGCAACCGAAGGCGCGGGCAGCGGCGTGGCGGGCGTGGCACTTTTCGGCAGCAGCGCGGTGGCAGCAGCGACGGCGCTGTCCGTTGGCCGCGCGAACCGCACCGTAGCATCGGCGCTCGTGTTCCTCGTCGCCGGCGCGACACGAGGCTTTACCCGTTCCCGTTCACGTCGCCGGCGATGCGACTCCTCCCACTGCCGCCAGTCACTGGGCACCATCCACGCGTTGAGCGCCACCAGCAATCCATCGGCGCCCGCCCACCGTGCCGCGGGCTTCTTCTGCAGCATCCGCTCGGTGATGTACTGCAACCGCGGCGGCACCTCACCGGGGCGCATCGCATCGATCGCCGGCAACTCTTCGTTCTTCTGCTTGAAGATGACGTTGTAGAGCGCTTCCCCTTCCCAAGGCCGCTCCCCCGTGAGCATCTCCCACGTGACCAGCCCGAGGCTGTACAAATCAGATCGCGCATTCGCGGGCGCTCCGTCGATCTGCTCCGGCGCCATGTACGCCGGAGTGCCGATCGCCGCGCCGGTCATCGTGAGCCTCGAGTCGAACTCCGCAGAATGTGCGATGCCGAAATCGCTGAGCAGCGCCCGATCCGTGTCTCGGTCGAGGAATACATTCTCCGGCTTGACATCGCGATGAATGACACCGTGCGCATGAGCGAACGCGAGTGCTTCCGCGATGTCCTTCAGCACGCGCTCCGCACGCTCGGGCGAAAACGGACCGTCTTCCTGAATAGCCTGTTTCAGCGTGCGCCCCGGCACCAACTGCATGACGAGCGCCAGTCCGCCGTCACGCAATCGCTTGACCGCATGCACGGTGACGATGTTCGGATGCTGCAATCGCGCCACCGTGCGTGCTTCGCGTGCCAGGCGCTCGATGGCTTCATCGGCCTGCGCCGCGAAGCGCGGACGGACGACCTTGATGGCCACATCGCGGAAGAGATCACGATCGCGCGCGCGGTACACGATCGCGCTACCGCCACGCCCCAGCTCGCCGAGCAGCGTGTAGTCGTCGAGGTCACTGACGACGTCGTCTTCAGCGTCGTCGCTCATCAGCGACTCCGAAACGTGAAGACGACTTCGCCCATCTCGATGCGATCGCCATCCTGCAGGCAAGGAGCATCACGCGTGTCGAGGATGGCACCGTTGTGCGTTACCGGATTGGTCTGTGACAGATTCCGCAGAGACCAGCGACCTTCGCGCCACTGCATCACGGCGTGCTGTCGGCTGACGGTCTTGTCGTGCAGCTGGATATGCCGATACAGCGCGCCCTCGTTCCGTCCGAAGGTGATATCGGTCCCATCGATGCCGGGCACCTGCACGAAACGAATGTCCCGTCCGGCATCGACGCCTGAGCTCATTTCCAGTCGTCCGGGCAGAAACTGCAGCGTTCCCTCACAAGGCACGCTGAAGCGCACGGCGTGGCCCTCAACCATAGTGCCCGGAATGCCCGCATCGCTGACCACCGGAGCGTTCGCGCCTCGCGACGCTGCCGGCATGAGCGTGCCCTGCAGTGGACTCGGCGCCTGACGAACGGGCGGCGCAAACGGGGCGAATGTCGTCGTGAACTCGCGAACGGTCGGTCGTGTGAGCACGGCCGGGGCGGATGACGTTCCCTCCGCCAGCGCTCCGTTCGACGACCGTGCTGGCGCTGGCGCAGCGGCGCTACGGGTCCGTGTCAACGGGGCCGGGAGGGTTCGCGGTTCGGCGGTCATCACGACGTCGGAATGCCCGAGACCGGTGAAGAGCGGGATGGTCTCCGACGCATCACGCTCGATGTTCGGCACCCGATTGATCCACCACACCCCGATGCCAGCGACCACGATCGCCACGACGGCGATAAGCGCGAGTATCGTTGAAAGTTCGGTGGTCATGCAGGCTACCCGGTGTGCAGTCATCCAAGGGTGGCCCGAGAGGCCAGCCCTACTAATCTAATCGATTCCACCCCCTGGTCACGAGGCGCTTCGGTGTTGCGGCCCCGGTCCCCACCCGTATCTCTCTGTATGCCTTCTCCGTCATTCTACCAGTGACCGCCGCAGCGGATCCCCACGACCGACCCGCCGTGTTGGTGGTCCACGGCGCACTCGGGGACGCCGAACAGCTGCGCTCGCTTGCCGACGCGCTAGGGGAGGTAGGAAGCGTCCACCGCGTCGAGTTACCGGGGCACGGACGCACGCCGCTTCCATCGGGCGCCGACTTTGGCATGGCCCTCTTCGCCGGAACGATCGGCGAGGCCGCGCAGCGATACCGCGTCGGGGACCGCCCACCGATCTGCTTCGGCTACTCCATGGGCGGGTACGCCGCGCTAGTGCTCGCCTCGACGTCGCCCGACGCCCTCGGCGGCATCGTGACGCTCGGCACCAAGTTCGAGTGGACGCCCGCCTTGGCCGCGGTCGCCGCCGCCCGGCTCGACGCGTCACTGCTGCAGGCGAAGGTCCCGGCGTTCGCCGAGCAGCTCCGCCAGCGCCATGAAGGCGCGGGCGGCTGGGAGCTGATGCTCGGGCGGACCGCACAGTTGCTGGTGGACCTTGGCGCGGCCCCCCTGCTCACTCCGCATTCGCTCGCCAACATCCGCATCCCGGTGCGACTCGCGGTCGGATCGCGTGACGACACCGTGACAGTGCACGAGGTGGAGCAGGTTGCGCCGCTGTTGCCGCAGGCGACGATGCACGTGCTCCGTGATGTCCCCCATCCGATCGAGCGGGTCCCGATGCATCTTCTCGTCGACCTCGTGCGCAACTTTCCCCGGAGCTGACCATGTTTCGTTCGTTTCGCGTGCCCGAAAAGCTGTTCGCGATGGCGATGTGGGCTGTGTCGGTCACCTTTGCGGGTTTCCTGATCGGCCTTGGCGGCAAGATCGTCGGAGAGCTACCCGGCGTCGATCAAAGTGTATCGATAGCGGAGTTCGTGGATCCACTCACGCGGATGCCGCTGCTGCGCGCGCGCGATTCACTGGTCACGCTCCAGCGCACGACGCAAGACGAGCGGGAGCGCGCGTCGCAGAGTCAGGCGGTCGCGCGCAACGCCTACTCGTCGCAGCGTGAAACATTCGACACCTGGATTGCCACGCGCACCGCCACCACCGATCCGTCGCAGGATCCGGAGGTGGTGTCCCGCACCCGTCTGCTCGACTCCCTCAAGCGCCGTGAACGCGACGCAGAATCGACAGTCGAGCAACTCGACACGAAGCTGCTCGTCGTGGCGCAAACGATCGAGGCGAACAGCGCACGCGAGAGTGACCTCGAACTCGCCGCGCGCGGACGGTTCGAGCGGGCGCGCTTTACGCAGGAGCTGCGCGTGTTCGCGGTGCGCTTGGCGCTCACGCTGCCCCTGCTGCTCGCTGCCGGATGGCTCGTGGCGCGAAAGCGCCGCAGTGAATACTGGCCGCTCTGGCGCGGCTTTGTGCTGTTTGCCGTGTTCGCGTTCTTCGTGGAGCTCGTGCCGTACTTGCCGAGCTACGGCGGCTACGTGCGTTACGGCGTCGGGATCATCGTCAGTGCAGTCGCGGGCGTCTACGTGATCCGCGCGATGCGCCGCTATCTCGCCCAGCGCCAGCGCGTGGAGCTGCAGAGCGAAGGGGAACGACGCCGCGCACTCCCGTATGAAGAGGCGCTTCGCCGTATAGGCGCGGGTGTATGCCCGGGCTGTGAGCGAGCGATCGCCGGAGGACTGGCCAATCCCGGCAATTTCTGCGTGCACTGCGGCCTGCGGTTGTACGACCAGTGCGACAGTTGCCACACGCGCAAGAACGCGTTCTTCCCGTATTGCCCCACGTGCGGTGTTCCCGCCGCCGAGATCGACTCGTCGACGCCGACCGCCCCCGCTTCCGTTCCCACCTGAGGTGATGAACTCACGCTTTTTCGCGACACGCACGTTGTCGACCGACGCATGTGCGCTCGCACTGGCGTGTACGATGGCATGCACGCTCGTGGCACCCGCGTGGTCGTCTCCACTGTCGGCACAGCGCGGTGCCAAGCGACCGGCCGCCGATGTCGCTCCGGCCGCGCCCGCGCTCACCGCCCAAGCGCTGCAGGGGATTCAGCGGCGCTCGATCGGCCCCGGGCTCGTGACCGGGCGCATCGCCGACATCAAGATCGACCCGAAGAATCCGAGCACGTGGTACATCGCCACCGCCTTCGGCGGCATCTGGAAGACCACGAATCGCGGCGCGTCGTTCACGCCGATTTTCGACAACGGCGGCACGCACAATTCGTGCTGCATCGTGATCGATCCCAAGAACAGCGATGTCTTGTGGCTGGGCACCGGCGAGAACGACAATCAGCGCAGCGCGCATTAGCGACAACGCAGGGAAAGCGTGGCGCCGGTGTGAACTCGACAAGTCGGCTGGACTCCGTCGCTTCACGCGGAACCTCGACGGCGATCCGGCTGCCCCCGCCGTTGCGTCGACAGCCGCGTCGACAACGGCACCGACTCCTGTCGCCGCCGATAGCAGCGCACGTGCCCCACGTCCGGTACAGAACGCGTTGCCGATGGGCATGTACAAGGCGACCATTTCCAGGCTGGTGGGTACCACGAACACACCGATCGGACCAAGCCAGTCGTTCGCGGTGCTCTCGCTGTTGCAGTAAACGGATTGTCCTTCCCCCAGACTCGTCAACGGCTGAACACGATTGCCACACCGATTCGCTGATCTCGGCACGTCGTTCGCGCTGGCGCTCGGGCTGTTGCTGCCCGGGCGTCCATCGGCGGCCATGGTGCGAGCACTGCCCATCGCCGAGCCGGAAGAGCGCCGGGTGGTCGTCGCACCAGCCGAGACGCTGAGCGTGAGCGGCAGCGCCGCGGGCACGACACGTGGTGGCGTGGTCGTGCTGCTGATTCCGGGTCCGGTGGGATCCGCGTTCTCGATGCGCAAGGTGGTGCGCGAACTTCAAGTCCGCGGCATCGAGCCGTTGGTGGTCGATCCACTCGGCATGGGCGCGTCGACGCGACCGAAGGGCGCCGACTACACGCTCAACGCTCAGGCGGCTCGGATCGCCAAAGTACTCGACACGGAACTTCCGGCCGGTGTGACGGTGATCGTCGCCGCACAAGGCACCAGTGCCACCATCGCGTTCCATCTTGCCGCCACCGACACCGCGCGCGTGCGCGGCGTCGTGTCGATGGCAGGAGGCCCGATCGACAAGCAGGGTACGCCGGGGGTGCGTACGGCGCTGACCTTTGCGGCGCTGCTCGACAATCCGATCGGACGGAACTTTGCCAAGCGTCGATTCGTGTCCGCGCTGCGCGAACAGAGCGCCGACGATCGCTGGCTCACCGCGGATGCGGTGAAACAGTACGTGGCCCCCATCGAGAACGACCTGCGTGGACTCCTGCGCACGCTCGGGGCGATGCAGGCCGCCGTCGAGCCGTTCCCGATCGAGTCCCGGCTGCCGCGGATCGCCGCGCCGGTGCAGTTGCTGGTTGGCGACCAAGCGTCATCGAGCGCGCCGACCGCTAGCCAGGTGCGTATGCTGCTAACGCATGTGAAACAATTCACGATCGACACGCTACGCCCCGGGGGCACCATGCTGCACGAGGAACGCGCGGCCGACGTGGCGCGCGCGATCGACGAGATGGTGCGCAGCACCCGGCGCTGACGTCGCTACGGCTTACGCGTCCCGTTGAACGTCGCGCCGCCCTGACCGCCGAAGTCCAGATCGCCCTTGATGTGATCGGCATCGACGATCGCGCCGGTGAACGTGAAGGTCGCACCCGCTCCCGTACTCGCGGCGAAGCTGAAGGTCTGACCCTTCACGAGGCCCTTGAACGGCAGCGTGCCCATCCGGCCCGACGTGTAGGTGCCCGTGAGCGAATCGCCCTTCTGTGTCATTGAGACGGCCGACACACCCGTCCCGTTTTCGGTGGCGACTTCAAAGGTCCAATTGCCGGTGAGATCCACGGCGAGGCGCTGCGCAGCGGCGGAGATCGACGTCGACACCGCAATCAGCGAGGCCGTGGCAACAGCGAAGACACGCGACGAGAAATGCATGGGAGTGTTCCGAAGGTGAAGTGAGGCCGATCAGCGACGCAGGCCGGCGCCGAATGGCGCCACACCGGGAAGCGTGATCGGCAGCTGGCCGGTGATCGGCGCCTTGCCCAGCAATGCCCGCGCGGCCGCGCGTTGCGACAGCGACCACGGGCTCCAGGCGAGCAAATGCGCCTCGGTGAGAGGCAGACCAAGCTGCAGATACGGATTGTTGAACGACACCAGTACCACTCTGGTGTTCGCCGCGCGCAGGCCGTTCAGCAGATCCGGCAGTCCGCGCGTGGGGACGATCGACGCGGTGTTGGTGCTCGCGCCGATGTAGCTCGACACGATCACCAGATCGGCGCCACGCGCAATCGACAGGGCGTTCTCCACCGTCGCGGGCAGGAGCGCGGGCTCGGGATTGATCTTGTAGCTCCCGGTGCCGCCGGCGGCCGCTCCCGCCGTGTTGTCGGCCACCGTTTCCGGGCTGAGTGTGAGCGACAGTAGATTGGCGAACGTGCCCTTGAGCTCCGCATCGAAAATGCGTCCGGCGCTGAGGTCGACACGGGGCGTGACGGTGATGCTGACCACACGGCTGGTCGGCGGCATCTTGAACGGCACGAGGGCGAGTGAATCGCGCACGAGCGTGATCGCCCTTTCCGCCGCCACGCGCGCGGGGGCCACATTCGCGGCCAGGCCGACGCGGGTCCGTACGCCCTCCACGTTCACGAACCGCTCGCGATCGAGGCCGAACTCGTGCTTCGCCATGAGCAGCTTCTTCACGGAGGCATCGATGCGCGCTTCGGTGAACCGTCCCGACGCCACACCGTCCACGACGGCCTGAATCGACACTTTGGCATCGCTCGGCATGAGCAGCACGTCGTTGCCCGCCACGACAGCGCGCTGCGTGGCCTCGGCCATCGACATGTTGCCCAGCACCCCGTTCATATCGAGCGCATCGGTCACCAGGATGCCGTTGAAGCCCATCTGCGTGCGCAGCAGATCGGTCATGACCGTCGCGCTCAGCGTGGCCGCAGTGTGCGTGGTGTCGAGTGCCGGCAAGTCGCCATGGAACGTCATCATGCCGCGCACGCCAGCGTTGATCGCCGCCTGAAACGGACGCAGCTCCACACTGTCGAGCCGCGCGCGAGACACGTTCACGCGCGAAAGCTCGAGGTGCGAGTTCTGTTCGGTGTCGCCATGTCCCGGGAAGTGCTTACCGGTGGCGAGCATGCCATGCTCCTGAATACCGCGCACCAAGGCCGCGCCCATGCGCGACACGAGCGCCGGATCCTCGCCGAACGACCGAGCCGCGATCACCGGGTTCTTCGGGTTGTTGTTCACGTCGAGCACCGGCGCGAAGGCCATGTGAATGCCCATGGCTCGCCCTTCGATCGCCGTCACGCGACCCATCTCGTACGCCAGCGCGGTATCGCGCGTGGCGCCGATGCCCATCTGATACGGGAACGACGTGGCGCCGCCGAGCTCGATGGCGTTCGGCAGGAACCAACCGCCACGCGCGCGGAACGCCGCACCGGTCTCGAGGTCCGCACCGACGAGCAGCGGCAGTTTCGACGCGGCCTGCAACGCGTTCACCTTGGCGGCGATGTCGAGTGGCCCACCGACCGACACGATGATGCCACCCAGCTCCTGCTCGCGCACCAAGCGTTCGATATTTGTGTATCCGGCCGCGTCGGTGGCGGTGTAGTCGCCCAACGTCCAGATCCAGATCATCTGCGCCGCTTTCTGGCGGAGCGTCAGGGTCTCGAGCACCGAGTCGGCCCACGCGGCATCGGCCGCCGCATTCTTCGGCGCCGACGCGATCTCCATGACCCGGGTGATCGGCTCCGAGCGACGCGACGTCGGCGCCGCCACCGGACCACGACCGGTTTGGGCGGCGGAGGCACACGCCGCGCTGATGAGCGCGGCCGACAGCGAGAGACGAGTGAATTGCGAAGGCTTCACGATCGAGGGCAGACGAAGTCGGGCAGGAATGGACAGGCCGTCGGGCGCTCTGCATCGCAGCGCGTCGGGGGCTCAGCGAAATTCTCCGGGAAATGTACCCCCCGGCGAGCCAATTCGTGGCCAGCGGAGTATCGTCCACTATGGGCGGTCGACTGTCGACTGCCTCGGTCGCTCACATCTCCTTGTCCATCTCTCCGATGTTCCGATCCGTTCTCGTACTGCTGCTGGCCGCCCCCGCCGGGCTGGCGTCGCAAGTGCGTCCGGCAACGCCGGCGCCGCCACCCGTTCTCGCGCGCTTGGCAGGCACCGTATTCGACAGCGCGGCGACGCAGTGGCTGAGTGGCGCCACCGTGCAACTGGTCGACGCGGCCAACCCATCGAATGTGCGAACGGCAATCGCCGGCGCGAACGGGCGCTTCGTCATCGATTCGCTCACCGTTGGCACCTACCTGATCGGGTTCTTCCACCAACGGCTCGATCAGCTGGGGATGGAGGCGCCGCTCTTTCGCGTGAACATCACGACGCCCGAAGAACTTACGGTGCCGATGGCGATTCCGTCGGCGGAGACGATCATCACCAAACACTGCGGGCAGGGCGACCCGGAACAGCCGATAGGACTGTACATGGGTTTCGTGCGCGACGCCGCCACGAACCAGCAGGTCCCCGCGGCGCGTGTGCGAGCGCAGTACTCGGAGGTCACGGTGGGAGCGCGTGGCGTGGAACGACGCTCTCCGTCGAGGTTTGGCAGCACCACCGACGATGGGCTCTTCACGCTCTGCGGCGTCCCGCGCAATGCTCCCGTGACCGCACGGGCGTATGCCGGCGGTGACTCCACCGGTTTCATCGAGCTGCGCGTACCGCGCAACGGGCTATTGGTGCGTGACCTCGTGATCGGCTCCTCGGGCAAAGGCACCGGCCTGCTCCGAGGCTCGGTGAAGAGTGTGAGCGGGCAGACGATCGCCAGCGCTCGCGTGGTACTCTGGGGTGCGAGCGGTAACGGGACGAACGCCACCAATGGGCAGTACCTTTTGGACGGACTTCCCACCGGCACGCAGATGATCGAGGCGCGTGCCATCGGCTACCAGCCGATGCGCGTCGTGGTCGATGTCTCGGCGACAGAAGGCGTAACCGCCGACCTCGCGCTCGAGGCGCTCGTCGCCACCGTCGACACGGTACGGGTGCGCGGCGATCGTGTGTCGAATCAGATGGCGGAGTTCGAGAAACGGCGTCGCTCGGGCTTCGGCTCGTTCATCGACGAGAGTCAGCTCAACAACCGCTCGCCGATGTTCATGGCCGACATCTTCCGTACGGTTCCGGGGATCTCGATCGCGACCGGACAGTCCGCGCAGGGACGCGTGCTGATGCGCGGAAACGGCGGCAACTGCGCCCCTGCGGTGTTTCTGAACGGCATGAACGTGCAAGTTCCCGACGGCAACCTCGATGGGATCGTGAACTCGCAAGAAGTCAGGGCCGTCGAGGTGTATTCACGCACGTCGAACGTGCCCGCGCAATTCGATTCACGCAACGGATGTGGCTCTATCGTGGTATGGACGGGACCGCGAACGTCGCGGCGTTGAAGACGATAGCGTGGCCGGACGTTCATGTGCCTGCTTGAGCTTTCGGCGAGCAAGACGCACACTGTATCATGGTTTATCCGTCGAAGTTGTCACGCGCGAGCGTGGTGGATGCGGCCATCGCGCTGATTCGGGAACAGGGCGCGGACGCGCTCGGCATGCGCGCCGTTGCCGCTCGCCTGAGCGTGCGCCCCGCCTCGCTGTATAAGCATGTGGTCGATCTGGCCGGCTTACAGTCACTGCTGGCCGAGCACGCTGCGGGCGACCTGCTCGCGGCCATGGATGTCGCTATCGCTCGCGCGCCGCGATCGGCAAGCGTGGAGTCGCCGAAGATGCCGATGCTGTTCATGGCGAACGAATACCTGCGCTTCGCACGTGAGCAGCCGTCGTTGTATGCCATGCTCACCAGCGCGACGGTGCCGTTGCCGGCTACCGAGCCCTCGTCGCCGACCGCGATGTCGATACCGCACGTCGCGCGTGCCGCACTCTGGCGGCGATTGCTGCAAGTCGTCGGTGACCTCACCGGGACGCGCGACGACGCCGATGCAGCGGTCGCGCTATGGGCTTTCCTTCATGGGTTCATCGCGCTGGAGCGTGGCGGCATGTTCGCGACCAGTGGTCAAAAGGGCGGCTTCGCGCGCGGAGTAAAGGCCATGGCCGCCGGACTACGTCGCCCCGCCTCGGGGAGCCATCCGGCCATCGGTGGCTCGTATGCTGGTTGAGTCGATGCGCCTCGCGTTGAGAAGCAGCATCGTGCTGCTCATGCTCGTCCTGCTCGCTGCCTGCAGCGCCGCCAAGCTCGGCGGACGCGGTTCACCGCAAGGCACGGTCACATTGGTCGTGGAGAACCGTGGCTTCGCCGACGTGAACCTGTTCGTCGTGCGCAGCGAAGGCGCGATCGGCGCGCGGCTGGGCACCGTGAACGGCGGCGCGACGGTGACCTTCAAGGTTCGGGAATCGAACCTGCAGGGCGGCGGACTGATTCAGCTGCAGGCGCGAGCCATCAGCGGTCGCGCTACATGGACGTCGCCGACCCTTTCCGTAAGCCTTGGTGGCGTCGTGAAGCTCGATCTCATCGCGACGGGCACCACCGACCTGAGCCGAAGCCAATTCTACATCATCCAGTGACGGTGGCTCACAGTAAGGCCGAAGACACTTCGGGGCTGCGTGTGGGTCAATCTCGGCCCGATGGCCTTCTACGTTGCCTTACCACCCGTGACCGCCGATACGACGCCGTGCTCTCGGTACGAGACCCCTGCGCCTCTGCGTTCTCCGGTTCTCTGCGTAATCGGTTTTCCATCTGCCCGACATTGCCGTCAGAGATTTGCCGTTGAACGGATCATGCGAGCTGTCGGAGACGCGCGTACCACCGGCACGTGCGACGGCGGCACCGACCACGTCGAACACCAGCGGCTTGCCAGTGGCGCGATCGTTCACGCGCTCGTCGGTCGCGATACTGCCGGCACGAATCGGATTGACGTAGTGCGTGGCGCCGGCGGCTGTGGCGGTTACGTCGTACACAACGCGGAACTTGGCGAACCCGGCGCCGACAATTCGTGTCGGGTGTAGGCATCGGCGTCGGTCTGGCGCGGCGGCGCCGTCTGCGCACCGGCGGGCATCGCGCTCGCTACCGTGAAGGCCAGCGTGATCGCCATAAACCGGCCTCGAACCATGATGCTCAAAAACGGGTGCTGCATGCGGTGCCGCTCGGGAATCGACCGGGCAGCGCTCGCCGGAACGGCGACCAGCGCCCAATATTACTCTGTGCACACGGACCGCTCGTCCCCTCCCCAAGCCTCCCCGCATCATGAAGCGTCCTTTGATCGTCGCGCCCGTTCTGCTGGCGTTAGCGGCGCCACTTGCCGCTCAGGCGCAGGCAGCGCCGAAGATCGCCCGCCTCGTGATCACACCGGCCAGCCGGACGCTCATGGCCGGCGACACGATGCGACTCCGAACGGAAGCGCGCGACGCTCAGGGGAACGTGCTGTCCGGCGTCACTTTCCGCTATCGACTCGGCGGTTCGGCGCGATTCGAAGGACGCGTGGATTCCACCGGCTTGCTCACGGCCAGTTCGACCGCGATTCTGCCGGTCACCGTCACGGCCACGATGCCGGGGGCCGCGCCGGCGTTCGAGGTCATCGAGATCACGGCCGTTCCCGGACCAGCTGCGCGGATCGAACTCTTGCCATCCGCTCTCAAACTCGTGGTGGGACAGCGCGTGCGCGCCACGGCGCGGGCGTTCTCCGTTAACGATGACGTACGCAGCGATCGCGTCACGTGGACGAGTGAGAACCCGCTGATCGCCAGCGTGAGTGCGACCGGTCTCATCACCGCGCTTAAATCAGGCCGCACCGCTATCGTAGCCACCACGGGCGGTGTGTCGCAACGCCTGCCGATGTCAGTGGCGGCCGCCGCATTGTCGTCGCTGACGCTGACACCGGGGCACGTGGAAGCGCGCACCGGCGACGTGCTCCGCTTCGCCATTGCCGCGAAGGATGCAGCCGGCAAGCCGATCATCGGACTCACGCCGACCTGGAGCTTCTCGCCCGGACAGGGGCAGATCGACGCCGATGGCGCCTTCGTGGGCTACGAGCCCGGCGACTACACCATCACGGCGTCGTTCGGCGCGCGCAGCGTGGAGAGCACGATCACCCTCGCGCCGCGCGATGTGCGCCGCCCGCTATCGTTGGTCGGCCGCTTGCCACGCACGCGTTTTACCACCGAAGAAGTGTGGATTCACCCGGACGGGAAGCACGCCTACCTCGGCTCGGGCGGTGGTGGCGATGTGTTGTACGCGCTCGACATCAGCAACCCGGCTCACCCCAAGGTCACCGACTCCATCATCTCGAACACGCGGCGCGTGAACGACGTGATGACATTCCCCGACGGCAAGTTCCTCGTGTTCACGCGCGAAGGGGCCAGCGACCGGAAGAACGGCATCGTGATCGCGTCACTCGATGACCCGGCGCATCCGAAGCCGATCGCCGAGTTCACTGACGGCGTGACCGGTGGCGTGCACTCGGCGTTCGTGTACAAGCAAGAGAAGTTCGGCACGTTCATCTTCCTCACGAACGACGGTACCGGCGCGCTGCACGTGATCGACGTGAACGATCCGTATCATCCGAAGGAAGTGGCGCGCTGGAAAACGGAAGGGCGTCCCGATGCTGGCCGCTCACTGCACGACATCGACTTGCGCGACGGCCTCTTGTACGCGAGCTACTGGAACGACGGGTTGATCGTGCTCGATGTGGGCAACGGGATCAAGGGTGGCTCGCCGTCCAACCCGGTGAAGGTCTCGCAATTCAAGTACGACTTGAACGCGATGTACAAGCAAGTCGAAGTAGACGGCGGCGCGGGCTTCATCCGCGGCACACATACAGCGTGGCGTCACAGGAACTACGTATTCATCGCCGATGAAGTCTTTCCGGCCGCATCACCGAAGGGCACGAAGGACGCGTCCGCTGGTCGAGCGTACGGGCGGCTTCAGGTGGTGGACGTGTCCGACATCACGAATCCGAAGGTGGTCGCGTTCTACGAGCCCGAGTACGGCGGCGTGCACAACGTGTGGGTGGCCGGCGACTCGCTGTATATGGGCGCGTACAACGCCGGCTTTCGCGTGTTCGACATCTCGGGTGAACTTCGCGGTGATCTCCGCGCGCAGGGGCGCGAAATCGGACACCTGAATACCGCCGATATGGACGGCCACGTGAAGAACGCGGCGATGACGTGGGGTGTGGTGGTGAACCCCAGGGACGGACTCGCCTATGTGAACGATGACAACAACGGCCTGTGGATCATCCGCATCGAACCCAAGCCGGTGAAGAAGGTCATACCGTGAGCATCTGGGCCGTGCGTGCAGCGCTGCTGTGCGCGCCACTCCTCGTGCGCGCACAGGCGCCCGCGCGAGACTACCTCGTGCTCGTGGCGAGCGAATCGGTGGACCGCGTGGCGCTGGTGCGCTTCGGTCCTGCCGGCGCGCGCGTCGAGCGCGAGAAGTATGTGGGTTGGTCGAGGATGGAGGTGGCCGGCCCGCACGGCGTGGCGGTATCGCCCGATGCGAAGGAGTACTTCGTGACGATCGCGCACGGTACGCCCTTCGGAAAGCTCGTGAAGTACGACGCCGCCACCGATGCGCAGTTGGGCAGCGTGATGCTCGGCAACTTCCCCGCCACCGCGCAGGTGTCGCCCAACGGCGCGCTCGTGTTCGTCGTGAACTTCAATCTGCACGGCGACATGGAGACCAGCGATGTTTCAGTGGTCGCGGCCAGGGAGATGGTGGAGATCGCGCGCATCCGCACGTGCACGATGCCCCACGGGTCGCGCCTGTCGAGCGATGGCAGCAAACACTACTCGGCCTGCATGATGGACGAGACGTTGGCCGAAATCGATGCCAGCACCTTGTCTGTGAGCCGGCACTTCTTCCTGACGAAGGGGAAGGAAATGGGCATGACGGGAGCGCCGCCCGAGCGCGGGGTGAGCGAGCACGGCGCCCATGGCGACACGCGGAGCGGAGCGAACAGCGACATGTCGGGCCACGGCATGGAGCCACCCAAGCCGGGCGACATCTCCTGCTCACCGACCTG
>Ga0105047_10007768_pt1 | contig 18017 bp, 17 predicted proteins | sample MAT04_FD_78384 | JGI IMG/M metagenome (GOLD analysis project Ga0105047, IMG submission 78384) | Freshwater microbial communities from Lake Fryxell liftoff mats and glacier meltwater in Antarctica - MAT-04 (megahit assembly) | ecosystem: Environmental > Aquatic > Freshwater > Ice > Liftoff...
ACGAACCGTCGATGCGCTGTTCGATGCCATCAAAGCGGCGGTTGCATCTATCACCGCTTCCGACGCATTCGGCTTCATCCGACACTGCGGATACTCCGCTATGATGGTTTGAAAAATGCTCTAGGCTTTGCGACGTGTGCGGCTGATCAGAAGAGGCAACGCAACCGAAACCAAACCCAGGCAGGCCGGTTCGGGGATCGAGACGGAAAACGCTTCGGCTTCATAGATCGCAATGCCGTAGTTGGCCGGAAGGTCCGAATCGTTGACCACGACCTGCAGGGTATCGACCCCGACCAACTGGGAGAAGTTGATATACATGCGATCGCTTCCGTTGCCTGTCGTCGGATTCGGCGAATACGTGCCCACGTCGAAGAATCCGGCGCCAGTGTCGGCCCTCAGCTTGAAACTGGTCGGGAGCGCGCTGTAGCCACCCTGTGAGCCCCAGATGATCCCGAAGCTGTTGATCGTTTCGTTATTGTAGCTAAGGTCCAACTCGATGGTGCTTCCCGGAATCGCCGGGTTCGTAAAGGGGTCGCCGTTGCTACCTGTTACGACCCTCGAGAGATAGCGACTGTCGAAGTCTCCATCGATAACGGCACCCGCGCCGCCGTACGCAGAATCACCGTTGGACACCGCGTTGGTGGGGGTGAGACGATGCGAGGTTAAGGTACCCCCGCCCAGGATGGGGATGGCGAAAGATTGATGACCTGCCCGCGAGCGGACAGCGCAGCCGTCGCGACCAAAACGCCCGCCGCTAGAAGCGAAACTCGACCCTGCATAATCTGTCCTCCACTTTCGAAATGTGCGAACCGCCCGGGGAACAAGTGCTCGCAAACGATTTGCGCATGCCCGAGATATTTCGTAGAGCGACTGAGCTCACCACTGAAATGAATCGGATCAAGGAAAAAGTTGCCGTTTGTACTGGACCGACGCGAAAGTTTCACCTGATAGCCGAAGTTGAAGTGTCACCCTTCCTAGATAAAAGCCCACGGAGATTTCTCCGTGGGCTTCTTCATTCGACAACCATCAAACCATTCACTTCACAGCCGCGACGCCTGCTTCGGCGACGGCGTGGTCGTCTTCTACTGTTGATCCGGACACGCCGATCGCGCCGATGACGGTTCCGTCGGCATTTTTGATCGGGATTCCGCCGGGGAAGCTGATCAGTCCGCCGTTGGATTCTTCGATGTTATAAAGCGGACCACCCGGCTGGGAAAGTTTGCCGATCTCGCCGGTGGGCATATCGAAAAAGCGAGCGGTCTTCGCCTTTTTCTGGGCGATGTCGATGCTACCGATCCAGGCGTTATCCATGCGGAGGAAGGCCTTGAGATTGGCTCCTGCGTCGACGATGGCAATGTCCATCTTGACGTTCATTGCCTTGGCTTTTTCCATCGCAGCCATGACCGCAGCCGTGGCTTGTTCGGCTGAGATGTCGTTGGCATTGGTGACGGCAGCTGCTGTGACCATTTTGTCTTCCGCGCCGGCCTGGTGGGGCGTGGCAAAGTTCACTGCAACGGCCAGACAGGCAGCTGCCAGCGCGCCACCTACGAGAAACTTTTTCGATACGTTCATCATGACTCCTCTTAAAAATCGAGACCTCCCGGTACGCAGGTCGGACGCCCGACCGGTATCGTGGAGCCGCATCGTCGTGGAAGCGATCACTTTCCTCAACTCCCGCGACCGGTGACCGCGAAGCGAAACCCCCGGAACCCAAGCTCAGCAAGCCTGCGGCTTATCCGTCCTTCCATCTCTCGAAGCCTTTCCAGCAAGGGGTCGCAACACCTCGGCATGATAAAATAGGTAATCTGGAAAGTTTGGGTAAAGATATTTCGGGGCCTCCACCGATGATAGGGGTGTTGAATGTTACCCATATTAACACTCAACAACGTTATCGGTGGCAGGGACGCCTCCGAATGTGAAATTGGTGAAGATGTTGCTGGATCGGCATCCTCTCCCGTTGTCTCCCGTCCGGAGTGTCCCATGAGCTTTGATGCCCCCTTGTCCGAAACGAATCTTTCCTCGACCTATCTCGAGCCCCTTCTTGCCGGCGATCGTCAGACGGTTCGCCACGTGATCGACGAAGCCCTGTCCTGCGGGCTGACTGCCTACGAGCTTCTGACCCGCCTGGTCTGGCCGACCATGGAATTGCTCCAGGAATTGTATCGCGACGATCGGATTTCGGTCAGCGCGTTGAACCTGGCGACACGCCTGAATCGCATGATCACCGATCAGCTCTCCGCCCGTCTCGAACGCAAGCCGTTGCGTGAAAAGAAGGTCCTCATCTTCTGTGGTGATGACGAACCCGAGGAGCTTGGCGGGCAGTTGTCAGCCGACCTGTTTGAAGCCGACGGTTGGACCGTTCGCTTTGCAGGTGGCGGCGTGCCGGAAGATGAAGTGCTCAAGCTGATCGGCGAGGAACGCCCGGATTTGCTGATGCTCTTCGGGACGTTGCCCAGTGCCGTGCCTGCGGTCCGGAAGCTCATCGACTACCTGCGCGAGGTCAACAGTTGCCCGAACATGCAGGTGATGTGCTGTGGCGGAATCTATAAGCGGGCCGAGGGACTGAGCGACGAAATCGGCGCGGACTTATACGCCCCCGACGCCGCCCAGGCCGTGCATGTTGCCAACGGTCAACCCGGCAAGCGCGCATCGGTCGATCAGCAGACGGTCGGCAGAACGCGTCGCATCCGAAAGGCCGAAGCCCGCAAGGGAGAAACGGTCACACGATTCATCGATCAAACCGCAGCATGAGGGTCGGAGGTCGGGATGGGAAGTGAGAAGCAGATAACGCTTCGACGCTTCATCCTCTCCGACCACCGACTGCTGGCTGCACACTGCCGACTTATTTGAGAGGTTCCCATGACATTTGTTATTTGTACTGTCATTGCCCTGTACGTCACGATGTTTTACTCGGCCTTTGTGGTTGCACGGGGCTAAACGAAACCAGGGAGCGCCGGATGCGCTCCTCTCAGCAGCGGGAGCACGCGACCAGCCGACGATTGTGATGGGCGAGAGCAGGGTGGTCCAGAAGACGCAGTCGGCAGCGAGGTCGGCGTCGCCGCCTAGTTCGAGGACCATCAGGAGGGTGTTGACGGCAGTGGGAACGGCTGCGGTGAGGATCAGGAGTTGCGCCGGCCAGCCGGACTCGCCCCATAAATCCAGCGCGCCCAACCTGAGCTTGCTCATTGCCCAGAGGATGATCGCCATCTGCAGGGGACCGAGAATCAGGCGCAGGATCAGGACGACGGACACGGGTTTCCATCGAGGCCATCGCGGGTTGCTGGCGAGCTGGGCCCCCAATGTCAGCAATGCGACGGCACCATGGCAACCGACAGGTAGCCGGTTGTAGCAGAGATCATCACGGGGAGATGTCGCGCGGCATCGTGTCGCAGCCACCAGTTGACGATGAGACCTGCGAGCAAAGTCCACACATTCGGCAGGCGAAGAATCTTGGTGACCCCAGCACCCGGGCTCGTGCCGCCGGCGTACGTCGCGATGAACATGCCGACCGTGAACGTCAGCAGGCTTTGGGCCATCACCACAAACGCCTGCACCGCCCCCCCATCGTGATGCGCGCCGGCTTCGCTGGGGGCAGCGATCAGGGGAGAGATGCCGTCCCCCATCCCGTGCGCGGGAAACGCCAGTTCCGCCAGCGGGAGGCCGTAGTTCCCACTGTTGTAAAACATGACTGCCATCGCGACTGCAGCCAGTGTCTTACGACGGACTTTCATCGACATACCGATCCCGAAGATCAGCACGCCCAGCGAAAACACCTGCACGACGGTCACCACCACCACGCCCCCCCATCTCCGCCCACGACAGCGTGCTACGCGAAACCTTGTCGAAGATGAATGCGGGGTTCCGGAGGTAGATGTTTATTTTTGAAAGCGTCCCAATGTCGATCTTGAACTTCCAGCGCAACAGCGCCATCAGCATCAGAATCGGAGAAAGGATGTTCAGCAGGATCGAGGAGATCATGGGACGACGGGAGGTTAGCCGACGCGCGGGGCGTGCCGGGAGATGAGGAATATGCGGGAAAAAGGTTCGATTTCGAAAGCGCGGTGGGGTGCGCGAAGAGGTGTTATCGTCTCGGATCCGCAGATTACGCAGCGGCGTGGGGTGGGGAGGGCTCAATGGCGGATCATTCGCGACAGATCGTCGATCAATTGTGCGACGACTTAAAATCCGTCGCGGTGTATAAACGGGGCGTGGCTGTTGCGACTCCATCGCCTGATCCTGTTTCCCGCGCCACCGTTGAGGTTCAACCGTCGGCGTCGGGGACGTCGGGCACGCTGGTGACATTGGCCGGGCGATTGGAAATCAGCCAGTTGTCGGCACTGTGGACGAAGCTCTTTCAATCGATTGATCGTACGCAGCCAGGGGACATTCGGGTCGATGCATCCGGCGTGACCTACTGTGACGGGGCGGGGCTGGGCCTGCTGGTGGAACTGGACCTCATCACACGCGCGCAAGGCCGGACAACGGTGTTTGATGGGCTCAACAATGACGTGCGGAGGCTGCTTAATCGCGCGCTGCTCGACGACCAGCCCGAGGGATAACCAAAAAGCCGACATCGGTGGGGATGATCGACAAGATCGGGCAGGGGACAGCCAACCTGCTTGGCGATCTCCGGTCGATGCTGGAGTTTCTGGGGGATTTGACCGTCGGGCTTTTATGGGCGATCACCCACCCGAAAAAAATCCGCGGGCGCGATGTCCTGCTGATTGCGGAGAAAGCCGGTGCCGATGCGGTGCCGGTGGTTTGCCTGCTAGGCGGGTTGATGGGGTTGATCATTTCGTTTCAATCGGCATCGGGGCTGGAGCGCCTGGGCTTTGAATCCTATATCCCGACGATGCTTTCGATCGCGATGGTGCGCGAGCTTGGCCCGCTGGTGACGTCGATCATCCTTGCGGGGCGAAGCGGGTCGGCTTTCGCTGCCGAGCTGGGCACGATGAAGGTGACGGAGGAGATCAGCGCGCTGACCACGCTGGGCCTGCAGCCCGTGCGATTTCTGGTCGTCCCGCGCTTGCTCGCAGCCATGATCGTCAACCCGCTGCTGAGTCTTTTTGGGACGGTATCGGGACTCGTCGGCGGATACCTGGTGATGACGAGCCTCGGGCAGGCTTTCCCTGCCTATGTCCATCAGGTGATCAATGCAGTCACCTATGTTGATCTGCTGCAAGGCGTTTTCAAGGCGATTGTGTTTGCATTTCTCATCGCAGCAGTCGGTTGTCTCAAGGGCTTGCAAACGCGCAGCGGGCCCGGCGCGGTGGGTGACAGCACCACGCGCGCAGTCGTCGCAGGGATCGTGATGATCGTTGCTGCCGACGGCGTGCTGGGAGTTGTGTTTTATTACATGGACATCTGACCGCATGATCGACGCATCGCACAACGCTGCCCCGCTCATTCGAGTGGAAAAGCTCCATGCCGCCTACGACGGGAAGACAATCCTGCGCGATGTCAGCTTTGACGTGAAGGCGGGAGAGATCTTTGTGCTTGCTGGCGGGTCGGGCTCTGGAAAGAGCACAGTGCTCAAGCACATGATCGGGCTGTATACACCAGCCGGTGGGTCGATCCACATCAAGGGTCAGGACGTTTCGACAGCGAGCGGACCAGCCCGGGCCGCGTTGTTGCGTACGTTCGGGGTGACATACCAGGCCGGCGCGCTCTTCGGGTCGATGAACCTGTTGGAAAACGTCCTCCTGCCTTTGGAAGAGTTCACAGATTTGCCGCCCGACGCGATGCATATCATTGCCCTGAGCAAGCTGCGGTTGGTGGGGCTGGATGCCGCTGCCGACAAACTGCCTTCGCAGATATCGGGCGGGATGCAGAAGCGGGCCGCCATCGCGCGGGCGATGGCGTTGGATCCGGAGATATTGTTTCTGGATGAACCGTCAGCCGGGCTCGACCCGATCACGTCGGCAGAGTTGGATCAGCTCATCCTCGATTTGCGTAAGCTGCTGGGCATCACATTCGTCGTGGTGACGCATGAACTGGCGAGCATTTTCGCAATCGCGGATAAAGTGGTGGTATTTGATGCGGACAAAAAGACCAAGGTCGCAGAAGATACGCCTGTGCATCTGCGCGATCAGACGGACAACACGTGGGTGCACGCCTTTTTCAATCGCGAATCTCCGCAGACATTTGAGCATCAACTTTCGAACGATGCGGACAGGAAGCGCGCATGAGTGAACAGGCCAATCGTTTCAAGCTGGGATTGTTCGTGGTGGTATCGGTCGCGATGCTGCTGGTGGGCGCTGCGGTCCTGGGGGCAGGGTCGTTTCTGAAGCAGACGATGAAGGTCGAAACCTATCTTGATGAATCGGCGCAGGGCCTCGACATCGGCGCGCCCGTGAAGAACCGGGGCGTGACGATCGGCAAGGTAAGCAAGATCGGTTTCGTGGGAGACAAATATTCGTTTGATGACAAGAACGACAAATTACGTGCTATGCGCGGGCTGGTGCTGGTGGAGATGAAGGTGGATTTGACGGATCGACATTCCAGGCTGATCCAGGAAGCCATCCAGGACGCCCGCTACCGTGGGCTCCGTGCGCGGATGGCAAGTGAAGGGTTGATGGGGTCGGCCTACATCGAACTGGTGTGGGACAGGGAGACGATCGCGCTTGAGCAGGTCCCGTGGATTCCCAATCAGCCTTACATCCCTGCAACCAAGAGCGTCATGGGACAGATTACCAGTTCGGTCGAGCGGGTTGCCAAGCAGCTTGAATCGGCCCGTATCGATCAGGTGATCGGGGATGTGCAGAAGCTGGTAAAGAATATCGACAATCAGGTGCAGGCGATTGATATCAAGGCGATGACAGCAGATGCAACCAGTTTGCTTGCAGAGGTGCGCGCGACCAATGCACGCGTCAAGGCGATTCTCGATCGGCCTGCGATCGATACTGCCATCGACGATGTCGCGGGGATGGCGCGATCACTCAAAAATATGACGGGAGACGATCAAGGCCAGCTGCGACGCTTTATCAGCGATCTTCCCGAAATATCCGCCCGGGTGAAGTCGGTGGCGGCGCAGCTGGATGATGTGCTGTCTGATCCACAGACCAAGGGTATGCTGACCAATCTTAATACGGGCGCAGCATCGGTCGCGCCGGCGACGGCCGACCTGAGACGGCTCATTCGGCGGTTGGATACGATGCTGTCGTCGCAGCAGCAGGATTTGGAGGCCATCGTCACTGGTCTGAAAAAGACGGTCGAAAGTGCCAACGCAGTCGCGGAGGATGCCGCACAAAACCCTGCCCGTGTCCTGTTCGGCGAGCCTCCGCCACGCACGTCCGGCCCCTCTTCATCAGGTAAAAAATAATGCAAACCCATCGGCCGATCGCGATCATCTTGCTGTTGCTCGCGCTGCTAAGCGGATGTGGGAATCTCAGCAAACCGTTTCCTGAAAAAGAGCGGTTCGGAATCTCGTGTTCTCCGACCTCTCATGACGACGCGTTGAACGTCAATCAAACGGGTCACGCAGAAGTTTCTTCCGGCACGGCTCGGCCCCCTACACCTGTGCTTCCGCTGCGCGTCGAGCGCGTGCGCGTCGCCAGCCCATTTGACGGGCGCACGTTCGTGCATCGTGTTGGTGAGGATCAATACACCTTCGATTATTACAGCGAGTTCGTTACCGGCCCCGATCAGCTTCTAACCGCCTGCGCGGTTGCGCGACTCCTGCAAAACGCAGATCTGCCGATGACGCTCGCGCCTCAGTCGTCAGCGGATGCGGGATATCGACTCGAGACCAACATCCTTCACCTGTATGCGGACGACCGTGTACCGAGCAAGCCGCAGGCGAGCATCGCGGCGCACTTTTTGTTGCTGCAGGATTTCAAGGATGGAACGCGCGTCGCAGGTCAGTGGACATTGACAGAGTCCGAGCCTCTCCCCGCCGCCAATCCCAAAGACCTCGCCGCAGGCTATGGAAAGGCGTTCGGTCGCATCCTGGACCGACTGACCGATGAATTGATCGCTGCCCTGCAGGTCCAGGACAAATTGAACTGATTAACCGATCTCTCTGAAACCGCGTTACTTCCTCTGTCGACTGGCCTTCTTCGGCAATGCTGGCGATGGCGCGGGCACTTCGCGCTGGTACGGGCAATTCCGACAATCTCGATCGCAGCATGCGCCAAGCGCCAGCAGGTAGTCGCGGGTCAACGCGCCTTCTTCGTCAAACAACGGCTGCAGCACCGCCCCGCACTGCTGGCAGAGCGACTGCGGGCCACCGGGGACTGTCTCCAGGCATCGTGGGCAAAACGTGAACATCGCTGACAACTCTATCGGCAAGGTCAGGCTACTGTCTCTGCGACGTTATTGGTCTGCATACCCCGGCAGCGGTGCGATCGATCTTATCGGGCATGGCAATATCGAGATGACAAGGTGTGCGTCGTGTTCGAGCGATTGACCCATTCAAGGGTCTGGCGTGCCGGCTCCAAAGCGATACCCACCCCGATGGCGGTGCCGATAAATTGTGGGCGCTTCGGGTGAGCCAATGAACTCTACTTCCCGTCGCCGCGTTTGTGCGATGGTCGGTTGTAGAAGCGGCAGTCTGTGGACGTGGTGGCCAGCCCCCGACCGAGGTGAACTCGGCCTATTCCGTGGAGCGACCACCGCCAGCCGCAACTACTCTGCCTTGTTCCGCTCGGCGGCCCGGAGCTTGTCCTGGACTTTTTTATTCGCGATGGCGGTGTCGAGTTCCACTTTCTGATCCGAGGTCAAGAGGGCGGTGATGTCGGCCTCCTCCTTTTCGCGGATCGCGTTGCACGCGTCGCTGGCGGTCTGGTGGATGGAGATGATCTGCGTTTTCTGCTCGTCAGTCAGCGAAGCAAGAAGGCTCCAAGGCTGAGTCAATCGCGCTTTCTTCGCAGGCTTGGTCGTCGGTGCATCGTCCGCGCCGGCCATCGCGACAAAAACGCCCAGCGCAGGAACCAACACACACCCAACCATCGCCATACGCAGCTTCATGAGATTCTCTCCTTACGTGACGTGACTGAAACCCAATCTCTTTAAAATTATCGATGCCACGCGCCCATCGCAAATGTTCCGCTCATCCACGACAGATAACGGCACCTAGTTCGCGCCTCATCGCCGTCCGAACCAGCCATCGAGCATCGCAGCCAAAGACCACGGAACCGACCACCATTGCCAGCCTTTTCGACAGGTCGTCCGTTCCACTCGCCCTTCGGCGGCGGGCACAGGGCGCGAGAAAAGACAGCCCTGAGCGGGGTGACAGTTAAGCGATCCGAGCATCTCCTTCCGACCGTCGTGCCTTCATCCGCGGTCGGTGGCGGGTCGAATACCCCAATCAGGCTGTCTGGAGGCGAGATCGGATGAATTTCTGGACGATTCCCTCGCGAAGGTAGTATTCCTGGACGTCTTCGGGCAGTTCCGGGAAGTCTCGAATGGTGCCCCGGCAGGCGGATGCGCCACATTTGCAGCGCATGGTCCACATACCCTCCCACATCGTCGTCGAATAGTCGTATCGAATCTCCTGGCCTCGCGTGATCGGTCGCAAGGCCACGAGTTGCCGGTCGTTGATGATCCCGGCATTGGGGTCGCAGGAATGGTTGGCAAAAACCGCCGGGGCTTCGATATCGAGGTAGATTTCCTGCCCGATCTGCAACGGATTTCCCTGATGATCACCCTTGGCCAGCGCCTCGGCGAGTGTAATAATCCGCCCCTTGAAACGGACGATCTGCTCCCGGGGCGCGAAGTCACGGGCGGCAAACAGGCCGTTGTCCAAATCACAGCGTGCGACGAAAACGTTGTCCATGTCACATGCCTCTCAGGCAAACCGCACCAGTAGACTTATCGAAGTGATCGCCAGCACAATCCCGAGGACCTCCCTCGGTCTCAGAGACTCCTGGAAAAAGACGAGCCCAAGCAGCGTCAGAAGCAAAACCGTTGCGACGGAATAGACGACCCCGATCGTCGCCAGCTTTAGATGGGGCATGACGTATACCCATCCGAATGCGGTGGACGAGTACACGAGGAAACCGGCCACAAACCACCAGGATTCAAATGGCCGCTCGCGATCGCTGGCGCGCTTGAGCAGGTAGTCTCCGGCGACGCTGACGGCACACAGGCCGACCGTCACGAGAATTGCGGGTATCATCTTTTCCATAGAATTTTCTGACCTCCGACGCAATCCCGTCATTGCCTGATATTCCACGGTACTCAGATTCAATCGGTTGAAGCGATGCATCCCTTGAGCGCGTAGCAAAGCCTCCAGACGTTAAATCGATTGGAATCCGCAATGGTCCCCGGCGAGAAAAAATAAACCCCAAGACCCAGTGAGCCGATGGAGGGCGTCGCTCCGTTCAGGCGGCGGCTCTGCGCTGGGGAATATCCCCCTGGAATGTTGCCGCAAGATCGGCCGCGGGTACAGGGCGCGAAAAAAGATAGCCCTGAGCGGCTTGACAGTTGAGCGATTGGAGCATTGCGACCTGCTCGAGCGACTCGACGCCTTCTGCGATCAGCTTCATGTCCAGATTCTCAGCCAGCGTAATAGCGGAGTGAATGACGGCCGCAGAGCGACGCGAAAACGCTCGTTCGTCGAGGAACGACCGATCGAGCTTAATGCCGTCCAACGTGAACTGTCGCAGCGATCCGAGCGATGAGAGACCCGTGCCAAAATCATCGAGGAACACGCGGATGCCACGGTCGCGTAGCTGTCCGATCGATCGATGTGCCGATGCCGGATCGTTGGTCAGCGCGGTCTCGGTGATCTCACCAACGAGTCGCCTGGGATCGATCCCGACGCGTGCGAGAGAGTCGTCGAACGCCTTGACGAAATCAACGTCATACAACTGACGCCGGGAGATGTTCACGCTCATGTACTCTAATTTTGGAAAGAGACTCAACTGGCGACAGGCCTGCTCAAACACCCAAGCCCCGATCGGAACGATCAGTCCCGTCTCCTCGGCAAGCGGGATGAAGTCGGCCGGCGAAATCATCCCATGCTTCGGATGCTGCCAGCGCAACAGCCCCTCGACCCCGACGGGAGTGCGTGATTCAAGTGAGACGATCGGCTGATACCACAGGCTCAGCTCGCCGCGGTCAATGGCATGGCGAAGATCGTTCTCAATAACCATGCGGCGCATGGCGCGTTCATGCATGGAGGGGTCGAACATGACCGCCGAGCCACGACGGTTTGCCTTGGCAACATACATCGCGGTGTCTGCATCGCGCAGAACGTCTTCGGCGTTACGGTAGCAAAACCGACTGAGGGTAATGCCGATGCTTGCTGTGCTGTTGATTTGGTGCCCACCAAGGTCGTACGGCTTGGCAAGCACCGCAAGGGCGCGCTCGGCGGTTGCAGTCACGGTGCTCTCGTCTGTGAAGCCCTCCATGATGATGCAAAACTCGTCTCCCCCAAGCCTCGCCGCCAGAGCAAGTGGACTCGTACTGCGGGCCGCAAGATCCGTAGGGGAGACGACCAGGCTCAGCCGCTCGCTGATCGCGACGAGCAGCTTGTCACCATACTCGTGCCCGAGACTGTCGTTGATCACCTTGAAGCGGTCGAAGTCAATGAACATAACCGCATACTGGTGATTCGGGTTCTCCTGTCGTTTAGAGATCGCCATCAGCAGGCGGTCGTAAAACAGGACGCGATTCGGCAGTCCGGTAAGACGGTCGTTCATCGCCTGTTTGCGCAGTTCGGTCGTCCTCTGGGCGACGACGACCTCCAGTTCCTCCATGCGCACCTTATCCTTTGCGCGTTCGACCTCAAGCTCGCTCGTGCGGACAATCACCAGCTGCTCCAACTGTTCGGTGCGCATCTGGGCTTGTTGCAGCAATTCCCAGCGTTCGCGAAGGGACCTTGATATGGACTGAACTTCCACCGGATCAAACGGCTTCTTGAGGATCAACAGCTTATCGAGCGACTTGACCCGCTCGGTGATTTGATCCCACGAGTGGTCCGAAAAGGCAGTGCACACAACGATTGCGGCCTCGTTGTCGAACTTGCGAATCTCCTGAATGGTTTTAAGTCCGTCCCATCCAGGAGGCATCCGCATATCCACGAAGACCGCGAAGAACGGTTTGCCACGCTCCTTCGCCTGACAGAGCAGGTTAAACCCTTCCTCGCCTTGGTGGGCATGGGTGAGTTCAAACCCGTGATCGGCCGTGGCGGCGGTGGATTCTCCGAGCATCTGCAGCTCAAGGGCGTCCAACGCACTGGAATCGCTCCCGGCACGCGTGAGGATCTTTCGGAAATCCGCGTGGATATCCGGATTGTCGTCAATCACGAGGATGCGGTTGTTCTCGCTGGTGATCATGCGGCTCCTTCGATCAAGGCGGTCAGCCGGACAGGGATGGTGAGAGAAAAGGTCGCGCCGGTGCCCGAGCCGTCACTTCGTGCCGAGAGCGTGCCATCCATTTCGGCGGCGGCATTGGCGCCGCTGTGCAGGCCAAAGCCGTGTCCGTCCTTGAACGCGCTGAATCCGTGCTGGAAAAGCCGGTTGACAGTTTCGGGCTTGATACCGACGCCGTTGTCCTGCACTTCAAATTCGATCGCTTCTCCACCTCGAACCCGCCGCGCTCGCAGCGTAATCCGCCGCTCGGCAACATCCGGGTGGCAGGTTGCCTTCTTGGCGTTGCTTATCAGGTTAATCAGGATCTGAAGAATCTTGTGCTTGTCGAGGGCTAAAATCGGAAGGTCGGGTTCGTACTCACGTTGAATGTGAATCTGGTGGCGTTCCATGGAGACGAGGTTCACCTTCACGGCGTCCTCCATGATGGATGCGGGGTCGACCGGAGCGGTCACGTTCGATCCGGTGGCCGCGCCTTGCTGCATCCGCACGACTTCCTTGATGTGCTCGATACCCGAGACCAGTTGATCGACTTCCGTTTGAATGCTCTGCTGGTCTTCGCGAAGTTTGCCGTGCAGCTGCTCGAGAAACTCGGGAAGACATTTACCGCGCGGGTCCGCGCTGACGAATTCTCCGAGCCGGGCCTTCTCCTGTCCGACCAGCGTGACGAGCTTGCCCAGGCTCGTGAGTCTCGAAGCGCGCAGGCAGTCGCTGATCATGCGAGCGGAGACGTTTACACTGTTGAGCACATTGCCCACGTTGTGCAGCACGCCGGTCGCGATCTCCGCCATGCCCGCCTGACGGGACAGCGCCAGCGACTGATTGCGGTACTCCTCGAGCCTTGCCATCATGCCGTCGAATTCTTTGGCGAGCTGGCCGATCTCGTCGTGGCGAGTGGAGTTGAACCTGGTGTGCAGCTCTCCGCTGGTCCCCACTGTCGTAGCGTGCTTGCTCAGCTTGCTCAACGGCTTGATTACCATCCATCTCAAAAGCGCGACGAGGGTCAGCATCGTTGCCACCACCGCCACGGTCAACGAAATGGTGGCGAATGAGATTGCCTTTTTCCCTTGCGCGAGGATGGTTCGTTCAAGGTCGGTCTTCACCATGAGCATCGGTTGACCCTGAACGTCTTTCAGGACTCCGACCACGGCAATACGTTGGTCGCTTTCCTCGGCGACCTGCGGGGTGCCGAACCGTACCGCAGCGTCGATCAGCAATCGGTCTTTACCGGCAATCCGGCCATCGGTGACGGGCACAGCGGTGAAATCCACCTGGGTTTGGAGCTTGAGCGCCGCCATCGAGTTGTCGTTTAGCACGCTGCCCCAGATCAACACGCCCGCCAAAGGTCCTTCGTACTGGCTGGTCAGAATCGGACGCGCGGAAATCAACATCGGGCCCAAGTTGGTCGAAACCAATCCGTCAACCTTACTATCCTTGCTTGCGGTGACCTGCATGAGGGGATGATTGAGCGGCAGGCGATCGCGCGGCAACCACTTCAGTTCGAACGGCTCCTTCGACTCGTGGCTGGCGACTCGGCTCCAGAAAACCGTGCCGTCCGGTCGCACGAAAAACAAGACGTCGATTTTCTGCAGGGTGTACCAATCCTGATTTTCCAGATTCTGCCCGTAGAAGGTATCGTCCTTGCCCTGTACGTAGTTGTACGCATCATCCCAGGATGCCCAGTCAAAAACCGCCAGCGATAGGCGGGCTTTTTCCCTCTCAATCGCGTCCCGGCAGCGTTCCCAGTCTTTCATCGCCTCTCGGCGCTCGAGCTCGACGAAACTCGGATATATGATACGGTTCTGAATCGCCAGGTTGCCGATGAGCAACCCACCAAGAACAACTGTCAGCGCCAATGTGATCTTCGATCTAAGTTTCATGACCCTCACCATTCCCTTGCAGACGTAACAGCTGCCTGCGGCAGCCTTGCGAGCGCTGTCGAGATACTGCTTCACTACGTATGTTCGGCAACAAACCCGGTGCGCTTAATCCAGTCGGAATAAACGGATCCTTTGTTTTAAGCCCACCGCTTGATTCATCGACGAAGAAGAGTGGCGACGGCCGGGCAATACAAGCCTGTTCGGTGGGTGTCACGCCCTTATGGGACCAGTGATTAAAGTCGCAAAAGATAAACGTAAAGCAGTTCAGGTGTGGCTCGTCATGGAGTTCGTGGTGCTCGACGTTGCGCCCGTGGCGTTCGCGCAGAATGAGCCAATTTCCTACGACCAGATCGCGTCAATTCCGCTGGATGATGAAATACCCACCAGCCGCGCGTGTCATGTTCGGTCGTCGAGAAGGGGGAACAAAACGCCCACGCACGTCGCGCGGGCGGCGTTGTCGACTTGCCCCACGCCGCGCGTGACGAAGAGACTGGAAAACACCGCGCCGGCCAAAAGATCCGTCGCCAGCACCGTCAAGCCGAAATCCGCCATTTGCATTTAGACCTCCGTGCATCTCTAGTTGAATGCCAACCGACCAGGTTACGTCGCAAGATTTCTGGATCACATCGTTATTGTATTCAAAAGCTACTGCGACCGTGTTTCGTATCGAGCGGGACCGACAAGAATCCAGAACGGTGCTTCCGGCATCCGACCGCCTCAAGGAGCTACTCCGAATGCCTTCCAATCCTGAGCAACTTCGCCTTCATGAGGACCGCACTCATCAGCTTCCCTGGCGAAAGTGGGGTCCGTATCTCAGCGAGCGGCAATGGGGCACCGTGCGAGAAGATTACAGCGAATTCGGAGGCGCGTGGGATTATTTTCCGCACGACCATGCGCGCAGCCGTGCGTATCGCTGGGGCGAAGATGGAATTGGCGGATTCAGCGACGATCAGCAGCGCCTTTGCCTATCGGTTGCGCTTTGGAACGGAAAAGACCCAATCCTGAAGGAACGCCTCTTTGGCCTCACCGGGCCTGAGGGGAACCACGGCGAGGACGTAAAGGAACTGTATTACTACCTGGACGCCACGCCTGTGCATTCGTATCTGAAGATGCTCTACAAATACCCCCAGGCGGAGTTTCCGTACGCCTGGCTGGTTGACGAAAATAAGCGTCGTGGAAAAAGTGCCGACGAATTTGAACTGATCGACACGGGTGTCTTTAACGACAATCGCTATTTCGATGTTTTTATCGAATACGCCAAGGCCGACGCAGAAGACATTTTGATACGCGTGACGGTTCACAATCGCGGACCCAATCGCGCAACCTGTCATCTCCTACCGCAGGCATTCTTCCGCAACACGTGGAGCTGGAACGCGGATGCGGTTCGGCCTGTGATTGATTTGCCGAATCAGGATAGCCTTCGATTGTCGCACCCGGAGCTGGGCGGCTATCGCCTGCAGTTCAGCGAAGGAGGCCAGCCGCTTTTTACGGACAATGACACTAATGTCGTCCGGCTCTACAACCAAGCTGCCGACGGACGTCATTTCAAAGATGCGTTTAATGAGTATGTCATTGCCGGCAAGCATGATGCGGTGGCGGCAAATCTGCGCGGCACGAAGGCTGCGATTCATTACGTTTTGGATATCCCAGCCGGTGATTCGCGACAGGTGCAGTTGCGTCTGTCGGAGGAATATCGTTCCGACGCAATGAAGCGATTCAACGCGATCTTCAACCAGCGTATCGCCGAGGCCGACACCTTTTACGACGGGCTGCAGAACGACATGCCCAGTGCGGATGCACGGCTTGTTCAACGGCAAGCCTATGCGGGGATGATCTGGAGCAAGCAGTACTACTATTTTGATATCCCGCAGTGGCTCAGCGGCGACCCCGCGACGCCCAAGCCCCCCGAAAGTCGCAAGCAAGGTCGCAATCAGGATTGGGCGCACCTGAACAATGGCAACATCATTTCGATGCCCGACAAATGGGAATATCCGTGGTTTGCGGCGTGGGATCTGGCATTTCACTCCATTCCGTTCGCTGAGATCGATCCGGATTTTGCCAAGCATCAACTGGTACTGCTGACGCGCGAATGGTTCATGCATCCCAACGGCCAATTGCCTGCCTACGAGTGGGCGTTTGGCGATGTGAATCCGCCGGTCCACGCGTGGGCCACCTGGCGAGTTTATGAGATCGACAAGAAAAACAGTGGCAAACCGGACTACGCCTTCCTGGAGCGCGTCTTCCACAAATTGATGTTGAATTTCACGTGGTGGGTTAATCGCAAGGACGCGGAAGGTCGAAACATCTTTCAGGGCGGATTCCTTGGACTGGACAACATCGGCGTGTTCGATCGCAGCGCGCCACTACCGACAGGCGGGTTCATAAGCCAGTGCGATGGAACCAGTTGGATGGCGATGTATTCGCTCAACCTCATGCGCATCGCGCTGGAGCTGTCGACGCAAAATCCGATCTATCAGGACATCGCCACCAAGTTTTTCGAACATTTCCTCCACATCGCCGCAGCCTTGGGCAACATTGGCGGTGGGGGTGAATTCGGCGCGGGAAATGGTATCGACCTCTGGGACAGCACCGACGAGTTTTTCTACGACGTTCTGTGTCTGCCCGGCGGAAGGTCGCAGCCCCTGAAGGTGCGATCGATGGTTGGACTGATTCCACTGTTTGCGGTGGAAGTGCTTGATTCGGACCTCCTCGATAAAGTGCCTGAGTTCAAAGCTCGCCTGGAATGGTTCCTGAGCCATCGCCCGGATCTGGCCAAGCTGGTATCGCGCTGGAACGACATGGGCATGAAGGAAACGCATCTGCTTTCGCTGCTTCGCGGGCATCGCATGAAGCGGTTGCTGAAACGCATGCTGGACGAATCTGAATTTCTTTCCGATTTCGGCATCCGGGCGCTTTCCAAATATCACCAGGAACATCCCTACTGTTTCCCGGTGGATGGGATGGAACTGCGCGTCGGCTATCAGCCGGGCGAATCCGACAGTGGTCTGTTCGGCGGGAACAGCAACTGGCGCGGGCCCATCTGGATGCCGGTCAATTTCCTGCTTATCGAAAGCCTGCGGAAATTTCACAGCTATTACGGCAACGATTTTAAAGTGGAATGCCCAACCGGATCAGGTGTTTTTCTAACTATCGACGAAGTGGCCAACGAATTGACGCGACGCCTGTCGAAACTCGTCTTACGCGGCGACAACGGCAATCGTCCGGTTCTCGGCGACAACGACACATTCCAAAACGACGAACACTTCCGCGACTATGTCCCGTTCCATGAATACTTCCACGGCGATTCCGGCAGAGGCGTGGGCGCGTCACACCAAACCGGATGGACTGGACTGCTTGCAACGCTTTTGGCTACACAAGGACGCGAAGTCATCCACAAACCAGAAGTTGAGAAATCCCGAGACCCGCAATCGATATAAACACGGCGATCGCACTGAACAAAATCGATCTCCTGCCACCCGCATCTCCCCCGCCCGCTTCTGAAAGAGACAGTTTTTTACGGATCAACCTAACGGCCTACACAATGAGAATGGACCGATGACCGAGATGAGCAGCGCACACGTCCGCGATCTGATGCCCGAAGACTTGCCGAGTGTGGAAATGCGGACGTGTGATGTGCGAACGATGCTCAAGGGATAGAAATCCTTGGTGACCGGCGCCAATAGCGGTATCGGGAAGGCGATCGCCAATGCTTACAAAAGTCGAAGCAACAAGGAACCAGTTGAACTTTTTGTCGAGGCGATTGGCGATCTTGCGGCGAAATCGCCGCTGTTCTGAGTCTCCAAGTGCCTGTCGCGAGATCCAG
>Ga0105047_10007770_pt1 | contig 18016 bp, 10 predicted proteins | sample MAT04_FD_78384 | JGI IMG/M metagenome (GOLD analysis project Ga0105047, IMG submission 78384) | Freshwater microbial communities from Lake Fryxell liftoff mats and glacier meltwater in Antarctica - MAT-04 (megahit assembly) | ecosystem: Environmental > Aquatic > Freshwater > Ice > Liftoff...
AAAACCACGCCATCTTTCTGGCTCTGGTGTTTAAATATTCCGATGCGTTTTTTTAATACCTGGTCAGGGCTCATGGGTACGGCCATTTCAATAGCATCTATGTCCCACTCGGCCCAAGCGCCTTTGTAGAGCCAAACCCAGCAATCGTTCATGTAGTTGTTGTGTTTTAATCTTCGCACTGCTTCAAAAACGCCTTCGAGGCAAACCCTGTGTGTGCCATGCGGATCTGCAAGGTCGCCTGCTGCATAAATCTGGTGCGGTTTTATGGCATCAATTAAATCGGCAATAATTTTAAAATCTGCTTCGCCTATTTCACTTTTTTCTACGAGGCCTGTTTCATAAAAAGGCAGGTTTAAAAAATGGGCATTCTCTTGTGGTACCCCTACAAACCGACAGGTATTTTTTGCTTCGCCTCTTCTTATAATTCCTTTTACCTGGCGCAATGCTTCAATGTCTTTTTCGCCATTCTTTTTTATTTTTAAAAATGCCAACGCATCGTCGTACATTTTTTCTGTCTGTTCACTTTTTAGGTTAAACTGTTCGTTGTAATCTTTTACAAATTCTATAAAGCGCAAAGCCTCATCATCAGCCACTGCTATGTTTCCACTTGTTTGGTAAGCTACATGTACTTCATGCCCCTGGTCAACCAACCGTTGAAAAGTACCACCCATAGAAATGATATCATCGTCAGGATGTGGGCTAAAAATGATGACTCTTTTTTTGGCCGGCTCTGCACGCTCAGGCCGGTGTGTATCTTCTGCATTTGGTTTGCCGCCCGGCCAACCGGTAATGGTATGTTGCAATTGGTTAAACACTTCTATGTTCATGTCATACGCCTGCCCATACAATGCGAGTAAATCGCTTAAGCCATTCTGGTTATAATCGTTGTTGGTAAGTTTTAAAATTGGTTTTTGTAATGCAAAAGCGAGATGTGTTACCGCTTTTTTTATCATGCTCTTGTTCCAAAAAACATCGTCTGTAAGCCAGGGTGTTTTAATACGGGTAAGTTCTGCAGAGCTGCTTTCATCCAACACAAAATGTACATTGTGATGACCCTGTAAATAAGACGCTGGTACAAATTCAGTAACGGGTCCTTCGACAGCCTGTTTAATAATTTCTGCTTTTCTATCGCCCCATGCTAGCAACACAATTCGCTTTGCTTTTAAGATAGTACCAACACCCATAGTGATGGCTTTGCGTGGCACATTTGCGAGACCACCAAATTCATAAGCCGCATCAAAACGGGTAAGGTTATCAAGCGTTATTAATCGTGTAACGGAGCTTACATGACTGCCCGGTTCATTAAAACCAATGTGCCCGTTTCTACCAATACCTAATATTTGAAAATCTATACCGCCATAAAACTCCATTGTTTTTTCATACTCTTCACAATGCTTTTTTACATCTTCCTGCGCAATATCGCCCTGCGGAATAAAACAGTTTTCTTTTTTTATATTGATGTGGTTAAACAAATTTTCATCCATAAACCGGCGATAGCTTTGTATAGCATCGGGGTGCAAACCAAAATATTCATCGAGGTTAAAGGTTATTACATTTTCAAAACTTAAGCCCTGCTCTTTGTGCAAACGAATGAGTGCGGTATAAACCTTTTTGGGTGTTGCACCTGTTGCCAAACCAAGCACTGCATTTTCTCCCAGCGCTTGTTTTGCTTTTATTAAAACAGCTATTTCATCGGCCACTGCGTTGCAAACTTCCTCCATTGAAGGATAAATAGTAGTGTCAATTTTTTCAAATGATAATAATTTGTGCGGAGCAAAAATCTCTGTAGCCATGGTTAAATTTTACTGAAAAATAGAAAATGTATGCGGCTAAATTTAGTTGATTTTTTTAAATAAATTATTTAGATAGATGATTTTTTTGTTACGCTTATTTTTATTACGGGGAAATATGTAACGCCATTCCATTGACATTAGCTTTTGGTTTAGAAGAACGAAAATGGACTGCGATTTTATTTTATAATCAATTAATATTTACACAAAACCTTAATAACGTAAATTGCGTTTTAAGCATTATGGTAATAATGATTGTTGTATTCTAAAGACACCATAATAATCTTACCATTTAATTTTTAAAGATTAAACTATGTCGTCATTAATAAAAGTAACGGAGCAAACAAGCAACTACAATGATTTAGAAAAAATGAGCGTACACGAGTTACTCATTAATATAAATAAGGAAGACGAAACGGTTCCCGCAGCAGTTGCAAAAGTTATTCCCCAAATAGAGAAACTGGTAACAAATATTACAGATAAAATGCTTGCCGGTGGTAGATTATTTTACATGGGTGCAGGCACAAGCGGCAGACTTGGCATATTAGATGCGAGCGAAATACCGCCAACTTATGGAATGCCTTACGGTTTAATAATTGGACTTATTGCGGGCGGAGAAAAAGCCATTCAAAAAGCTGTGGAAAATGCAGAAGACAGTAATACAAATGGCTGGGAAGAGCTTAAAATGCATAATGTGACTGAAAAAGATGTTGTGATTGGTATTGCTGCAAGCGGTACTACGCCTTATGTTATTGGCGCTATGGAAGAATGCAGAAAAAGAAATATTACTACGGGGTCAATTTCTTGCAACCCAGGTTCTCCCATGAGTGACCATGCAGATTTTCCTATAGAAGTAGTTGTAGGCCCCGAGTTTGTAACAGGAAGTACGAGAATGAAAAGTGGTACTGCACAAAAATTGGTTTTGAATATGATCTCTACTGCCGTAATGATACAGATAGGAAGAGTGGAAGGAAATAAAATGGTGAACATGCAACTGAGCAACGACAAATTGGTAGACCGTGGTACTAAAATGCTGATGGAAAAAACAGGTATGAAAGATTATGAAGCGGCTAAAGATTTGTTGTTGAAAAATGGAAGTGTTAAGAAGGCGATGGAGAACGAAGCCCATCCTATCCTTCCCGGAGGGAAGGGACATGGAGGAAATGGAAGCGAAGATTGATTTTTGTCTTATTCGTTATAATTTGATTTTCATTTTAAGTATGGTTTGTAATCCTCTTACATATTCGCTTAGGTAATTCCCCTCCTCGGGAGGGGTTAGGGGAGGCTCCTTCGCTTCGGTAATTCCCCTCCTCGGGAGGGGTTAGGGGAGGCCTCCTTCGCTTCGGTAATTCCCCTCCTCGGGAGGGGGGTTAGGGGAGGCTTTCCTTGCCGGGGGTTAGGGGAGGCTTTTTTACGGCAGGCTGATCTTCCCCATACTCCCACTTGGCACCGCTTCGCCAAAATTTGTTTCGCCGCCGCACAATGCTTCGTTGGCTAATACAGCAAACAGCACGGCTTCTTTTGCATCTGGATTAATATTTAAATCATTCGTTGTTTTAAAGATCATGTTCGGTAGTTGTTCCTGTATGTGTTGCATCAATAATGGATTGTGCATACCGCCACCGCTGCTGTAGATAACGTAGTTTTCCGACTTTATACTTTGTCTTATTGCAGCAACAATCATATCCGCACTAAATTTATTTAGCGTAGCCATGGTATCAAATACTGAAATATCATTTGTACTTGATTGTTGTTTTGCAGCCAACAAATAATTAAGATTAAACAATTCAGGCCCCGTAGTTTTTGGGAAATCTTTTTTAAAAAAATCGTTATCTTTTAAAGTTTGTAAAAGTGTTTCGTGAACTTTTCCCTGTTTTGCAATGGCTGCATTTTCATCAAAATATTTTCCAGGAAACTGTTGTTGCATATATGCATCCATCATTGTATTGCCCGGCCCAACATCTGTACTAAAAACTTTTGATGCATCCATACTGCCTGGCAAAAAAGTAAAGTTTGCAATTCCGCCAATGTTTAATAAAATTCTATCCTCACCCTTTTTGCCAAAAATTAAATAATCGCCGTATACTGCTAAAGGCGCACCTTCGCCGCCTGCGGCAATATGTTTTTGCCTAAAATCGCTAAGGGTAATAATTCCTGTAGCTACTGCGATATGGTCACCATCGCCAATTTGTAGTGTGGCATTCCCAAACTTATTTTGCCCATGTAAAATTTTAGGTGCGTGGTAAATAGTCTGTCCATGGCTTGCAATAATATCTACATCACTATTTTTAATATTCCATTTTCTGAGCAAGTCATTTATAATAGCTGCATGGCGTGAAGCAATGTATGGATTCAACAATGTTAGTTTCTCCAGATCCACTTGCTTTTTGCTGAAAACATTTTTTACTTCATTTTTAAAATCATCGTCAAATAAAACCGTTGCAAAATGCAACAGTTTTATTTCAGTATCTAATCCGCTAGCCGTAAAACTGCAAAGCGCCACATCCAATCCATCTAAAGAAGTGCCGCTCATTAAGCCAATAATAGTACGTTCGCTTTTTTGTGCGATGTGGTAAAGCCGGGATATGTTTTTGTTCATGAAGTGAAGGTAAAAAATTGGTATTAAAATAGAATCAAGAAATTAAGCCCGCTGTAGTTCTAAATTTTTTTAAGAATAATTATCTAATTTAAAATAAAGCAAGTGTTTTAGAATGTCACCCCTATCAAATCAGCTTTTCCACATTTATAGGTTATATGTGTGTATGTTTTACAAATATGTTTAACATTTTACTTTTATTTTTAATCGAAGAAAAATAACTACGGTATCATTAACTTAACAGTATATTTTATTTTTTAAAATAAAGATTTGAAAATTATATATTTTTTACTTTCTTAATCCCCTGACAAACCAAATAAAATCTCCACACTTTACAGTGTGGATTTTTTTTGTTAAAAAATTCTCACCAAAAATATTGGTGCAATTAAAAAATTTTGATGACTTTGCAGACAATTAAAAAAAAGTTAGATGAGCATAAAAGCAATAGCAGTTTTTTGTGGAAGCAAATTTGGTAATAATCCATTGTATGAAGAACATACAAGGGAACTTGGAAAACTTTTGGCTGAAAAAAACATTGCTGTTATTTATGGTGGTGGTAACAGAGGCTTGATGGGAGCTGCAGCTAATTCGGTATTGGACGGTGGCGGACATATAACCGGTATTATTCCTGAGTTATTGCAGACGCAGGAAGCGTTACATACAACCCTTAGTGAAACGCATGTAGTAGACGGAATGCACAGCAGAAAAAAAATGATTTACGAAAGATGTGATGCGGCTATCATTTTACCTGGTGGTTATGGCACTTTAGATGAAGTATTTGAAATGCTCACTTGGAACCAGTTAAAAATTCACACTAAAAAGATTTTTATTTTAAATACGGCCGGCTTTTACGATCATCTCGTAGCACACATCGCACGTATGCACGATGAAGGTTTTTTATACAACAATCCTCTGGAGCAATTAACAGTAATAAGCAAGCCAACTGACCTGGTAAAATATATTTAATAAATGCCACGCCTCTTTTTACTGCTCCTAGGTTCAGCATCTTCAAATAAAGCGATATTATAACCTATTCTTATTATGGGATCTATTCTACCCTGTAAGTCTGTGTAAGGGGAATTGATATCTTTGGCTACATCAAATAAAACTGAAATGAAGTAAAACGATCTTCCATCATCTCGCCCATTTGCTAAACCTGGCCCAATTAGAAAACTGCTTACATTTATTTTTTCTGACTGATTAGGTAAACCGTTGCCGGGTAAAACTTTATACTTTATAAAATTGTATTCGTATTGTGCATGTGCAAACAGAAACTTTACGGGATAAATTCTTACAAAACTTGTGGGTCCAATAACTGACTGGCGATACCGTATTGACGAAAATTGAGATCTCTGAGAGATATAATTATAATTTAGCCCCACAGCTACATCTACATATTTATTTAAACTGTAACCAAAATAAGGTCCTACGCCTAGCGAAAAATTACCCGGATTAAAACCGACGTTAAGATGAGCGCCTGTAAATAGATTGTATTTTTGGAAACCTGTTATGTTTTCTTCCTCCTCCTCTTCTTTTATTGTTTGAGCATGAGCTACAGTAATTATCAAAATGGTGCTTAAACAAAACATCAATACATTTTTCATAAGTCTATGTTTATTCAGTGTAAATTACCTGATTAATCTAATTGGAATCAAAAATTTTACCAGTATTTAAAATGTTATTTGGGTCAAATGTTTTTTTAATTCCACGCATTATATTTAAGGTGATTTCATCAAACATGATTGGAATAAATTCTTTTTGAATAAGACCAATACCATGCTCACCGCTAATTGTACCTCCAAGCGATTTTATAAGAATAAAAAGCGCTTTTAATGCAGGAATTATTTTCTCGTTATTTAGGCTGTATACACAACCCTCTTTTTTTATACGCACGTGCAAATTACCATCGCCTGCGTGGCCATAACAAACAACTTCAAAATCATATTGTATGCTTAATTCTTTAATTCCTTTTATTAAGGCTGGCAATGTAGCCCTTGGTACCACTGTATCTTCCTCAATAGTATAGCCATCAATTTTTACCGCTTCAGCTACCCTTCTTCTCAGTTTCCACAATTCTGCTTTTTGTTGTGCATCATCTGCAAAATAAATTTCGCCACAATCAAAACCTGCTAACACTTCAGCAATGGCTTCCATTTCTTTCATTAGCACTTCTATATCGTTTCCATCTACTTCAATAATTATATGTGCTGCTACATCATCGTCAATTTTTACTGAACTGCTGTCAACAAATTTGCTTACAATTTTTAGTGCGTTTGCTTCCACCAATTCTAAAGCACTAGGTGTAAACCCTGCACGAAAAATAGCACTAACTGCAGCTCCCGCTTTTTCTAAATCATTAAATGGAACGAGCATTAATAAATCGTGTGTGGGGTGGGGTATCAGCTTTAAAACTATTTTTGTTACCAACCCAAGTGTGCCTTCACTACCTACAATTAACTGTGTAAGATTATAACCGGTTGAATTTTTCAACACATTTGCACCAGTCCAGATTATTTCTCCTGTTGGCAAAACAACCTGTAGGTTTAAAACATAATCTTTTACAACACCGTATTTTACAGCCTTTGGTCCTCCGCTGTTTTCTGCAATATTTCCACCAATAAAACAACTTCCGTAACTACTAGGGTCCGGCGGATAAAACAATCCTTTTTCTTTTACGGCATTTTGCAAAACCTGTGTTATAACGCCGGGTTCAGTAGTAACCTGTAAATTTCTTTCATCTATTTCCAGAATGCTATTCATGCGTTGAAAAGAAATAACAACACCGCCATGTTGTGCCAAAGCCCCACCACTTAAACCAGTGCCGGCACCTCGTGGAGTAACCGGAATTTTATAGGCATTGCATATTTTCATTACCTCACTTATTTCTTCTGCAGTACGTGGTTTAATAACGATGTCAGGTAAAAAATAAAGATTTTCTGTCTCATCTTTAGCACAGTTATCAAGTGTTTCTTCGTCTGTAAAAACATAGTTTTCACCAACTATGTTTTTGAATGCTTCTAAATGTTGTAAAAAAATGGAAGTAGAATAGGCTACATTACTCATGCGGTTAAAAGTTTGCACAAAGTTCGGGGTAAAAAAATAATTGAATTGCCTAATTTGAAAAATTGTTTAAAAAAACAATTATGATCGTTAAAACTGCTCCTACCACTTTAGGTGCCGAGAAAAATCTTTAAAAGTTTAGAGGTTTACAAATTTTAAAAAGTCGGACACATTGTTTGTCTGTCGCTATTGCCCGGATAAAATCCTTTTTTTACAATGCTAAACTCAGCTGCACCTCTGTAATTATTAAACGAATTAAGAGGTGAGAGCGTAGCATCGTAGCTAAATGTGAACGCTGTTTTTTTTGTTTCGAAACCAATTGTAGGAATAATGGCATCTTTATAACGATAGTACAAACCTGCGATTAACTGGCTTTCACCATATTCAGATAGATTGTAGTTGGCCCGTATTCCACCATTTAATTCTATGGCTTTAGCCTGCGTAGTAAAATATACATTTGGGTTAATAATAACTCTGGGATTTACTTTTAAAATAGCATTTACGAAACCAATATGTCTTACAGGAATTTTACCAGCTTCAGTATTATCACCAAAAAAACTTTCTTTAGGTTTATTTATATGGTGAATAGAATACCCAGCGTTTATATAAATATCTTCCTGTGGGAAATAGGCATAGTTCATACCAATCTGCATATCATAATAATCAATATTTAAGTTTTGAAACTGCACATCAGTAGGATTTGAGCCATCAAAAAACTTACCATTGAACTGATCGGGAAATTTTAAAGCTGTTGGGTCAATTCTTTTAGATACGTAGCCCAAATTAAACCCTGCACTCAACAAACTGCTAAGTCCAAGCATTTGGTGGTATGCCACAGAACCATAAACTTTATCTGATCTTAAACCACCACTTCCTGCTTTATCACTAAGCAATACACCACCCAAACCTAACCATCCATTCTGCAGTTTATCTCTAAAAAGCTGAGCATCGCCGGAAGCACTAATTGTATTATATGGCTGGCTAAGAATACTTCCCCACTGGCTTCTATAATTTACACCTATACGATAATCTGCATCAGGAATAAAACCCGTATTTGCAGGGTTAGTGGTAAGAGGTGAATTATAAAATTGTGAAAAATGTAAATCCTGCGCATAGCAATTAATGCCTATAAACAGAATTAGATTTACAAATAATATTTTTTTAAAATTTTTCAATGGAGTGTTTTCCTTTCTTTTTTTAATTATTTATTTATTACTGTAATTTACTTAATTGCTTTGATGTTGGATTGCTATTATTTTAAATAGTGTTGTTAATTATTTTAGATTACCTGAACCCCACCCCCGCCTCACCAAGTAACCAGAAGTTTTGCCAAGCAGAGCAGCAAGAGTTTTACAATACCTAAAACATAACTAAGTATTGAAGTCTAAGGTCCTCTTCGGGGATTTAGTGGCTCCTATCTCAGCAAAGTAATATCTCCTGTCTTTCTCAATTTTTTTCCATCCGTAAATTCTACATCGAGTGTATATGTGTAAGTGTCAATCGGCTGTAATTTTCCTTTATAAAAACCATCCCAACCTTGTCTTTTACTGGCAGATTGAAAAATCATTTGTCCCCATCTGTTATATATCCTCCAATTCATTTTACCTATACCAAACCCACGTACATTTATTACACTATTTATACCAAACCTACCAGGTGTAAATGCGTTTGGTACATCTAATAACGGATTAATAATTACATCAACTTGTAATTCATAAACGGCAGCACAGCCAGCTCTACTTGTTGCAGTGAGTCTCGCTACATACCTACCTGTAGCATTGTATTCATGCACTGGTGCAAATGCTGTGGAGCTTTCGCCATCGCCAAATTCCCATAAATAAGTATCTGCAAAGCTTGACAAGTTTGTAAACCTCACCGGTACATTTGGCTCGGGGGGGTTTGGCGCCCAAGTAAACAAAGCAATAGGTTTTTCCACCACTTTTATCTGAAAAAATTCTGAAGTATCTATTTTATTACAAGTAGTAGAATCGTATGCAATTAAATAATAAGTGTACGTACCCGGAGTATTGTAAATATGGATTGGTTCAAAAGCTGTTGACTCATTTAAAGAACCTGAGGCAGGATCTCCAAAATTCCAATACCAAGATAAACCAGCTAACGATCTGTTTCTAAATTGAATTGAATCGCCCACACAGCCAAGTGCAATTTTATCTGGCAATGCCACTACCAATGCATTAATTCTTAAGGTATCTATAATGAAAGCCGGAGAGTTACAAAAGCGAGTATCAATCACGGATAATTTTACAAAATATGTTCCCGGCCCTGGAAAACGATGTAAACGATTTGGTGTTAGGCCGGCAATGTCCGGTGCAGATCCATCCCCGTAATCCCAAACAAATGACTGACCAGTAAATGATGAGCCCGCAGTTGAACTTGACAAGTTTGTGAACTCGTACGTAGTACTATCACAAGGATCTAATTTAAGTTTTGTAAACCTAGGTGTAACTCGGTTGTCGCCTGCTACTATTGTAATGTAAGAAGTGTCTCGCTGATTGCAGGTAGTTAAATCTTCTGCAATTAATCTCACTCTATAAGTACCAACAACAGTAAAAGTGTCTATTGTTTCTGGTGTTGTAGTTATTCTGTCAACGGCATTGGGATTTACCGCCGAATTAAAATTCCAATAATAAGTAACACCTTTTCTTTGCAAATCTTTAAAATTTACAATAAGAGGAATACATCCTAACGTATCTTTTACTTCTCCATCAATAGAAGATTCAATTTCTGCACCTATACCTGAAAAATCCAATGCTATTTTTACAGCAGCCTGGTTGCAGTTTGGACCACCATTTATTCTTGCCCACGCATTAGAAGTAGTAGGGAAAAATACTTGAGGATTAGAAACCCTGCCCTGACAGTTGGCACAAACTGCCTGATATATAACGCCGTTTGCATCAAATCTACTTGTGCCCCCATCCACATGATCTCCTAAGCCACCAAACTGACCAAAATGGGAACCAAATACCTGTGATTGCGCATCTTTTTTTAAAACAAAAAAGTAAAAATCTTCTCCATCTGCAGCGGGAATTGGTGAAAGTGGATTCACCTCCGGCAAGCCAGAAGTATTGCCGCCTGAATAATTTTGTTGAGAATTTATACCACCACCCCAACCAGATACATATACATTTTCACACCTGTCTACCAAAAAAGCCACAGGAGAAATACTTGGATCTGGACTGTTTTTGCCAAATACAGTAGAGTAAACAAAACCAGATAAATCAGGCCTTAATTTTGAAATGAATTGTTTTGCACCGGCATTTTGAAAACCTGCATTTAAAACGGGCCATGAACCTGTACTTGTACCCATTACATATGGAAAGCCAAGGCGGTCAAATTTTAAACCGTAAACAAGGTCAATAGCACTAGTGCCTAAATAAGTAGTTCTGATAAATGATGTACCGGAAGGAGGTAAAACAGTTACGAACCCATCAATTGCTCCCTGCAAGCCGGAAGAAATTACCCCTACTCTATTTCCGGGCAAACTGTTGCTGGAAGTTGCTCCGGCAATAAATAAATTCTGCGTTACAGGATCGATAGATGCAACAAAACAAGCGTCATCACTGCTTCCACCAAAATAAGTGGAATATAACAAGCCGGAAAGATTGGGCGTAAATTTTAAAATAACTCCATCTTGTAATCCCCCAAAAGCAGCTTGTGCAGCGTTAAAAACTGGAAAATTTGAAGACTGTGTACAGGATGCCAGATATATATTCGCAGATGCATCAAGTATTACTTCACTCCTTGCATCGTCGCCATAATTTCTTCTAAGTCTATCAGCGCCTGTAGCTCCGGAATATTTTGGTCTTATGTTTACGCCATCATCATTAGATCCTCCTATTTTCACCGAACCTAAAAGCGCAGTTCCGGCAGCATTTAGTTTTGTAATTATTATATCGAAGTTGCCGCCGGCAGATGATATACCGGAACGTACCGGGTAATTGCCCGAATTGCTTCTACCGGCAATAATTAAATTACCGGCTGCATCAGCAATCATACTATGTGGTTGCTCGTTACCAGAACCGCCTATGTATGTAGCATATAATCGTTGGCTTCCATCTGACGAAAATTTGAAAATAGCAATATCTACTCCGCTAAAATTCCCCTCCGCTAATCCACCGTTAAATTGAGTTTGAAAAGCGCCAGGCGACACAGGATAACCTGCACCAAATGATACACCTCCTGCAAAAAAACTTCCATCAGGCCCTGGAGTAGCCGTGTAACCCCAATTATCAGAAGTACTGCCTGTTAAGCTTACAAATATTATTTGGGGATCTATTATTAAAGTAGCAGCAGGATCATATTTTTCTACATTAAATGTTACCACGTTATCCTTTATAACATATTTTGTGCGAACATCCGTTGACCCTTTTAAGCCTCCTTGGTAAGAATAAGGTGCTAATTCTTTTACCTCCCCTACTGAAGTGCCGATGATCAATTCTTTATTTTTGATAGACAATGTTACACCACCATCATAACGCATAGCAATTGCAGATGGGTTACCTCCGGGCTTAACAATAAAGTCATACTTTAGTTTATCTCCATCGCTGTAATAGCGCACATCAATATTTGGATAAATATTTTTATAAGTTACCGCGCCAAAAATTTTGCATCCGGTAGCCCACTCAGATGTATCTTTTCCTATGAAATAATTATTGTATGCCACCAAAGGCTTATCAGCCATGCGTTCTGCATTTGCATTACCACCTAAAAAAGTTACATTGTAAGCAAATGAGTGAAGAGTAAAAGCAGCAGGCAACCCCACTTTGCCAGCAGTATTCTTTGCATGACCATGGGTATATTCAGACAATTTTACAACATCATCGGCCTTATGCATTAAAACAGTAAAGCCCTTGTTTTCTAAAAAGAAAGAACCATTTCCAAAATCTCCTTTATAGGTAATTTTTTTATTCCATTGGCCTTTGTTTTGCACAAACTCCATTTGTGCCATTACTTTTTCAGCACGAAAAAATAGTGTTACAAAAAATAGAAAAGATAAAAGAGACTTGAATATAAGGTTCAATGGATTTTTTTTTAATTACAATTTACTTAAATAAACGAAAACAAGTACAGTTGTGTTTTAAAATTAATTTTATAATTGTTGCTTTAACGTATCCTTACAAATCCTATGCTATTTTACTCCACTTAGTTTTTCCCTTTTGCGACATGAGAAAATTTTTCACCGCTTCATTTTCAGTTAATAATATATCGGGATCTGTTTCTAATATCTTTTCAACTGTTTCTCTTGCTACTTCCAGCATAGCTTTGTCATTAACTATACTTGCCAGCTTAAAGTTTAATGCGCCGCTTTGTTTTGTTCCTTCAATTTCGCCAGGCCCACGTATCTCTAAATCTTTTTCAGCTATAGCAAATCCGTCGTTTGTCGCCACCATTATTTTCATTCTCTCCCGGGCATCGTTGGATAATTTTTTACCGGTAAGTAATACACAATAACTTTTATCTGCTCCACGCCCCACCCTTCCACGCAACTGGTGTAATTGCGATAATCCAAATTTTTCTGCACTTTCAATCACCATTACCGATGCATTGGGCACATTTACACCCACTTCAATGACCGTAGTACTCACCATTATATTTGTATCGCCGGTTACAAACCGCTGCATATTTGCTTCTTTTTGCTCCGGTGGCTGTTTGCCATGCACCATGCTTATCCAATATTTGGGTTCGGGGAAAAAAGATTTTACTTCCTCATATCCCTTCATCAAATTTTCATAATCCATAGCACTGCTTTCTTCTATTAACGGGTAAACGATGTATGCCTGCCTACCTTCTGCCACCTGTTCCTTTATAAAATCCATTACCTGTGGGCGAGCACTTTCATTTTTGTGCGTTGTTAAAATCGGATTTCTGCCAGGTGGCAATTCGTCCATTACACTGTAATCTAAATCTCCATAGGCCGTAAGCGCCAATGTACGTGGAATTGGTGTGGCGGTCATCACTAAAATGTGTGGCGGAATCTCATTTTTATCTCTAAGTTGTGCCCGCTGCGCCACGCCAAATTTGTGCTGCTCATCTATTACCGCAAAACCAAGGTTTTTAAACTTTACTTTATCCTCAATAACCGCATGTGTACCTATTAAAATATTGATAGTGCCATCTTCAGCTTCTGCCAGTATTTTTCGGCGGGCTTTTGCCTTCACAGACCCGGTAAGCAACTGCACATTTACAGGCATGTGTTTCAGCATTTCTGTTATGCTTATTAAGTGCTGCTGCGCCAATATTTCAGTAGGTGCCATCATTACACTTTGAAAGTTATTGTCAGCCGCTATCAACATACAAAGCAATGCTACCATTGTTTTTCCGCTACCTACGTCTCCCTGTAAGAGCCTGTTCATTTGTCTGCCGCTGCCTGTATCTTTTCGTATTTCTTTTAATACCCTTTTTTGCGCATTGGTAAGTGTAAAGGGTAGATAGTTATTGTAAAATTCATTAAAATAACCGCCTACTTTATCAAAAACATTTCCTCTGCTAAAACGGTGTCTTTGCAGTTTTACCAGGTTCATTCTTAGCTGCGCAAAAAACAGTTCATCAAATTTTAATCTGCGGAGCGCTAACTGATAATTTTTTTCAGATGATGGAAAATGTATTTGATTGTAAGCATCAAACCGCCCCATTAATTTGTATTGTTCAATAATATTTTGAGGTAGATTTTCAGGAATTTCATTTTGGGTAATTCGGGCAAAAATTTCCTGTGTAAATTTCCCAATATTGTTGCCGTTTATTCCTCTTGATTTTAATTTTTCTGTACAAGGATAAATTGGTTCCAAACTAGGTTTGCCAGCCAATTTTTGAGGAGAAAAATTTTCAATTTCGGGATGGGCAATTTGCGGAGTACCCATAAAAAAGCTGAGTTTTCCAAACAGCAAATACTGCTGTCCTACATACAACATTTTTTCTACATAATTTATTCCCTGAAACCATACCAATTCAATCGTGCCGGTATTATCTTTCAGTTTTCCTACAAGCCTTTTACTTCTACCATCACCCAACAAATCAAGGCTTAGTAATTTGCCCGCCACGTAAGCATATTCATCTTCCATAGATAAAGAATCAATGGTATCAACCTGCGTTTTATCTATATGTCTAAAAGGAAAATGATGTAAGAAATCGTTGTAAGTATGAATATTTAATTCTTTGCGTAACAAATCCGCCCGCTGCGCAGATATACCTGTGAGATACTCGATGGGAGTGTTTAATATATTTGTTGTATTGCTGATGTGACAAAGATAATAGGCATCAGGCAAGAATTACAAGTCTTTTGGCTTAATATGCTATAAAAATATAGGGAGACTAATTTGTTGCATGGTTATTGAAACAAAAAGGATATTAAACAAAAAACAAACACATGGAAAAGTTGCAGAAATTAGAATTAATGGATAAGATTTTAAGGGAATTAGATGATCTTAAACATAGCCAAACATCGGTGCTTAAAAAAATAGCACAAATAGAAGTTGATAATATTAACCTCGGCGTTGCGTTGCTGGATAAAAAACTACCTGATATTCATGAAGAGGTAGATTCCAGTGTTCAGATAGTTACTGCACTACAGGAAGAATTTCAGGTATACAGGGAAAAGTTTTTTACTGACAATAAAATGTCTTCAATGATTGATCCTACTGCGTAAAAATTATTATAAAATCTCTGATATTTTTGTCAGAGATTTTGTTTTTTTGGGTCAATAGCTAATTCACCAATTAAGTTTTCGCTACTTACCCACGGGTTTTTTCTTCCCAAAATTCCCTTTACTTCTCCCATTACTACTTCTTGCAAACGAAGAAACATTGTATTCGGGTTGTTCGCCTAATTCTTCCGGTATAGCACATTTCAACACTTCTTTACCAATCAGCTTTTCTATCTCTGCAAATTTTCTTTGCTCTTTTACATTTATAAGTGTGTAAGCTGTACCATCTGCTTCGGCACGGGCAGTGCGCCCAATGCGATGTACATAATCTTCTCCGTCGTGCGGCACATCAAAATTTATGACCAAATCAATATCATCAATATCAATACCACGGCTTAGAATATCTGTTGCTACCAGCACGTGTAATCTCCCACTTCTATACTGGCTTAACGCATTTTCTCTTTCCTCTTGCTCCAGATCGCTGTGTATTTCGCCGGCATTTATTCCGTTACGTTTAAGATCTTTTGTAAGTTGTTTTACACTTAATTTACTACTGCAAAAAACCACTACCATTTTAAATTGCTTGTGCTTTAGCAGGTACACAATCAATGGTATTTTTTGCTGATCGTGTACCACAAATGCAAACTGCTTTATTTTCTCTGGCGGCTTGCTGAGCGATATATTTACTTCTTCAGGATTATTTAAAATTGTTTTTGCCAAAGTGCGTATTTTCGGCGGCATGGTTGCAGAAAACAATAAATTTTGCCGCTCTTTTGGCAAGTGTTGAATAATAAAATCTATATCATCATAAAAACCCATGTCCAACATTCTATCGGCTTCATCCAGCACTAAATATTTCAAATTATCCAGTTTTACATAACCCATTTTTATATGGCTCATCATTTTACCGGGTGTACAAACCACGATATCTGCACCCATGGTAAGCGCTTTCTTTTCCTGTACAAATGCATTACCATCGCCACCACCATAAATAGCTATTGAGCTAATAGAAGTAAAGTAAGACAAGCCTTCTAAATGTTGGGAAATTTGAATAGCCAACTCTCTTGTTGGCACAATAATCATAGCTGTAATGCTACTTGCATCGTGTAATGTTCCTAAAATATTATTTATAAGCGGCAATAAAAATGCCGCCGTTTTACCTGTACCCGTTTGTGCAGATGCTATAATATCTCTGCCTTCCAAAATGTGAGGAATTACCTGTTCCTGTACCGGTGTTGCTGTGTCGTAGTTAGATGCTTCAATCCCTTCAAGTAGTCTTGCATCAAATTTAAAATCTGTAAACTTCAATTTTTTTATTGTAAAGGTACGAAAAGCGGTTTCAATAATGAGTTGGTGATGATTGCGAAAATTAACATCAAAGATTTGAAACTATTTTATATTTCCTTCAAATACATCTACCCCGCACTGCAACCATTGCAAATAATCTTTTGCCGATGGGGTGTAAGCTGCCGGACGAGACAATAATTCTTCTTTGGTATTTAAAATGGCATACAATGGTTGGGAATTTTCTTTAAAATTTTCTGTTTCAAAAGTGGACCATTTATCTCCAACCGTTCTTATTTTTCTTTCCGTTCCATTTCTAGTTTTGTAAATAAATTGTTGGGCAGACGGCAATACTTTTTTATCATCTACATACAATGAAACGATGATAAATTTTTCTTTTAAAACTTTATAAACTTCTGGTTTGGTCCAGATATTTTCTTCCATTCGGCGGCAGTTTACGCATGCATAGCCTGTAAAATCGAGCAAGATTAATTTGTTTTGCTCCTTAGCCATTTGAAGCCCGGCTTCATAATCTTTGGTACAATTCAAATTTAAAATACAATCATTGTCTTTTGCATAAATGCTGTACCAAAGCGGTGGCGGAAAACCACTTATTAAGGAGAGATTTGCATATTTCGTATTGGTAACACCCGGGGTAATGTATAAAGTGAACACGGTTGCAATTGTTGCCAGAAAAATTCTTGTAAGCGATAATTTTTTAATTGGGGAATCATGTTTAAATTTTATTAATCCCCATAAATAAAGAGACAGCAACACGCCAACAATGATCCAGATACCAATAAAAATTTCTCTCTTTAATAAACCCCAATGCATTACCATATCTGCATTTGATAAAAATTTAAATGCCAGCCCTACTTCTAAAAAGCCGAGCACTACTTTTACGGTAGTGAGCCAGCCGCCACTTTTTGGCAAAGATTTTAGCATACCGGGAAATAATGCAAACAGCGCAAACGGTAAAGCCAGTGCAAAACCAAAACCACCCATACCAGCCGTAAGCTGCATGGCGCCTCCATCTGCCGTGAGTGAACCTGCAAGTAAGGAACCTAAAATTGGACCGGTGCACGAAAAAGAAACCAGCGCTAAAGTGAGCGCCATAAAAAATATTCCGACCATATTGCCTGCACCGGATTTACTGTCTGTTTTATTGGTAAAAGAAGCCGGCAAAGTAATTTCGTACAACCCAAAAAATGATAAAGCAAAAATGATAAAGATGATAAAAAAGCCAACGTTGAGGTAAACGTTTGTAGAAATATTATTTAAAATATCAGGATTAAGATTATCAAGTAAATGAAACGGAAGGCTTAGTAAAACATAAATTAAAAATATAAAAAAGCCATACAAAAATGCATTCCTAATACCAGATTTTTTGTTCTCTGCTTTTTTGGTAAAAAAAGAAACGGTAAGTGGTATCATAGGAAAAACACATGGCGTGAGTAATGCTACCAATCCGCCCAAAAAACCTAAAATGAACAATGACCACAATCCTTTGGAAGCCACTTTTTCTGATGAAGTGGAAGAAGCTGTTTTACAATCTGTAACAGGGTTATCAACATTTATAGATGGAATTAAAATTCTGTTTGAAACGATTGGTGCAGCTTTTTCGCC
>Ga0105047_10007772_pt1 | contig 18015 bp, 11 predicted proteins | sample MAT04_FD_78384 | JGI IMG/M metagenome (GOLD analysis project Ga0105047, IMG submission 78384) | Freshwater microbial communities from Lake Fryxell liftoff mats and glacier meltwater in Antarctica - MAT-04 (megahit assembly) | ecosystem: Environmental > Aquatic > Freshwater > Ice > Liftoff...
ACGCGGCTGATTGTTCGGCTGCCTGACGCGGGCGGGACGCTGAGCCTGACGCTGCGGGTCATGCGTGTACAGATGATCGATCGGACGCCGCGGTATGAGCTGGGGTTGGCCCTGGTGGACGCGACGCCCGAGCTCGTGTCTGCCGTTGGTGCGATGATCGAGGCGGTGGCCCGTGAGCAAGAGGCCGCCCGTGAGGCCGGGCAGCAGCCCTCCCAGCAGGATTCTCAGCAGGGTGAGCGGATCGTGGGTCAGATCAAGCCCGGCGCGGCCGCCACGCAGCACAACGCAGGAGCACCCCGTGGCTGAGCACGAAGACTTCATCATCGCGGCGCTGCTTGAGGAAGGACGCCTGAGCGCCGAGGCGGTTGATAAAGCCCGAAGGGCCGCTCCTGACAAGCGCTCGGGCGTCTGTGATGCGCTGGTTGAGCAAGGGGCGGTGACGCGGCGCGACCTTGCGCTGGTGCGGGCCCAGATCTGCGAGGTTCCGTTTGTCGACCTTGAGCAGTTCCAGATCGACTTTGCGAACACTGCGCGTGTGCCCAAGCCGACAGCCGAGTCACTCCAGGCCATGCCGCTGTTTATTGTCGGCGCGCCGGGGGCAGAGGTCGCCACGGTGGGCATGGCCAACCCGCTTGACCTGCGCGCGGTCGATCAGCTCCGCGGGGTGCTGCGTATTGAGGTTGAGACAGTGCTCTGCGAGCCCACGGCCCTGCGGTCGCTGATCGAGCGCGCGTACGCGATGAGCGGCCAGGGCGAGACCCGCGCGGGCGCGGGAGCCGAGGCGTTCGCCGACGCGACCACCGGGCGCGAGCCGATCGTGGCGGCGGTGAACCAGGTGCTGGCGCAGGCCGTGGAGCGCGGCGCGAGCGACATCCACCTGGGCCCCGACGAGACGACGCTGCACCTGCGGTTCCGGATTGACGGGGAGCTGCTCCCGCAGCAGGGCCCGGGCCTCTCGGCGCACCTGGGCATTGTGCAGCGCCTGAAGGTGATGGCCAATCTTGATCTGACCCAGTCGCGCCGCCCCCAGGACGGCAAGTTCCGCTTCAGCCACAACGGGCGCGCGGTGGACGTCCGCCTGAGCGTGATCCCCACGGTCTCGGGCGAGAACGTGGTCATGCGTTTGCTCACCAGCGGCAGCGCAATCCGCGGGTTTGCAGAGCTGGGCATCCCGGCCGATGGCGTCGCGACGCTGGACCGCGTGCTGGACGAGCCGCACGGCATGCTGCTGGTGACCGGGCCAACAGGCTCGGGCAAGACCACCACGCTGTACACCTGCGTCAAGAAGCTCAACCAGCCTGGGCTGAACGTCATGACGATTGAGGACCCGGTAGAGATCCGCATGCCGCTGGTCCGACAGGTGCAGGTCCACACCGAGATCGGGATGACCTTCGCCGGCGCGCTGCGGAGCATCCTGCGGCAAGACCCCGACGTGGTGATGGTTGGCGAGATCCGCGACGACGAGACCGCCCGCATCGCGGTGCAGGCCGCGCTCACGGGCCACCTGGTGCTCAGCAGCCTGCACACCAACGACGCGTGCGGTGCGATCCCGCGCTTGCGAGACTTCGGCTGCCCGCCGTTCGCGATCAACGCCAGCGTGCTGGCGATCGTGGCGCAGCGTCTGGTCCGGCGTGTGTGCCGTGACTGTGCCAAGCCTGACCAGCCGGCACCGAGCCTGATGAAGCACTTCGGTGCTGCGGCTGCTGGCGGGGGCTTTGTCAGCGGGACCGGGTGTGCGCGGTGCGCGTCGAGCGGCTATGCCGGACGTGTGGGCGTGTACGAGGTGCTCGAGCTGGATTCGAACATGCAGACAGCCATCGAGAACAACGCCCCGCTCCCGCAGATTCGTCAGGCGGCGCGGCGCGGGGGCTTTGCGCCGATGTGGCTCGACGGGATCAACAAGTGCCGCATGGGGCTCTCAACCCCGGCGGAGATCGCGCGTGTGATCTCGGTGCACGGCGAGGACGCGCTGGCCGCGATCGAGCCCGACGCCGTCACGCCGTCCACGAGTAGTCAGCCCGGCACGGGCGTGAGGCTTTCAGCATGAGCACCGCCGCGATGCAGTTCGAATACCGCGCCATCGATGCTTCGGGCGGCAAGCGCTCTGGCTCGACCCAGGCCAGCAGCGAGCAGGAGGCGTTCCGCCAGCTCGCGGCTCAGGGCCTCACGCCGTTGCAGCTGCGCATGGTGACCGGTGCCAGGGCGATCAGCGGCGGCAAGATGAGCCTGTCACAGCTGGTGCAGCTCACCGGTCAGCTCTCGGTGCTGGTCTCGGCCCGGATCTCAATTAGCGAAGGGCTCTACTCGATCGCCGAGCAGGAGACGATCCCCGCGGTCCGTGACGTGGTCCGTGACGTCAGCCAGCGCGTGGCGGCGGGCGAGACCATCGCCGACAGCTTGTCTAAGCATCCGCGCGTGTTCAGCGAGGTGTACGTCGAGACCGTTCGCGGTGCAGAGCGCGGCGGCACGCTGCCAAAGGCCCTCGAACAGCTCGCCACGATGCTTGAGCGTCAGGAAGAAACGCGCCGCCAGGTCAAAGGTGCGCTGATGTACCCCGCGTGCGTGACGGTCGCGCTCTCGGGGGCCGTGGCGTTCCTGATCGCGTATGTGGTGCCCAAGTTCAGCTCAATGTTCGCCTCGCGCGGGGTTGAGCTTCCGATATTTACGCAGATTTTGCAGGGCTTTGGCGAGTCGATGCAGGGCTACTGGTGGGCCTACCTGGTGGCGATCGCGGGCGCAGCGTTCGGGCTTCGCGCGGCATGGCAGAACCCACAGGGCCGCCAGTTCATCGACCGCCTGCTGCACAAGGTGCCCTACGTCAAGAAGATCCTGATCGGGCTGGCGATCCAGCGGTTCGCGCAGGTGCTGGGTGTCAGCATTGGCGCGGGCCTTGGGCTGATTGAGAGCCTGGACCTGGCCGGCAAGAGCGCCGGGCGGCCCATGCTCAGCGCCGACGTCGAGCGCCTGACGGTCAAGGTGCGCTCGGGTGGGCGGCTGAGCGAGTGCCTGCCAGCGTGCGCGTATCTGACGCCCTTTACCAAGCGGATGCTGGCGGCGGGCGAGAACGCCGCCGAGCTGCCGCGGATGTGCGGCGTGGTGGCGCGTCACTACGAGCGCGAGACCAGCCACCTGACCAAGAACATCGCGACGGTGATTGAGCCGCTGATGGTGGTCATCATCGCGGGCGTGGTCATGGTCATCGCGCTGGCGATCTTCCTGCCCATGTGGAGCATGGTCACGCTGATGGGCTGAGCGGGCCGACGCGCAAGCCTTGACGGTTGTGCGGTCTGGGGGCCGGTGATAGAGCCGAGATTTTACTCCACACCTTCTTGTGTGGCCTCAAGTGTGAGGATCAAATCGCTGATAGATGAATCATCAACGATTCGCCCGGAGCAGACTCTCTGGCCCAATGGATGGGTCAATGCCCCGGACTCAACGGATGGATCAAAAGTTTCGTTCGCAAGGAGCACACCAATGAAGACCAGCAGCAACCGTCGCGCGTTTACCCTCATCGAGCTCATCGCGGTCATCGTGGTGCTGGCGATCCTCGCCGGCGTCGCGATCCCACGTTACTTTGATTACACCGACCGGGCCCGCACCTCGGCCGTGCTCGGCACCGTGGGCAATGTCCGCACCGGCATCGCCAACTTCTTCGCCAACAGCTCGATCGCCGGGACCCCGGCGTTCCCGACGCTCATCCAGCTCACGACCACCGGCACGGTGATGCAGGACGCCCTGCCTCGCAACCCGTTCAACAACCTCAATAACGTCCGTGCGGCCAGCAGCGTGGAGGCCGCCGCTCGCACCGTGTCGGGCACCGAAGGCTGGGCTTACTGGTTCGACAACGCCGCCTCGCCCCCCGCCGCGACCTTCTACTGCAACAGCTCGAACACCAGCACCGCCAGCAACGGTTCGGGCGGCACGCTGACGGCCAACAACCTGTAATCGGCCCCCGGGCCGGCACCAATCACCAGACTTTCACGCGCGGCCGGGACCAAACCCCGGCCGTCGCCGTTTGACGCCTCAGCCCGGGAATCATGCTCAGGATCCACGTTCAGCCATCGCCTTGCCATCGCCTGGCCGTCGCCTGGCCCTCGCGTCCAAAGGCGCGTGCCCCGTGCGCCGATACACAAGGGTGCCCAGGTCTTGATGACCCGGAGCACTGCATCTGCTTGCTTGAGACCAACCGTGCTCACACGCATCAGCATCTATGTTGAGCTGACGTCCACCCGCCTTGAGCTGGCGGTGTTCAGTGGGGGCATGCGCACACAAGCGCGCGGCGAGCGCTACAGCCCGCCCGAGACCAGCACCGACCTCGCCGAGGTCCTGCGCGCCAGGCACGCAACCCTCTCGGGCTGGGTGGCTGAGCTGGGGCTCGCCGGCGCTTCTGCCACGCTCGTGTTCACCACGCCTACGACCACCTGCAGCATTGTCTCACTGCCCGCGGCCGTCACCGGCGCCGCCGCCTCGCAGGCCGCCAGACTGGCCCTCAGTGACCTAGCCGGATACCCAACCGCCTCGCACCCCAGCGATACGCAGACGCTGCTGACCGACTTGGCACCCTGGGCTCGCCCGGGCTCGTCGGGCGGCAACGTCATGTCGCACATCGTCGCCTGCGTGGAGCACGAAACGACTTGTGCGCTGCTGGCGCAGTGGGTCGGCTCGTGCGGGCTGCGCGTTGAGCGGATGATCCCTGCCGTCGCGGGCCCGATCGCCGCATGCGTGCGCGGGCTGCACGCCATCGGCGGCGAACCCACTCCCGCGACCCGCGCGCAGCTCTGGCTCGGCGAGCACGAGAGCTTCCTGCTCGTGGGCGGGCCGACGGGCCTGGCCCTGTACCGCCCGCTGGGCATCGGGGTTGAATCCTTCGTCGAGGCCCTGCTCCGCCCGATCCAGCCGCGCACCCCCGGTTCCGCAACCGTGACTATCGACCGCGCCTCCGCCCGCTCGATCATGTCCCGCCACGGCGTCCCCGCCGCGGGTGATCTGGTCGATCAGCGCAACGACATCACCGGCGCGGGCCTGCTCCCGCTGCTCAGCCCCGTGCTGCAGCGCTTGGCAGTCGAGGTCAAGCAGTCGGTCCGATTCGGGCTCTCTGAGAAGGACCGCGCGGGCCTGGGCGTCACGCTTACCGGCCCGGGCGCAGCGATCCCGCGCCTAGCAGAGGTCCTCTCGGGCCTCTGCCAATCGCCGGTCACCGTCAGCACGACACAGCCCGCACCCGCCAGCGGCGAGCCCGGCAGCGCGACCGACGGCAACATCGCCGCACTGTCGGTCTGCACGAATCTGGAACTCTCACTGCTGCCCACCCAGATGCAGGGCGAGCGCATGGCCCGCAGCGCGAGGCGCTCGCTGCGCGTCGGGCTCGTCGCGGCATTGGCGATGGTCTGCACCTATGCGGCCTGGTCATGGCTCGCGCTTGATTCGGCCCGCGCGCAGCGCCAGGGCCTCAGCGCCGGCGCGAGCAGCGCCCAAGAGCAGCAGGAGGCGCGCCGCGCGTCCTCCGCCGCGGGCGTGGCCACCAACCAGGCCTCGCGCCTGATCGCAGACGCCGTGGGCCCCAGCCCAGAGTGGGCCTCGGTGCTGGCGGGCCTGGCCCAGACGATCCCGACCAAGGTGACAGTCACGTCGCTTGAGCTCAACGACCTTGAGCCCTCAGGCGAGCCCGTGGCGCGCCTTGCTGGCACGATGCTCGCCTCAGACGACGCGGCCTTCGCCGCCGACTTGCGATCGCTGATCGCGCAGCTTGAGAGCCTGCCCGCGGTCTCAGGCGTCAAGATGGGCGGCACCTCGCGCAGTGGCGGCAGCCGGTCTGACCCATCAACGCCCATTGCGCTGGACAGCTTCAGCTTCGACCTGAGCGTCACGCTGGTCAACCTGCCGTACGCCTATGTGGCGCCCGGCGCGTTCGAGCCGCCGCAGGCCGTGGCCCCCGCGCCAAGCACCGACAAGCCGCTGGCCGGCCAGCCTGACGGAGTGAGCCCATGAACACCGAGCTCATAAGTCAGGTTCTGCGCCGCAGCCTGCCCGAGCTGGCCATCGGCCTCTCGGTCTGCGGCGCGGTCCTGGTCATGTTCGTCATGCCCCTGGAAGAAAAGCTCGGTCACGAACGTGCGGCGATCAGTAGCTTCGAGCGGTCGATGATCGACCCGGTCAAACGCCCCGCGGCGGGTATCCCTGCCACGAACCCACCCGGCGCGCCCAGTCAGGGCAACGCTGGAACGATCCAGACGCACGCCGCGCCTGACGATCCGGCCCGCGCCAAGCTCGCCGTCCAGCAGATCGCCGATCGCAGCCGCCCCGCCACCGACCGCACGCGTATGTTCGACGCGCTGATGAATCTGGCCGACACCACGGGCGTCCGCATCAATCAGTTTCAGCCCAGCTTAACTCGACCGCGAGCCCTAGCCAGCACGGCCAGCGCAAGCCAAGGCGGAAGCTCGAACACATCAGCTTCCATGAGCACCGCCGGCGCGCAAGGTGCGAAGGGCCAGGTCGCCGGCACGGCCTCAGGTGCACAACCAGGTGCGCAGCCCGCGCCCGCTCGGCCCGTCTTTGACGCCCGCGTCGCGTACAGCATCAGCCTTGAGGGTGACTACTCCAGCGTCGTCCGGTTCATCCGGGGCCTGCAAGGCGGCGTCGGCTTTACGTCCGTTCGCTCGATCCGCGTCTCGCCGGGCAGTGAGGGCCAGCGCGTCAACGTCGCGCTCGAGACTGAGCACGTGGCCTTTGACGTCGCACGCTTCATGCAAGTTCAGCTCTCGCAAGCCGGTGGCGTCACGCCCAAGCAAGGAGCGACCACCCCGTGACCAGCCCCGTGCGCAAGATCAAGTCGTGGTTCGGCCGCATCCGGCCCGTGGCCATGCTCTCTGCCGGTGCGCTGGTCGCGCCGGTCGTGGCGGTCCAGGGCGTTCGGCTGCTGCTGGGCACCGGCGGACCCACGCAAGTCAGCGCCGCCACGGGGCAAGTCAGCGCGCCCGCTGCGCCGGTGGCCGTTCCCGCTGCGCAAGAGACACTCACGCCCAAGCAGCTTGCGCTGGCCGCCTGGCTTCAGCAGCAGCGTGACGTGGTGGTCAAGCACAGCCCGCTGGCCCGCCCGCTTCCGCCCGCCCTGCCAACGCAGAGCCCCGCCATGACGGTCGTCCCCGCGCCCAATGTTGAACAGCCCGTTGAGGCAGCCACTGCGCAGATCCCCGAAGCAATCCGCGCGCTCAAGCTCAGCGGGCTGGCCCGCAGCACAACCACCGGGGCGGCCCGCGCGATCATCAACGGCCGCGCGGTGCCCGTCGGCGAGCGAGTCGTGACCGGCTGGGTGCTGACCGAGATCGATATCGAGGCCCGCCGCTTGACGCTGCGAGGCCCTGACGGGCTCGAAATCTATCTCAATCAGGTTGACTGATCGGTGAGGCTCAGGCCCGCGTCAGCATCGCCGCACTCCCAATCGGGCTCACCTCAGGCTCGTATTAGGCCCGGCGCGTAACCAGCACGATCGTCAGGTCGTCCTGCGGTGCAAGTGATCCCGGGCGCGTGTCCAGTGCGTGCTCAATCAAGCTCGCAGCCTTGTGCGGGTCGCCGCCAGCCGCCCGCACTTGCGCCACGATGAACGCCTCAATCTCCGCTTCGCAGGCCGCGGCACCGCCGTGCGTGCCGAGCGAGGCCTCGAGTCCGTCGGTGTACATCACCACCGTTTCGCCGGGCGCAACCCGGGCGCTCGCCAGCTCAAAGCCCGGCTCTTCCACGACCCCGAGCACCGGGCCGGTCGACTCCAGCCGACGCACCGTCTCGCCCACCACCAGCGCAGTAGGGTGCCCGGCGTTGCACAGGCTCAGGGCCCCCGAGTGCAGGTTGAGCGTGGCGGCGATCGCGCTGGCAAAGCGGGTTGACTCGCTATCCGGCTGCATCAAACTGGCGTTGAGCCGCTCCATCGCCTCGCTGGGCGGCACGAGGCGGTAACCCCCGGGACCGAAGTCCTTCATGCTGGCCGAGTTGGCGATCAGCATCGAGTACATCGCCGCCGAAACACCGTGGCCCATCGCGTCGGCAATCAGCAACCCGACGTGGTCCTCATCCAGGCGCGTGAGCTTGTAGACGTCGCCAGAGACAAACCACGCGGGGCGGAAGATTACCGCGTAATCAAGGTTGGGCGGGTGGAAGTCGTCGGTCCGCATCACCTCGCGCTGCAGCTTGGCGGCCAACAGCAGCTCGCCGTCCACCTTGCTGACGAACGTGTTGACGTGGCTCTGTGCCGCACGCCGCGCGTCAAGCTCGGCCTCAACGTCACGCACGTGGTGCTGGCGCTGCCCCGCGCCAAGCAATAGGCCCGCGAGCATCGCCCCCGAGACGCCGCGCGAAGCTTCGTCGTCGTGCACGCCGGGGCTGATGTGCGGCAGCAGCCCCGCCGCACGCGCCACGCCGGCAAGGTGGCCAGTCGCCTGGTCCAGGCAGCAGGCACCGGCCGCCGCGTGCTCGCCCAGCACAAGGCACGCGCGCCGGAGCGCCAGCTCAGCCTCCGGACCGGCCCCGCCAGCGATCACGCAAACCACGTCATCGCGGCGAACACGGGCCAGCGTCCCGGTGCAGGTTGCCACGCCCTCAAGGCTCTCCCAACGCACGATTGGTTCGTGCTCTGGCCAAGCGCCCGCCACATGCGTCGCCCACCAGCTTCGCGCCCAGACCTCGGGCTGATCGCTGATCAGGCAGACCCGCAAGGACGCCGCCCAGTGCGCCGGAGCGTGACCGCCCGACCGCGCGCCGATCTCAGGTTGAGGCCCACCGGTGATCATCACAACCACGCCTATCGGCGGACGGGCGTCGTGACTTTCCGCCCGCACGGCCTCCGCCCGCGATCACCGCGCGTGCCGGCGGTATCGGACCGACCTGCGCTGCCAGGGCGGGCTCTACCATGGCCAAGATTCTCCAACCCAGCCAAGGCCAAACCCATGCCCAGCGATCAATCTCCAGCCCCCAACACCAATGCCCCGCGTGGCGGGACGCTCGTCAAGCTCGTCACCGTCCTTGCGGTGCTCGGGGTCATCATCGCCGTCAGCCTGACCAACCCCAAGGGCAGCGGCAAGGCCGGCCAGCTCAGTCCTGAACATGGCTCAGAAGGGCCTTCAGGCAAGCTCGCCATGCCCGACGCCGTCGCACCGCCGACGCGCGGCTTGGGCGAATCTGAGCCCGCCACAGCCGCTGATCAAAGGGTCGATCCAGCCTCGATCCGCTTTGGAGAGCCGCAGGCACGTCGCAAGGCCCCCGGCACCGTCCGGGTCGCCACGTTCAACGTCGAGAACCTCTTTGACGACAAGGACGACCCCAAGATCTCCGGCGAGATCGACGACATCAAGATGACCAAGCCCGCGGCCCAGCTCCGCGCCGCCGGGCTAGTGATCGCGGCCCTTGACGCCGACGTGCTCACGCTGCAGGAGATCGAGTCGCTCGAGGCGCTGCTGTGGTTCCGCGACAACCACCTCAAGGGGCTGGGCTATGAGCACGTTGCGAGCCTGGACGCGGGCGACGGGCGCGGGATCGAGCAGGCCGTACTCTCAAGGTTCCCGCTCTCGGAAGTCCGCAACGAGCCGAAACAGAAGCTCGGCGGGCAGCAGCCCAGCGCTTGGGGCGACCGGCCGAACAGCAACTCCGGAAGCCCCTTCCAGTTCACCCGCGCGCCGCTGCACGTGACGGTCACGGTCCCAACATCGAGCGTGCAAGAGCTGCTAGCCAAGTCTGGCAAGACCACCCCGGTGGCCCGCGACTACAAGCTCCAGCTTCTGGTCGTGCACCTCAAAAGCGGTCGCGAGTTTGGCGCGCAGCGCGTGGCGGAGGCTGAGGCGCTTGTGAACATGGTCCGGGCCATCGAGAAGGCCGACGCGAAGGCCAACGTGCTGGTGCTGGGTGACTTTAACGCAACGCTCAACCGCGATGAGCTGGTGGTCTTCAGCCGCGCCGGGCTGCCGAGCATCTTTCAGGACCGTGAGCCGCGCGACGCCAAAACGATGACGCACACTTCGGGTCGCTGCATCGACCACATCTTCTTCAACGACCAGGCCCAGCCTGAGCTGCTGATGGACTCCAAGTTCGTCCTCGGCACCGCCGCCCGCGCGCTGGGCGCAGACTTCCGAACGACCCCGGCACCCGCGGGCTACTCCAGCGACCACTACCCAGTGGCGATCGACCTTCGTCCGATTGAGGCCCCGCGTTAGACTGTGTGAGATCCGAACAACCCCCCAATCAAGCTTGTCCCGGGTGTGAATCCCGGGCGAACTCTGCGCTCATTGCCCCACACGGGGCTCAAGAGTGGTATCATCCGGTCGTTCGAGTTCTTCCCCCTTTGGAGTTTCGCATGATTACCAGCCGTCATCATGCACGCTGAGCCCCTCACCATCGTGGTGAGCGGCACGATCCTTCCCGGAAACGTCCGGGCAGGGGTCGCAGCGCCCGGGCTTTCGAGCGCCGTGGTCTGGGAGGTGCGCCTGCACTAGCCCCAGCCGGCCAGCCCGGTGGTCGTGCCGAATCCCTCGGCACCGCCAGCAGTGACGGCCACGCGGCCCGCCCCGCGTGGTCTTTGGTTTTTGGCCGGTTCTAGGGCCCGTTCTAGAGTCTGCTCTAGAGTCCGTTCTAGGGCCGTACGAGGGCCTGTCGCTCGGCTCGCTTCGACTTGAAGCTCACGAAAGCCTCTCGCACGCTTCACGCCTTTCCGTCTCGTCTTTGCCTCGCACAACCTGCCAATCTGGACGTCCTCAATGAACACCGCCGAGATGATGCGAATCCTGGACTCGATCGCCCGCGACCGCAAGATCGATAAGCAGATCCTGCTCAAGGACCTTGAGCAGGCCATGGCCTCCGCCGCCCGCAAGCACTTCAACACCCTCGACACCGAAGAGTTCAAGTGCGAGGTCGATCAGATCACCGGCGCGGTCTTGATGTTCCGCCACGGCGCACCTCTGGACATGAAGCCCGCCGATTTGGGGCGTATCGCCGCCCAGACCTTCAAGCAGGTGATGATCCAGCGGTTCCGCGACGATGAGCGTTCCAGCCTGCTGCAAGAGTTCGGCAAGCGCGTCGGCGAGCTGGTCTCGGGCGTTGTGCAGCGCTACGACGGCGGCGCGATGGTCGTGACCATCGACCGCGCCGAGGCCTTCATGCCCCGCTCCGAGCAGATCCCCGGCGAGATCTTCCAGCCCAACGACCGCGTTCGCTGCCTGTGCCTTGACGTCCGCGACGCGGGCAGCCAGGTCAAGATCGTCCTCTCACGCGCCCACCCTGACTTCATCAAGCGCCTCTTTGAGGTTGAGGTCCCCGAGATCGCCGACAAGATCATCGAGGTCAAGGCCATGGCCCGCGAGGCCGGCTACCGCACCAAGGTCGCCGTCGCCAGCGTCGATAGCAAGGTCGACCCCGTCGGCGCGTGCGTCGGCGTCCGCGGCTCGCGCATTAAAAACATCGTCGACGAGCTCAACGGCGAGAAGATCGACATCGTCCGCTGGAATGAGTCCAGTCAGATCCTCATCGGCAACGCCCTCAAGCCCGCCGAGGTCGCCGAGATCAGCCTCTGCCTCGAGCTGGGGCGTGCCACCGTGGTGGTCCGTGACGACCAGCTCTCGCTGGCCATCGGCAAGCGCGGGCAGAACGTCCGCCTCGCGGCCCGCCTGACGGGCTGGGACGTCGACATCTTGACACCGGGCGAGTTCAACAAGGGCCTGGACGTGCTGGCGCAAACCCTCACCGCCGTGGAGGGAATTACCGAGACCATGGTCGACCGCTTGGCGGCGCTTGGCATGGTCAGCGTCTTCGATATCGAAGAGGTCGGGCCCGACGTGCTCACCAGTGAGCTGGGCATCGACCACGCACTGGCGTTGAAGGTTGTTGAGGTGGCGGGCGTCCGTGCCAAAGAGCAGGCCGAGGAGCAGCAGCGCACCAAGGAAGAGGCCGAGCGGACCAAGCGCGAGCAGGCCGAGGCGGCTCTTCGCGTGCTGGAGACCGGCGAGGCCGCGCCCGTGGGCGAAGATGGAACCGCCGGTCCGCCCGTGTCGGCCGAGCAGCGCGCCGCGGACATTCTGGGCGGATGAACTCTGGGCGGATGAACTCTGGGTGGATGAACTCTTGGTGGATGAACTCTTGGTGGCTAATTGCTGGTGGATACGCCCTGCGGGCAAACGCCCCGGCTCTCGAATCCTGACTCGTGCTTCTTGAATCTCGTCTTCTGACTCACTTGCTTCGCGACTCACTTGCCTTGTCTTCCTGCCTTGCGTCTCTAACCAAAGGTGCTTCTTGGCCAAGCGGATCAGCGATCTCTCGAAGGAACTGGGCATCCCGTCCAAGGCCATCATTCAAAAATGCATGGATGAAGGTGTCCCTGCAGACAAAGTCAAGACGCACGCCAGCGTGATCTCTGCCGGGCTTGAGGCGTCGATCCGCGACTGGTTCAACACCACCGCCGAATCGATGACCGCCGTCGAGACCCGTGAGCACGTTGACGTAACCAAGCTGCGCGCCGCGCCGACCAAAAAGCGCCACGCGGGCGACCACGGCAGCGATCAGCCCGGCGGGCACAGCACCGATCACGCCTCGTCCAACACCGCCACCGCCGAGCCTGAGTCACGCGACGCCGGGCACACCCCCGAGCAGCACGGCACCGCGCCGACCAACGGCGGCGCTTCTGGCACCGACGCGCCCGCGCGCCCGACCATCAAGCCCTCCAAGCCCGTCGAGGTCCTGCCCCCGCTGGGCACAATCGTGCAGCAGGCACCGCCCAAGGCGCCGCCAAAGCCGCCGACTTCCGCTCCCACAGTCGCCGCGCAGCCGGTGGCTCCCAGGCCGCTCGCACCGATCCACACCAACCCGACCAGCCCGGTCATGGCCCCCGGCACGCTCGCGCAGCGCGGGCCCATCACCCCGCCCAAGCCCGTTGCCGTCTCGCTCACGGGCATGACGCACGCGGCCAAGCCCTTGCTCAAGCCCGCGACGGAAGACTCGGGTCTGCCCCCGCTGGGCACTGTTGTGCAGGCCGCGCCGATCAAGGCGCCTCCGACGCCGCCAGCCTCGGCGATCCCGCACCCGCCCAAGCCCGTCTCAGCCGCGGCCGCCCCGGTCGGGCCAAATCAACAGCGCCCGCCGACCGCGAAAGTCGATGCCTTCGGTGCAATCGGCGCACCCGCGAACCCCGGCGCCGCTGGCGGCCCCGGTGCGCCGGGCGCGGCCCCCGGGCAGCCCTACATCGGCCAGTCAACCGTCCCCGCGCACCTGCGCGGGCCGCAGCGCCCCGCGCCGCAGAACATCCCGACCCGCCCCAAGACTGTCCTGCCCGCGGGTCAGGCACTCCAGAAGACCAAGATCGAGCTCAAGGGCCCGACGGTCGTCCGCGTCGAGGCGCCCGAGGTCATGCCCGAGCGGCGTGGCCCACGCCCCGGCGGCAGCAGCGGCGGCTCATTCGGCGGCCCCGGCCAGCGCGCCGGGCGCGGCATCATTTCGTCACCAGGTGCCGCTGGCACTGACGACCGCGGCGGCGCTCGCCGCAACACCCGCCGCAAGGTCGGCCCCGGGGTCGGCCCTGTCGGGCCCGCCGGTGCGCCGGCCAAGCGCAAGATCCGTGAGAGCACCGACGAGCTCTCGACCGAAGGCCGCACCGGGTTTACCGAGGCAGACGTCGCGGCCCGCGAGGAGCGCCTCGCGCGCAGCAGCGGTTACCTCAAGCAGCGCCGGCGTGAGGAGCGGGCCCGCCTGGACGCTCAGGGCCGCCGCGTTGAGGACGTCAGCGAGGGTCGCGTCGAGATCGCCGAGCCTTTCACGATCAAGGACCTCTCAGCCGCGACGGGCGTCAAGGCCGCGGACATCATCAAGAAGCTGTTCATGCAGGGCGTGATGGCAACGGTCAACTCAGGGATCGACAGCGTCAAGGCGCAAGAGATCATGATCGACTTCGACATCGAGCTGATCGTCACCGAGGACCGCAGCGCCGAAGAGCAGATGACCGACGAGCTGGCCGCCCGTGTCCGCATCGACGAGCGTCCGCGCCCCGCGGTGGTCACGATCATGGGCCACGTCGACCACGGCAAGACCAGCCTGCTCGACGCGATCCGCAACGCCAACGTGGCCGCGGGCGAGGCCGGCGGCATCACGCAGAAGACCAGCGCCTTCAAGGTCGAGCTTGAGGTCGGCGGCGAGACCAAGCAGGTCGTGTTCATCGACACCCCGGGCCACGAGGCCTTCACCGAGATGCGTTCGCGCGGGGCCAACGTCACCGACGTGGTCGTGCTGGTCGTCGGCGCGCCCGAGGGCGTGATGCCGCAGACCATCGAGAGCATCAACCACGCCAAGGCCGCCGAGGCCCAGCTGGTGGTGGCGCTCAACAAGATCGACAGCCCGCAGGCCACCGAGGGCCAGATCCAGAAGGTTTACGGGCAGCTCGCCGAGCACGGGCTGAGCCCGGTGGCCTGGGGCGGCACCACCGAGGTGATCCACACCAGCGCGTTAAAGAAGACGGGTATCAAGGAGCTGCTCGAGATCCTTGACCTGCAAAGCCAGGTGCTCGAGCTCAAGGCCGACTTCGGCGGGCCCGCCGCCGGGCGCGTCATCGAGGCCAGCCTGACCGAGGGCCGCGGTGCCGTCGCAACAATCCTGGTGCAGGAAGGCCAGCTCAAGGTCGGCGACTTCATCGTCGCAGGCCGCGCCTTCGGGCGCGTGCGCGATATCACCGACGACAAGGCCAAGCGCATCAAGACCGCCGGGCCCAGCACGCCGGTGCAGGTCAGCGGGCTTGATGAGGTCCCCGCGGCGGGCGACGCGTTCTTCGTTACTGAGAGCCTGACCAAGGCCGAAGAGGCCGCCCAGCAGCGCCGTGACAAGGACCGCGCCGAGCAGCTGCACCAGCCCAAGGTCACCCTTGACAGCCTGTTCAGCCAGATGAAGGACGCCGACGTCAAGGAGATCCTGGTCGTGCTCAAGACCGACGTCCAGGGTTCGCTGGACGCCATCGGCCCGCAGGTCGAGAAGCTCAGCACTTCGGAGGTCAAGGTCCGCGTGCTGCACAAGGCCGTCGGTGGGATCACCGAGAGCGACGTCGTGCTCGGCGAGGCCTCCAAGGCCGTTGTTGTCGGCTTCAACGTCATCCCCTCCTCCAAGGCCCGCCAGATGGCCGAGGCCAAGGGCGTTGAGATCCGCACCTACCAGGTCATCTACGACATCCTCGACGACGTCAAGAAGGCCGCCAGCGGCTTGCTCGAGCCCGAGATCCGCCAGGAGATCATCGGCCACGCCGAGGTCCGCAAGGTCTTCAACGTCTCCAAGGTCGGCACCATCGCGGGCTGCTACGTCACCGACGGCATGGTCCAACGCGACGCACTCATCCGCGTTACGCGCAACGGCGTGGTCATCGTCAATGACCGCATCCTCGAGCAGCTCAAACGCTTCAAGGACGACGCCAAGGAAGTCAAGGCCAACATGGAGTGCGGCATGAAGATCGTCGGCTACGACGACATCAAGGACGGCGACGTCCTCGAGTGCTACAAAAAGGTCGAGGTCAAGCGCACGCTGTAAACCCCGGGCTGGCCATCACCCGCTTACATTTCAGTTTACCACGCGGCCCCCGAATATCACCGGGGGTCGCTGTGTTCCCGGGCGGCATCAGCACGACGTTGCCGTGCGCAAGCAAAGGCCCCGATCTGCGGGCCCGACGGCAACAGCGTGAGTTGCGCCTGCGCGCCGGTGGTCAGCAGCACGCCCCCGGCGAGAGCCGCAGCCCTGCCAGCGCGAAACCACGGGGCCCTCACCAAGCTTTTCGCATCAATGTACAGCATCGCTCTCTCTCTCTCTCTGGGCTGCATGGCCTATCGGTACGGGGCAGACAATGCCAACGATCGCTCGGCCACACACGCCTCTGAGAGGAACCTACACGAAAAATGAACAATGTCAACCCCCCATGGCCAGAAAGCCGCCAACCCGCGGTCGCGACCGCGGAGCGGTGGGAGTTCGGAAGAGCACTTCCCTCACTGCGCGGGAGTTACTTCGCCAGGGCGTCGGTTCACCTGGAACAGCGTGGGCATCAGAAAATTGCGGCCCTTGTACACAAAGACCTGCCCGGAGACCGTGAACGTCACGCTCTCGCCCGCACGCTCAACCACCCGCTCCATCCCCTGCAGGTTCTGGCACGGCAGCAGCGCCATCGCCGCGTCGGCACGCCCGCGCCCGTCGGCGTCCATCGTAAACAGCAGCTCGCCGGTGACGCTTCGCGTCAAGCGTCCACGCCGGGCATTGATAAACGTGCCCTCGCGCAGCAAACGTGCTGATGTTCCTTCCGCCGCGCCTGTTGGCCCGGGGAAAGCTGCGGGCGTCTGCGCTGGGTTCTGCACTGGGGTGGGGACCGTGGAACTAGGAGTGGCCGGTGTCCGGCCGCGCTCCATGTCCCTGATCGTCTGGCCCGGGTCGGGCTGCCGGGCCGCGCCAGACATCGCGGCGACCCCCAACGCCATAAGCCCCGCGCACCCCACAGAGGCGAGGCCAGCAAGCCTCGCCGCGCCACGCCGACCCAGCTCTAATCCATCACGGCCAGCTTGCGTGCGCATCGGCGGCTCCCATCAGCGTGCGTTCGATCATCCAGGCGTCCGGCCCAGCGCCGCGGCGCTAGACACGCCAGATGCTATCGGCCCGCCCACGCCCACACCCACACTCTCGCCCACACCCGCACCGGCACTCTCTCGCGCGAACCGGCGTTCGACCCGCACCACCCCGGGCTCTATACTGACCCCTGCACGGCCGCGTGCCAGAGTGGTCTAATGGGGCGGATTGCAAATCCGCTATTCGGCGGTTCGAATCCGCCCGCGGCCTTTCAGCTCTTAAGCCTGTGCCCTCGAGGTGCGCCCTTGGCACCAACCAGGGCGCCCACTCTCGGCACGCACGCGGGCTTACTACCCTTTAAGCACGATGACAACTATCAGCAGTGGCGCAACCGACCAGCTTCAGCGGCAGGCCGACAGGTTCCGCTCAGACTTTGCCGCCGTCCGCGCCGAGGTCGGCAAGGTCTTCGTCGGCCACACGCACGTGGTTGAAGGTGTGCTGACCGCGATGTTCTGCGCCGGGCACGTGCTGCTCGAGGGTGTGCCGGGCATCGGCAAAACGCTGCTGATCCGCACCCTCAGCCGCGCCACCAGCCTGGGCTTCTCACGCGTCCAGTTCACGCCCGACCTCATGCCCGCCGACATCACCGGCACCACCGTGGTCATGGAGCAAGACCAGCCCGGCGGGCAGCGCTCGCGCCAGTTCGTCTTTCAGCGCGGGCCGATCTTCGCCCAGATGATCCTCGCTGACGAGATCAACCGCGCGACGCCCAAGACCCAGAGCGCCCTGCTCGAAGCCATGGCCGAACGCAGCGTCACTGTCGCCGGCGTCACCCACCCCATGGACCGCCCGTTCTTCGTCCTCGCGACGCAGAACCCCGTAGAGCAAGAGGGCACCTATCCGCTGCCAGAGGCGCAGCTCGACCGCTTCTTCTTTAAGCTGCTCGTTGGCGTCAGCGGCAGGCGCGAGCTCGCCGAGGTCCTGACCCGCACCACCGGCGGCGATGAGGCCGACGTCCGCCCGGTGCTCGACGCGGCAACGCTCATCGAGCACCAGAAGCTCGTGCGCTCGGTCGCCATCGCCCCGCACGTGCTGGACTACGCCGTCAGGCTGACACTGGCCACCCACACGCGATCATCGCTCGCTGATGCCGACAACTCGGGCTTCGCGATCGCTGGCAATGGGGAGGGACTCGGCGCAGGTAGCAATGACGGGCTCGCCGGCGAGCTGGCCACGCCGATGGTCCTCAAGTATGTCCGCCTCGGCGCTTCACCCCGGGCGGCCCAGGCGCTCGTACTTGGAGCCAAGTGCCGGGCCCTGGTTGATGGCCGCGCCGCCGCCAGCATGGCCGACGTCCGCTCGGTCGCCGCCGCCGTCCTTCGGCACCGCCTGCTGCTGAACTTCGAGGCCCAGACCGACGGCATCACGCCCGACGCGATCATCACCAACATCACCCAAACACTTCCG
>Ga0105047_10007773_pt1 | contig 18014 bp, 14 predicted proteins | sample MAT04_FD_78384 | JGI IMG/M metagenome (GOLD analysis project Ga0105047, IMG submission 78384) | Freshwater microbial communities from Lake Fryxell liftoff mats and glacier meltwater in Antarctica - MAT-04 (megahit assembly) | ecosystem: Environmental > Aquatic > Freshwater > Ice > Liftoff...
CGTCACCGGCGAGTGGATGTCGAGCTCGGTGTCGGAGTGCTTGTGATGGTCGCGATGATGCGCCGCCCACCACAGCACGCCCTTCTGCACCGAAGTGGTGCCGAGGAGCGCGAGCAGGAACTGGAACACGCGCCCGGTCTTGAAGCCGCGATGCGAGAAGTAGCGGTGGTAGCCGGCGGTGATGCCGAACATTCGCGCGTAGTAGAGCCCGATCGCCAGGGCGACCATCGACCACGAGAACGGCACGAGGAACACACCGACCAGTGCCACCAGATGGAACGCGACGAACGGGAAGATCGCGAAATCGAACTCGCGGGCGGGCGATTCGCGGGCGGGCGATTCGCGGGCGGGCGATTCGCGGGGCATCGGGGCGTTCATGAAGTCAAATTTAAGGGCGCTCTGTCATGGCTTTATCACGGCATCGGATATCGATAGCCGACCCCGCGGACGGTCTCGATCAACTCGGGCTTATCCGGATCCGGATCGACCTTGGTCCGCAGGCGCGCCACGAAGTTGTCGACGGTGCGGTCGGTCCCCTCGTACCCGTCGCCCCACACGTTGCGCAGGATCTGCTCACGGGTCAGCACCCGGCCACGCGATCGCGCGAAGTACATGAGGAGGTCGAGCTCGCGGGCGGTCAGCTCGACCGGCTGTCCGGCGCGGCGGGCGGTGCGCGCCGAGACGTCGATCTCGAGCGGCCCGAAGCTGATGAGGTTCGGGGCGGGCCCCATCGCGCGGCGGCTGCGGCGCAGCGTAGCGTTGATACGGGCGAACAGCTCCGGGAGGCTGAAGGGCTTCGTGACGTAGTCGTCGGCGCCGCGATCGAGGCCGAGCACCTTGTCGCCTTGTGCGTCGCGGGCGGTCAGGAAGATCACCGGGAGCGCGGGCTGGCGGCGGCGCATCGCCTCCAGCACCTCGAAGCCGTTCATGCGCGGCAGCATCACGTCGAGGAGCACCAGATCGAAGTCGAGGCGCGAGGCGATCTCCACGGCGACCGGGCCGTCCTCGGCGGTCGTCACGAGGTAGCCCTCCATCGACAGGTTGAGCTCGAGGCCCGCGAGGATCGACGGATCGTCCTCGACCACCAGCACGCGCTCGCCGCTCACGTCACGGCCCGCGCCTTGGTGAGCACCGCCCGCTCCGCGAAGGCCGTCGCGGTGGGCAGGACGATGGTGAACGTGCTGCCCTCACCGGGCTTGCTGGTCAGCTCGATGTTGCCGCGGTGCGCGAGCACGATGTGGCGCGCGATCGCCAGGCCCAGGCCGGTGCCGCCCACCGCGCGGGAGTAGCGCTCGTCCGCCCGGTAGAAGCGATCGAAGATCCGCAGCTGGTGCTCGCGCGCGATGCCGATGCCGTGGTCGCGCACGGCGATCTCGACCTCGGTTTCGCCGCGCATCCGCGCCGAGACCTCGATCTGCGGCGCCTCGCCGCCGTAGCGCAGGGCGTTGGTGAGGAGGTTCATCAGCGCGTCGCCGAACGCGGTGCTGTCGGCGCTGACCTCCGCGATCGCGTCGGGCACGTCGACCGAGATGATCGCCTTGCCGTGCTCGGCCTGCGGGCGAAACGCCTCCACCACCGGATGCACCAGCTCGATCGGCTTGTGCGGGAGGAGCGCCACCTCGAACGCGCCGGCCTCCATCGCGCCCCACGACAGCAGGCGCGAGATGAGGACCGAGAGGCGATCGGTCTCCTTCGCGATCACGTCCAGGCAGGCGTCGATCTTCTCCGGCTCCTTCACGCGGCCGAGCTTGAGCGTCTCGACGAACAGGCGGATCGAGGTGAGCGGCGTCTTCAGCTCGTGGCTGACCTTGGAGACGAAGTCCATCTGCAGCGCAGAGAGCCGCCGATCGATGCGGATTCCGATGACCACCAGGGCCACGCCGGCGCCGAGGGCGCCGCAGAAGATCACCAGCGAGAGGCCGATGATCACGTCGAACACCGTCTGCTGGTAGACGAGGATCAGGATCCCGCAGGTGAGGATCAGGACCGTCGGGATCGCCACCAGGAACCACAGGCCGACCATCGACAATCGCGTGTGCGGCCGGGATCGCGCGCGCGGGATGATCGTCGGCGCGGTCGAGGCCTGAACGGTCGCTGCGCGACCTGGCACGATCGTCGCCTCGCTGCTCGCAGGCTCGCGGCCCGCCTCCTTCATGCCCACGGTCGAGTCTTCGGTCGTACGGCGCGCTGCGGTCAAACGGGATGTGCTCTAGGGTGTGTCTTCCATCACCCGCGGCGCGCTGGTACGGTCACGCGACGTGACCCGAGCGCCGCCGCCCCGGACCGAGTCCGGACCGCAGAGTGTCGCCGCGCTGGAGCGCGCGCTGGCTTCGGCCGAAGCGCGTCTCCAGGACATCGCGAACACCGATCCGCTGACCGAGCTCCTGAACCGCCGCGGGCTGCAGGCGTCGCTGACGGCGGCGATCCACGCGACGGGCACCGGCGGGCTCTATGTCCTGCTGGTCGACCTCGACGACTTCCGCGCGGTCAACGATCTGCTCGGCCACGTGGCCGGCGACGTCATCTTGCGCGAGGTCGGGCAGCTCGTCGCGCGTGCGCTCGGAACGCGCGTGCCGGTCGGCCGGATCGGTGGTGACGAGTTCCTCGCGCTGCTCCCCGAGTCGAACCCGGACGAGGCGCTGCGCGTCGCGGAAGCCTTGCGGCTGGCGATCGGCGACACCACGATCGCGCTCGGATCGGGCCCGCGCCGCGTGACCGCGAGCGTGGCGATGACCGCGGTGAACGGCAGCACGCCCTCGATCGACGAGGTGCTCACGTCGGCCTATCAGGCGCTGACCCAGTCGAAGCGCGGCGGCAAGAACAAGGTCAGCGCGACGATGGATCTCCAGGCGCTGAACGATCCGCTGACCACCGGTGTGTCGCGCATCGTCGCCGAGGTGAAGCGCGGGCGCGGGTTGCGCGCGGTGATGCAGCCAGTGATGAGTATCCCGGAAGGCGTGCCGGTCGGCTTCGAGCTCCTGTCGCGATCGACGGTCGACGTGTTCGAGATGCCGAACGATCTGTTCCGCATGGCGCACGAGGCCAACATCCTCACGCTGGTCGATCATCGTTGCTGGAAGACGTGCCTCGCGGCGACGGCGCAGATGCCGAAGCACCTCATGGCCAACGTGAACTTGTTCCCGTCGACCTTGCTGGCGATCCCGGTCGACGATCTGTTGCGCGCGGTGCCGGAGGAGCGGTCGCTGTCGAGCTACTGCGTGGAGATCTCGGAGTCGCAGATCATCGGCGATCCGACCTATCTTTTGGGCCCGGTCTCGTCGCTGCGCGGGCGCGGCCTGAAGATCGCGATCGACGACGTCGGCTTCGGGCGGACCTGCCTGGAGAGCTTGATCGTGCTCGAGCCAGACGTGCTCAAGCTCGATCGGCGCACGGTGACCGGAGCAGGGCGCGATGCGCGGCAGCGGCGCAGCCTGGAGCGCCTGCTCGGCGTGGCGCGCGCGCTCGAGGCGGAGGTCGTCGCGGAGGGCGTGGAGACCGAGGAGGATCTGCACCTCATCGTCGAGCTCGGCATCGGGCTCGCGCAGGGCTACTTCTGGGGACGCCCGCAGGCCGTGCGCTACGATTGATTACCGCGGCCGGATGACCTTCGCCGGCACGCCGCCGACGATCATCCCCGGCTCGACATCGCGCGTGACCACCGCGCCCATCGCCACCACCGCGCCGTCGCCGATCGTGACGCCGTCGGTGATGCCGGCGCGCGCGCCGATCCAGACGTCCTTGCCGATCGTGATGCCCTGGCTGCGCACCCGCTGCTCGCGGATCGGTCGATCCGGCGCCATGCCGTGGTCGAACGCATAGATTGTCGCGCCGACCGCGATGCGGGTCCCCGCGCCGATGGTGATCCCCGCGCGCCCGCCGTCGAGGACCGCGTGCGGGTTCACGCTGGCGTGATCGCCGAGCACGACCGGGCCGTGGATGAACGCCTCCGCGGCGATGGCGGCGCCGGCCCCGATCACCACCTTGCGGCCGGGCTCGGCGAACACATGCGCCTCCGGGGCCACGAACGCGCCCGGGCCGATCTCGACGGTCTCCATCGCGATCAGCGCGGCCTGGACCTCGGCCTGCCAGGCCTCCGCCCAGACCCGGTGCTCGGGCTTCAAGCTGAAGTACAGCCACGGCATCCAGGACAGGCGCCGCTGGTGCTGGAGGCGAAACATCGAACTGGCAATCGCAGGACTAGCATGGCCGGAGGGGTGGCGCGCGGCTATCATCGCAGCGCTTTGAAGTGGCTATGGGCGGCAGCGCTGGTCTCGGTGGCCAGCCCGGCGGGAGCGCTCGAGGGGACCAAGGTCGGGATCCTCGGCAGCACCAAGCCGTGTCGCACCGCGATCAAGGAGCTGCTCGACGAGAGCACGCGGGTCGTGGAGCGCGAGAACATCGACGGCCGTCCTTCGTCGAACGACCCCGACGGCATGGAGCGCTGGGTCAACGCGTCGGTGCGATCGGGGAGCGTCGATCTCGTCCTGGTGGTCGACACGATGGACAAGGACACGCTGCGGCTCCTGGCGTTCAAGTCCGGGCGAATGGTGGGCCTGCGCCTCGTCGACATGCTGAAGGGCTGCCGGCTCGCGCCACGCTCGGCAGCGCTGACCCGCGCGTGGCTCGCGTCGCGAATGATGCCGGCCAGCGATCCGCCGATCGATCCACGGCACAGCATCGCCGCGGTGGCGCCGGTCTCGCCGCCGCCGGAGCTGCTGGTCCCGCGCGATCCCGACGAGGAGCCGCGCGTGGTGCACGCCAATCCAAAGCCCGAAGCCACGGCGCCGCCGAAGCCGGCCGAGCCCGCGCCGACGCCCACGCCGGCGCCGGTCGCGGCGGCCCCGGTCATCGCCTCCAAGCCGGTGGCCTCGCCGAAGCCCATCGCATCGGCGAAGCCGCGCAGCGCTTCGGAGCCGCGCGATCCGGGCGAGCCACCGGATACGGCCGCACCGCTCGAGACATCCTCGCCAGAGCCCGCACCCGCGGTCCTCACGCACGAAGAGACCCCGGAGCCGGCAAGCTGGATCGAGCTGCGCTTCGGCGCGGGGCTCGACCTCGTTTCGCACGTGTTTCGCTGGGTCGACCCGGTCAGCCCGAACACCCGCGAGCTGCGCTTCGATCTGGTCCCCGCGCCGCGGCTGACGCTCGAGGTGATGCCGTTCGGGACCGGTCCCGAGTTGGTGCGCCCGCTGGCGATCGTCGCCAAGTATCGCCGCGTGTTCGGCCTCGTCGCACGCCGCAGCGAAGGCGGCAGCGAGCACCCGCTGGCGGCGCAAGATCTCGAGCTCGGCCTCGCGTACCCGTTCTACACGGTGGTCTCGGGACGCCCGCTGATCATCACGCCGATCGCGGTGTATCGCGACGTCCGCTTCGATCTCGGCGCCGACTCCGCGGGCCAGTACGAGAGCCAGCTCCCGGACGGCACGTATCTCAGCCTCAGCCCCGGCGTCGCCGTCGACCTCGGCGTCCAGGGCCGCGTCCACCTCCAGGGCCGCGCGGCGTACCAGTGGGTCCTGGCGATCGACGGCGGGCTGGCGAACGAGTTCCCGGACCGCAGTGTGCACGGCGTCTCGCTGTCGGCCGGCCTGGCGTTCGCGCCGATCGAGGGGGTCGAGCTGAGGTTCTCGATGGAGTGGCTGCGGTACTTCGCGTCGTTCACGCCGACGGCGATGTCGACGCACCTCGCGAGCGGGGCGAGTGATGAGACGCTCTCCGTGTCAGCGGGCGCGGTGTATCGGTGGGTTCCGTAAGCGCGATCTCTACTTCTTCTTCCGCAGAACGACCGAAACTTCCTTCTTCGGCCCATTCCGAAGCTCGACCATCTGCTCCTGATATCCCTCCGCCGAGACCGTCACCACCACCGGCTCCGCCCCGACGTTGATCTTCGATCCGCTCGGCAGCTCCTCACCCCCGACCTTGATCCGCGCCGTCGCCGGAAAGACCGTGACCTTGATATCCATCGCCTTCGCCGGCGTCGGCGGCGCCACCACCACCGGTCGCTTCTTCGGTGAAGCGGAAGGGGAAGGTGACGCGGAGGGAGAGGGCGTGGGTATCTCGTCCGGGATCCCGATCTCGTCGTCCGTCGCCTTGCTCGCGCGCGGCGTCGGACGCGCGGTCTTCGACGGCGTAGGGGTCGGGGACGGCGTCGCGACCGGCGTCGGCGACGGCGTGGGAGCCTGCACCGGCGGCGGCGGATCGGGCTCGGGATCCGGCACGATCTCGGGCACGATCTCGGGCTCGACCTCGGGCACGAGGACGGGCACCGCTGCGGCGGTCGCAGTCTCGGCCGGTGTCGGCTCCGGCGTCGGATCCGGATCCGGCACCACGATCGGCTTCGACAGCACCGGCGGCGCGGAGACGGCGCCGATCGGCGGCGGACCGGATCGTCCGAGCGCGGCGATCAGGAACCAGGCCGCGATCGCCAGCGCCAGCAGCGCGAGCGCCCCGATGCCGAGCCACATCACCAGCGGCGGGCCGCGCTTGTCGCGGGTGGGCTCCTCGTCGGCCACCGGGATCACCAGCGCCGCGTCGCTCTCGGCGTCGCTCGAGTCGCTCGCGCCGGACAGCGTCGCGACCAGCGGATCGGTCTCCTCGCGCGGCGTCAACGTGGCCGGCGGGGGCTCGATCTCGAGATCGCTTCCGCTGCGCGGCAGGTTGCGCTGGCGGACGATCACCGTCTCCTCGCGGCGCGGGAGCGTCGGGCGCGCGCCCGCGGCGGCCGGCGGTCCGGGCGCGGCCGGCGACGACAGCCCCTCGAGGATCGCGGTCGGCGTCGGCCCGGCCTTCTTCGTGGGCACGCTCGGCCCGCTCGGCGCGGTCGGCGCGCGCGCGGCCAAGGCTTGAGCCGGTGACGGCTGCGCCGGCGGTCCGATCTGCGTGGCCTTCGCGCTCGGATCGGAGAGCAGCGTCGAGTCGTTGCGCTGCTTCACCTTGCGCGGCTCGGGCACGCTGCCGTTGAGCCGCTCCTTGCCGACCGCCGGGGTCCGCGAGCGCACGGTGTTGGGGGACTCGGGCGCGCGGAAGTCGTCGCCGAGCAGATCGCTGGCCAGATCTGCGGCCAGCGGGTGCTGGCCCTCGTTCGAGTCCTCATCGAAGCGCGGCGGCGGCGTGTGCGCCTCGGAGCCGGAGAGGAGCTCGAGATCGGCGTCGTCGAGCAGGTTCGGGATGTCGCCGGAGGTATGCTCGTCGTCGCTCGGGAGCTGGAGATCCCACGCCACGCTCCCGGCCTTCGATCGCGAGGGCGGCGGGACATCCGAGTCGTCGCCTTGCGTGGCCTCGTCGATTCCCTGAAGAGGCGACGGCTCGGTCCACGTCTGCTCGTCGGGATCTTCGAGCGTGCGGCCGCGGATCCCGCCGCTGAAGGCGCGCGCGTGGGGATCGGTGGTGTCGGCGCGCGACGCCGCCTCGGCGTTGAAGTCTATGGCGGTGTTTTGTCGCTCGAGCGCTGCGAGCGCGCGCGACGTCAGCGGTGCGCTGCTGTCGAGCACCATGAGCTCCGGCAGATCGACCCGACCGGTCTTCTCGTCACCGTCGAGATCGGCGATCGGGATCGCGCCCGGCCCGCGCAGCCCGATCGGCGAAGGCAGCACCGACTTCGGCCGCGCCGCCGACAACGCGGCTTTCGAAGGCGAAGGCGGAGCCGGCGGTGCCCAGGCCGGCCACGGCGCGCCCATGTCACCCATGCGCGAAGCCGGCGCCGGCGACAGCTCGGCGTGCTCGTCGGTCTGATCGAGATCGAAGTCCGTCGCGGCGCTGCGCGAGATCGCCGTCATCGACTCGACCCACGCCGCGAGTCGCTCGCTGAAACGCGCGCGCATCCACTCGCCGACGCGAGCCGCCTGGCCTTCGGCGCGCACGCTGGCGGCGAGGCGCAGGCCCTCGAGCGCCGCCTCTCCGTCGGGGAAGCGGCCCTCGGGCTGCGCGCGCAGGAGCTTCCGCAGCAGCACCTGCAGCTCGATCGGATAGTGATCGCCGAGCACCGCGCGCGGCCGCGGATATCCGCCCGCGAGGATCGCGGTGTCGGTGTCCTTCGGCGTCGCGCCGGCGAAGAGCCGGGTCGCGGTGGTCAGCTCGTAGAGCAGCGTGCCGAGCACGAACACATCGGACGCCGCGCTCACCGGCGTGCCCTTCACGTGCTCAGGCGATCGATAGCTCTCTCGGCCCGGCGCTCCGGCGCGCTCAATGGCCTCTTCGACGCCCGCAGGATCGATCAGCGCGACGGTGCCGTCGTAGCCGATCAGCACGTGATGCGGCGTGAGATCACCGTGGATCCGTCGCGCGCCTTTGCCGAGGCGCTCGCCGATCCCCATCGCGATCGCGATCGCCTGCTCGACCGGCATCGGCGTGCTCTCGGCGAAGAGCCCGTCGAGGATCGTGGCGAGGCTCTCGCCCTGGATGAGCGGTCCCCACGCGAGGATCTCGTGATCGATCTCCTCCACGCCTTGCGGTGCAGCGGGCCCGCCGTACGCGATCGCGCGCTGCACTTCGCGCATGAACGCGCGCCCGTCGTGGGTTCGCTTCAGAACGCGAACGCACAGCGGCGTCGGATCGTCGCCGGACGTTCCGAGATACACCTCGGTCCGACGACGGGACGCGATCTGCGCCGTCACCCGAAACGAGCCGAACGAGCGCGGAGGAATGGGGCGGCACGCGGGCGGCACCATCAGTCCGTACCGGGACATCAAGGCGGCCAGAGGATACAGCGATTCGCCGCCAGCCAGAAACCACGTCCGCCCCCGTGTGCGGAGAACGGAATTTAGGCATCATTCGCGCGTGACCCTGGAACCGCGCTGGCTCGTCGAGACGTTCAAGCAGGCCGGGCTCACCCCGGCGCAGGCCGAGCTCGCGGGCGGGGTGGCCCTTCGAAAGCTCATCCGTCGCCAGCGCAGCACCACCGAGCCGCGCCCCGATGCACAGTTTCGCAGCGCGCTGACCGCGGATCCGCTGGTGAGCGTGAACCGCATCCTCGGCCTGGGCGACAGCGGCCTGCCTTTTTACGACGAGTGGACCGGGCGCCTGTCCGAGGTCGATGTGACGCGGGTCCTGACCGAGATCGGCTTCGAGACGTCGGTGGCGCTCGCCTTTGCCAAGGTCGTGATCGAAGCCAGCTCACCCGAGGAATGGTTCGAGCCGGTGTGGACGGCGCTCGGCCGCGAGGGTCCGGTGCGCCTGGACGAGCTGCGGCGGAGCGACTGGTCTGCGCTCCGCAGCGAAGGGGACCGCATGCTGCCGCCGCTCGACCCCGGCCCACCGCCGCGGCGCCCGCGGTCGATCGCGCCGCCGCCCTCACCGGCCGCAGCGAAAAAGGCCGCAAAAAAGAAGGCGAAAGCGCCGGCCAAGAAAAAGGCCGTCGCGAAGAAGAAAAAATCGAAGAAGGGATGAGGTCGAGCGCCGGATCCAGGCCGGCGCTCTCGGGCGGCGAGTCGACGATCGTGCCAGGTCGCGCAGCGACCGTTAAGGCCAACTACATCGACAGAGCGTAGAGCTCGACGACCAAGGACTCCGTGATCTCGCCGATCGGGCAGTCGTTGGACTCGGGGCGCGTCTTGAAGATGCCCTTCAGCTCGGTGTCGCCGCGCTCGAGGTACGAGGGGAGGGCGGACTGGCCGGCCCCCGAGAGACCCTCGGTGACCTTCGCGCGGTGCTTGCTCTTCTCGCGGATCTCGACCGTCTGGCCGACCGACAGGCTGAACGACGGGATGTTCACCCGCTCGCCGTCGACGTTGACGTGACCGTGGAGGACCATCTGGCGCGCCGCGCGCATGGTGCGCGCGAAGCCGAGCCGGAAGACGACGTTGTCGATGCGGCTCTCGAGCAGGATGAGCAGGTTCTCGCCCGTGTTGCCCTTGGTCCGCTTCGCCTTCTGCATGTAGAGGCGGAACTGCTTCTCGCCGATGCCGTAGTGGTAGCGCAGCTTTTGCTTCTCGCGGAGGCGGACAGCGTAGTCAGACAGCTTCACGCGCTGCGTGGGCCCGTGCTGCCCAGGCGGATACGGGCGGCGGAGCTCCCGGGAGGTGATGAGGCCGGGGAGATCGACCCCGTTCAGGCGGCGCACGATACGAATTCGTGGCCCGATGTAACGCGACATTTCTGCAACCTTCCTCGGGCTTTCTATGGAGCACGGCAACATGGCCGTCCTCGCCCGAAATGAGCCCGGACCCTTAGGCGAGAGAACCTGGGGAGAGCAACGAAAAAAGCAGGCGACCGAAACGCCCTAAGGCTCGGTGAGCGCGGCCCGCACGCTGGGGTGCCTGCGGAGGAGCTCGATCGACTCGAGCAGCCGCTCACCGTCGGGCACACCCGCGTCCGCCAGGCGGCTCCGCAGGATGACCAGGGTGTCGGAGAACTGCTCGTAGGTGACCGCCTCGATGTCGTCGGTCGCCAGGCTGTCGTCGAGCGAGAGGGGCGCCTCGGGCAGATCCGCCGCCGCGGCCACGATCTTCTCGTGCTGGGCGTGCTTTCGCCCCTCGACCGGCGTTCGCTCTTCGGCGAACCCGTCGCCCTGCGCCTCGGCGGGCGCGTCGGACGGCGCATAAGACTGCAGGCTCTCGCTCGCCGGCTTGTCCTGACCCCACGCCGGTAGCTCCGACGTGCGGCCGGTCGAATCTCCCGGGGCCGCGGGCGCCTCGGCCTCGAGCGGCATCGTCCGCCGCGACACGAGGAGGCTCAGGGCCGCGACGGTCGCGTCGGCCTCGGCGGGCGACTCGATCACCATCGCCGGCTCGAACTCCTCGGCCTGCTCGAACGGGATCGCCTCGTCGAGCGGCAATAGATCGGCCTTCGGAACCGGGCGCGCGTCGCTCGGGAGCGGCGAGACGCTGCCGCGGACCGAGCCGCCACCGAACAGCTCGTCGCGCTCGGGCGGGAGCTGCGCGGCCGCGGTCTCGGCGGTGCGATTGCCGCCGTAATCGGGCGCGAACAGGTCGGGCGCGCCGCGCTGCTCGGACTTCGGCGCGAACAGATCGGGCGCCGCCGGCGCGGGGCGCCCCGAGCCGAACAGATCGGGCGACTCGGGTGCGGCCTTGACGCCGCCGCTCGGCGCGAACAGATCGTCGCCACCGGCGCGCGAAGGTGCCTCGATCGGCGGCTTCTTGTTGCCGCGGATCGGCGTGCGCGAGTCCTGGTCGTCGAACAGATCCGGCGGCCCTGCGTTCGCCTTGCCGGCGACCTCCGTCACCTCGTTGATCGAGTTGTCGTCGGCCGACGCTGTGCGGCCGCGGACCGTGGGGGGCAGCGAGCCCTCCTTGAACAGCTCCGCGCGCGGCGCCTCGGACGGCGATCCGAACACGGCGCTGGCGTTGGGCGGCTCACCGAACAGATCGGAGGGCAGGCGCTCGCGCGGGGGCGCTGCGAACAGATCGGACGACGCGGTCGCGACCACCGGCGCTGCCTCGGGGCGGCCCTTCACGATCATCACGTTCTCTGCGGCCGGCGCCGGTGCAGTGCGGCGCTTGGCGGGACCGGCGGCGGCCATCGGCGGGACCTGCACCTTGCCGGTGTTGGTCGCGCGCGGCGGCTGAACCGGCTCGCCGCGGATCGGCTCGCCGCGGATCGGCTCGCCGCGGATCGGCGCGGGGTGCGCCTCGGGCTCGGCCCGGCTCGGCGCGCGCGGCGGCGCTTCGGCGCGGACGGTCGGCGGCTCTTCCTTCGCAGTCTCGACCTTCGGCGGCGGGGCCTTGGGCTCGGGCGCGCGGGAGGGCTCGACCACCTTCGCGGGACGCGCGGTCGGATCTGGATCCGGCGCCGCTGCAGCCACCTTGGGCGCAGGCTTCGCCGTGATCATCTCGGGCGGCGGCTCACCGTGCGGCTCCGGGATCAGCTCGGGGCACAGGTACATGACCTCAGTCCGTCCGATGAGCATCACGTCACCGTGCTGGAGCGCGTGCACGTCGATGTGGTGGCCGTTCAGCAGCGTGCCGTTGGCGGAGCCGAGGTCCTTCAGGAGGTACTTGTCACCGCCGTACTTGATCTCGACGTGGCGCTTCGACGCGCGCGGATCCGGCAATTTGAGCGTCGCATCATCGGAGCGGCCGACGGTGGCGAGCCATTCGAGGTTGAACGTGTGGCGCTGCCCCTCCGGATCCACGAACGCGAGGATCGGGCGGTAAGGGCGGCTCGGGCCCTGCGGCTTCACGACCGCGGGCGGCTCCTGCGAGGGCGTCGGGGAGCTCCACTGCTTCTGGTACTTGGGCAGCTCCTTGATGTCCTGCTCGTTGACCATCGCCTCGACACCGCGCGCGGTGAGGTAGATGCCGTCGCCGGTCACGGGATGGATGAGGCCGCGGCTCTGCAGATACTCGAGCGCGGGCTCGGCCTTTTCGAGCGTGGTTCGAACGTTCTCGAACAGGTAGACGAGGTCGATCTTGTGATCGGCTGCGCCTTCCGAGTCGCGGAAGAGGCGATCGAGGAGCTCTTCGGAGAGCTTGAGGACGGCTTTGCTGGTCAAGACCGGCAAAAGCTAGCCCGAACTCGGGGGGGAATCTAGAGATCTACACGCTTTCCAGGAGCGCGCGGACCCGGTGCAGGAAGGCGTTCCCGGTGGCGCCATCGATCACCCGGTGATCGTAGCTGAGCGCCGCAAACATGATCGGGCGGATGACGATCGCGTCCTCGCCGTCGAGCTCGCGCACCACCGCCCGCTTCTGGATCTCACCGGTGCGTAGGATCGCGACCTCCGGCTGGCGGATGATGGAGACGCCGAAGAGGTTCCCGTCCCGGCCCGGGTTCGAGAGCGTGAAAGAGCCCCCCGATAGATCTTCGGCGGTGAGCGCCCCGGATCGCGCCTTGGCGGACATCTCCTCGAGCGCCCGGGCGATGCCGCTCAGAGACAGCTCGTCGGTCCGCTTCAGCACCGGGACCATCAGGCCGTCCTTGGTGTCGACCGCGACGCCGATGTTGCGCGCCTTCCGGAGGACGTGGGTGTCCCCGACGACGCTTGCGTTGATCGCGGGGTGCTCGCCGAGGGCCTGGGCGAGGGCCCGCACCACGTACGCCGTGAACGTGAGCTTCACCTCGGAGGTGCCCTTGGCCGCGTCGCGGGCCCGGACGACCCGCGACATGTCGATCTCGACCACCGCCGCGACGTGCGCCGCCGTGACCAGGCTGGTGCTCAAGTGCTCGGAGATGAGCTTTCGGCGCCGCGAGAACGGCACGACGGTATCGCCGGGGACGGGCGTGTAGACCGGCGCCTGCAACGCGCGCGGCGCACGAGCGGCGGGCGCTTCGGGGCCTTTCCTCACATCATCGGGCGTGATCCGGCCGTTGCGCCCGGTGCCGGCGACGGTGTCGAGATCGAGGCCCCGCTCGCGGGCGATGCGGCGCACCGCGGGCGAGGCGAAGCGGCCGGCGGGGCGGGGCGCGAGGTGGCGGGAGGGGGCTTTCTCTTCGGCTTTCACCGCAGCGGGGACGGCCACGGGCGCAGCGGCGGCCGTGGGCGCGGCGGCGGCGCCCTCGGTGTAGCGGAGGATCTCCGTCCCCACCTTCACGGTCTGCCCCTCGGGCACGAGGATCTCGCCGATCACCCCGGCGGCGGGCGCCGGGATCTCGTTGGTCGCCTTGTCGGTCTCGACCTCCGCGATCGGCTGGCCGCGCTCGACCGTGCTGCCGGGCTTCACGAGCCAGCGGGCGACGGTCGCCTCGACGATGCTCTCGCCGAGCTGCGGCATCACCACGCGGATCACGGGCGCGTCTTACCTGCCCACGCCGTCAACGTCTAGCGTCGCTCGTGGGGCTGGGATATGCCGCGTGCTCTCGATGAGCAGCCCGTATCCGCCGCACCCGTCCGCGCCTGCCGTCCCGCCTCCAGCGATCGGCCACGGCCTGCAAAAGGGCGCCCAGCCCGATGTCGCGACCCTGACCGCGCTCTGGGAGATGATGTCGCTCTCGCGCCGGACCGAGACCCGGATCATCGAGCTTTACCGGCAAAATCACGTCACCGGCGGCGTGTACACCGGCCACGGTAACGAGGCGACCAGCGTGGGCAGCGCCTGGTGCATGGCCGAGCACGACGTCCTGGTCCCGACCCACCGCGACATGGGCTCGCACCTCGTCCGCGGCCACACCGTCGAGGAGGTGCTGCTCCAGGCGATGAAGCGGGCCGACTCGCAGACCGGCGGCAAGGACTCGGGCCTGCACCTCGGACGCGAGGGGTCGAACATCGTCGGGATGATCTCGCACCTGGCGCACATGATGCCGGTCGCGGTCGGCGTGGCGCTGGCGGAGCGCCAGAAGGGCAGCCACGCGAGCGTCCTGACGACGGTGGGCGAGGGCGCGTCCTCGCTCGGCGACTTCCACGAGGCGCTCAACTTCGCGGCGGTGCAGAAGCTGCCGGTCGTGTTCATCATCGTGAACAACCAGTACGCCTACTCGACGCCGCGGACGCTGCAGTATGCGGCGACGTTTCTGTCCTCGCGCGCGGCGGGCTACGGGATGCCGGGCGAGACCATCGACGGCACCGACGTGGCGATCGTGCTCGACGCGACCCGCCGCGCCTTCGAGCGCGCGCGCCGCGGCGAGGGGCCGACCTTGATCGAGAGCATGACCATGCGCATGCGCGGGCACTCCGAGCACGACGACGCCAAGTACGTCCCGAAGCCCCTGTTCGAGGCCTGGCGCGGCTGGGATCCGGTGCATCGGCTCGAAGCCCATCTGCGCGCGGCGGGCGCGCTCGACGACGCCAAGGTGAAGGCGGCGGTCGACGCGATCGAAGCGCGCCTGGATCGCGCCGTGGCGGCGGCGATGGCGGCTGCGCCTCCCGAGGGCCGATCCGCGGTGGAGGGTGTCTTTCGGCGCTGGGAGCCGGAGTGGTCGGTCCCGGATGGCGCGATCGCGCTGGCGGACGAGGTGCTGCGATGACCGAGCTGACCTACCTCGAGGCGATTCGCACGGCGCTGATCGAGGAGATGGACGCCGACCCGCGCGTCTTCCTGATCGGCGAGGACATCGGCCACTTCGGCGGCGCGTTCAAGGTGACGCAGGGCCTGCTGGAGCGGTTCGGTCCCGCGCGCGTGGTCGACACGCCGATCGCCGAGGCGCTGATCATGGGCGTCTCGATCGGCGCCGCGATCCGCGGGCAGCGCCCGGTCGCGGAGATGCAGTTCGCTGACTTCGTGACCTGCGGCTTCAGCCAGCTGGTCGAGAACGCGGGCACGTTCCACTACCGCCTCGGCGTCTCGGTGCCGATGGTGGTGCGCTTGCCCTCCGGCGGCGGTGTCGGCGGAGGCCCGTTCCACTCACGAAATCCCGAAGCCTGGTTCACGCACGCGAGCGGCCTGAAGGTCGTCGCGCCGGCCACGCCGAGCGACGCGAAGGGTCTGATGAAGGCCGCGATCCGCGATCCCGATCCGGTCATCTACCTCGAGCAGAAGCTCCTCTACCGCAGCGCCAAGGAGGACGTGCCCGACGACGTGTTCGTCGACATCGGCAAGGCGCGCATCGTGCGCCCGGGCAAGCAGGCGACGCTGATCGCCTACGCCAACGCGGTACCGATGGCGATCGAGGCGGCCGCGGCGGTGGAGAAGGACGGCTTCGACGTCGAGGTGATTGACCTCCGCACGCTGATCCCGTGGGACTGGCAGACGGTGGTCCGATCGGTGGAGAAGACCGGCCGCGTGCTGATCGCGAGCGAGGCTTCGCGCACCGGCGGGTTCGCGTCCGACGTGGCGGCGACGATCGCCGATCTCGCGTTCGCGCACCTCGACGCGCCGGTGCTGCGGGTCGCGGCGGCCGACGCCCCGGTCCCGGCTGAGAAGTCGCTCGAGGCCTATCACCGGCCCAACGCCGAGAAGATCGAGCGGGCGCTCCGTGGGCTCCTCGCCTACTGACGTCGGCTCGGCGACGCCCGAAGCGGGCTCCTCGCCTGCGGACGAAGCCTGGATGGACGTCGCCCTGGCGCGCGCGCGCGAGGCGGCGGCGTCGGGCGAGGTGCCGGTCGGCGCGGTCCTGGTGATCGGCGAGACCTTGGTCGCGAGCGCGTCGAACCTCCGCGAGTCGGCCCGCGATCCCACCGCGCACGCCGAGCTCTGCGCGATCCAGCAGGCCAGCCGCACGCTCGGCCGCTGGCGCCTCGGCGGCACGCTCTACGTCACGCTCGAGCCCTGCGCGATGTGCGCCGGGGCGCTGGTGCTGGCGCGCGTCGACCGCCTGGTCTTCGGCGCCCTCGACCCCAAGGCGGGCGCGGTGCGGAGCCTGTTTCGGCTGGCTGACGATGTGCGCCTCAACCACCGCATGGAGGTGGCGGAGGGCGTTCGCGGCGGGGAGGCCTCGGCGCTGCTGAGCGGCTTCTTCGCGAGCCGCCGCGGACGGAGCCGCTGACCGTTCCGTGCTATGAATAGCGTCGCGTGACGCGGTCCTGGGTCAGTTGTTTGATCGTGCTCGCGTCGTGCTCGGCCGGCGAGACGAAACGCGTGACCCTCTCGACGCCGCTGACCACCGCGCCGATCGACTCGGTTGTGATGGTGGTCGAGACGCCGGGCGAGACGACCCGCGTCTTCGCGCACGTGTTCCCGCTCGATGACGTAGCGCTCCGCGTCCAGGCCGAGGGCGGACCGACCACCGTGACGTTGATGTACTCGCCGCTCGATCTGGCCGACCTGGGCCTGATCGACGGCGAGATCCCGCTCGCGAGCAAGGGCCGGCCGTCGCGGCTGTTGCCGGAGGTCGACGAGATCTACGCCGCCACGGTCGTGGACGGCGTGACGAACCCGTTCGAGCGGGTGAGAGAGAATCGGCTCAACAAGCTGGAGATCGAGAACCCCCTCGCGGATCGCTGCGGAGACATGGTGCACACGCCGATCGTCTTGCCGTTTGTCGCTGGCCGCCCGCCGGTGATCCGATTCGTGCTGCCGCTCGCCGATGAGTCGCTGCTGGTCGCGACGAGCTCGGGGGCGTTCTTGCGGGTCCGCGATTTCGACGTCGAGCCGCTCGACGCGATCCCGATCGATACGCCGCGCGATATGGGGTGGCGCACCTCCGACGGCTCGATCTGGCTGCTGGGCGACGGCGGCCGCGTCGCCCGCCTGCGCGCCGATCTGTCGGTCGAGCAGGTCCCGACGGGGACGGTGGGCCCGGGCCGGGTCACCGATTACGACGGCGCCTCCGATCTGCCGCTCGAGCTGTTCGCCACCGGCGACGGCCTATGGCGCTTCCATGACGGCGCCTGGGAGCGCGTGCTCGAGACGCCGTACAGCATCTTTCGCCAGGTGCTCTACGTCGGGCGCGGAGAGGCCCTGATCGGCTGGCCGAGCGCCGTTCTCCGCTATCGACAAGGCGGGAGAACGGTCGAGAACCTGACCGACGAGCTGAGCGAGGTCGGCCCGCTGGTACGATCGTCGGGCCACAACTACGCGGCGATCCGCGTGGGAGAAAGCCCCCAGATCTACCGCTCGGATCGCGGCGGCTGGGAGCGCGTGATGTCGGTCCAGCTGGTGGGGCTCAACAGCCTGCTCGCGCTCGCCGCGACCGAGGAGGGCTTCATCTTCGGCGGCGGCAGCGGCTACATGGGCCAGGTCATTCGCGGAGCGGGGCTCTGCCCGCCGACCAGGGCTCCGCGCCCGCCCAAGTTCGGCGCGTACTGGGGCGTCGCGCGGATCGTCCCGCTGTCGCCGACCCGCTTCGTCCTCATCGCCCACGAGATCGACGGCCTCACGCCGTCCGGAACGGTCATCGGTAGCGGTCTCATCCGCATGGAATTGCGCTCAGCTTCGTTCTGAAACGGAGACGGAGGGATTCGAGGCTCCGCGAATGTGCAGCGAAGCAAACATGAAACGGAGACGGAGGGATTCGAACCCTCGGTGAGCTTTCACCCACACACGATTTCCAGTCGTGCACCTTCAGCCACTCGGCCACGTCTCCAGGATCGAGCGCGTTTTATCGATCGACCAGCGCTACGGCAAGATCTTCTTCCTGGGTTCCTCAGAGATCTTTCTAGATCTAGATTTGATGTTGCGTCGTGTCGCGATGCATGGGCATGACCATCTCGGTCGCCGGGTCCTACGCAACGTGCGGCTCTGAACCCC
>Ga0105047_10007774_pt1 | contig 18014 bp, 17 predicted proteins | sample MAT04_FD_78384 | JGI IMG/M metagenome (GOLD analysis project Ga0105047, IMG submission 78384) | Freshwater microbial communities from Lake Fryxell liftoff mats and glacier meltwater in Antarctica - MAT-04 (megahit assembly) | ecosystem: Environmental > Aquatic > Freshwater > Ice > Liftoff...
GTTGATGACGAGCGAGTATCTCGCCGCGAGCGCGAAGCGTGGCTCCAGTCGTGCGTTTCAGCGTGTGCTTAAGAAAGTGAAAGACCGGGCACCGATCGCGGGCGATGAACGGTAGCTCCGCGCGAAACGCGGTCTGCAGTCAACTTTGAAGTGCAACAACGTGCGTCACGGTTCATAGCATTCCTGCGGGGTGCGAAAGCCAAAGCACTTGCGCGGGCGTTTATTGAGTGTCGTGGCGATGCGCGTACAATCCTGTTGCGTGAGGTGTTCCATGCTCGCGCGTTATGGTGTACACCAACGCGGTTGTGCCCGAATCAGTTGCCGCGCGCGTGCGTCGACTTCCGCTGTCATAATGGGCATAGCGCTTGCGCAACGGCTTGTTGCCGAGTTCGCAACTACTCCGCACGGCTATCAAGGATGGCGCCCACGGTGTCGATCAGCCGAGCGCGCAGCACGCTGGCGCGAGCACTCATCTCCCGCTGACGCCGCTGATATTGGTCTCTCCCTTCAACCGCCTCCACACACACCGGTTCAAAGCCTAACGCGCGGAGATCATACGGACCGGCTTGCATGTCGAGTACGCGCAGCTCTACCGCGAGCTCAAAACAATCCCAGAGCAGATCGCTGCCAATCCACGGCATCGACGTGTACGCCCACCTATAGAGATCCATGTTCGCATGGATACAACCGGGCTGCTCGGCCTCGTGACGCGTGGACCACTCCAACGCGACCCGGTTCATCGGCTGCGCGGCTGGTGCAAAAAACCGGAACGCGTCGAAGTGGCTACAGGCGACCGGACGACTCTCCACAAACGCGTCCACCTGGGCCTGCGGAAGCCGGAGCGGCGCGATCTCGGCGTGGCGCACGTCGTGGCCGCCATAAATCATCGCCCCCTCGTGAATTCCGTAGCATCCAAAGTTGGCCGGTCGATCTCGTGTCGCGCTCAGGATGTGCCGCACGTGTTCAAGCGTCTTGCGCTCCGCAGAAGTGAGGGTGCTTGCATTCCGCCGGATCCCGCCGTCAGTCGCCTCATACACGGGCCCGTTGAAGCGCTCGCGCGCCTCCGCGCTATCGACAAGTAACTCGTGCGGATCGGGATGCCACGACTCCAATTTCCCGCCGGAATAGCTGTAGTACGTAAACAGAAAGTCGTAGACCGGATGCGTTTCCCGACGCGAACGCCGCTCTCGACGCGATCGCGTCCATCGCTGCACCCGCTCGACGTGCGTCAAGGCGCGCGCCTGCCACTGGGTCGTCGTCAATAACGCGGCGCGCGCTGTCGTTGACTCTGGGGACTCAAGCATGTCGTAAGCTACCAAACTCAGAACGGCGCGGGTTGCTGCACCACCAGCAGCGCGCCCGACCGCGGATGAACAAACGCCAACCGTTCGGCATGCAACTGCAGACGTTCGTCGTCACGGGGCGCGGTGCGACCGTACAGACGATCGCCAATAATCGGCGCGTCCAGCCCCTGCGGATGCGCGGCGTGCACACGCAACTGGTGCGAGCGACCGGTGTGCGGAGTGAGCCGCACGCGCGTGCGTCCGTTCTCGCGCGAAAGCACGCGCCACTCAGTATCAGCCGGTTTGCCAAACACTGGGTCACAGATGTTTCGCGGGCGATCGTCGACGTCTATCCGCAGCGGCAACGTGATGTGTCCGTGATCGACTGCGACAATTCCATCGAGCCACGCCACGTAATGCTTGTCGATTTCCCGCAGCGAGAACAAGCGCTGCAGCGCCTTGGCAGTGGAGAGATCCTTCGCGCACAGCAGCAACCCGGACGTGTCGAGATCCAGGCGATGCACGACCAGCGGACCCGTCGCGTCCGGATACCGCACGCGCAATCGTGATACCACGCAATCCTGCAGCGAGGCGCTGCGTCCAGGGACCGAGAGCAGGCCACTGGGCTTGTTCACCACGAGCAACTGCTCATCTTCGTACACCACCACCGGCTCGGTAAAATCGATCGCTGCCGAACCAAAAAGCGGTGGTGGATCGGCCGGCAGCCCATCGAGCATGTGCGTGAGAATCGGCAAACACTTGCCGCGACAGGCCGCGTAGAACACGCCCGCGCGGCGATCGCCCGTCGTGGACGGAGCGCCCCACCAAAACTCCGCGAGCGCGAGCGGCCGCAGCCCACGGCGATACGCGTGTGCGAGCAACTTTGGCGCCGCGCAATCACCCGCCCCAGCGGGTGGCTCTCCAGGTGCGAAGATCGATCGCAGCGATCGGGACTCACCGCGCGCATTCAGGAAGTGGTAGCTGTCCTGAATCTGCGCCATCAACACCCGTGAGCGTGCGGTGCGCGTCTCGTCGAGCATACGGATGGCGGCATTGAGTCGAAACGCATCCGCTGAGGTTGCGTTCTCGGGCAAACTTGCGATCAGCGTCGCGCGGCGCGCGGTGAATTCAAGCATTTCTGCCTCACCCGGAATCCAGACTGGGTCGCGCGTTTGCCGAGCGAACGTCGGCGGGACCCAGCCGTCAATTTCCCACTGTGAATCCACCATGCCGGAGAAGCCGCGCAGGTAGCCCACAGTGCCGTCCTGTGCGGCGACCACGAGCACTCCGAACATTTTCCCGTTCCCCGCGTCCCGCAAGCGCCAGGGCGTCGCGTGGTGCGACTGCAGCGTGTCCATGAGCTCCATGGCCGCGCGCTGCGCCAACGGGTGCACGGCACCGCGGTCGAACGGCGTCGGGAAGCGGGTCGGCCAGTCGGCGGACGTCGGTGCGGGAGAGAACGTGATCACTGGCGGCGGTCTGTCTGGCGAGGGTAGCAGTGACCGGGAAAAGTAGCGCCGTGCGATAAACCTATCCGTTGCGGACCGGTGCAGATTGGGCGTATCTGTTGCGATGTTTTTGGGCGTGGTGGATTGTCCAACGCATTCACACCGTCGCTTGTCGCCCTCGTAAATCCCTGCCCCAAATTCCATGAACCGAACTGCAGCAGCCCGCTCATGTTTCGCGCACACATCTGCGCTGCCACTGCTACTGGTCCTCGCGGCACTGATGTCAGGCAGTGCCGAGCACGCGTCTGCTCAGGCTAAACCGAGGCCGGTCGCAGCGGTTGCATCTCCGTCAGCGATATCGGTGCTTGATTCGTCAACCTTCGCGGCGCTGACGTGGCGGAATGTCGGACCGTTTCGTGGCGGACGATCGGTGGCGGTGGCGGGCATCCCGTCGCAACCCGTGACCTACTTCGCCGGGTACACCGGCGGTGGTGTGTGGCGTACCGACGATGCCGGCATCAACTGGCGTAATATCTCCGACGGATTCTTCCGTTCGAGCTCGGTTGGTGCCATTGCCGTTGCGCCGTCCGATCCAAACGTGATTTATGTGGGCACGGGCGAACATGCGATTCGCGGACAGTCGTCAACGTATGGCGACGGCATGTATCGCAGCACCGATCAGGGTCGGACGTGGAGCAAGATCGGTCTCGACAACTCACGGCAGATTTCTGCGGTACGGGTGCATCCAACCAATCCGGACATCGTATACGTGGCCGTGCAGGGTGACCGGTGGAAGGGCACGCCCGATCGCGGCATCTATCGCAGCACCAATGGCGGCGCTACGTGGACGCAGTTGTTCAAGGGTGAAAACGCCAATAGCGGCGCGAGCGATCTGTCGATGGACGCAACCAATCCGCGCATTCTGTACGCGGCCATGTGGGATCATCAACGGTCGCCGTGGACCGTGCGCAGCGGCGGTTCGGGCAGCGGCATCTGGAAATCGGTGGACGGCGGCGACAGTTGGACGCGATTAAGCGACGGTCTGCCGGCGTTGATGGGCAAGATTGGCGTGTCGGTGTCACCTGCAAATCCCGATCGGGTGTTTGCCATCGTGGAAGCGGAGAAGGGCGGTCTGTTTCGCTCCGACGACGCAGGGAAATCCTGGCGTCTCATGAGCGCCGACCGACTGATTCAAACGCGCTCGTGGTACTACATGAACCTCTCGGCCGATCCGCAAAATGCCGACGTCGTGTGGGTTATGAATGCGCCGGTGCTGCGCAGTATCGATGGCGGCAAATCATTTCAGAACGTGTCTGCCATGCACGGCGACAATCATCAGCTGTGGATCAATCCCACCGATTCGCGCTATCTCATCAACGCCAACGATGGCGGTGCCAGCATTTCACTGGACGGTGGCAAGAGTTGGAGTTCACAGGACAACCAACCCACTGCGCAGTTTTATCACGTGGCGGTTGACGACGCGTTTCCGTACCAGCTGTACGGCGGTCAGCAGGACAACTCGAGCGTGATCATCAAGTCACGCACCGAAGGCGGCAGCATTGATGTTCGCGACTGGAAACAAGGTCCGGGATGTGAGAGCGCCAACATTGGTGTCAGCGCGAAGAACCCGCGATTGGTGTACGGCGGTTGTTATCAGGGCATCATCGATGAACTCGATACCGGCAACGATCTGACGCGCACGATCATGCCGTGGCCGGAGATGAATCTCACCGAACCCACCGACAAGACGCGTTACCGCTTCAACTGGACTGCGCCCATTGAAGTCTCGCAGTTTGACGACAAGTTGGTGTATCACGGTGGCAATGTGCTGTTCCGCACCACGGACCGCGGGCAGAACTGGACGCCGATTTCCGGTGATCTTACGCGCAACGACAAGTCACGACAGGGGTGGGGTGGCGGGCCGATCACCAATGAAGGCGCTGGTGGTGAAGTGTATGCCACCATTGTGGTGATTGAAGAATCACCGCACGATGCGAAAACGCTGTATGTGGGCACCGACGACGGTCTGATTCAACGTACGCGCGACGGTGGTGCGACGTGGACGAACATCACTCCGTCGGCGTGGGGTGATGGTTTAGTGAATGAAATTGCCATCTCGCCGCACGATGCCGGCACGTTGTTCGTGTCGTATCGCAAGGACCGCATGGGTGACCCGACACCGTACATCTACGTGTCGCAGGATTACGGCGCCACATTCACACGTATCACGACGGGTCTTCGCGGAGGTGAACCGGTGCGGGTGGTGCGTGAAGATCCCACGCGTAAGGGTCTGCTGTACGCCGGCACCGAAACCGGCGTGTATGTGACGTACGATCGTGGACAGAAGTGGCTGCCGTTTGGCGGGTTTCCTGTCACACCTGTAACGGATCTGGCGGTCAAGCACGACGATCTGATTGCGGCAACCGAAGGGCGGGCCTTCTGGATTCTCGATGACCTGTCGGTGATTCGCCAACGTGCCGATTCCATTGCCACTGTTGCAGCACACTTGTACGCTCCGCGCGCGGCGGTGCTGGCCGGCGGCAACGCGGGGCCGACGCAGAATGCCGGACGCAATGCGCCATATGGTGCGACGATATTTTTCCGACTCGCCACTGCGCCCGATTCGGCGACAAAAGTCGCACTGGAGTTCTTGAATGCGCGCAACAGCGTTGTGCGTTCGTTTGTCAGTCAGGGCGACTCCGTCAACAAACTCACAGTGAAAGCCGGACTCAACACACTGTCATGGAACTTGCGTCGACCAACGCCCGTGCGCATTGGCAATGTGGTGTTGTTTGGCGCACCCAATGACGGTGGTGCCCGCGTAACACCGGGACGATACACGGTGCGGCTGACGGTGGGCACGACGGTCTACACGCAGCAACTCGAGGTAAAACCAGATCCTCGTGTTTCAGTACCGGCTGCCGCAGTGGCCGAGCGTGACTCGCTCACCAATTTGTTGTTTGATCGCATCAACGAAGTGCACGATGCTGTGTTGCGAGTGCGCGACGTGAAAACGCAGGTGCAGGGTTATGTGATGCGTGCGAAAGATATTGCGGGCGCCGATACCGTAGCAAAGGCTGGCCGTACGCTTACGACCAAGTTGGAGGCGCTTGATCCGCGTCTCACTACAAAGGCCACCAATGGTCAGGACATCATCAATTTCACCAACGGCATCAACGGTCAGTTTGGATTTCTCGTTGGGCAGGTCGAAGGCAATCCGGTGGTGACGGGTCCGGTGCGTGAGCGACTCGTGCAGTTGGAATCGCTATGGAGGGCACTGCGCGCCGAGGTGGAACAGGTGGAGACGGTGGACGTGGCAAAATTCAACGCGTTGCTCGAACAGTACAAAGTGCCGGGCGTGATTGTCGTCAACAAAAAGAAGGGGCCGATTTTATGATCGTTTGATAGCGGAACGACAATTTCTGCAGGGGCGGATTCAACAGCTGAGATAACAGAGTTGAGAGGCTGTCGATTTTCGGCTTTTCGAACGACTACAGGGCAGCGGAACGATGATCGACGCTTCCTGAGTGAACTGGAAACCCGTCATCAAAGCAAACCACCGAAAACAATCCACGGAAACAAGGAGAAGTCATGCCCCGGTATCTGGTTGCCTCGTACCTCCCCGATGATTTCGACCCATCCTCGGTTACCGAAGAAGTCGGCGCGGCGATCCACTCGCTCAACGACGAAATGGAGGCTGCCGGTGTGCTCAAGTTCGCGTGCGGCATTTCGCCGGCCAGCAGCGCGCGGACGCTGCGACCGCAGCCGGGAGGCAAGGTGCTTATCACCGACGGGCCGTATACGGAGACCAAGGAGCACATAGGCGGTTTCATGTTGCTGGACGCCGCTGATATGGACGAGGCGCTCGCGTGCATACGGAAGGGTTCCGTAGCCTTTCTGGGGCCGGTGGAGGTGCGCGAGATATTCTTCCAGCCGGACCCGGCGAAAGAATCGGAGTTGGGGATATGACGCGGGCCCTGTTGTCGCTGCTCCTGCTTTCATCGGCACAGACGGCCAACGCGGCGCCCGTCGATCGTGGCCGCCGCGCTGATCGCGCCGCCATTGACTGCGCGGCTGCGACGAAGATCGCGCTACCTGGCGCGCGTGTCACCGCCGTGCGCGCCGTGCAAGCCAACGACTCACTGCGCGCACTCGGCCGACGTCCGCACTGCCGCATTGAGGCCACCGTCGACGTGCAGACCAAGATTGTCGCGCTGCTTCCCGACGACTGGAATGGGAGATTCCTCATGGGCGGTGGCGGCGGATACGTGGGCGCGGTGGACAACCAGTTTGGGTCCACAGTGCACGAAGGGTACGCGAACGTAGGCACCGATGCCGGGCACAGTGCCAACAGCCTCACAGCGGGGTGGGCACTCCGCAACGATGCGCGCATCGAAGAATTCGCCTATCGCGCGGTGCACCGCACGGCAGAGACCACCAAACTCCTCATTGCGGCGTACTACGGCCGCCCGCCAGAGCGCGGGTACTTCATCGGCCGCTCCCGTCGTGACGCCGGCTGTGCTCAAACTGCGGGCGGCCAAGGTGACGGAGCGCTGCGATGCGAGCGACGGCGTGCGAGATGGCACCCTCGAGAACCCCGAGACGTGTTCGTTCACGCTCGCGTCGTTGCCGGCGTGCGCTAGCGACAAAGCGGCCGACGGATGCGTCACGCGTGCGCAACGCGCCGCATTGTCGACGTTCACCGCGCCACTCACGGCCGGTTCACTGCGCTATCCTGGGCAGCCCTTCGGTGACGAAGCCGACGACGACAGTTGGAATGCGTGGATCACCGGTCCCTTGCCGGACGTACTGGAAGCGACCGGGCGCGGCGCTCCAACGGTGCAGGGCGCGTTCGGCACCGAGTTCTTCAAGTACTTCATCTACGGTGACTCGGCGTGGCGCTACGTTGGCTACGACCTCGCGCGCGCGGCTCGCGACCGCGCCAAGGTCGACGCAATCGTCTCGGCGACGAACCCGGACCTCTCGGCATTTCGCGCCCGCGGTGGCAAGCTGCTGCTGGCCCACGGGTGGTCCGACCCCGCGCTCAACGCGCGCTCGACCATCGAATACTTCAAGGCTGTGCAGGCGCGCACACCGCAGGCCTCGTCGTTCACGCGGCTGTTCATGATGCCGGGCGTGTTGCACTGTGCGGGCGGAAGCGGTTGCGATGAAGCCGACTGGGCGGGGACCATTCGCCGCTGGGTCGAAGAGGGTGACGCGCCGTCACGTATCGTTGCACGCAAGCAGCGCGGCACGCAGGTGGTGAAAACGCATCCGCTGTGCGCGTATCCGATGACGGCCCGTTACAACGGTACGGGTAACACGGAGGATGCGGCGGCGTTTACCTGTCGGTAGTGGTCACGGGTAAACGCCGCCATTCCTGAAGCCCGCGGTCATTTCGGCGTACCATATTGGCGCCACCAGCGACTATCGGGTGCACGTTGGTGGTCTGGATGTCGAGGCCCTGCGCGAGTTCCTTCTGACATCGATTAGCGTGCGTCCCGAGGTGGCACATATTGAGACGTATCTGATTCTTGACTTGGTGCGTGGAGCAGCGATACAGCAGAGTTAGCTAGGCTGGCATTGCCTGAACCCCGCTTCGCGCTGCATTTTCTCCGCACTCGCAAGCTACCCATCGCGCTTACCACCCACGGAGTAACATGCCAAAGTTCATGATACAGGGATCGTATTCGCCCGAAGGAACCAGAGGCCTCATGCATGATGGCGGCACCAAGCGCCGCGACGTGGTCAGTAGCTTGATTAGCAAGTGGGGCGGCACGATGGAGTCATTCTATTTCGGATTTGGTGACGCCGACGTGTACGTCACTTTCGACTTACCCGATGTCACCGCGGCTGCAGCGCTGAGTCTTGCCGTGAATGCGAGCGGAGCGGTAAGCCTCAAGACTATTCCGCTGATAACCGTTGAAGAGATGGACAAGGCGGCGCAGAGCCAGGTCGCGTACATCGCACCGGGCGCGGCGTAATCGTTCAACAACCGTCGACACAGTTTGCCGTTCGCAACTGTGTCGGCGCAATCGCTCAATGTGATGACGCCGTTTCATGAGTCAACGATGGTCTCCGCCCACACGTCGGCTTTGAAACCGAGTAGTAATTCGCTGCCGGTATCGAGAATCGGACGTTTGATCAAATTTGTTTCGGCGAGGATCATCTGCAGCGCACGCATCGGGGTGATGCCGGACTTCTCGATTTCCGGCAGTTCCCTGAATGTCGTCGACTTGCGGTTGAACACTCTCTCCCAGCCGGCGCGCACGAACCAGTTGTCGATAACCTTCGCGTCGAGTTTATCGCGACGATAGTCGAAGAATTCGTAGACCACGCCGTTCGCGTCGAGCCACTTCATTGCGTTGCGAACCATTTCGCAGCCCTTGAAGCCGTACAGTCGAATCGTCGTCCGCTTTTTCACTCGGCCACTCCCAGTTTCGTGGATCGTTAGCATTCCGTGATTATACGCGGACGGTGACGGGATTGGAAACCGGTTCGCGATCATTGAACACACGCGGTTGTCACGGCGCATTGCCCCCATGCGCCCCGCTGAATTATTTATCGCGATGACACAGATCGGAACTCCGCTTTCGCCCAGCGCAACCAAAGTCCTCCTTTGCGGTTCGGGAGAACTCGGCAAAGAAGTTATTCTCGAACTGCAGCGTTTTGGTGTCGAGACCATTGCGGTAGACCGATATCCCAAGGCACCCGCGATGCAAGTGGCTCATCGTTCGCATGTCGTCGACATGCTCGATGTGCAAGAGCTGCGACGCGTGATCGAATTGGAAAAGCCGCATTTGATCGTGCCGGAAATCGAGGCGATTGCAACGGGGGTGCTGGTGCAGCTCGAGGAGGAGGGTTACACGGTCATTCCGACGGCGCGCGCCGCGCACCTCACGATGAATCGCGAAGGTATTCGACGACTCGCGAGTGAAGAGCTGGGCCTTCCAACTTCTCCGTATGTATTTGCGCAGGACCCTGAGAGCTTTCGCGACGCAGTGGGCAAGATTGGATTTCCGTGCGTCGTCAAACCCATCATGAGTTCGTCGGGTAAGGGACAGAGTGTTGTCAGGACTGACGCCGATATCGACAAGGCCTGGAGTTACGCACAGGATGGTGGTCGCGCCGGTGGTGGCCGAGTGATTGTTGAGGGGTTCGTCAACTTTGATTATGAAATCACGTTGCTTACCGTGCGCCACAACAAAGGCACGTCGTTCTGTGCGCCAATCGGGCACTTGCAAATTGACGGCGACTATCGTGAGTCGTGGCAGCCGCATCCCATGTCTGCACTCGCCATTGATCGAGCGCATGAGATTGCGCGCAAGGTGACCGACGCATTGGGCGGACGTGGTGTGTTTGGTGTGGAACTGTTTGTCAGAGACGACGAAGTATTTTTCAGTGAAGTGTCGCCACGGCCGCATGACACGGGTCTGGTGACGATCGTTTCGCAGGACTTGAGTGAATTTGCGTTGCACGCGCGCGCGTTACTCGGACTACCAATTCCTGCGATCGAACAGCTTGGACCGTCGGCGTCGTGCGCGTTGCTGGTGTCGGGACACTCAAACAACGTGCGCTTTGATGGCCTCGATGAAGCGCTCGCAGTGCGAGGCACTCAGCTGCGTCTGTTTGGCAAACCGGAAGTGAGCGGCCATCGCCGCATGGGCGTGACGCTAGCGCGTGCCGAGAGTATCGACGAAGCACGACGTATTGCGCGTGCATCGTGTGATGCAATTCGAGTGACGCTGTAGCAGGGTTCATGGCATCTTGTGTGTGCGCCCGTTGGTTATCACGAACGTCACGTGAAAGGGCACCTCGATCGTCGCGAATTGTGCTTGGCCGCTGCGCCTTGGGGCATGCTCAAGGTACAGCAAGTGTGTGTGTGTGCATCGATGTGTCCGGGCGGGACAAATAGTTTCGAGACCTTGGGCCACGTCTTCGCGGCATCTGGAGCCTGCGCGTAGAGCGCCGCAGCTACGCCAACCGCACCGATGACCAACGCGAGTAGAATCCGCAATGGTCGATTGTTCCTGTTGGAGTCGCGCTCAAGCTACACGTTCTCGGCACAGGACGTTGAAGCCCCGTTACCTGGCGATTGACTTTAGGAAGATGTAACCGTTGACAAGCATGAGCAGGGCGGCGGGCATCGAGGGTAGAATGCCGTCCCGGTTTTTCAGCCTCACCCCAAGGCCGCAGAGCATCAAGAGGCACAAGCCCGCCGAAGAAACCGTCAAAATGAATGGCAACTTTGCGCCGACCAACAGCCCGATGCCGCCGAGGATCTCGAGTGTACCAACGAACAAGCGAAACGAGCCCAACCGCCACCGCTCAAACTCCTGCTGCATCGAGCGAGACGCGAGACAACTCACGCCGTAGACAACAAAGGTGACACCGTCGACCAATGTGACAATGGCCAGCAACGCCATCTAGCGCAGTCGCCCTGACGCCACGGCTGCGATGTAGAGTGAGAGCAGGAGGAGCAGGAACGAGGGGAGGTACTGCTGCAAAGCATGCCGGGCGCGATAGTGGGCGATCAGGGCGCACAGCATCAAAGCCGCCATGATCAGCGCGGGCACCAGCACTAGCGATGGATACCAGACACCGGCAATCAACAACGTGGACAGGGCGATCTTGACCGCGCCGACCAAATTTCGGACGGTGTCATTCAACCCGTACTCTCTGAATTCCTTCTCGATATTTTCGAGGCGAAAGACCCAGACGTAGAGAACGGACAGTGCGACGATCAGCTGGGCGATAACGGCGAAGTTTGGCATTGGAACAATGTCTACCTCGACAACAGGTAACGTTAGTCCCCGAGGCCTGAAGGCGGGCGCGATCAAGTAGTAGTAGTACGCGACCCTGCTAGCGTTTCTCGCGCTCCGCCCTCACCAACTCGCTGAAATTCTGCATGACCATCGGCATCGTCACATCACCGCGCTGCGGTCGCACCGAGGAACATTGCGAACGTCACGATTTTCGCGTGGAACCACTCTTGCGACAGGTGCAATCGCGACACGAGGCGCGCAGTGCGGCCACAACCACTTGCTCCAGTGGCGTGCCTGCTTCACAACTGAGTGCCGCGCAACGGCTGGTGTATGTTCATGGAATGCCTATGTTCACGTCGACGCTGGTCTCCCGTCTTCTCCTTGCTCTGGCGCTACACGCGCCCATGGATGCCATGCCACAACGTCAGCTGCCGCGCTGTCCCGACTCACCCAACTGCGTCTCCACCGACGCTGAGCGTGAAAAACAGCGGATGATGGCCGTACCGTTCACCGACACGCCCGAGTCTGCGTTTGCCCGAGCCAAGGCCGCCGTACTCGCCGAAGCGCGAACACAGATCGTGGCTGAGGAGCCACGCTGGCTCAAGGCCGAGTGCAAAAGTTTGTTCTTCCGCTTTGTTGACGACGTGGAACTCGTCGTGGACGCAGACTCCCGCACGTTCCGTTTTCGCTCCGCATCGCGCGTCGGACGCAGCGATTTTGGCGCGAATCGAAATCGGATGGAGCGCATCACTGCGCGACTTCGTGGCGCGGCAGAATCTTGAATGTTTGGCGCTCGCACGCAGTAAAAGACGGTCCCGTTCGCCTCGCCCAGTTATCCAGCGGGAGGATGTCCGGATGTGGCCGCGCACCAGATTCGATTGCCGACTGCCAAGCTCTCCGTTGGCAGCGATTGTCCAACCCTTCCTGGGCTGCGCAATCCAAGCGATAACGCGAGCCCGATTCGACGGTGATGTTCGCGGGTAACTAGCGCTCCCTGTACCACGTTTGCGACCGGCCCAGCAGCGAGAATCCCACGAATCCACGCACGACAAGTGACTGTCCGTCGTCCGACACGCGAAGCTTCGCCTTGTAAATGCGCCCGGAATCGGGATCGAGAATTGATCCGCCGCGCCACTCGCTGCCATCAAGGTGAAGCCCATTCAGAATGCGCATTCCAACCACCGATTGGCCGTGCAGCTCACCACTGCACTTGTCGCACACACGCGTGCCTGAGTCGTTTGCCGCGAGCGAACGTTTCACAATACCCGAAACGACGCCATCGTTTTCAACAATCTCGATGATCGCAGCGGGTTTGCCATCGACGTCGCTGATCGTACGCCATACTCCAACCGGCGAAGTCTGTGCCATCGCACGTTGTGGTACGTGCAGCAGGCCCGTGATGACAAGTAACAGCAGCGAAACCGTTCCACGCCTAAGAAAAGTGATCATGACAAACTCCTTGAAAGGCGGGCGACATGCGAGTGCCGGATCTGCCAGGCAAGCGCCGCGGCCGCAGTGATGTCGTAGGTAAGACAGAAGGGCGGCCACCAGGCCGGTGTTCCGGGATTTGAGACCAGGGCACTGTGATTGGCGTCGAGGAGCGCATGAAGTGCTAGGGCCACGGCGACGAGGTACAGATTGCGTTTAAAGCCAACGATCGCGATTGATGCGAAGACAAGTGCGATTGCTCCGTCACCGGCAAACGCGCGCGGTTCACCAGACATGATGGCGAACAAGACGTAGTAACTGGCGGTCACCAGCGTGACTGCGACGTAGAACGTGCGCCTCTCGAAACCGACTGCGCGCCCAAGCACCACGGTCGCGAGTGCCAGTGCGATGCCGACGGCAGGCGCCGTCAGCATCACCGTTTTATCACCGCTCATCGCCCGATCCTGGCGCCGATGTGCACGACCATCAGGCGCGTGTTGCTATAGAGCGGCGTAATGGAAACTTGTGAGCCGGGAAGGTCGGCAACACTTCCGGGTGCGAGATATCGTGCATTGCCGCCACGCGCATACTGCACGCCCGCGTCGAACGCGACTGGAATTCTGCCGAGGGTGATCGGCACGTTCGCGCCACCACCAACGGACCACGACGCGGTCATCGATGACTGGTTGGTGCTTGCGGCAATCACCTCGCCCTGGTCCGCGCCACTGACACTGCTCTCGGTGAAAAACCCGATTCCACCAATGCCGGCATTCACGTACGGGCGGACAACACCACGTGGCAGCGCGAGTTGTGTTCCCACGCTCATTGGCACAACGTAGTTAGCGGTGCTGACGGCAACGCGTACGCGTCCCCCCACTGATTCACTGAACGGTGATTCGTGCGATTCATTGCCGTACCGCGCAACACCCACGTCGGCGCGAATGCTCCAGATGCCGGAATTGTCGAGACGAAGGAGATAGGTGCCGTTCACGCCATACCCGAGTCCGATGTTGTCACCCAACACGCCTTGCGGACGGCTTTGTATTGCGGAGAAGGTTGCCGAGCTGCGGGCGGTCACCGCCGACCAGGCGCTGCGGAATGACGAGGTCTTGGTGGTATCCTGCGCGGCTACCTTGCCCGCTTGCGTCGCCGCAAATGCCAGGCTTAGCGCGGCGCCTTTGAACAGTGATGATGCAAACATGATGACTCCTGTAGTGTCGTGTGAGTGTCGCAGACCGGCGGCTTCATGCCGTTCCGGTGAACGCAATGTCAGCCGGCCGCTTCGCCAGCACTTGAACGTTGGGGCTGACTTGTTCACCGCGAAGTTGTTCGTTTCGGTCTGGCGATTCATTCAGGCGCGCGGCATGCGTTCAAACCCGACTTGCGCCGGCTCAGCGTTTGGCGTGAAACTCACGGGAGCGACAATCCTTGAACGAAGCGATCACACAGAGCATGCATGGCGAACCGCGCATGAGCGACATGGTAGGAATCGGCGATTTCATGGCATGGCAGGGCAGGGCGGCTGTCTACTCACTGGCCGAGCAGTCGCGGTGACCGCACTCGATGGATGCGACAACGGTGCCTCCCAACACAGTGATTTTCATCGAGCCGGAGACGCCAGAAGGGTAGCGAGGCGTGCCTGTCGCCGAGTCGCTTCCGACATCTCGTCGTTGAGCAGACCGGTACGGCACTGCGCCCGTACGTGCTCTGGCGCCGGTTTCTGCTTGCGTGGGAAGTCGTCATTCGCGGCGAGTCGTTATCCACCGCCGCTCCCGCCGCGGGATTCACCGACGCCGCGCATTTCACGCGCACATCGCGCCGCATGTTCGGATTTGCGCCGTCGGCATTGCAGGTTACGGCGAGCAGCGATCGCGCCTGGGGGTGCAAATTTTTCGAAGATAACTTCGCGCAACCTGAACGGAGCATTCCGTTCAGGGTGCGCGGAAGTGACCGCCATGCCAGGCGGTCACTTCACCACACCCGGGTCAGTTTCTACTCACGAACGAACCAAGTTTGGCCCGATACTCCTTCGACGCAGCGTCGTGCGTCAAACCATATGTCGTTGGATATCGGCCCGCTTTCGGATACTTCGAGGGCGTCTTGATCGCGGCCGAAAAATTCGGCTTCGACTCGATGAATGATTTCGCCATCATCGGTTCGATGAAAATCATTTTCGCATCGTAGTAGCCGTAAATCATGGTGGCCGTGAATGCCGAACCGTGAAACTCGTGACTCGTGTTATCGCCCCAGTGCGAGCCCATTCGCGGAATCGGCATGGGATCGGGCGAATAACCCGGCGGAAGTAACGTCGCGTCGGCGACCTTGGCGGCCTTCGCGCCAAACGCGGGATCGGCGGGCGTCATCGCGTCGCGTTCCTGCGTGGAAATCAGATAGAAGTGCACGTCAAAGTGCGGCACGGAATAGATCGTGGCGGGGGGATGACCCTGCGGTTGCCAGTTGACGCCGACATGATTGAACACGGTGGTGGGCGCCTCGCTGGGCAGCGGAATGATGAATTCCGTAGCTGGCAATGTTCCCGGCAGCCCCACCAATGCATCCTCCGTGAAAACCAGCGACACCTCCTGGATATCGTTCGCCTGACTTACGACCATCTCGGTCCACGCGGTGCCTTGTCCAACGGCAATCTTCGATCCTTTGAAGACTTTCGTCGTGTCGGCGGTTGGCGAGTCTGAGCAGGCCATGAGGATGGCAGTTGCCGATACGACTGCGGCAATTGATGTTGCGTGTAATGATTTACGAGACACAAAAACGCTCCTTCGTTTGGAAGTGTGACGAGACGGCACCAAAGCGCGCCGTTGTCGTGCCACGTTGCCGCGGCGTGGTTACGCCCGGGTCAAACACCGGTCATTTCCGGGTCAGGTAGAAAAATTCATGTTCGTATTGCGCACGTTGGGGCGCTTTTCCCTCGAACAGACGGCAGACGGCAGTCCGATTCTGGCAAATCAGCGCAAGGCCCTGGCACTGTTGGCGGTGCTCGCGGCCAGCCGATCCGCCGTATCGCGCGACCGCGTCATGGCGCTCCTTTGGTCGGAAAGCGATGAAGTACGCGCGCGCGGCTCCCTCAAGCAGCTGCTCCATCTCATTCGTCGGCAAGTCGGGCGGGACGACGCCATCGAAGGATTGGCTGAGCTGCGCCTCAATCCCGACGTGGTAACAAATGACGTGCAGCAGTTTCGCAGCGCTGTGAACGCGGGAGACGATCGCGCGGCCATCTCGCTCTATGGTGGTCCGTTTCTTGACTCGGTGTTTATTGACGGCGCCGACGAGTTTGAGCGATGGGCCACCACCGAACGGCTTGAGCTCGCGCGGCAGTTTGCCGAATCACTGGAGCGACTGGCGCTGGCAGCAACCGCAGGCGGCCGGACCGACGAAGCGGTCGTACTCTGGCGGCGCCTGCAGGACACCGATTCAACCAACGGACGACTGGCCGTTGGATTGATGATGGCACTGAACGCAGCCGGTGATCGCGCTGGAGCAATTCGTCACGCCCGCACCCACCAGACACTTCTGCACGAAGAACTGGGCGCGCCACCTGAACCGCGCGTGATGAACTACGCGGAGGAATTGCTGCGCGCACCGGCCGACGCGCGACGCTTACCACCAGCAGGTGCGGTAGACACTTCGCTTGCAGCCGTAGTAGAGTCACCGATCCGAAGCGTTACGGCGATCGAGCAAACGATGCCCGACGATTGGGCAAATCAAAACGTTGGCATCGCGTCAACGCAGTCGGTTGCGATTCAGAAAGAAACTCCTGGTCGCAACATTGGCGCGTATGTGTTGAGCACGCTGGCGGTGGTCGCACTGTTCGTGACCGGATGGGCGTACGCCAAACGAGCACGAGGCGAAACCGATGACCACCCGCTGCAGCCTGGTCGAGTGGCGGTGGCGGTGCTGGTGAATCGCACGAATGATTCGAAGTTGGACGCCATCGGAATGATGGCCTCGGATTGGCTCACGCGTGGTTTGTCGCGATTGCCCGCGGTGGATGTTGTCGAAGCGGGAGGTTTGTACTTGCGCGGACACTCGCAATCGGGCGATGTCGTTGACCCAATCGAAATGGCGCGATCGAATGGCGCGTCGGTGGTGGTCGCCGGCAACTACTACTATCGGAATGTCAATCGGGACAGCATCACGTTCAGCACGCAAGTTATTGACGTGGTATCAGGTCGCGTCGAACGCGCTCTCGAACCGGTGTCGGCTTCCATCAACGAACCCATTGCGGCGCTCGACGAATTGCGGCAGCGCGTGAGTTCCGCTCTTAGCACACTGCTTGACCCCCGAACAACCATCCTGAACTCGCCGTTGTTGTTGCCACCTCGGCTCGACGCGTATTCGGAATTTCTCTCTGGTCAGGAAGTGTATTGGCAGGGGGATTGGGAATCGTCCCTTCCGTACTTTCGCCGCGCGGCGCGGCTTGACAGCACGTTTTACACGGCGGCGGCGTTTATATCGGTAGCCGGTGTAGGGACCGGACGCTGCGAGCTGGTGGATTCTGTTGCGCGGGAATTTGACAAGCGCCGCGAGCGAATTCCGGAACTGGACGTATTGACGGTTCAGTCGAGCAAAGCCCGTTGCGCGAGTGACATGGTGGAGCATCATCGCTTGCAACGTCGTCGCACTGAATTGATGCCCGGATCAAAGTTTCTCCAACTTTGGTTGGCGACATCAGCGCGTATGAGAAATCTGCCGGCCGAAGCACGCGCAACGCTGGCCAATATCAACCCGTCGCGAGACCTGGGCTGGTTGAACGAACGCGGTCGCTCGTTTTTCTGGAGAGAAGTTGCCGCGAGTGATCACATGTTGAGCGACCCCGCAGCCGAGAGGGCAACAGCCGAGCGTATGAAACGTGCGGGAGGAACGGCGCTTGCGTATGCATACTTCACTGCGCGCAGCATGGCGGAAGAGGGCAAAGCGGACAGTGCGCTGCAGATGTTGCAATCCATCAAATCCGCACCGAACGATCCCGCACTCGTGTCCGGATTGACGACTGGCCGGTTTAACGCTGTGTACCTGGCGACACCGGGATGGGTCATGTTTCAGACGGCGCTTGAGTTGTTGCGCAGCGAACA
>Ga0105047_10007777_pt1 | contig 18009 bp, 22 predicted proteins | sample MAT04_FD_78384 | JGI IMG/M metagenome (GOLD analysis project Ga0105047, IMG submission 78384) | Freshwater microbial communities from Lake Fryxell liftoff mats and glacier meltwater in Antarctica - MAT-04 (megahit assembly) | ecosystem: Environmental > Aquatic > Freshwater > Ice > Liftoff...
CTCGCCAACATCGCGAGCGGCATGTTCGGTGGCATGCCCGCCACGGGTGCCATTGCGCGCACTGCCGTCAACGTCCGAGCCGGTGCACGCACACGCGTGGCAGGCATCGCGCACGGTGTGGTCTTGCTGATCGTGCTCGTGGCGGCAATGGGTGTGGTCTCACACGTGCCGCGCGCCGCGCTCGCGGGCGTGCTCATGGTGACGGCGTGGCACATGGTCGATCTCCCCACGGCGCGTGCGCTCCTGCGTTCGCGGCGCTCAGATGCCGCCGTGTTCATCGCGACCGCGCTCATGACGGTTCTGCTCGATCTCGTGCTCGCGGTTGAGCTCGGTATCGCTATCACCGCCCTGTTCGCGCTGCGAGCTTCGGCACAGTCCAGTGGCGTGCAGGAGGAGGAAGTGACCTCGCACCTCGATCACATCGACGACGCGGAGATCCATGCCCTGCTCGACGAGCACGTGGTGCTCTACCGCTTGCAAGGCTCGCTCTTTTTTGGTGCGGCACATCGGTTCGTCGAGGAGCTCGCCGCGCTTGATGGTGCGCGCGTGGTGGTGCTGCGGCTCGGTGCGGTGCAGACCCTCGATGCATCGGGAGCCAAGGCGCTTGCTGAAAGCGTGGACGCCTTCGAGCGGCGCGGCACGCACGTGCTCGTGTGCGGGATGCGTCCTCATCACGTCCGCGCGCTCACGGCCGTGGGCATCCCCGGATATCGCATCGCACACGAGCACGTGTTCCGTGATCTCGCGTCGACGCTCGATACCGCGCGCTCGCTCGCGACCGCGAGCCGCTCCACGCCAGCTGGCTGACACCGGTTCGCGCCCGCTGGATGTAGTGCATCCAGACCCCGGCGCCGTGTTCGGGCGAGCGATTGCTGCGCTTGTCGGGGCATCCGGTGGGCAGGTGGGTACGTAGGTTCCGAGTAGACGACGAGATGGAGATGAGATGCGCGTTCTGGTGAGTGGTGCTGGCGGCATGATCGGCAGCGAGATCGTGGACATGCTCCGCGGCCGAGGTGATGAGGTGGGTGCGCTCATCCGTCACGGTGAGCCCGGCCCGCTCGACGTGGCCTGGGATCCAGCGAAGGGTGAGCTCGACGAGGTTGCGCTGGCTGCAGGCGAGTTCGACGTCGTCGCGCATCTGGCCGGCGAATCCATCATGGGGCGCTGGACCGACGAGAAGCGCGCACGCATCCTCGACAGTCGCGTCGACGGCACGGCCCTGCTGGCGAGGGCGCTCGCACGGCTCGAACGTCAGCCTTCGGTCTTCGTCGTTGCCAGCGCCACTGGCCTGTACGGCGATCGTGGCGAGGAGCTATTGACCGAGGATTCCGCGCGCGGCGACGGGTTCCTTGCGGACGTGGTCGAGGCGTGGGAGACCGCAGCGAAGCCCGCGCGCGACGCTGGGATTCGCACGACGAACCTGCGGATGTCGGCCGTGTACTCACCCGATGGTGGGGCGCTCAAGGCGCAGCTGCCCGCGTTCAAACTCGGCGCCGGTGGCAAGACCGGCTCGGGTAGCCAGTGGACCCCGTGGATCGGTGTGCACGAGGCCGCGCGCATCTGGCTCTTCGCAATGGACCATGACGCGCTTGAGGGCCCGGTCAACGTGGTTGGACCCGATCCGGCCCGCAACGTGGACATCGCCAAGGCGCTGGGACGCGTGCTCGGTCGCCCGTCGTTCATGCCCGCGCCCGTCCCGCTCATGAAGCTCGCCCTCGGTGGTGAGCTCGTCGACACGATGCTCCTCGCCAGCCAGAAGGTCGTCCCTGCGCGCCTGGAAGGTGCTGGGTACGAGTTCGTCGATCGCACGATCGAGGATGCACTGCGCCGCGAGCTCGACCGCCCCACCTGAGCGCTCAGTGGCGCGCGAGCTGTGCGCTGATGATGTCGAACATGATCGACTCCGTCGTCAGCAACAGCGCCGTGGCCGGCGTGCGCATCGCCCATGGCATGCGGAACCCGACGCCCCACCGTATGGCGATCTGGTGGGCGAGTGGCGTGGCGAGCAGCACGGCGACGATCGACCAGCGGATCACGACGAACGCCAGCGACCACCGGGTATCGCCGATGAAGGCCACGGCAAGCGCTGCCAGGGCGGCGAGGGCCGTCACCGAGAGCGAGAAAAGCACGATGTCGCGCGTCGCGCGGCCCAGCGAACGGCGGGTGGGCTCCGCGAGCGCGGAGCTGGTGGCCAGCGGTGTCGTGGTCGAGGTCACCAGTGGATCGTATCGCCCGGCGGGGAGTTCAGGCGTCGATGACGACGATCTCGGGTGGGCACATCACGCGAAAATCGACGGTCGAGTAGCCCACGCCGGCGGTCGTGTAGATCCAGCGACGATCGCGGCTCGTGCGTTGGTTCGGCGCCATCGCGCCCGCATGTGCACCGTGCTCGACACCCTCCTCGTACAGCCGTGACGGATACGGCTCGGAGTAGCGCGGCATATGCAGCCGCGCGGTCCAGTCGCCCAGCAGCGGCGTGCGGACCTGCCCACAGTGGGTGTGGCCTGCAAGGTGCAGCACGTGTTCGTGCATGGTCGCGAGGTGCGGCTCGTGCCCCAAGACGATGGTCTCTGCGTCGATGGGGACGTCCGCGAATGCGGCGGTGATGTCCGCGCCCGGCAGCGGACTTCGCAGCACCCAGCACGAATCGATGCCGGCGAGCCACACGTCGCCGCCGGCCCCGTCGCGCGCCACATCGGCGAGCGGCAGCGCACGGTTGGTGAGGACAGTGGCGCCGATGGCCTCGAGCGCATCGGTCACGCGCACGGGATCGGTCCAGTGGTCGTGGTTGCCGAGCACGGCGGCGATCGGTGCCTCGATGTGCGCGAACTCCTCGCTCGACCAATCGATCGCGGTCTCGTCATCTCCGACGAAGTCCCCGACGAGGGCAACGAGATCGGCGCCCTCCACTGCATTGATCGCGCGAACCATGTCGACCACGTGCGTGCGCGGGAACCAGTCGTCCCGGGCGTGGATGTCACTCGCGAGCACGATGCGCACGCCGAGGTTGAGCCCGCGAGCGCGCAGGTCGACGTGGCGTGTGCGGATGAGCGCGCTCGACCGACGTTGGAAGATGGTGCGAAACGGCGCCGCGAGCCTGGTGGAGAGCTGGGTCATGGCGTTGGGGTTCCCGTCTCGCGGCCGGTCGAAGCCGTGGGTACGCCGTTGCGCGTGCTTGCGGCGAGCAGCCAGCGCACGAACCACGGTGCGATGCCCCGAAGCGTTGGGATCACGGCGTACATGATCGGGCGCACGGGTGAGGAGCCGCCGCGTCCGGCGATCGCGCGCTCCACGCAGCGGGCGATGCTATCCGCGTCGCTCGCGAACACGCGGCGCGAGACCGGTCCCGCGAACCGTTCGTGTGACCACCCGGGCGTGGGCACGGGGCCGGGCTGCACGCACACCACGCGCACGCCGAGGCCGTCGTAGCGTGCGCGCAGCGCCTCTGTGAACCCGGTGAGACCCCACTTGGTCGCGCTGTACACCGGGCTGTCAGGCGTACCGACAAGCCCCGCAACGCTCGAGATGTTGACGATGGTCCCGCGCGCCTGGATGAGCAGATCCGCCAACTCGAATGTCAGCGCGATCGGCGCGCGCAGGTTGAGCTCGAGCATGCGCTCCGCATCCGCGAACCCGTCATCACCCTCGAACGTCGCAGAGCTCCCAACTCCGGCGTTGTTCACCAGCGCATCGAGCGTGCCGTGCTCGGCGCGTACCGCAACGGCCAGCGCGCGCAGCTCGTCGCGGTCGCCGAGGTCGCACGGGTGGAGGAGGGCGCGTGCGCCGCAATCCCCGCCCGCGAGTGCCACGGTCTCGGCAAGCGCCTCCGCGCGCCGCGCCACCAGGATTACGCGCGCTCCCCCGCGCAGCAGCCGGATCGCCGTAGCGCGCCCGATCCCGCTCGAAGCACCGGTGACCAGAACGAGCGGCGAGGTGGTACGGGGGGTTCGCATGCCACCATCCTCGCACCGCCGCGCATCCGGCGCCGGCACGCGCTCGGCCCGCGCTCGGCCTGCGCTCGGCCTGCGGCACGCCGCGCCGACGCCGCGCTCGTGCCGGCCCGCTCGTGCCGGCCCGCTCGTGCCGGCCCGCTCGTGCCGGCCCGCACACAGCCCTCCCGCGGTGAGTGGTACGTGGTGTGCGCTGAGCGCGCATGGAGTACCACTCAGTTGTGTGGGGTGGTGTGTGGGGGTGCTCCCCGCGGTGAGTGGTACGTGGTGTGCGCTGAGCGCGCATGGAGTACCACTCAGTGGTGTGGGAGCGGGAGCAGAGATGTGACAGCAGGCTGGGGGCGTGCGAGCCCGGTGCGCTCAGGAGGCGGCGGCCTTACGGGTGGAGGCGGAGCGGCTGGCGATGGCCTCTGCCACGGTGCGGACGAGGTCTACGGGCACGAAGGGCTTGTGCACGATGCCATCGACGGCGGCTGCCAGCGGTGAGCCATTGCCTTCGAGATCGAGCGCGGTGCATGCGACCACGGGCAGCTCGGGGCGTCGCGCCCGCGCTTCTCGCACGAGTGCGCCGCCGCCCAGGTTCGGCATGTTCACGTCCGTGCAGAGGAGGGTGACCTCGGGGTGGAGGTCGAGCATCCTCAGCGCGCGGACGCCGTCCTCGGCCTCGATCACACGAGCGCCCGCCGACTCGAGCACCACGCGCAGCAACATGCGCACTGGGCGCTCGTCCTCGGCGACCAAAATAGTGATGTCCTGGAGCGGTTTCATCATAACCTCATCATTCCCGTGCAAATCAACAAGCAAACGTGATGTGTTGCAAGAACGTATACGCCGCGCGCGATCAAACGGTTCGCGGAGCGTGGGCGCTCCCGGTCAACCGGTGGCCGGCTCCGCCCCCCGGGTGGCCCACCACCTTCGCTCGGCAGTCGGCGCGCGGCACAATTCGAGGTGCAGATGATCACCGACGACCCCGATCGATTCCACGCCTTCAGCGGCCTGGTCCTCACGCTCACCGAGAGCTCGCTCGACGGCGTACGCACGGATCACGAGTTCCACCTGCGCGGCATCCGCACCGGCGCGGAGGTGTGGCGGCGCAGCGTGCTGCACGCAGGCGGTGAGATGTGCGACAGCGGCGAGCGCTACGTCGGCTCGCTCAGCTCGCGCCAGGTGATCGATCTGCTCGAGGAGATCGAGCGGAGCGGTGTGTACGAGGCGCTCCCCGCGCTCGGACTGGTGGACGGGCCAGCAGATCCCGGCACCAAGCCATGTGTCTCCATGCGGCTCATCTCCACCACGCGCGAGCGCCAGGTGCTCGACCATGCGCCGGCCGATCGCCCGCTCGTCCACGATGTCGCGGAAGCCGTTCGCCGCTGCGTGGACGACGCGATGGAAGGCTCGCTCACCAGCGCCGGGTGACGATCCGCTCGGGGTCTGATCCCGTGGAGGTGATCCCACCGTCGCAGCGTGGTTCCGGCCCGAACGACCCGGGGTACCTGCCACCCACATGCCAGACGTAGCCCTCCAGTACCTCCAAGCGACGTGGGTCGCGGCCATCCGCCATCGCGGACCGCACGACCCTGGCGTAACGGACGCCACCTGGCAGGACCTCATCGTCTGGGCTGCCCCGCGCCGCCTCATGGGACGCTTCCCGGATGCTCGCGGAATCGGGCTGCTCTGGGACGATCCGCGCCAGTTCGCCCCGCGTGACCGCCGCTACGACGTCGGCGTGCCGATCGAGCCGGAGGATGCCGATCAGATCACCGCGCCCGGGTTCGTCGTGGTCACTACGCCCGGCCGATACCTGCGCGCGACGCACATGGGCGCGTACGACCACATCCTCGAGACCTACGACCACGTGATGGAGGGGCCGTTGCGCACCGACGGCTGGACGCTCTTGGCGCAGCCCATCGTCGAGGTCTACCGCAACTCGCCGTCTGAGGTCAGCGTGGACGAGCTCGCAACGGACATCTTTTTCCCCGTCGCCAAGCTCTGACCAGCCCCACCAGCGCGTCGAGTTACTGATAATTGCCGTTCAGCGGCAATTATCAGTAACTCGACGCGGGGTTGGCCGCGTTCTCAGATCCCGTGCGGTTTGGTGCGCTGCAAGCGCTTGACGAGCGACACCATGTCGTTGCGGAAGCGGCCCGAGAGGATGCCGCGCGGCAGCCGGCCCATGAGCGCGCGGAACTCCCACGGGTACTCCGTAGTGTTGCGCCGGTTGGGTGGAGTCTCGAGGTACTCCACGAGCACCTGCATGTGCTCCTCGTTGACAGCGAACATCATGGTGCCGCCCAGGCGCCCCGTGTAGTACGCCTGCCAACGCTCCGGGCACTCGCTCTCAGTGGGACCCCACGAGCACACCGAACACGCGAAGCGCGGCTGGAGCAGCTTGGTGATGTTGCGAAACTCAGATCCCTCACCCGAGATGCGCCCGTAGTTGGTGCAGTCGGGGCAGTGCACCGCGAGCTCGAGCGGCGTCTGATACACCTCGGCGTCCTGCTTGGCGTGCTCGGGCGGGAGCAATTCGTCCACCGGCAGGACGCCGATGTAGCCGGATCGAGGAGCCGAGGTGGCCTCGACATTGGTGAGCAGCGCGCCGCCGCCCCGCTTGAGGTCTTTGAGGGTCACACCTGGACCTTACCCGTGCAGCGTCCGCATCACCAGCCGAAGACACCACGGGCACGGAGCGTGTGTGCTCCGTGCCCGCTGGATCGGTGTCGTCGCGCGGGCGTCTCCCGCTCGCGCGCCGTGTGTGTCCTACCTCGCTCCGCTACTTCTTTGCCTTGGGTTCCTTGGCAGGCTTGTTCGCTGCCGGGGGCATGAGGCCCAGGTCCTTGGCGACCGCCGCGACGATCGGCCGCAGGCCGTCCGCCGTCACGATGCCGTATCCGGTGGCGTCGTCGGGACCCGGGGTTTCCAGGTCCTTGGCCGCGCGCTTGAGCACTTCCTTCATGGCCGTCGTGTCGAACTTGCGACCCGTCAGCTCCTCGGCAGCCTGGTCGATGAGCGCAGCCACGCCGACCGCAGCGGGCGTTGCCATCGAGGTGCCGCTCATGGTGGCGAAACCGCCGCCCGGCACCGTAGATCGGATGTCCGCTCCGGGCATCGCGATGAACGGAACCGGCTCGCCATTTTCGACCGGCAGCGGGTTGGGGCCGCGCGACGAGAAGCTCGTGGGCTTATCGTTGCGGTCGGTCGCGCCCACCGTGATGATGTGCGGGTTGGAGCCCGGAGAGCCGATCGTGCCGCGACCCGCCTCACCGTCATTGCCGGCCGCGAAGAAGTTGACGATGCCCATGGCGTCCATGTTGCGCAGCGCGTGCATGTAGCTGACGCTCGTGCCGTCCGTGGAGCCCCACGAGTTGTTGATGATGTCCGGGCCCAGCGCAACCACGCGCTTGCCACCGGCCGACGCCACCTTCGGCGCAACCATGCTCTGGAAGGCGGAAAGAAGCATGCCGTCGGAGCCGCCCTGCGGGCCGAGGCCGCGCGCCGCCACGAACTTGACGTCGGGTGCCACACCGGTCTGCATGCCGTTGTAGAAGCCGCCAACGGTGCCTGGGGTGTGTGTACCGTGATCGTTCTCGTCCACGGGCACGGGGGAGTGCGCGGGGGTGGTGTCCCACCAGTTGCCGTCGTTGTTGATCTGGCCGGTCACGGGGTCGTAGCCGCGGTAATGCGAGAGCAGTGACGGGTGGGTGAAATCCGTGCCGGTGTCGATGATGCCGACCGTCACACCCTTGCCCGTGAGCTTGTCGACCTCGTTGGCCTGCTTCACGTTGAGGCGCGTGAGGTTCCATTGCGGATCGGTGTCGAGCGGATTCTTGGCGGGGGCAGCATCAGTGCCACCCTTGATCTTCGCAGCCGGCACGTCGACGTCAGCAGGCAGATCGGCGAGCAGCTCGTTCGCGCCGTTCGCTGCGTCCTCGATCCCTGCGAGCTGCTCGCGGAAGCGATTCGGGTCGTCGAGCACGTGGGTGGCGGACTTGATCGCCTGCGCCACGCCGGCCAGGCCGGACATCATGCTCATCGCCTCGTCATCGCCGTACACGACAATGGCATTCTGGATCCAGAGCGGGGTGTAGCCACGCACAGCGGAGACGTGGCCGGTGTCCTTGAGCCCGTCGAGCACCTTCCACAGGGGTCCCTGTGTCTTGATGGTGTTGTCGATGAGCGTCTTGGCGACGTACTGGCGGCGCTCCACGCCGACAGGCATCTTGAACGCGGCCTCGACCTCGCGGGTGGCCTGGTCGTCGAGCACGACGAGGAACTCGGAGAACTTGGACTCCTCCTTGACGAGGGCCTTGAGTTCGGCCTTGCTCAGGTTGGGATCCGGGGCGGTGCCGTTGCTGGAATCCAGTCCGCGGGGCGCGGCGGCGGCGACCTTCGGCGTAACGGAGATGGCGGAGAGCGTCATCCGTGACCTTTCGTATCCAAGGGAGAAGTGACCGAGCCCGACGATCCATGTCGGAACTTGGCGATGCGACATCATCCTGCACGGAGTCGGCCCGAGCCAATCAGCTACCCGAAGCGGTGGCCGCTCGGTGCCGCAGCCGTGGCCGTGACGGGCAGCGCGCGGTGAGTCCACGGATCAATGGGTAAGGTGATCCCATGGCGACCGTGTATGAAGTGGACGAGCTTGAGAAGGCCCTCAACGAGCTGGAGCTGGATGACCCAGCTCCTGAGAAGGAGCGATGGTACGCCATTAGCACCGACCCGTGGCCGTGCCCGGCATGTGGTGAGATCGTCGAGTGGGTGACGGCGTGCCATCACGTGGTGATCGCCGAGACGCCGGATCCGCTGCTTGAGCACGCCTCCGTGGCGAAGAAGGTCGGGCGTAACCCGCGCATCATCAAGTATGACGGCGGCATGCCCACCATCACGCTGTATCAGTGGCGCGCGCTCGGCCGTCCGGTGCACGGCGTGCGACGCGATCTCACGCCTGGGTGATGGAGCGATGACGCGCCGGCTCACCGCGATCGCACTCACCTGTCTCGTGGCGCTCGGTGTAGCGGTCGGCGCATCCGTGCCCGCCGGCAACGCGGCTGTCGCACCGCTCGGAGGCGGCGTGGGCGCGATTGCGAACGAGCCGCTCACGCCCGCGCAGACCCGCGCCCGCTCGCGCACGACCGCGTGGATCGTCACCTGGGACCAGGCGCGCGTGATGGCCAGCCTGCGTGCGCATCGCCGCCAGATCGGCACGATCTCGCCCTTCTGGTACGAGCTCGCCACGAACGGCCGAAAGGTCGTGACGCGAGACGGTGCCGGCAACCGCGAACTGCTGCAGATCGCAGCGGCCGAGGACATGCGAGTGATCCCGACGGTCACCAACGAGTTCGACGCTGCGCGTGTATCGGCCGCCTTGCGCACGGCCGCCACGCGACGACGCCACATCGCGCAACTCGTAGCGCTCGCCGCGCGTCCCGCCTTCGGCGGTATCGACCTCGACTACGAGCAGGTGGCGGTTGCCGATCGGGCGCGCTTCACGGCGTTCGTCCGAGATCTGGGCATTGCCCTGCGCGCCCGCGGCAAGGTGCTGTCGATCTCCGTCCCGCCGTTGACTGCCAACGACGCGGGCGCCGCCGCCAGCGCGTTGGACCTCGCCGCCATCGGACGCGCGGCGGATGAGGTGCGCGTGCTCGCCTACGACTACAGCTTCCCGTGCGGAGGAGCTGGGCCGATCTCACCGATCGACTGGGTCGACGACGTATTGGCGTACACGCTCCAGTCGATGCCGGCGCGCAAGGTCATCCTCGGCACGTCGCTGTACGGCTACGACTGGCCCGTCGAAGGGTGCGGAAAATCACTCACCTGGACGCAGATCCAAGCGGCCAAGCGAGCCCACTCCGGTCGCCTTGGTTGGTCGGTGCGCTGGCAGTCGCGCATGATGCGCTACACCGCAAACGGCACGGCACACGTGGTGTGGTTTGACGACGCCGCCTCGGTGGCGGCCAAGTCGAAGGCGACCGAACGCCTGCTCCTGCGCGGCATCGCGTTCTGGCGCATCGGTGGTGAGGATCCGCAGGTGTGGACGCGTTCGGGTGCGATCCTCGGTGCGCAACGCGCGAGGTGATATGAGGTGCGGCGGGCGGTGGGCCTGCCGCTCCTGCGGCGGGCCGATGCGGATGAGAGGACTCGAACCTCCACGAGCCGAAGCTCACTGCGACCTGAACGCAGCGCGTCTACCAATTCCGCCACATCCGCATCCCCGGGTCGTTGAGCCAGTGGCTCCCCGGGACGGCGCGTATCATACACGCCAGTGGACCCCCTCGTCGTCGTGCATATCATCACAGCTGTAGCGCTGGTCGCCCTGGCGCTCGTTGTGGGTGTGTGGGGGCTCGCCCGCTCGCGAGCCATCGCCAGCGGAGGCGACGCGCGCGAGAGTCGCCTGTTCGCGCAAATTCTGCAGCTCTCCCACACGCTCGTGGTGGCCGTCGGGCTCATCGGGATCGCGCTCTACGCCGAGGGTCATCGCCCCGACGACCCGCTCCACATCCGCGTGTACGGGCCGTTCATGCTCGTCGCCATCGTCGCCGCATACGGCTATCGCACCAAGGATGCGCGCCTCAACGTGCGGGTCTTTGCGATCGCTTCGCTCGTGATCGTGGCGCTCGGATTGCGGGCGCTCACCACCGGTGGGTGAGGACGTGGCCCGACGCGGGTACGAACCCCGCATGCCCGACCGACGAACCACCGCAGATGTCTGATTCCCAGCGCAATATCATCATCGTCATGGCCGTTGCCATCGCGGCGGTCGCGTTCAGCAGCGTTGGAGGCGTGGCGATCGGCAGCGCCTCTGCGCTCATCAACCTGCTGTTCACCATCGCGATCATCTGGTTCCTGGGGACGCTCTACACGCGGCACTCGGGAACGATCGCCACCATGCCCGCCACGCCGCGCACGGTGCTGCGTGTCGCGGCGGCGGTGCTCGCGCTCGTGCTGCTCACAGGTTCGTTCGGATTCTTGCCCCCACCATTCGGCTGGGCGGCCGGCAACTCGTTGCTCTACTTCGGGAGCATCTTCGCCTGCGGGTTCGCCATCTGGTGGGCGTGGCAGCAGCGCACCTCGAAGTGGTGATCACGCCTCGCTGAGCACGGTCGCGCGCACGCCACCCAGGCTGTTGAGCGCCTCGTGCACCGGCATCTGAATGCACGTGAAGATCGGTGTATCGCGCTCGGTGAAGGCGGATGCCTCGGTGGCACGCATCTCCATCATCAGATCGACGAAGTCGTGGACGGAATCGGTCTCGAACGCCGTCATGAACTCCTGGTCATCGATACCGAAGGAGAACGCGGTGTTGAGCTTCACGCCGGGGAACTTGCGGCCGATCATCGCGTGATCGCGCATCATCCGGCCGCGCTCCTCAGGCGCGAGTGCGTACCACCGGCGCTGCTTCACGAACGGGTAGACGATGAAGTAGCGCTTGTCGCTCGGCGTGACATCGATGGGACGCGGCTTGCGAAAGCCTGCCTGCTCAGCGGCCTTGGTGTACTGCGAGCCCTTGGTCGTAGCCGTGTACAGGTACGAGGTCTCCAGGTACGTGCCCAGGGCAGTGGAGAAAATGTCGGTCTGCGCCTGCTGCAGCAGATCGAGATCCGGCGTGGCGCGCCACGTCATGAGATCCATGTCCGGACGAATGCCGACGGCGGTGTAGGTCGTGAGCACCATGCGCTCAGACCACGCCTCGAGCACGCTGGCGAGCTCGGCCTTGTGCTCCTCGCGCAGATCAGCGGGAAGGCGGCGCCACTCGGGAGCGATCTTGTAGCACGTCCAGCTGACGAAGTGGCGGGCAGCGTTTTGCCCCTCCTCAACGAACCCGTGCGGGACGCGGATGGGATGGTCGCCGAACTCGCTGTGGTCCTCGGAAGTCATGCCGTCATGTTGACAGGTGGCGGATGAGATCGTCGAAGTCATCGGGCGAGGAGCCGATCTGGCGCGAGACATCCTCGTTGGATGGCGCGGAGCCCTGCATGAACAGGTCGCGCAGGAACGGTGCGGCGGTACCGTTGCAGAACCAGTCCTCGCCGTGCTCGGTGCGCAGCCACTCGATGACCTGCACGCTCGTGCGCCATGCGCGCAGGTAGTCGGCGGCATACAGCCCCGCGTCCATGTCACTCACGTACTGCGACGTGGGGTAGGTCATCTGCGTGGCGTCGGTGAGACGGCGGCTATAGCGCTCGGGGTTACGCGCGTCGCGCGGGTCGACCCAGAACTCCAGCTCGTACGCGAGCTTCGCGCCGTAGCGGCGAAATAGCGACGCGTCAACGAACTTGTCGGCCGCGACGACCTCGTTCGCCTCCTCCTCGGACAGACCGAAGTGGCGCATGTGCCAGCGCGGCTCGTGAGAGATGCGCTCCACGACGTAGGAGTAGATCTCCGTCAGCGCGTTGTCTGGGGAGATGTAGCGGTGCTCGAACGGAAGCTCATCGCTCGTGAGGCCGAAGTGCAGCGCATGGCCTGCCTCATGCAGGAAGGCGCCGTAGTCGGTGATGCCGCCGGTGGGGCGCACTACGAGATGCACCTCCTCAGGCACGCGGACGGGGATGACGCACGCACGTGGATCCTTGTCGGGGCGATCCTCGAGGTCGGGAAGGATGGTGGGAATCTGGTCGAGTGGGAAACCGAGCTCGGCGACGGTGAGCGCGCAGACCTCGGCCATGCGCTCCTGGGTGTAGATGTGGTCGTAAGGGTGCATCGAGCGCAGGTACGCGGCCTGTGCGCGAGTAGGCGCGCGATCGCTCTCGAGCAGCTGGGCGAAGCGCGCGGGAGTCTGGGAGCGGTAATGCTCCGCGGTGCGCTCCATCACGTCGGTGATCTGCGCGGAGAATGCGCGTACGTCGATGCCCATGCGGGCCTCAGCGATGGCGATCTCACCATCGAGGCCGAACACCGCCGAGCGTAGCTCCTGTGACTGGGCGTTGAGCTCGAGTTCGCGCTCGGCGAACTCCTCGTCGGCCTGGCACAAGAGCGCGTAGATCGCCTCGCGACGATCGAAGTCGGGCTCGGCTGAGATGAGCGCGCCCAGTGCATGGATCGACTGGGGCTCGCCGTCGAACTCGGTGCGCCAGGCGAGCTGCTCGTTGGCGAGGTCTTGCGCGGCCTGCACGACATCGGCGGAGGCGAGCGCGTCGGCAGCCTCGAACCAGAGACGGTTGAGGCGATCACGGGTGATGTCGTCGGTCGCCGCATCGCGCGCGGCGCCCAGTGCCGCGAGCTGTTCAGCCGTGTACAGATGGGCGTAACGCCCGTAGATCTCGGCGAACTTGGACTCGGCCTGCAGGCCAACGTTGACCTGCCGGTAGTCCTCGGCGCTCTCGATGTAGTGGTCGCGCATCGCGTCAGCGAACTGATCTGGGGAGAGCACTGTCGTCGTCATGCCTCGAAGACTAGCGGGATCGCAGGAGCACGCGTGGTCGTGCATTTGCGAACTTTCACGCTGGAATGCGGGTTTTCGACAAATGTGACAGCGCTGTGACGAAGTTGGCACAGATGCTTGACGATTTCCCCCTTGCAGTGTTTCACTTGCATCAGGGACAGTAGTCTAGTGTTCCCTCCCCGAAGCCCCCAGCCTTCACCCAGATGTCCAACCACCCCCACCACCCCCACACCCGAACGAGCGCAGGCAACCGTCGAATTCGTCGGAGCCATGCCGCTGCTGTTGCTCGGTGCGCTCATCTGCCTGCAGGCGATGCTCATCGCGTGCTCGCTGCTGTTCGCACAGAGTGCTGCGGATCGGGCAGCGCGGGGTGCACCTCGCGCGCAGGTGTTGCAGTCGATTCCGACGGGCTGGCGTGGACGAGCTCGCATTACCAGGACGCACGAGCGCGCCACGGTGCGTGTTTCGCCGCCGGTGTTGATTCCCGGGGTACGCGACCGCATCTCCGTGAGTGCGAGTGCGGAGCGCACGTCATGAGCCGCTCTGAGCGAGGTCAGGCGCTTGTCGAGGCCGTCGCGATCATTCCGCTCTGCATCATGTGTTCATTGGCGCTTGTGGACTGTGGCGTGGTGTTGCGCGACCGCGTCGCTGTGGCGCAGGCCGCCACTCGCGCAGCTGAAGCGCAGCTGGCCGGCGACCCTGACGTCGCTGATGCGGCGCGCGGTGCGCTGCCATCGAAGCTGCGCCGGTCTGCACGAATCACGGTCCGCGGAGACGTCGTGAGTGTTCGCGTGCACAGCCAGCTCACGGTGCTCGATCTCGTCACGCCCATCACCCACACGTCGAGCGCGACGCTCGCGGATACTGGGACGGTGCCCGCATGAGCCCCGTCCACGTCATCGTCGGTGAAGACCAGCGCGCCGAGGCCATGTGGGCCGGAGCGTTCGCAGGAGCCGTCGACCTCTACCGCTTCCCGCGCAACGCCGATGCCTTCGAGCGCCTCACCGCTGCCGAAGCTCCTGTCGATCTCATCATCCTCACGCCCGCTCAGCGCGGGCCGTTCAACCTCACGCCCGACCAGTTCGTGGCACGTGTGCTCGAAGGACCGCTCGCGACGAGCGCGCACCTCGCCAACCTGCACGTGATCGTCGTGGGTTCTGGGCTCACGCGGTCACATCCGCGCGCCGCATCGGTCTCCACACTGGATGCTGCGATCCGGCTCGTGAAGTTCGGGCAGATCGAGCAGGCGCCGAAGCCGGTTGCGCCTGCCGCTGCGGCGATCGCACCGGTGATCGGCACGGTGACTGATATTGATTCGATCCTGGCCGATGAGGGTGCGTTCTCAAGCTCGATCATCTCGCGCATCTGGGATGCGGGGGATGCTGACGCGAAGTCGCGAGCTGCTCAGGCTGCTCCGGCCGTCGCTCCTGAGTCGCGTCGCGACGTCAGTGGTGGCGGAGCGCAGGCGCCGCAGCGCCGCAACGCAGCAGTTCGGCGCAATATCCCGGTCGCGTTGTCGCAGCCGATGGCTCCTGCTGAGCCCGTGCTGTTCGCGCGTGCAGCGCCGGCCGGATTCGTCATTGCTCCTGGCATGGTCGAGACGGCGCGACAGATCAGGGGTGGTGGTCCGACGGCGGCTTCGCAGGTCGGCGCTCCCGGTGAGTCGATCCAGGTCGCGACGGGTGCATTGCAGCCGGCGCGGGCCTACACGCTGCAGAACGGCGGCGGCTATCGCGGTCCGGATCTGCGCGGCGGGCACGTCAACGCCGCGACGCACCACGCCGTCGCAGGTGGCGCTCCCGTGCCGCCGGCGCTTGCATCGCAGGTCAACGCGATGGTTTACGGCTCAGCCCAGGGTGGCGTGGCCGATCCGCTGCTCGTGTGGTCGAGCAGCTCGCGCGGTCAGATCGTCGCCTCGGGTGTACCACTGCCCGGCGCGGCGGGTGGCATGCCTGCCCCGATGCCCGCACCCGCGCCCGCGCCCGCATCCGTGCGGGTGCCGCGCGCGACGGCGCCGATTGCACCGCAGGTCGCCGTGCAGCTCCGTACGGTTCCGATGCATCCACCCGCCGGCGTGTATCCAGGCTCGGCGGCGCAGGGTGCGCCACGCGTCGCGAACCCGGCTCCGATTGCCAACCACGTGGCCTCGCGTCAGGCGAGCGATCCGTTCCTCGCTCGGGCAGAGCAGGGTGTCGGCGACGTCAGCTTCGGGTGACGCGCTGAATCGTCACACGCGCGTGCGTCTTTTGTCACAGTTGTGACAGACATGTGACACCGCATCGGCGACGATGGATCGATGATCACCGATCGTCGTATCCGCGAGCAACAGGGCTCCATCAGCATCCTCGCCGTGGGCGTGCTCGTGGGGGTGCTCTTTCTCGTAGCGATCCTGGCAACGATCGGTGGAAGCTACGTCGCACACGCGGAGCTGCAGCAGGCGGCAGACATTGCCGCAACGTCGATCGAGCGGTCCTCCGCTGATTCCCCGCGCGAGCGCGCGACCGCCCTCGCCCGCACGAACGGCGCGACCTCGGTGCGGCTCGTCGACCAGTCGGGCAGTGGCCTCATCAAGATCATCGTGCAACGCCGAGCACCCAGGCTGTTCGGGATCCCTGCGGGCGCGCGGCTTGAGGCGGTCTCGTACGCCAAGATGCCCGAGCCGGCCATGATCTCCGATGGCGGTCCGAATCCGCCGGGCTTCTACTCGGGCCCGCTCGTGTATGTGGACGGCGTGCCCATCTGCCCGCGCGTGGGTGCCGCATACCGTGCGATGGATGCCGCCGCTGCGCGCGACGGCGTCTCCATCAGTGCCAGCAGCGGCTTTCGCGGTTACGCCGAGCAGGCCGCGCTTTATGCCGCGCTCGGCCCCGCCATCGCCGCGCCTCCCGGCGTGAGTCGCCACCACGACGCCACCGAGTTCGACCTCAACGTCGGCGCCGCCGGATCAACCACACACGCCTGGCTCACGCGGCGCGCAGGCGCCTTCGGTTTTGTGCAGCGATATAGCTGGGAGCCGTGGCATTGGGGGTTTGTGGCGGGATGCTGACGAGTGTGTACGGGATCGGAGATTCGGGTGTAAAAGGAGGGTATGCGAACGAACATCGTGATTGACGACGAACTCATGGCGCGAGCCCAGGAACTCGCAGGTACATCGACTAAGCGCGAGACCGTGGAGGTCGCGCTTCGGGAACTCGTGCAGCGGCGAGGTCAGCGCAAGATGCTCGATCTTGCTGGCAAGATCACCTGGGAAGGTGACTTGGGCGAGATGCGTCGAGACAGGACCTTCCCGTGATCGTTGTCGATACGGGCGTGTGGATCGATCACCTTCGCGATCGGTCTACGAGCGCGGTGACCTCGTTTCTCCGTCTCATTGACACCGACACAGAAATTGCCGTGACGGGTGTGATCCGCATGGAGTTGTTGCGCGGCGCGCGTGCCTGCGAATATGTCCAACTCTCGGAAGCGTTGGACGCATTTACGTTGCTCGACACGCAAGCGTGTGACTACGATGCGGCTGCAACGCTGTTTCGCGCTGCACGCGGTGCGGGTGTCGCTGTTCGCAACTCGATCGACTACCTCATCGCGGCGCCCTGCATCAGAACGGGTACGCCGCTACTGCACTCCGACGCCGACTTCGACAAGCTGGCCGCAGTCAGCGACCTGCGCATAGTGTCGTGACCGCGTTTCCCGTGCTCACCGACGGCGTCATCGAACTTCGCGTCCTCGAAGCGTCGGACGCCGAATGTCTGATTGCTGGACAGGACGACGACGTCATCCGCTTGCTGACAGGGACACGGTTCTCGTTGGCGGAGGCTGTCGAATGGATCGAGAGTGTCCGTGAGTGCTGGACGGAAGGCCGGCATCGTCGAAACTTCGGGATATGGGCATCCGACAAGCTGATTGGCGGCATCGATGCTCACACCGGCTGGACGATGGTGCAGGGGATCGAGCAAGGCGACGCCAACATCGCGTTCTGGCTTGCTCCGCGCGGGCGCGGGTTCGGCTATGCGCCCCGCGCTGTCCGCCTCGTGTGTCAGTACCTGGGAGGACTGGAGGTTGCTCGCGCGATCATCCGAACCCGTTGCGGCAACGACGCCGCAAACCGTGTCGCAGAACGAGCGGGATGTACGCGTCTCGACGCTGCTGGCGACGAGTTGCAGCGCTGGTCATTCCTGCTCGCACAACCTTCACGAGGAGCGCCGGAAGCCTGAGCGAATGTGTCAATGCCTCGCGGGAGTCCCGGCGCCGAGAGCATGTTGCGGGGTCTGATCCCGATCAGGTGTCAGCAGTTCGCTGGTCGGTCCTGATCATCGCGTAGATTTCGGTGTCACGGTGTGTGCCATCAGTGCTGAGAATATTGCGTCGCAACGTTCCCTCGTACACGAAGTTCAGGCGCTGGGGTACCGCCTGGCTGCGGGAGTTCGTGGGATCGAGCCGAATCTCCACGCGCTCAGCGTGTAGGGCGTCGAATGCGTAGTCGGTGAGGGCTTGCACCGTCTCCGTGACATAGCCGCGTCCTTCATGGTGTGGATTGATCCAGTAGCCGATCTCGAATGTCCGAGCGGCCCCCCTCTCTGCCAGCATCGCGTGAGACCAGTCCTACTCTGTAATTAGTGAGTGAGGGCGAGCAAGGATTCGAGTCTCATGAGTTATGCAAGTGGTGTTGTGGCCGGCCCTGTGGCC